>Ga0315542_1000656_pt1 | contig 22071 bp, 17 predicted proteins | sample SalMarSW160120MG_FD_202541 | JGI IMG/M metagenome (GOLD analysis project Ga0315542, IMG submission 202541) | Salt marsh sediment microbial communities from the Plum Island Ecosystem LTER, Massachusetts, United States - Salt Marsh Sediment SW1601-20 ... | reverse complement strand
ACGAAGCGCGCCGTCTGCTGGTTGCGGAGCGCCTGGTACAGGCGGCCGAGGTCCCCCAGCCGTTCGCTGAGGGCGCGCGCCCGGTGCATGGCGGCGTCGAGCGCCGGTGCGGTGTAGCCGCCCAGCGAGCGCACGGGGATCACCTTGGCGAGCTGGAGCTCAAGCTCCCATCGGTCGCGCTCTTCCGACGCGGGAAGCGTCTCGAGCAGCGCCAGGGCCCGACCGAGCAGGCGCACGGCCTCGGCGTGCGAGAACACCCTCGCCGCCGCGCCCGCCGCGCGGCGGTAGGCCTCGATCGCCCGCCACGGCTCGCCGCCCTGCTCGTAGTGGTGCGCGAGGCGCCCGCTCATGGCGTCGACGGCCGCGGGCTCGACCCCCTCCAGCGCTCTGGCGACGCGCCGATGTAGCAGGCGGCGCCGGGCCGGGTCCATGCCGACGTAGGCCGCGTCGCGCAGGGCGTCGTGGCTGAAGTCGTAGGCGCCGGCCACCTGCTCGCGGACGATGCGGCGGCGCCACAGCTCATCGAGCGAGCGCACCAGGTCCTCTTCGGACAGATCCGAGGCCCGGCGCAGCACCTCGAAACGGAACGCCCGCCCGAGGGTGGCCGCCAGCCCGGCCAGGCTGCGCGCTGCAGGAGAGAGCTGCGTCAGGCGCGCGGTGAGGACGGCGCGCACCCGGGGCGGCACGGTGGTGGGGGCGACCCCGTCCTCCTGCGCCAGCCACTCGGCGCGCCAGCCGGCATGGGCGCGAAGCGCCTCGACGATGAACAGCGGCACGCCCTCGCTGATGCGGTGGACGCGCTGCAGCTGGTCGTCGGTGAGCGTTGCGTCCGCCACCTCGCAGGCGAGCAGCGCGGTCTCACGCTCGCTCAGCCGACCGAGCTCGAGCTCGACGAGGTGGCCGCCGTAGCGGAGCGCGAGCAACAGCTCTTCCAGAGGGGCGTTGCCGGGCAGCTCTTCGGTGCGTACGGTGGCCACCACGAGCAGCTGGGCGTCGGGCTGGAGCCGGGTGAGAAGGTGGAGCGCGTCCAGCGAATCGGCGTCGGCCCACTGCAAGTCGTCGGCGATCAGCAGGCGCGGTTCGGGCGCCGCCAGCACGGCGTGGCCGATCGCCTCGAGCAGGCGCCGGCGTTGCCAGGCCGACGGCACGGTGTCCGGCGGCGGCCCGACCTCCGCGGCCGGGCTCAGCTCGGGTGCCAGGCGCGCGATCTCCGAGCGCCACGCCGCGGGAAGCTCCGGGATCCCCGCTGCGACCGTCTCGCTGCGCAACCAGTCCAGTGCGAGCCCGTAGCTGAACGGGCCCTCGGCGGCGTAGGCTCGTGCCGAGGCGATCGTGGCGGCATGGGCCTGCTTCGAGCGGACGAACTCCTCGATCAGGCGCGTCTTGCCGATCCCCGCCTCGCCGTAGACCACGACCATCTCCGGATGGGGGGCCCGGCTGCGCCGCCAGGTCTCCTCGAGCGTTTCGAGCGTCGCCGCCCGGCCCACCAGGGGCACCGAATCGCGCGTGTCCTCCGACCCCGACGAGGCGCCATCCGGTCGGTGCTCCGCAGCCAGCAGGGCCTCGTACGCCTTCCGGGTGGCCGGGCCCGGCGCCACGTCCAGCTCGCGGCGAAGGACGCCCGCGCAGCGGTGGAAGGCATGGATGGCTGCGGCGCGGTTCCCTGCGCGCTGATGGAGGCGCATCAAGGCGCGGTAGCCCGCCTCGTCCAGCGGTTCGATCGCGAGCGCCCGTTCGGCGTGGGCCACGGCTGCGGCGTGGGCGCCACGGGCCTCCTGCAGCTCCACGAGGCGCACGAGGCCGGCCAGCAGCGCGTTGCGCAGCCGCTGCCGGAGCGGCTCGATCCAGTCCTCGTAGCACGACGGCAGAAGCTCGCCGCGGTAGAGCGCAGCCGCTCGCTCCAGGGCCCGGAGCTCGGCGCCCACCTCGCTGCGCTCCCGCGCCGCGGCCGCCGTCTCGATCGCCTGCTCGAGCTCGTCCACGTCGACGGACACCTGGGGAGCGCTGACCCATCGCAAGGCGTCCGGTCCGACGGTCAGGAGCGCCTCCGCCTGCGGCAGCTCGGCGCGGAGATGGTGCAGCTCGCGCCGCAGGTTGGTGCGCGCCTGCGCGTCCTGGGAGTCCGGCCAGAAGAGGAACGCCAGGCGCTCGCGCCGGACCGGGGCCTCCCGGTGGAGGATGAGGTGCGCGAGCAAGGCCTGCCGGCGAGCGGACGGAAGCGCCACCTCGCCGCCGTCCCCGTCCGTGATCCGGACGTGACCCAGCAGCTCGATCCTCAGCGTCGTCCCAGGCATGGTCTCCCTCGCGGGTGCCTCCCCGTGGAACGCGGCGTGTGTGTCGATGTCGTGCAGGCAGTCGGGTGGCACCAGCATGCGGGAGGTGTGCGAAGCTGTCAAGCGGCGTGACGCCGGTCGGCGCGTGCAGGTGGCGCCGGTGACGTCGAGGGCGTTGCTGGCGGCGCCGGCTCGCTACAATGCCGCGGGCCGGTCGCGCCGGCCCGGGAGGATCATGCCGTCATCTCCATCCGTCGTCGAAGCCGTTGGCCTGGTCAAGCGCTACGGGGACGTACGCGCCGTCGACGGCGTCAGCTTCGAGGTCCATCGCGGCGAGTTCTTCGGGATGCTCGGTCCCAACGGCGCGGGCAAGTCGACGGCCATGCGCATGATCTACCAGGTGACGCCGCCCACGTCGGGCGAGCTGCGGGTGCTCGGCATGCCGGCCGGCCTGCGGGCGCGCAGCATCAAGGAACGCCTCGGGGTCGTACCGCAGATGGACAACCTCGACGAAGAGCTGCGCGTGATCGACAACCTGCTCATCTATGCGCGCTTCAACGGCATCGGCGGGGGGCGAGCGCGTGGACGCGCCGAAGAGCTGCTCGCCTTCGCCGACCTGGGGGACAAGCGGCGCGCCATGGTCGAGGAGCTCTCCGGGGGCATGAAGCGCCGGTTGACGCTGGCGCGCGGGCTCATGAACGATCCGGAGATCGTCGTCCTCGACGAGCCGACCACCGGTCTCGACCCGCAGGTGCGGCTCAACCTGTGGACCAAGCTCGAGGAGCTCAGGGCGCAGGGGAAGACGTTGATGATGAGCACCCACTACATGGACGAGGCCGAGCGCCTGTGCGACCGGCTGGTCATCATGGACCGCGGCCGCATCATCGCCGAAGGCGCGCCGCTGGACCTGATCCGCGCCCACCTGCCTCCGTTCGTGGTGGAAGCCCGCACCGACGTGGGAGAGGGGAGCCGGCTCGAGGATGCCGCGACCGCCTTGGGGCTCGCCGCCGTGCGCAGCGGGGACCGGGTGAGCGTGTTCGTGGCCGACCCCGATGCCGTGCTGAGCAGCCTCCGCGAGAAGGGGTGGCGTTTGCAGCGGGCGTTCGTGCGTCCCGCCAACCTCGAGGACGTGTTCCTCAAGCTCACGGGACGGGCGCTGAGGGAGTGACGACGTGAGGCGCTGGATCGACGTACGCAGCGCGGCGCGGGTGTGGCAGCGCAACCTCTGGGTCTACCGCGATCGCTGGTACTACGGCTTGCTGCCCAACTTCTTCGAGCCGCTGTTCTACCTGCTCGGCCTCGGCGTCGGCCTCGGCTACTACGTCAGCAGCGGCGGGCAGTTCGGTCAGGATTACCTCACCTATATCGCGCCCGGGCTGGTGGCCGCCTCTGCCATGAACGGCGCTTCCTTCGAGACGACCTACAACGTCTTCGTGAAGCTCCATTTCGGCAGGCTCTACGATGCCATGGTCACCACCCGGGTCAACATGGAGGATGTGGCGATGGGGGAGTGGTGGTGGGCGATCACACGCTCGCTCATCTACGGCGGCATCTTCCTGCTCATCACGCTGTTCTTCGATACGCCCCTGACGTGGCGACTGCTGCTCGCCGTCCCGGCGATCGCGCTGGTCGGCTACTGCTTCAGCGCCATCGGGCTGGCCTTCACCTCGGTCATTCGGATCATCGACGTGTTCGCCTACTACTTCACGCTCTTCATCACCCCGTCGTTCCTCTTCTCGGGGATCTTCTTTCCGGTGCAGGATCGGTTCCCCGAGGCCCTGGTGTGGGTGGCGCAAGCGACCCCGCTGTACCGGGCGGTGCAGCTGGTGCGCGGGATCGTCAACGGTGCCTGGCAGGGCGTCGGCTTCGACGTGGCCTACCTTCTGGTGGTCGGCACGGCGCTGGGCGTATTCGCGGTATGGCGCATGCAGCGCCGCGTGATCCGCTGAGCCCGCCCCTCAGAGGTCCTGCCGGCGGCCCCTCAGCAACTGTGCCGTCTGCTCCGCCTGGTAGACGATCTCGCCATCCTGCTCGAAGCGGAACTGGTAGCGCCTCACCAGGCGCGCCGGCCCCAGGCGGCTGCGCACCTCGTGGGAGCGCAGCAGCACGGGCGGCCCCACGCGCGCCAGACGCTTGAAGTCCGCCCGGTGGATGCGGTTGCCGTAGCCCACCCACCCCTCGTCCCAGCGGCAGCCATGGACGAAGTAGGCGTGCAGCGAACCGAGGTTGGCCGTCAACATCAACAGCTCGGGTCCGGACACGTGCCGCGGGTGGACGGCCGGGTCGCCCCGCTGCAGCGAACCGTAGGGCAGGTGCCGAGACGTGTCCATCACGGCTTCGACGATGTTGGTCTCGGCGTCGATGCGACGCACCTCGTCGATGAGGAAGGCGGTGCGGTCGTAGAAGTGGGTGTCGAGGAACCGGGTCATCTCGCCGTCCGGGAGTGGCCCCCCCACGTCGTCCGGTGTACGTGCCATGCCCTATTCTCGGCAGCGCGACCGGGCCATGCCGTGTGCGCCCCGACACGGCCGCCGGCGGGTGCGCGGCCGTCTAGGACGCGGCCACGGGGAGGCGGATGGTGATGATGCTGCCCCGCCCCGATGCGCTCGTGGCGGCGATGGTCCCGCCGTGCGCCTCGACCAGGGAGCGCGCGATGGGGAGGCCCAGACCGGACCCTGCGCTGCCCTCCGAGCGCGCGGCGTCGGCGCGGTAGAAACGCTCGAAGATGTGGGGAAGCGCGTCGGCAGGGATGCCGGCGCCGTCGTCCGCGACCTGCAGCACCACCGTGCCCTGCTCGCTCCTCGCCGAGAGCTCCACCCGCCCGCCGCGCGGGGTGTGCTGGAGCGCATTGGCCACCAGGTTCGCCAGCACCTGCCGCATGCGACTGGGATCCACGGTGAGCCGCAACCCGGGTTCCTCGAGGGCGAGATCCAGGCGCACGCCGGCCTGCTCGGCCATCGGCAGGAAGGCCTGGCGCGCGGTCTGCAGCAGCTCGCTCGCGGTCACGTCCTCGCGCTGCAGCCGGAGCTGACCTGCGTCGGCCATCGACAACGTTCGCAGGTCCTCCACCAGGTGCTGCAACTGCCGGGCTTCGCTGTACATCGTCTCGACCGTCGCGGGTGTGGCGTCGAGGACGCCGTCGCGGATCCCTTCCAGGTAGCCGGTCAATACCGAGAGAGGCGTGCGCAGGTCGTGCGCGATGTCCGCCGTCATCTGCTCTCGCAGGCGTTGCCCGCGCGCCACGGCGGCGCTCATGTCGTTGAAGGCCCGCGCCATCTCGCCCAGCTCGTCCTTCGAGCGGATGGGCACCGATTGCTCGAGCGCTCCGCCACGCATCATGCGGATGGCGCCGGTCAGGTCGCGGACGGGCCGGGTGAGGAAGCGGGTGGCCAGCACGCCCACGAGCAGCGCCAGCGCCACCGCCGCGATGGCCGCGTAGGAGATCGCCTGGCCGGTTCGCCGCAGATAGATGCGCTCGAGCGTTCGGAGCTCGGGGGGCGCATCGTAGGTGACGGTTCCGATGCGCGTGCCGTTGAGGCTGACGGGGGTTCCACGGGCCAGCACCCGCGCAGGGATGGTCTGCCCGAGGCGCCAGCGGTGGTTGCCGATGACCGTGATGCCCCGGACGTTGGCGAGCGCAAACGGGTTGCGCCGTTCGAGGCGCTCGTTCCCTGTGCTGGCGGGGTCCCTCCGCAAGGGCGTGGGGGCGGCGACCTTGCTCTGGCCCGGCCCACCGACCGGGACGCCACTCATGCCGTTGCCGGCGGCCGGGATGTGAGCGGGGCCGGCCGGCTCGTTCTCGCCCGTTGCCCCCTGCTTCCCGGCAGGGGCGGCGGGACCGGGCGGCGGGGGATGCAGGTGGTCGGGGACCCCCAGGATCCGGTAGATCTCGCTTTGCAGACCGTCCTCGGCGCCCGCCCAGCTGCCGTTCTGCTGGTAGTAGCTGGTGGCGGCGTCGATGAACGCGCTGCGCGTCTGCTCGAGCCGGAAGGTGTTGAACTGACTGTGGGTGATCCAGCGTGCGCTCACCCCGACCAGCCCGACGCCCAGCACGCTGCTGGCCACGATGATCAGCGTGAGCTTGGTGCGGATCGACCGCACCTTCAGGCCTCGGGCCTGAATCGGTACCCCACGCCGAACACGGTCTCGACGTAGCGCGGGTTGCGAGGATCGCGTTCGAGCTTCTTGCGGAGGTTGCGGACGTGAGCGTCGATGGTTCGCTCGACCCGCTCCGGGGACTCGCCCGGCAGGTGGTCGATGAGGTCGATGCGGCTGAAGACGCGGCCCGGTGCGGCCATCATGGTGGCGAGCAGATCGAACTCCGACGGCGTCAGATCGACGTAGTGGCCGTCGACGCGGACCGTGTGCCGGACCCGGTCGAGCTCCACCTCCCCGACCTGGATCCTCTCCTCCGAGATCTCCCGTTGCTCGTAGCGGCGGAGGACGGCCCGGACCCTGGCGTTGAGCTCGGCCATGCCGAAGGGCTTGGTGACGTAGTCGTCGGCGCCGAGCTCGAGCCCGGCGACCTTGTCCGCCTCCTCGACGCGTGCCGTCAACAGGATGATGGGGGTGTCGGACTCACGGCGGTAGGTCCTGATGAACTCGAGCCCGTCCATCTCGGGCATCATCACGTCCAGCAGGATGAGGTCGGGCTTGGCGTGGCGAGCGGTGAACAGAGCGTTGCGACCGTTGTCGGCGACCACGGTCCTGTAGCCCTGCTTGCCCAGGTACTCCTGCAGCAGGCGCGTGAGGCTGAGCTTGTCGTCGACGATGAGGATCGTCTTGGTCATGGTCGGCACCCACCGTCCCGTCCCACTTCATGACGATGCTACGGCCGGTTTGTTGGCGAGATGTGCAGCTGGAATGCACGCCATGCGAGGGACGGGTGCAGCGTGGCGCGACGGGGTGGCCGAGCGACCCGGTGCCGCCGGGAACTTGCGCGCGTACGATGGCGTGCATGGACGGCTCCCAGGATCCCGTGCGGGGCTCCCGCCGTGAGACGCTCGGGCGCACTCGCGCCGAGCGCCTCGACCGCGAGGACGCGCTCGCGGCGTTCCGCGACGCCTTCGTGCTCGACGACGCTCCGCGCATCTACCTCGACGGCAACTCGCTCGGCAGGCTCCCGAGGCGGACGCGCGAGCGGCTCGCGACGGTCGTCGAGCAAGAGTGGGGCCGCGACCTGATCGGGAGCTGGGGGCGAGGCTGGATCGACGCTCCCCGGCGCGTCGGCGAGCGGATCGCGCCCTTCATCGGCGCCTCCCCCGGACAGGTGGTCGTGAGCGACAGCACCACGATCAACCTCTACAAGCTTGCCGGGGCGGCGCTGGCCGCCCGTCCGCAGCGCTCGAAGGTCGTCTCGGACGCCATGAACTTCCCTTCGGACCTGTACACGCTCGAGAGCGTGGTCCGGAACCTCGGCCGGTCCGCCGTCCTGGAGGTCGTTCCCGGTGCCGAGGACGGCGTGCGCCCCGATCTCGATGCGCTGCTGGAGGCCATCGACGAGACGACGGCGCTGGTGGTGCTCTCGCACGTCAGCTTCAAGAGCGGCTACCTGCACGAGGCCGCCACGGTGGCTGCGAGGGCGCGCCAGGTGGGGGCGTGGTTGCTGTGGGACGTGAGTCATTCGGTCGGCGTCGTCCCCATCGAGCTGGACGCCTGGGGCGCCGAGCTGGCGGTGGGGTGCACCTACAAGTACCTCAACGGCGGCCCGGGAGCGCCCGCCTTCCTGTACGTGAGGCGTGACCTGCAGGCGCGGCTCCGCTCGCCGGTCGAGGGCTGGTTCGGCCGCAAGGCGCCGTTCGGCTTCGACCTCGGGTTCGAGCCGCTCGACGGGGTCGGGCGCTTCCTGGTGGGCACCCCGCCGATGCTCTCGTTGCTGGCCATCGAGGCCGGGCTGGAACCGTTGGAGCAGGCCGGGCTGGCTGCGGTCCGCGCCAAGTCCGAGGCGTTGACCGCGTATCTCGTGGAGCTGGTCGACGCTCGCCTGGTGCCGCTGGGGTTCGTCCTGGGCACCCCCCGTGAGCCGGGCCGGCGCGGCTCCCATGTGAGCCTCCGCCATCCCGATGGCTACCGCATCAACCGTGCCCTGATCGATGCGGACGTCGTACCCGACTTCCGCGAGCCGGATGCCATCCGCCTCGGGCTGGCGCCGCTCTATACGCGCTTCGTCGATGTGTGGGACGCGGTCGAGCGCCTCGTTGCGCTCGTCGAGGCGGGGGCGCATCTCGACTACGAGGCGGCACGTGAGCCGGTGACCTGAGCGTTGCTCCGAGCGGTGTCCCGCTAGAGGCCGGGCGCGGCTTGTCCGGGTAGGTTCGCGCCTTTACACTCCGTGTGGAGTAGGAGGGGTCTCGCCCCCAGCGAAGGTGTGGAGCCGCCGGCAGGGAGGGGGCCGGGCGGCGGGAGGTGCGTGTGGGCTCACAACAGCTCACTACCATCGAACGGGGCATGGCGTACCTGATCGGCCTCGCCAGGGACGGACCGATGACGGTCCAGGAGCTGGCCGGCCGTTTCGGAGCGCCCGTCAGCACGGCGTACCGGTACGTGGCCGCCCTGCGTGAGGCCGGGATGGTCTGGGACCTGCCGGGCGGGCGGGTCGGGCTGGGGCCGCGGTCGGTCCAGCTCGAGCTGGGCTTCCGGAAGGCGCTCGACGAGTGGTCGCCGTGCCAGGGGATCATGCGGGAGCTGGCGGAGGCGACGGGTGAGACGGTGGCCCTTCTGGTACCGCTCGGTCACGAGGTCGTCTGCGTCGACACCGTCGAGAGTGCTCAGCCGTTGCGCTACTCGCTCGCCAAGGGGATGGCGAAGCCGATGCTGCGAGGCGCCCCGGCCAAGGCCATGCTGCCGTTCCTGCCGCCCGAGTTCCTGGAAGAGCTGCTCGGCGCAGACACCGTGCCAGCCGCAGCGGACCGCCGGGAGATCCTCGCCGAGCTGGCCGGCATCCGCGCGCGAGGCTACGCGGTGAGCCGCGAGGAGGTCGACCGCGGCGTGTGGGCCGTCGGCGTCCCGGTCCTCAACGACGCGGGCGGGCTGGAGGGCGCGCTCAGCCTCCTGGCCCCGCTGGTGCGAGTCGAAGGGCGGGAGACGTACCTGGTGAACGCCACGGTGGAGGCGGCGGCGCAGATCCCGACGCTGCCCGGCCGGGGCGCGGGTGGGGTCGCGTGAGGACGCTGCCGGTCACGTCGACGCGGTGCGGCGTCCGGGACGCACGGGGTCCGTTCCGGGTCATCCTGGGGAAACCGGAGGCGCCCGCCCGCGGTCCGCTCCAGAGCCCGGGCGAGTCACCCGATCCGCCGCAACGAAGGAGGCCACCATGGACCTGCACGGGGTGAACCCGATCCTACCGACGCCTTTCACCGACGGTGGCGAGCTGGACATCGCCAGCCTGGAGCGCCTGATCGACTTCCAGCTCGCGGCCGGCGTCGATGGGGTGGCGATCCTGGGGTTCCTGGGAGAGGCGCACAAGCTAGCCGAGGCGGAGCGCCGCACCGTCATCGAGACGGTGGTGGCTCGAGCCGGTGGCGCCATCCCGGTGTGGGTGGGGGTGCGGGCGCTGGGCACGGCCGGAGCGATCGAGCAGGCGCGCGCCGCGCAGGCGCTGGGAGCCACAGCCGTGTTCGTGGCGCCGATCGCGCCGCAGAACGACCAGGCGCTGTACGAGCACTTCCGGGCGGTGGCGCGCGCCGTGGACGTGCCGCTCATCGTGCACGACTACCCCGCCTCGTTCGGCATCACGCTGGCGCCCGAGCTGGTGGCGCGCCTTGCGAACGACGGCTACGCGCCCTACATCAAGCTGGAGGACCCGCCGGTGCTGAGCAAGCTGTCGCGCATCCGCGAGCTCACCGACGGGAAGATCGGGGTGTTCGGCGGGCTGGGCGGGGAGTACTTCCTGGAGGAGCTGCAGCGCGGCGCGCTGGGCATCATGACCGGCTTCGCGTTCCCCGAGGTGCTGGTGGCCATCTACCGGCAGTTCACCGGCGGGGACGAGGCGGGCGCGGCGCGCACCTTCGACCAGTACATGCCGCTGATCCGCTACGAGTTCCAGCCCAAGATCGGGCTGGCGTTCCGCAAGCACATCTACCAACGGCGTGGGGTGTTCGACAGCGCCCACATCCGCCCGCCCGGCATGGCGCTCGACGAGGTCAGCCGGGAGGAGCTCGAGAACCTCATCGCGCGCGTCGGCCTCAGGCTCGAGCCCACCGTCCACGAGATCCGATGACGGCCCTGCTGGCCGTCGACGAGGCCCGGATCCGACGGCGCATCGAGGGCCTCGCAGCCCTCACCGAGCGGGAGCGGCCCTACACCCGGCGGGCCTTCACCGACCTCTACCGGCAGGCACGCGCCTGGCTCGCCGACGAGTTCCGCTCGGGCGGTCTCGAGCCCGAGGTCGACGCTGGCGGCAACCTGGTGGGCCGCCGCCCCGGGCGGCGGGAGGGGGCGCGCGCGCTGGCCTCGGGCTCGCACATCGATACGGTTGCCGGCGGTGGGCGCTTCGACGGCATCGCAGGCGTGGTGGTGGCGTTGGAGGCCGCTCAGGTCCTGCTCGAGAACGGCATCGAGCTCGACCACCCGCTGTTCGTCTACGACTTCCTGTCCGAGGAGCCGAGCGACTACGGCGCCTCCTGCGTGGGCAGCAGCGCCCTGGTAGGCACGCTCACGCCCGCCATGCTGGCGGCCGAGGCGCCTTCGGGCGAGTCGCTGGCGGCGGCGGTGCAGCGCATGGGGGGCGACCCGCGCGCGCTCGGCGCGCCGCTTCCGGACGCCGGACGCATCGCGGGCTTCCTCGAGCTGCACATCGAGCAGGGCCCCCTGCTGGAGCGCGAGCGCGTAGCCGTCGGCGTGGTGGAGGGCATCGTGGCCATCCACCGCATGGCGCTGACGCTGCGGGGAAAGGCGGGGCATGCCGGCACCACCCCCATGACGTTGCGGCGCGACGCGCTGGTGGGCGCCTCGGCCGTGGTTCAGGACGTGTGGGAGCGCGCGCGGGTACAGGGTGAGGACGGCGGTTTCGTCGCCACCGTCGGACGGATGGAGGTCGTGCCGAACGGAGCCAACGTCGTGCCGGGCGAGGTGCGGATGGCGTTGGAGGCACGGTCGCTCGACGAGGCCGAGGTGGCGGCGTTCCTCGAAGCGACGCTGGAGCGGGCTCGACCACGGGCCGCCGAGCTCGGGCTTGAGCTGGAGGCAGAGGTGGTCAGCACCGCCCCGGCGGTCCGCAGCGACGCTCGGCTGCTGGCAGCCCTGGAGGCGTCCTGCCAGGGGCGCGGCCTGAGCTACCGGCGCATGTCCAGCGGTGCGGGTCACGATGCCATGCAGATCGCCCAGGCGGCACCGGTGGCGATGCTGTTCGTTCCCTGCGCGGACGGGCTGAGCCACCATCCGGACGAGCATGCGGAGATCGCCGACATCGCGGCCGGGGCTGCGGTCTTGTTGGACGCGCTGCAACGGTTGGATCGCGTGCTATAGCCGCGCCGGACGTCCGGCGCGCGAGATGGAGGAGAGCCATGGATCTGGGATTGCGAGGACGCAAGGCGCTGGTGCTGGCGGGCACCTCCGGACTGGGGCTCGGCACGGCGCGCGTGCTGGCAGCGGAGGGCGCCGAGGTGGCGCTGTGCGGCCGCGAGGTCGGGCGGGCCGAGGAGGCCGCGCGCGACGTCGCCGAGGCGACCGGCGGCCGGGTGCTGGGCCTCCAGGCGGACGTGCGCGAGGCGGCCGACCTCGAGCGCCTGGTCCGGGAGGCGGCCGACAGGCTGGGCGGCCTCGACATCCTGGTGACCAACGCCGGCGGGCCGCGACCGGGCACCTTCGATACGCTCGACGACGGCGCCTGGAGCGAGGCCGTGGAGCTCACCCTGATGAGCGTGGTGCGCAGCGTTCGCGCGGCGCTTCCCTACCTCCGGCGTTCCGAGGCGGGGGCGGTGCTGGCGCTGGCGAGCTCCAGCGTGAAGGCGCCGATCCCCAACCTCACGCTCTCCAACGTGCTCCGGCCGGCGGTGAACGCACTGGTCAAGTCGCTGTCCATCGAGCTGGCCGGGGACGGCATCCGCGTCAACTGCCTGTCACCCGGCCGGGTGCTCACGCCGCGCATCCTGCAGCTCGACGAGGCCCGCGCCAAGCGCGAAGGCTCCACCGTCGACGCGGTGCGCGAGGCGTCCGTGAAGGCCATTCCCCTGGGTCGCCTAGGGGACGTCGAGGAGTTCGGACGGGTCGCGGCGTTCCTGGTGAGCGACGCCGCGTCCTACATGACCGGCAGCTCGGTCCTCGTCGACGGCGGGTCCGTCCGCTGCCTGTAGGAACGCCCCGACAGCTCAGTCGCTGGCGCGGCTGGGCGCGCGCAGCTTCTCGTCGGCACGCTCGCGGAGCTTGAACTTCTGGATCTTGCCGGTGCCCGTCATCGGCCAGGTGCCGGCCTCCACGAACCACACCCTCCGAGGCACCTTGAAGCGCGCGAGGCGCTGCTGGCACCATTCCACGATGTCACGGCGCTCGCAGCTCTTGCCGGGCTTGAGCTCCACGAAGGCGGCGCCGGCCTCGCTGGTGCGGGAGTCGGGGATGCCCACCACGTAGACCTGGCTCACGGCAGGGTGCTGGGAGATGACCTCCTCCACCTCCTTGGGCGCCACGTTCTCGCCCGACACCTTGAACATCTCGTTGCTACGCCCCATGAACTGAAGGTAGCCGTCCTCGTCGACGCGGCCCAGATCGCCGGTGCGGAACCAGCCGTCCTTGTCGATGGCGGCCGCCGTCTCCTCGGGGTTCTTGTAGTAGCCGTGGGTGACGAAGTTGCCGCGGACCGCCAGCTCGCCGGTCGAGCCTTCGGGAAGGTCCTCGCCCGTGAACGGGTCGACCACCTTGTACTGACTGTTGGCCCCGCCGAACTCCGGCATGCCGCTGCTGCCGCCGGGCTTGATGCGCCCCACGTGCGTGGCGATGTGTTCGATTGGGTCGCCGATCTCGCTGTGCACCGTGGCGGCGGTGGCCTCCGTGCCGCCGTACCCCGTGCACAGCTCCTTCAGCCCGAACGCCTCGACGGCCTGTTGCCACACGGGAACCGGGGTGGGCGCGGCTGCGCACATCAGGGCATCGAGGGAGGACGTGTCGAAGCGCTCGCGCTCCGGGTCGTTGAGCATGGCGACGACCATCGAAGGCACGCACAGGGCGTCGGTCGCGCGGTAGCGCTCGATGAGCTCGAGGGCGCCGCGAGGGCTGAACGAAGGAGGCGCCACCATGGCGCCACCCACGAAGGTCACGCCGAGCAGGCCCTCGACGTAGGCGAAGACGTGGTACAGCGGGAGCGCCGTGAAGACCCGCCGGCCGTCCTGGAAGGCGCGGCTCAACGCCGAGCTGAAGGCGCAGCGGAGCAGCATGTCGTGGGTCAGCAGGACGCCCTTCGGCTCGCCGGTGGTGCCGGACGTGTAGATGATGTCGGCGACCTCGTCGGGATACTCGCTCTCCCTGCGTCGTGCCGCGAGCTGCGCGTCGGTCGCGTCCTTCGCCCTGGCCCGGAAGTCGTCCCAGTGCAGGAAGGTGGGATCGACGTCGTTCCCCTCGGTCGGGATGCACACCGCATGGAGCCTGGCCTCCTCGGGCACGTCGGCGAGCACGTCGCTCACGGCCTCTGCGTGCCGGTTGCTGCCGACGCTCTCGTGCACGAAGAGCCAGCGGGCGTCCGACTGGTCGAGCACGTAGGCCAGCTCGTCGCGCTTGAGCATGCTGTTCAGCGGCACGGACACGGCGCCGATCATGCTGATGGCGAGCTTCAAGGTGACGAACTCGGGCACGTTGGCCATCAGGATCGCGACGTGCTCGCGCCGGCGGACACCCAGCCCCAGGAGGGCGCGGGCGAGCTCCTGCGCCCGCTCCCAGATGTCCCTGTAGGTCAGCGGATCGCCGGCGGGGAAAAGGAAGGGCCGGTCCGCGAACTCCGCGGCCGCCGCCTCGAAGTGCGATCCCAGGGTCCTACGGGGCCACTCGGGGTAGCGCTGCTCCAGGGCCTTGCGACGCGTTGTGGGATCGAGCATCGGACGTGACCTCCGTTCGTTCCAGAAGCCTGGCGCGAGGTAGGGGACGGATCCAAGACGGACTGTCGAACGCTCCCATGCTAGGTCCTGGCGCCCCCCGCGTGGGTAGTTTCCGAGCCGCCGGCGGCACACTGCGTGAGGGGGCCCGGTCACGCCCGGTCGCACGGAACGAGGGGGGCCGGCCGCCCACCCAACGGATGGAGGACGTTCCGAGTGGTAGCTTATGCGCGGTGCACACCCCTACACGGGGCTACAGCCAGGGCGGGCCCGGCCCACCCCATCTTCCGGAGGACGCCATGACGAAGCCTGCCCTCGACGCTTCCACCGAATGGAAGGCCCTTGCCGCACAGGTCGCCGACGACGTGGTGACGTGGCGCCGACACCTGCACAGCCACCCGGAGCTCTCGTTCGAGGAGCATGAGACGGCCGACTACGTGGCCGGCAAGCTCGAGGCCTTCGGTGGGTTCGAGCTGTCGCGGCCGACCCCGACGAGTGTGGTGGCGACGCTGCGCGGTGGACGTCCCGGCCCGGTGGTGGCCGTGCGCGCCGACATGGACGCGCTGCCCATCGACGAGCAGAGCGGCGTGCCGTTCGCGTCGGAGCGGCCGGGTGTGATGCACGCGTGCGGTCACGACGGTCATACCGCAATCCTGCTGGGCGTCGCCCGCATCCTGAGCGAGCGGCGCGAGCAGGTGAGAGGCGAGCTGCGCTTCCTGTTCCAGCACGCCGAGGAGCTGTTCCCGGGCGGCGCGCAGCAGCTGGTGGACGAGGGCGTGCTGGAGGACGTGGAGACGGTGCTCGGACTGCACCTGATGGCACCGATGGAGAGCGGGGCGCTGCTGCTGCGCTCGGGGGCCGCCATGGCCGCGCCGGACACGTTCGCCATCACCGTCGTGGGCAAGGGGGGCCACGCGGCCATGCCGGAGACGTCCATCGACCCCGTCGCGATCGGTGCGCAGATCGTGACCAACCTGCAGCAGCTGGTGTCGCGGGTGAACGATCCGCTCGAGCCGCTGGTGCTCTCGGTCACGCGCTTCCACGCCGGCACGGCCGACAACGTCATCCCCGAGCGCGCGGAGCTCGGCGGTACCGTCCGGAGCTTCGACGCCGAGTTGCGCAAGCGCATGCCCGAGCTCATGGAGCGCGTGGTCAAGGGCGTCACCGAGGCGCATGGCGCCGAATACGTCTTCGACTACACCTTCGGCTACCGGGCGCTCGTCAACGACGAGGCGACCACCGAGCGCCTCCGCGGCGCCTTCGAGGCCACCTTCGGAGCCGACCGGGTGAGCACGCCGCCCCCGATCATGGGCGGCGAGGACTTCTCGGCCTACCTGGCGGTCCGTCCGGGAACCTTCTTCTTCGTGGGGGCGAAGCCCGAAGGGGTGGAGGTCGCCTACCCGCACCACCACCCGCGCTTCGCGATCGACGAGGGGGCGCTTCCGGTGGGCGTGGAGTCGTTCCTGGTGGCGATCGAGGCCGTCACCCAGGGCTAGCTTCCCCAGCGTCCCGTTGCGCACGGGGCGGCCCCGGCCGATGCGGCGTGGGCGGCGGCACCTGGGACCGCTCGCGGGCGCCCGCCAGCGGAGCGGATGCCGCACGCGGGCGTGGGAAACGTCACAATCTCGATGGCCCTAGAGGGAATCGTGTAGGTTCTGAGGTGGACCCCACAACCGTGGACGTGACGCTGTCGTGCGCGGGTGGTCCTTCGGCCTGTACGTGACACGCTCTCTCCCGGCCCGCGCCCCGCGGACCGGCGCGGCGGACCGTTGACGACGGGCCCGCCTATGCGTTCGACATCGAGGAGACCCCATGAAGGCACGGCTCTGGATTGCGTCGCTCCTGTGCGCAGCATCGCTGGTGGCCTGCTCGTCGCCGTCGAACCCGGCGGCCTTGAGCGTGAGCTCCACCTACCTCTCGTTCCCGGGCACGAGCACCGGCCAGGTGGCGGTGACGGCCACGGGCACGTGGAGCGCGACGAGCAGTCAAACGTGGCTGCACGTCAGCCCCGCGTCGGCGTCCGGCTCGGGGAACCTGTCGATCACGGTGGACCGCACCGGCCTCCCGCCGGGGGCCTATGCCGGAAGCGTGCTCGTGACCGAAGGATCGCTCAACTCCGTGGTCAGCGTCTACATGCGCTTCCCGAACGTATCCGGCAACGTGAGCGGGCCGACGCTCGCCGGCCTCCTCACGTCCGCCGGCGTGACGCCGCCGGGGACCGCGTCGCTACCCCACGCCAAGGGTGAGGTCCTCGTCCAGGTGGATCCTGGGTACCTCCGGCTGCACGTGACTGGCCTGGCGAGCGGAACGGGCGCGCCCCAGGGGCTCGCGCCCGCGGCGGTGCGCGCCACCCTGGAGAGCATCGTCGGCGACCACGGGATGACGGTCAGGAGCATGCTGGCGCCCAACCTGCCGTGGGCGGTGGTCTCGACCGGCGGCCTGAGCGTGGCCCGGGCCGCGGCCGTACTAGGGGCGGACAAGCGCGTGGCGGCGGTCGAGCCGAACCTCATCGTGCCGCTAGCTGCGGTGCGTCCCTTGCCCGCTGCCCCTACTGGGCCGACGCCGGTCACCCCGAACGACCCGGACTACAACCCGGACCAGTGGGACATGCAGATGCTGCACATGACCTCGGCGTGGGGCCTCACCAACGGGAGCGCATCGGTCGTCGTCGCGGTGGTCGACTCCGGCGTCATGAGCCAGCATCCCGACCTCTCGGCCAACGTTCTCTATCCCGGCTACGACTTCGTGCTGAACCAGTCCGGTGCGAGCACGCCGGCCAGCGACGCCAACTATCACGGAACGCACGTCGCAGGCATCATCGGCGCAGTCGGCAACAACCACACCGGGATCACCGGGACCGCCTGGACCGTTGGCCTCCTCCCGATTCGAGTGTGCGACGCCTCCGGATGCACCCTCTCCAACCTCATCCGCGGCGTCGAGTACGCCGCCGGGATGAGCGTCTACAACAGCGCGGGGGCGCTGGTGACGCCGAGCGTGCGGGCCAACGTCATCAACTTGAGCCTGGGAGCCCCGACCGGGACCGCCGCCGAGGAAACGGCGATCGAAGCGGCCGCCGCCGCCGGCAGCACCGTCGTCGTTGCCTCGGGCAACGACACGACCAACTGCACCCCGACGCCCCAGTTCGGGACCCAGCAGTCGCCCAGCCCGGTCGACTTCCCGGCGGCCTACCCCGATGCCATCGCCGTGGGCTCGGTCGACTACGACCAGGGAACGAACCAGTACGCGGTGAGCTGCTTCTCCAACACGGGGCCGCAGCTCGCGGTCACAGCTCCGGGGGGCTGGCTGTTCGACAACGGATCTCCGGTCGGCCCGGGCAGCTTCGCCGATCTCTCGGGCTACGGCGCCGATGGGATCCTCAGCACATACTGGGATCCAACGTTGACCGCGGGGAGCCAGGGGACCTACGCCCTCGACGAGGGCACGTCGATGGCGGCGCCGCACGTCGCCGGGGTCGCCGCCCTGATGCTGGCGGTCAACCGCAACCTCAGCCCGCTGCTCGTCAAGCTGATCCTCGAGAACACCACCGGTGCACCGTCGTTCGACCAGGGCTACGGGTTTGGCCTGATCGACCCCACCCAGGCCGTGTCGTTCGCGCAGTCCAACCCCGCCAGCTTCGCGACGTCCTTCACCGTCCGCCTCGAGCAGGGGAGTACCGTCGTTCAACAGGTCCATGCCGACCCCGGCGGGAGCTACTCCTTCCAGAACGTGCCTGCTGGCACGTACACCATCGTGGGCGGCAACGACACCAACCAGACCGGTGTGCTGGGCCAGTCCGGTGAGTTCTACGGGACCACGACCGTGACCGTGAACGACACCGGAGACGTCACCGGCCAGGGGCTGGACGCGCAGCTGAAGTAGGGCGATGGGTGGTGGGTGGAGGAGCGGGTAGGATCGCTTTGTGACCCCCCCCGACCCGCCCGGCCCGCGAGTCGAGCACGTCGCCGAGGAACTGCAGCGACTGGCGCCGGCCTACGCTCCCACGCCGCTGTACGACCTGACGCGTCTGGCGGCGCGCCTGGGCGTCGAGCAGGTGCTCGCCAAGGACGAGGGGCGGCGAACGCTGGGCAGCTTCAAATCGCTCGGCGGTACCTACGCGGGCCTGCGAGCCCTCGCGCGCGCCGCCGGAGAGGACATCGGCGGACTCCTCGCCCGGCCCCGGCCGGAGCTCCCCACGCTTCTGTGCGCCAGCGACGGCAACCACGGGCTCGCCGTGGCCGAGGCGGCGAGGCTCGCAGGTACACGCGCGCGCGTCTTCCTGCACGGCGGGGTGCCGGACGACCGCGTCAAGAGGATCGCGGCCCTCGGCGCCGAGGTGGTCCGGGTGGCGGGGACCTATGACGACACCGTGGCCGCCGCGGCCTCCGCGGCGCGCAACGGGAGCGGGCTGCTGGTGCCGGACACCACCGACGATCCGTCGCATCCGGTTGTGCAGGACGTGATGGCGGGATACGCCGTCATGGCGGCGGAGATCCTCCGCCAGACTCGAGCCTCGGGTCACCGCCCGCCGACCCATCTCTTCGTCCAGGCGGGGGTCGGGGGGCTGGCCGCGGCGATGGCCGACGCGCTCGGGAGCTGGCTAGCCCCGCCCGCGGTCCTGGTGGTGGTCGAGCCCGCGGCGGCGCGGTGCGTCGGCGCGGCCCTCGAAGCGGGCCATCTCGTGCAGCTCGGCGGCGACCTGGAGACCGCAGCGGCGATGCTCTCGTGTGGCAGGGCGAGCGCCCCGGCCCTGGACGTCCTGCTCCGGCACCGGGTGCGGGCGCTCGCTGTGAGCGAGGAACGTCTCCTCGAGGCGCCGGGGTGGTTGCTCGAGGGGGGCGGGCCTCCCAGCACGCCCTCGGGCGCGGCGGGTCTGGCCGGCGTCATGGCGGCGGTCGAGGACCTAGCGGAGGCGGCTCGACTCGAGCTCGGTCCGAACAGCCGGCCCCTGATCCTGGTGACCGAAGGCGTCGCTGACGACGGCGGGTCGTGATGGCAACCTCCAGATAGTGTGAAAATGTGATGAGATCGACATGAGATAACCCCCCCAAACGGGTGTACCGGGCACCGCGTAGGCTGCCTAGCCTGATCTCATGCGCGAGTCTTCCGTCCTCGGCCGGCGTTCCGCCCGCCGCTCGACGCGTGGCGCCAGGCAAGGCTTCACGCTGATCGAGATCATCATCACGCTCGCGGTGATTGGGATCGTTCTAGCGATCGCCGCCCTCAACCTTCGCGGATTCCACGATCCCCTCCACGAAGCGGCGACCGATCTCTCCGGCCTGATGAAACAGAGCCGTGCCAAGGCGATGGCTACCACCTCGGCGTACCGGGTGCTGGTGTCTCCCTCAGGGAGTCAGCACCTCATCACCGAGGCGGCGATCAGCTGCGACACGGCCAGCACCGGCTGGACTGCAGACAGTGCCCTGACGACCGACCTCCCGGCACACATCACGATGACCGTGACGCAGGGGTCGCTCCCCACCTGCTTCGACCCGCGGGGGATCGCCAGCGAGGATGTGATCTTCAAGCTCACCGACGGCAACGGACGGACCATGAGCGTCGAGGTCATGCTCGGCGGCGCCGTGAGGATCCTCTCATGAGGCGGGAGGGACTGACGTTGCTCGAGGTGCTGGTGGCGCTGGCGGTCCTCACGATCGGCCTCGTCACCGTCGTTCCCAGCTTCACGGGCTTCCTTCACGTCAACACCGGCTCCGAGGTGATGACCGACGCCGCCAACGTGGCCCAGACCCTCTTCGAGGGCTACCGACTGGAAGATCCCACGACCATGCCCACCTCAGGGACCACGACCTCCACGGTGACGTACCAGGGGCGCACCTTCCAGGTGGCGACGACGTACTGCGTCCAGTCGACGTACTGCGGGTCGGGCAGCCGCGACATCCAGGTGGCGGTGAGCTATGAGAACAACGAGGTCTTCCGTGCCGAGACCGTCTACACCCAGGTCAATGTCGCGTCGAACTAACGGGTTCACGCTCGTCGAGATGCTCCTGGCGCTGGTGCTGGGGGTCGTCGTGATCGGCCTCGCGCTGAGTCTGGTGCTGTCGAGTCACAGCGTGTTCACGCTCGACCGCGCCCGGACCGACGTCAACCAGAACCTGCGCAGCGGGATGGACATCATGATGGCCGACGTGCGGCAGGCGGGCGAGCGGCTCGGGCCCGACATCCCCGCCGTCGAGGTGAAGAAGAACGGCTCGGCCGATACGCTCACCTTGCGGCGGAACATGCTCAACACGACCCTGCCCGTCTGCACGGATCCGAAGAGCGGGTCCAGCACCGACGTCGTGTTCGTGGCCAAGAACAGTAGCACCAATCCGGAGTGCAAGAAGAAGAACGATCCCGGCGCCATCACCGCGTTGCAGACGTGGGAGAACTACCGTCTGTCGCACGGCACGCCGGACGCGAACGGCGACCTGGCGATCACGGCGTTCATCTACGACCCCGTCACGGGCGACGGCGAGTTCTTCAGCGTCGACGCCACGGACAGCTCCAACATGCATGTGCACCGGGAAGCCGGGAGCTGGCAGAACGACTACAACCCGAGCGACAAGCCGCGCCTGTACGTGCTCGAGCAGCGCAGCTACAGCCTCGATACGACCGACCATACGCTCCAGCTGACCGTCAACGACGGCACGCCGCAGAACGTGGTGGCAGGGATCACCGCGTTCGACGTCGACGCCTACGTCCAGCAGAGTGGCGGCAGCCCGACGATCTCGGCCGGCCCGCCCGCCGGGTCGTTCGGCGCGACGAACTGGCAGGCGATCGGGTACGTCAAGGTCTCGCTGACAGGGCAGGACCAGGTCAAGCACCGCCCCCTGACCCGCACGCTCGTCGACCAGGCCACGCCCCGCAACGTCCTCTCGTCGCCCAACGCAGCCAACTAGGAGTTCCGTCATGCGAATGCGTTCCAAGGCCGGCTTTGCGATGATCACGGTGATGCTGATGCTCGCGGTCCTGATGGCGATGATCGGGGCCTATTTCGCGCTCACCCGTGTCGAGACCAGCACCCGCCGCTCGTCGGCGATCGGGATCATCGGCTTCTACGCGGCCGAAGGCGGGCTCAACCTCCGCGCCGAGACGATCCGCAGCAAGTTCATCGGCTACAGCCGTCCCACGGGGACTTCTCCCACGACGGGCGGGAGCACGCCGCCGTGCCAGGGGACCGACCTCGGAACCGCCGACTTCGCGTGTCAGTCCTACCAGCTCGGGGGCCAGAACGTCGAAACGTACGTGGTCGGCAGCGGCACGGGTCAGGTCATCACCATCCCGCCCGGTGAGGATCGCTTCGCCGGGCTCAACGCCATCGAGTACAAGTACTCGGTGTACTCCGAAGCGTACGGCCCCAACGGCAAGCCGTCGGCGATCGTGCAGATGGACTTCCTGAGCCGCCTGGTGCCGCTGTTCCAGTTTGCCGCCTTCTACCAGAACGACCTCGAGATCGAGCCCTCGCCCACGATGACGTTGAGCGGGCCGGTCCACACCAACGGCGACCTCTACCTCAACCCGTACAGCACGCTCAACATCACCGGGCAGGTCACCACCGCCGGCGGTTTCCACCTGGGGCAGTCGCCCTCCGACGTGGGCAATCACCAGCCGTGCCCCGCCAGTGGAAACGTGCAGATCGCCGACAACGCGGGCAACCTGCAGAGCGTGACCAACGCCTATGGCTGCCCCACCACGGTTCCGGCGAACACCACCACCTGGGGCACGATGATCGATCCCAACAGCGGCCAGCTCACGGTTCCGGACGTCAGTGCGCTCAACCCGAA
>Ga0315542_1000655_pt1 | contig 22079 bp, 26 predicted proteins | sample SalMarSW160120MG_FD_202541 | JGI IMG/M metagenome (GOLD analysis project Ga0315542, IMG submission 202541) | Salt marsh sediment microbial communities from the Plum Island Ecosystem LTER, Massachusetts, United States - Salt Marsh Sediment SW1601-20 ... | reverse complement strand
CTCACCTTTTTTCTCATGTCGCCGGTATACGAAAAAGTCAATAAAGACGCCCTCCAGCCCTATCTGGCGGAGGAGATATCCCAGACCCAGGCCATTGATAGGGCACTGGTCCCTATCAGGCAATTCATGTTCAAACAGACACGGAAAAAGGACATTGCCCTCTTTCTGAAAGTTTCCAAGTCGGAACAGCCGCACAATATTGAAGAGATACCTACCATGGTGCTGATCCCTTCATTCGTCATAAGCGAACTCAAGACAGCGTTTCAGATAGGGTTCCTCATCTATATCCCCTTTCTGATCATTGACATGGTGGTTGCCAGTGTCCTCCTCTCCATGGGGATGATGATGTTGCCCCCCTTTATGGTCTCACTCCCTTTTAAATTAATGTTGTTTGTTTTGGTGGACGGCTGGAATCTGCTGATTGGGTCCATGGTACGGAGTTTTGGATGAGAGGTGACGCATGACACCGGAATTCGTGGTCAGCATGGCGAGTGAGGCCATAAAGCTTACACTCCTGCTGTCAGCTCCCTTGCTTGGCGTGGGCCTGCTGGTGGGCCTGGTGATCGCCATATTGCAGGCGACAACCCAGGTACAGGAGATGACGCTCACCTTTGTTCCCAAGATTGTTGCCGTCTTGCTTGCCCTTCTTGCAGCGGCTCCCTGGATGCTGGCCAAAATGACTTCCTACACCAGTCATATCATGGCCACGATCCCGCATGTCATTCGATAGAACCGAGGATAAAGCGGAGAATGGGGGGTAAATGGCTTTTCCCGTGGAAAGCATTCAGCAGGTACAGGGCTTTTTCTGGATTTTCGTCCGGGTTGGCGCCTTGTTTTTCCTTCTGCCTTTTTTCGGGGCGAAAAATATCCCTGCCATGTGGAAGGCAGGGTTTTCCCTGCTTACCGCCTTGATCCTGTTTCCGGTCGTGCCGCCGCCGCCGGTCTTTCCCCGGACGTTTCCGGAGGTGGTTATGGGAGTCACTTCTGAGATTCTGCTCGGCTTTGTCCTGGCAATCGGGGTGCGAATGCTCTTTGCGGCAGTTGAACTGGCAGGTCAGTTTATGGGGTTCCAGATGGGGTTTAATATGGCCAGTGCCATGGATCCGGAAACGGGGGGGCAGAGTACCGTCATGTCCCAGTTCCTCTATCTCTTTACTATCCTGATCTTTTTTTCCGTGAATGGTCACCATATGTTCATCCGGGCCCTTGCAGCCTCGTTCTACAAGGTGCCGCCGAACAGCTTTCACCTCAATACACCGGTGGTCGACACGCTGGTGAAGGTAAGCGGTGACATGTTTCTTATCGCCCTCAAGATGGCGGCACCGATCATGATCGCCCTTTTCCTCTCTCACCTCTGTCTGGGAATTGTCGCGAGGACGGTCCCCCAGGTAAATGTGCTCATGATCGGGTTTCCGTTGAACATATCCCTGGGAATGATTCTGTTTTCTCTGCTCCTTTTGAATCTCTCACCATTCCTGGTGGACCTGGTGAGGAAAATGGGGGAAGAGCTCATGAGCGTGATTCAAATGATGTAACAGGAACGAGCGCCACGGGGAAATGCGGGGAGTAAAACGGGATCTTTTCGCGCCGTGCGCTGGATGAAGGTATGCCTGAGAAACCTTTTCAAGAGAAGACAGAGCCGGCAACTCCCAAGAGGAGAGAAGAGGCCCGGAAAAAAGGGCAGGTCGGGAAGAGCAGGGAGATACCCTCTGTGGCCGTACTGGCGGCAGGCGTCATTTTCCTCTATTTTGAAGCGCGGCACCTTGCGTCTTCCATGGGGAACCTGATCCACAGAACGTTCCTATCCGTGCCGTACATGAAAGACAGCGATTTTACTGTTTTCTATTTTTCCCACCATTACCTGGGAACCTTTCTTTCCATGATAGTGCCTATGATTCTGGTACTTTCGGTCGTGGCTATTGTCGCCAATTTCGCCCAGACAGGATTCATCTGGAGTGTCGAGCCATTGGCGCCGAAAGCGTCAAAAATCAGTCCGATCGAAGGTTTCAAGCGGATGTTTTCCAAACGGTCCATGGTGGAAATGGCAAAATCCCTCGGGAAAATCCTGGTTGTGGGATGGGCTGCATTTTCCACTATTCAGACCAATAAAGGCCGCTTTCTGGAGCTGGTATACCAGGGAAAGGCCGAGATCATGCGATTCATGGGAGAGACTTCTCTCGACGTGGTGACGAGGAGCTGTTATGTCATTGCGGTTCTGGCTATTCTGGATTTCTTGTATCAGAAATGGGAGTTCGAACAGAATTTGAAAATGACAAAGCAGGAAGTAAGGGAGGAGTTTAAACAAACAGAGGGAGATCCTCTTATCAAAAGTCGTATCAGGTCTATCCAAAGAGAAATGGCGAGACGACGCATGATGGAAGAAGTGAAAAGGGCGGACGTGGTTATTACCAATCCTGAGCACTTGTCGGTGGCACTGGCCTACGACGCGCTGACCATGGGCGCGCCCACCCTTGTTGCGAAAGGAGCCAATAAGATAGCCTTTAAAATCCGAGAGATAGCAAAGGAGAACCTGATCCCGCTGGTGGAAAACAAACCCCTGGCACAGAATTTGTATAAATTCGTGGATATCGGGCAGGAAATACCGCCTGATTTTTACCAGGCTGCCGCAGAGATACTAGCGTATGTCTACGGCCTAAAAAACAGGATCAAGAACAAAGGTCAGACGGTAAAGGACTGAGGACCGGGGAACAAGGATTGAGGGCCTTCACCTCTGACTCCCGACGTATGACGCAAGAATAGAGGAATTCACTTGGAGCAGCTGAGACTCACGGCAAACGGATTTTCTCTCAGAAATAACAGCGACGTACTCATCGCGGGTGGTGTGGTGGGCATCCTGCTTGTTATGTTGGTCCCGTTGCCGACGGGAATGCTCGACATCATGCTGGCCTTGAATATCACCGTTAGTATCCTGGTCCTGATGCTCACCATCTACGTTATGCGTCCCTTGGATTTTTCGGTGTTTCCTTCCCTGCTCCTGATCACTACCCTCTTTCGTCTTTCACTGAATATTGCCAGTACCAGGCTGATTCTCCTGAACGGACATACCGGTTCGCTTGCCGCGGGACGGATCATCAAGGGTTTCGGATCGTTCGTGGTGGGAGGGAATACCACGGTGGGGCTCGTGATATTCATGATCCTGGTGGTCATTAATTTTGTTGTCATCACCAAAGGAGCGGGGCGCATTGCTGAGGTGGCCGCCCGCTTCACACTGGATGCCATGCCCGGGAAACAAATGAGCATTGACGCGGATCTCAATGCGGGGCTCATTGACGAAGCAGAAGCCAGGGCCAGGCGTTCGGAAATAGCCAGGGGAGCTGAATTCTACGGGGCCATGGATGGGGCAAGCAAATTCGTCAGGGGAGACGCCATAGCCGGCATCATCATTACGCTGATCAATATTCTGGGCGGTCTGATAATAGGGGTGGTACAAATGGACCTCAACTTCTCGACAGCCGTTCAGAATTATACTCTCCTGACCATCGGAGACGGGCTGGTCTCGCAGATTCCCGCGGTTATCATTTCCACGGGTGCGGGTATCCTGGTGAGCCGTGCCGCAGCCGAGGGAGGGCTCGGATTCGAGGTAATCAAGCAATTCGGGTTCCAGCCCAAGGCATTGATGATTGCATCCGTAATTGTTTTCCTGTTTGCGCTTGCCCCCGGCATGCCGTTCGTACCTTTTGCGATACTCGCCGGGAGTGTATTCTTCCTGGCCCGGGCAGTGATCGTTCTAAAAGGTAAAGAAGCAATGGAAGCGGAAAGGGAAGAGACGGAAGAAGCGGGAGAGGGAAGCCCGGAGCAGGTGGAAGACCTGCTTCCGCTTGATACCCTCGAGCTGGAAATCGGGTATGGCCTCATTCCTCTCGTGGACAACCAGAAATCGGGGGGGCTCCTGGATCGTATTCGTTCCCTGCGGAAACAATTCGCCCTTGAAATAGGCCTGATTATTCCCGCCCTCCATATTCGGGACAACCTGGAATTAAAACCCAATGAATATGCTGTCTGTATCAAAGGCAACAGCGTCGCCCGGGGAGAGCTCATGATGGATCATTATCTGGCCATTGATCCAGGAGAGGTGAAAACCAAGGTGGAAGGGGTGGCAACGGTAGAACCCGCTTTTGGCCTGCCCGCCATGTGGATTACCTCGGACAAGAAAGGCGACGCACAGCTCTGCGGGTATACGGTGGTGGACCTGCCGAGCGTGGTAACCACCCATCTGTCAGAGGTGGTTCGTCAACACGGCTATGAGTTCGTCGGCCGGCAGGAAGTCCAGCGGCTCCTGGATAACCTTGCCAAATCGAGCCCCAAGCCTGTCGAGGAACTGGTCCCCGGTCTTCTGAGCGTGGGTGGGGTGCAGAAGGTGCTGCAGAATCTTCTGCGGGAGCAGGTGTCCATCAGGGATCTGCTCACCATTGTGGAGACACTGGCCGATTATGCTCCTGTGACGAAGGATCCTGAACTCCTGACCGAATATGTACGTCAGCGTCTGGCGAGGTCTCTTACAAAACCCTATGTGGAGAAAGATCAGACCTTGAAGGTGCTCTCCGTGAGCCCGGCCATGGAGGAGATCCTTGCGGACGGGGTCAATCAGACGGAGTACGGTGCATATATGGCCCTTGAGCCTGACCAGGCTGAACGGATTATCAGCAATATCAAAGCCGCCCTCGAAAGGAGCGCGGTGAGGATCGAACAACCGGTCCTTCTGTGTTCCTCGACCATCAGACGTCACTTGCGGAAACTCTGTGAAAGATACCAGATGCACGTGGCAGTGATTTCCCATAACGAGATACCTGGTGGCCTGCGGGTGCAGGCCGTTGGAGAGATAGGGATTAAGTGATGAATATCAAGCGATTCATTGCCAGGAGCACCCAGGATGCCCTTCGAATGGTGAAGGAGGAAATGGGAACCGATGCCGTCATTCTGCGGACACGGACCATTCACCCGGAAGGGCACGGATCAGAAGGTGCCGGAGAAACCATTGAGGTGACCGCGGCGGTGGATTATGACACCCCGGCAAAAACCCAACAGAGAGAAAAACATACGGGTGCGCGCGCCTTGATAGAGCGATATGAGAATCTGGAAGCACAGGTCAGGGAGATCCGGGATCTTCTCTGGAGTATCGAAGCGGGGGCGATCCTGCAGCCTGATACGGTCCTCGATCCAGCGTTCAGGGGAACGTATGCCTGCTTCAAGGATTTTGGCCTAAAGGGTGAGATCATCCGTTCGCTTTTGAAGAAAATGATGCCTGCTGATTCCCGAGAAACAGAAAAAGAAAACCAGGCCTCTTTAAAAGAAGGGCTCCTGAATATCCTGAAGAATATTCGCACGGGAGGTGAGCTTGGCGGTGGAGCGGAACAGTCAATTCATGCTTTTATCGGTCCAACCGGGGTGGGCAAGACCACCACACTGGCGAAACTGGCGGCAAGAACGGCTATTGAACAGGGAAAGAAGGTTGCTCTTATTACGATAGACACGTTTCGGATAGCCGCTGTGAACCAGCTGGAAACCTATGCCAGGATTATGGGAGTCCCCATGGAAGTGGCTTCCACCAGAGGCGAACTCCGACAGGCCATCGCGCGGCATGGAGACTGTGATCATCTGTTTGTGGATACGGTGGGAAGGAGTCCCAGAGACACCAAAGAAATAGACCAGTTGATGAAGATGTTGCATGTTTCGAAACAGATCCATAGCTACCTGGTACTGAGCGCTACAACGGACCTGCGTCAACTGCTGCTCGCTGAAACGCGATTCAGGGCCTTGCCGTATGACAGCTATATCTTTACCAAGCTGGATGAAGTGGAAGACTCCTCCCCCATGATAAATTTTCTTTTGTGCCAATCAAGGCCTGTATCGTATTTTACGACGGGGCAGCAGGTCCCCGAGGATGTGGAGCCGGCCTCCAAGAAGAGACTGGCAAAAGTCATTTTGAGCGGAAGAAGCGGGACCATGAGCAGCATAGGCTATGAGGTACACTAGAATGGATCAGGCGAGCCGCTTGAGAGATATGGTCGAAAACGGAAAGGGTGCTGGAAAAAAGCTTATGGCCATGAATGCAACAGTGAATACAGGTCAGGATGGATCCGGGGTACGGGTCATTTCGGTCACCAGCGGGAAAGGCGGAGTGGGGAAGACCAACGTGGTGGCCAATCTGGCACTGGCCCTGACCCGATCAGGGAAAAGGATCCTTATTTTAGATGCTGACCTCGGTCTGGGTAACATGGATGTTCTTCTCGGATTAAACCACCATTACAGTATTCAACACGTGCTGAGCGGAGAGAAACGCCTTGAGGAAATTATTGTCGAGGCACCGGGCGGTTTTCAACTCCTTCCCGCCGCCTCAGGCATCCAGGAACTGACGGACCTTGATCAGTCCCAGAGACTCTTCCTGCTGGATGAACTGGACATGCTGCAGGACAGGTTTGATGTCCTGCTTATTGATACCGGCGCCGGCATCTCGGCCAATGTCATGTATTTCAATTTTGCCGCCATGGAAAAAGTCGTTGTGGTGACCAATGAACCGGCCTCTCTCACTGATGCCTATGCCCTGATAAAGGTTCTCACCAAGAAATACCAGCAGAAAACGTTCAAAATTTTGATTAATCAGGCAAAGAATGAACAGGAAGCCGGCCGGATATTCCGGCAGTTGAGCCAGGTGGTGGACAAGTTCCTTGGATCACCATCTATAGACTACCTGGGGTGGATTCCCTATGACCAGCATATTCCACAGGCCGTCAGGCAACAGGAGGCGGTCTTGGCGCTTTATCCGGACACGGCCGCCAGCAGGAGTTTTGTAAAGGTCGCGGAAAGCCTGCTGGCCAGTGTGAATCGCCTGGATTTTGAAGGGGATATCAAGTTCTTCTGGAAAAAACTGGTAGATTCCTGGCGGACAGATTATGGCAACTAGCGCAGCGAAAAAAATAAGACAATACGATCAGAACGGCCGGTCCGGCCCGCGAATAGCAGAGAGTGAAAGGGAAAAGTATGTTACCGATTATGCCCCTCTGATAAAGACGGTTGCCGGAAGGCTCGCCATGAGATTGCCCAGCCACGTTGATCAGAATGATCTCCTGAGCGCGGGCATTATGGGCCTGCTGGATGCAATTGAGAAGTTTGATCCGGAAAAAGGGGTGGCCTTCAAATCGTATGCTGAGTTTCGAATCAGAGGGGCTATGCTTGATGAATTACGCACCATGGACTGGGTCCCCCGTTCGGTGCGGAAGAATACGAAAAAGCTGGAAAAGGCGTATCAGGCTGTAGAAAGGCGGACCATGCAGCCCGCGAGCGATGAGGAGGTGGCGGAAGAGCTTGGCGTTGATATGGATGTATTCTACCGCCTGCTCGAAGAAACTAAGGGTATTTCGGTTTTCAGTGAGGAAGATCTGGGGGAGTTGATGTCCCATAAGCAGGTGGATACCTTGTGGCATATCTATCAGGGGTCCATGATGACAGATCCTGTCGCCGCTCTGGATCTGATGGAAGTGAAAGCGGTGGTCGCAAAGGCCATAGACGCTCTTCCACAGAATGAACGGATCGTTGTTACTCTCTATTACTACGAAGAACTCACCATGAAGGAAATAGGAGAGGTTATCGGCTACACTGAGTCAAGGATTTCTCAGCTCCACACCAAGGCGGTATTCAGACTTCGTCACAGGGTCAGACGGTATTTTGAGCGTTGACAGGGAGTGAAAGGAAAACAGGGAACGCGGTTATGGGTTCTGAAAAGGAAAAGGAGGAACCGCAGAAAGATGCCGTCCGGGGAGGGGTTGCCGGGGAGGAGAAGCCTGTCCAGGAGGAAACGCCCACTCTTTCTGAACAGGCGAGTGGGCAGATGAAGGGTGACAAAACCGGCGGCGAACAGGGGAAGGCCGTTCCCGCCCCGAAGCAGAGTGAGTTCACTGAAGAAGCCAAAAACCCTGAAGAACAATCAAAAGATACCGACGCAGGGGAACAGATTGAAGAGGAAGTGGTTCTCGATGAAGTCCTCGGAGAGGAAGAGGAGGCTTCTGAACCCGATGGGTCACGAGAACCTGCAGAGGAACCTCTAGAGGAAACCGATACAGAAGAAAAAGGGACCGGCAGCCCGGAAGCATCCCCCGAAGAAGGACAGAACAGAAAGGGTATGTTTGCCCTGTTACGGAAGAAATGGGTGCTCGTGCCGGCCGGCGGCTTCTTCCTGATGTTGGGCCTTGCTTTTGGTCCACGATTTTTTGGCGGAGATCATGGGAAGCTCTTGCGTCTGGGATCGCTCCTCGGAGGACACGCGAAAGAAAACCAGGGTCTTGTGCAGAGCGTGCTCAGGCCCTTTTTCGTTCCTCTCCCCGAGGATTCCGGAAAGCTTTTGGTCAAATTGGTCATCTCCGTCCGATGGAGCCCCGAAATCCTTGTAATGTATAGAAAGAATCAGATCCGAGTCCGAGACGAGGTCTATCAGTACCTGCTCCGGACAGCCGGATCAGGGAAAAAATTTGACGAGGAGAAATCAGCCCTTGTGTCGGAGCTTGACCGGGTTTTTGAGCATGCGCTTGCAATAAGAGATATTGAGGTTCGGGTTGATGAGATAGCGCCCATATGAGAGGACCGTCGGATTCAAGGTTCAGGGATTTAAGGTCCTCCGGGCCGGGAGGAATACCATGGACGAATATACATCGCTTGCAGGCACCTCGATCGTAACGCCCCCCCATGGAAAAGTATCAGAGCTCACCCCGAAAAGAAGAATCGGCGATAGAAAGAAACAAAAGAGAGACGGAAAGGAAAAGCGGGAAAAGGAACGGGAAGGGGTCATTGTCCACGGACGAGTGCAGGAGTCGCTTGAGGAAAATGATGTTGGGGGTTCTTCTGTGGAGGAAGACCGGGATCCGGATGAGAGAGATATGGTGGTACGGTACGGAAAACGGCTCCCCGGAGAGAAACGGAAACGCAAGATCGATCTTACGATCTGATTGAACGGGTGTATATGCAAGAACAGTTCTGGGTTATCGCACAAATTGCCATTGACATACTCATGCTGGCTCTCCTGGTTGTCCTTTTGAAAATCATGCGCCGCAAACGGGAAACCACGGCCACGCCGGATCCGGCATTTTTGCAGTCCGAGACCCTGATGAAAGAAATGAAGCATATCAGCGAGCAACTGGAAAAGAATCTTGAAGAAAAAAGGACCCTGTCCCGGAACATCATCACGGAACTGGAGACGCTCCTTTCCGATGCCCGGGAAGCCTCGCTCCGGCTCGAAGGGCTCATGCATACCTGGAAAAGGACCCGGGCATCAGGGAAAAACCCGCTTTCCGATACAGAAAGCCTGAAAAAATCGGCAAAGGCCCTTTTGGAAAAGGGACTTGCCAAGAAAGAAATCGCCAGACGCCTTGACGTTCCCCTGGGAGAACTTGATCTGATGCTGAAACTGCAGAGTCCATCTGCAGGGGAAGAATGATGAAGAGCGTCCCAGTAAACCGGGCCCGGGATGGTCAGTCCGTCCAGGGCCGGATACCCGTTCAACCCTCATCCAAAGACATTCAGTTCAAGATAGGTCAGGTCTTTCAAGGAAAAGTGGTACATGCCAAGGCCCATGGCCTTATCCACGTCGCAAGTGGAGGGAAGACCTTGAAAGCGCATACATGGGTCCCGCTGGAAGAGGGAAAATCTTATTCATTCCAGGTCAGGGCGGTGTTTCCCCGGATCGAACTCAAGGTCGCGGGAGAGGACGCTCCCAACCAGATGACGGCCGGCAAGCTATGGCTGTCAGGACTGAAAGAAAGACTTCAGTTTGTGACGCTTCTGCAGGATCTGGCATCTTCATCTTCCTCAAAAACTCTCAGGAGCCTTCTTCCCCTTCTCCTGTATAAGGGGCCGGGACAGGAAGACGCTGCCTGGCTTTTCCGGAGTCTTCTTAATAGCGGCATATTTTGGGAAAACAAGGTGTTTCGATATCTCCTCCTCGATCGGCTTCCTGAATCCGTCGCAACACTTCCTGAAGATGATCTGAAAGGCATCTTGCTTCGCCTGAAGATGGAAATGAAGCATTCGGCCTCCCAATCCCGGGATACGCAAGACGCCATGGATCGTATTGACCGGTTGCTTGCCTTTCTGGAAAAAAATCAGACCCTGAATCTGAACACGCTCAGGGAAGACTGGGGCTGGTACTGGTTTATCCCGGGAGCAGATCGGAGGGAGTTTCTCCACGGAGAATTATTCGGGCGAAAGGAAGAGGGTGAAGAGCTGCACCGGCTGCACATGAATCTCTCTTTCAGCCGGTTGGGAGAGATTCATGTGGACTGTGTTCTGCAGGAGAGGCGGGTCTCGATCTCTCTGCAGGTGACCGGAGAACGTATAGCCCGTTTCCTGGAGGAAAATATTCGCCTGCTGGAAAAGGGAATGGAAAAACAGGGCTTGGTAATAGCGAGACTTGCGTGTGAAGCGGTTCCGGATGGCAGCCCGTTTAATCCTTTTTCTGCAGGGAAAAGCCCCAGTGCCCTGATGGACATGGTGATTTGAATGACAAGGGACGGAATGCCGAAAAGAGGGAATGGAAAAGCGAGAAAAAAGGCCGTGGCATTGAAATATGACGCAGGGAAGGATAATGCCCCAAAAATTTCCGCGAAAGGGAGCGGTGCGGTCGCGGAAAAGATTATTGAACTTGCGAGGGAAAGAGGGATCCCCCTGAAAGAGGACCCGGACCTGGCCCAGATGCTGATGCAGCTGGACTGGTATGAGGAGATCCCTTCTGCTCTGTATCAGGTCGTCGCCGAGGTGCTCGCCTTTGCCTACCGCATGAATCGGAAGTACGGGGCGGAATCATGAATCGTGAAGGGGCTGGTCTTTGTCGGTAAATTTTTCCCTGGTGCGGGAAACAAGTGCATGGCTTCTCCGCAGCAGTTTCCAGGTGAGTGCAACTCGGTTTTTTGTGTGAATAAAAAGATAGCAAAATCAAATAAGTATGGCACCTATCCGGGAATCTGGCCCCTTTGTTTCATGTGGTATACTTATTGCTAATACAAGTGTTAGAAGGAGAGAATTTGAAAGATTCCCCCACCAGACCGTTTACCAATTTGTCAAAGTGGGGATTTGGAAAAGGAGAATACACAGTATGATCGGTATGCTGGAAGCGGTTCGAGGTTGTGTGAAAGAGGAAGTGAGGGCGGATGTGATCGCGAACAACCTGGCAAATGCTGCGGTAATCGGATTCAAGAGGGACAAGCTTTCTTTCAGCAACATGCTCCTGGGAAGCGGACCTGATTCCGCCGGTTCATCCCAGGAGACCGCTGCACCGAGCCAGGATCCGAGCCTTGTAAGCATCAAGACGGATTTCAGTGACGGACCGCTCCATCATACGGGAAACTCGCTGGACCTGGCGATAAACGGAAAGGGATTTTTCAAGATCCAAACCGCGGAGGGAATCAGATATACCCGTAAGGGAAATTTTTCCTGTGATGAGCGGGGATTGCTGATGACTCAGGATGGGAATCCGGTCCTTGGAAAGGGTGGCCCAATATCTATTTCAGGGAGCAGCGTGGTTATAGACAAAACGGGAAGGGTTCTGGTGGACGGCTCGGAAGTAGGACAGCTTGATCTGACGGACTTTGCCCAGTCTGAAAAACTGGAAAAGGACGGTGGAACCCTTTTCCGGGCGGTAGAGGGCAGCGAGGAACTTCCTCTCCCCAAAGAGACCGTTGTCAGGCAAGGGTATGTGGAGGAATCAAATGTGAACGTCTCTGAAGAAATGGTGACCATGATCCATTCCCTCAGGGCATTCGAGAGTTACCAGAAAGCCATACAGGTGATGGACGGGCTCGATAACAGGGCAATCAACGAAGTCGGTAAACTGAAATAACATCCAGGTGGATGAACCCACTGAGGATGGATAAGTGGGAACCGGGCAGACGTCAAACGAGATAATTGTAATCAAGGAATGAATCCAAAGCAGCAGGGAGGTACTCGTCATGATCAGGAGTTTGTGGACCGCAGCTTCAGGAATGGCAGCGCAAAAACTCAATATGGATGTGATTGCCAATAACCTGGCCAATGTGAACACCAGTGGTTTCAAAAAGAGCAGGGCTGATTTCGAGGACCTGCTCTATCAGAACCTCCGGGCCCCGGGCGCCACAACAGCATCCGGCGGTCAGATACCCACCGGCATCCAGGTGGGTATGGGCACCAAGCCCACATCTGTCCAGAAGATTTTCTCGCAGGGTGACTACGTGCAGACCAAGAGCGAACTGGACCTGGCCATTGAAGGAAAGGGTTTTTTCAAGGTCTTGAGTAACGGCGATGAGGTCTATGTTCGTTCAGGCAGTTTCAAAATGGACAGTGAGGGATATATCTGCACTCCAGACGGAGACCGTTTGCAGCCGGAATTTGCAGTCCCTTCTGATGCGGTCAGTTTCACCATAGACTCCGGGGGAAATATGGTTGCGATGGATGCCGGGGGAAATGAGCTCGCAAGTGCGCAGTTAACCCTCTACAGTTTCTCTAATCCTTCAGGACTCCTGAGCATCGGAGGAAATCGCTTTGAGCCCAGCCTGGCGTCAGGTGACCCTGTGGAGGGAAATCCGGGAGTAGACGGCATGGGCACTGTTTCGCAGGGATATCTCGAGATGTCGAACGTGGACGTGGTGGAAGAGATGGTGAATATGATCACGAGTCAACGGGCCTATGAAGTCAGTTCCAAGGCCATCAAGGCCGCGGACGATATGTTACAAATGGCCAACAATATCAGAAGATAACGACCGGTTTTGAAGGCCTCTTCTCGGGAGAAACACATATGTCGGGTAAGAAAACAAGAGTCCATTTCCTTTCTTTGATCGCCACGCTTGTTTTTCTGGTCTTTGGGCAGATTGCGCAGGCGGGAGAATTGCGCATCTGGATCAAGGAAAAGGCCAGGGTAACGGATGACACCGTCACTCTCGGGGACATCGCCTCTTTTACCCCGGAGCAGGATGAGCGCGTTCCGGCGCTTCGAGAACGAAGAGTGGCGGCAGCGCCAGCCCCCGGGAGAGATCTTGTCATGAACAGCCGGTTTCTGATCTACCGGCTTTCGTCCCTCCTGGGCGGTGATCCACAGGTACGGGTGAAGGTGCCCGAGAGCCTTGTGGTGCAGAGGCCAGGGCAGGTAATAAGCGCAAAAAAAATGACGGACATTTTCAGGCAGTACATTTTCAGCCATTCTCCACGGGACAGAAAGAAAATGGAAATCGAAAGGATGCACGTCCCCGGTTCTCTGACTCTTCCCTGCGGGCGCCTTTCCTGGGAGATTCAGGATAGAGGGGAGGAAGATTTTGCGGGTGACATCTCTCGGGTGATCTCCTTTTCCGTGGATGGCAGAATATACCGGAAAGTCCCTGTGAGCTGTCGCATCCTGGTCAGCCGGAAAGTAATCAAGACAGTGAGAAAAATTGCGAGGGGACAAGTGATTGGCCCTCAAGACCTTGTGGAAGTGACTGAGCAGTCGATTCGATCCGACAGGAACGACGTGATTCACCTGAACCAGATAACTGGAAGGCGGGCCGCCAGATCCCTTCAAGCGGGCCAGACGGTCACAAGGGGCATGGTGGAGATCCCGCCCACGGTCAGAAAAGGTGACCGGGTTATCATAAAGGCGGAGAGCAGTTCGGTGGTCGTCAGCGCGCTTGGAAAGGTCATGGAGGATGGTCGATCCGGCGAACAGGTCAGAGTCATCAATGTGAGCAGCGGGAAGCAGATTTTCGCCACGGTCTTAGGCCCGGGACAGGTCAGGGTCTCTTTTTAGGAGAAGATTCCATGAAGAATACTATTATGAGAGGAATAATTGTCCTTCTGGCAATGGCGATGTCAGCCTGTGCAGGCGGGAGGGCCGTGAAGCAGACGGAAAGTGCCGCGCCGGGAGGGCCCGCGACAATGGTGAAACCGGTGGCGGCGTATCCCGGAAATGAATACCAGAATGCGTCGGAAGCAGGCCTCTTTCGGGAGAGCACCTATTACGGATTTTTCCAGGACCTCCGTGCACACAAGGTGGGAGACCTGGTGACCATCAATATTGTGGAGACATCCACGGCCACCAAGAAAGCGGACACAAAAACGTCCCGGACTTCCTCAATTGATGCCGGGATCAATAATCTGCTGGGGTATGAAACCAAGATGAGATCGTGGGGAGTGCCTCACGCTTTTGATAATAAAGCCATGTTCAAGGCCTCCATGGGAAACGATTTTGACGGCTCCGGTTCCACAAGCCGTGATGAAAGCATGACCGCATCCATTACGGCCAGAGTGGTACAGGTTCTCCCCAACGGCAACCTTTTTATTGAGGGGACCCGCAAGATCAGAGTGAATAATGAGACTCAGAATATCACCCTGTCAGGAATTATACGGCCGAGTGATATTTCACCCGATAATACAGTCCTTTCCAGCTATATCGCCGATGCCAGGATCGATTATACCGGCAGCGGCCCGGTAAGCGACAAGCAGCGTCCAGGGTGGCTGGCAAGGATCCTGGACGTGGCCTGGCCTTTTTAGGAGGGAGAATAATGACGAAGCTACGCCGTCCTCTCATGCCGCTGATCATGGGTGCCGTATTTTTTGCACTGATCTGTTTCAATTCCGCATGGTCTGCAAGAATCAAGGATATCGCGTCGTTGAAAGGTGTTCGCAGCAATCAGCTGATCGGGTATGGACTCGTGGTGGGACTCAATGGCACCGGGGATGGTTCAGGGACGAAATTCACGGTCCAGACCCTTGTCAACATGATGGAACATCTTGGAATCCACGCCCTTCCCAGCCAGGTGAAGGTCAGCAACGTAGCGGCAGTCATGGTGACTGCGAACCTGCCTCCTTTCGGAAAAGAGGGAAGTAAGCTGGATGTCCTTGTTTCATCGGTGGGAGACGCAAAGAGTCTTCAGGGAGGGACCTTGCTCTTGACCCCCCTCAGGGGAGTGGACAACAATATTTATGCGCTGGCCCAGGGTCCCCTTGTGGTCGGAGGATTTGCGAGTTCCGGGGCTGCCGGAGGCGGTGTTCAGAAAAACCATCCTACGGTGGCACGTATCTCAGGGGGCGCAACCATAGAAAGAGAGATACCCTTCCATTTTGCGAAAATGCAGGACCTGGTCATTGCATTGAACGAACCGGATTTCACCACAGCCATGCGCGTCACGGACGCCATCAATGGGACCTTCGGTCAGAAAGTGGCGTTTCCCTCTGATGCCGGTACGATCAGGGTGCGGGTGCCGGATGAGAAGAGAAAGGGTATTGTGGGAATGATGGCTTCACTGGAACAAATCAATATTGAGCCTGATTCAAAGGCCAGGATCATCCTTGATGAGCGGACCGGGACGGTTGTGATGGGACAGGATGTGCGCATCTCTTCCGTGGCAATAGCCCATGGAAACCTGAGTGTGACCATCAAGGAAAACAGCCAGGTGAGCCAGCCGGCACCGTTCAGCCAGGGACAGACAGTGGTTACGCCGGAAAGCAAGGTGAAAGTCACCGAGGGACAGGAACGATTAATTGTGATGCCGGCGGGAACCAGCCTGGGAGAAGTGGTCAAGGCGCTTAATGCCATCGGGGTATCTCCCAGGGACCTGATTGCGGTGTTCCAGGCCATCAAGGCGGCGGGGGCGCTCCAGGCAGACCTTGAGATTATATAAGAGGCTGGCAGAAAACGCCCATCCGCGGCGTTATCCTTATCCCTCGTCACTGCGGCGTATGTTTCTGTAGGCCTCATTCCTCGGGATGTCGTTCCGCAATGAACGGGATGAGCATTTTCTGGCAGCCTCTATAAGAGCCGATTCTTGGTGAGATTGATTGAAACTGCAATGGAAATGAAGCCTGAGATCGAAGCAGATCCTTTCAGTGGAGTTGTTTTTCAAAAGACATGATGCAGAGCACGAAGGTTACCATAGGAGATTATCTCCCTGCTCAGGCTGACGCGGGACAGCGGGACCGGAAGCTGAAAAAGGCCTGCAAGGAATTCGAATCTTTGCTCACCTATCAGCTTCTAAGAAGCATGCGCAAGACTGTCGATAAATGCGATCTTTTCCATGGCGGCCAGGGAGAAGAGGTCTATCAATCTCTTTTTGATATGGAAATAGCAAAAGAAATGTCTGGCTGGGGCCCTAACAGCCTTGCCAAACTTCTCTATGACCAGTTGAAGGAGAAAGACGGTATCCTTTCGGATCCCAATGAAGAATCACTCTCCGTGCCGGTGACGGGGACGTTGTCATCCGGCTATGGATGGCGTCATGACCCCATCACGGGAGAGAGACGTTTCCACGATGGCGCTGATATTGCTGCCCCAAGTGGGACTTCAATCAGGGCTGTTCTGCCGGGCAAAGTGACTTTCAGCGGAATCAAGAAAGGGTATGGGAATGTGATCATCCTCAAGCATGACGGGAACGTAAGCACCCTGTATGCCCATAACAGCCGGAATCTTGCTCCTGTGGGCGCCCTGGTGGAAGCAGGGTCAGTCATAGCCGAGGTGGGGTCGACAGGAAGGAGCACGGGCCCGCACCTCCATTTTGAGGTTAGGAGGGATGGAAAGGCCGTGGACCCGTTGGCCTTGTTGCCGGCATTTTCAGGGGATATGCAAATAGCTCTGAAGAATCGGTGAATTTTTTCAGGTGGAGCCGATTTTTGCCGATAAATACTATAGTGCCAAGAAAAATAAAACTCTTCGCACGCAGCACTTCACACCCATTACTCGGAGTGGAGGGACAAATGCATTACCCGGAAACGCAGGTGAAAGGCAGTTACCAGAGACAGGCTGCCATGCTGGAGCAGCTCAGAGACTGTTTGGAAATGGAGCGCGAGAGCCTCATCCAGGTGGACGTGGATCAACTCTGGGAGCTGATGGAAAAGAAGAAAAGCCTGGTCCTGGAAATTGAAAAAACAGGAAATGAGATCAAGGGTCTCATGGATCAGTGTTTCCAGGAATCTCCAGAGAGCCCTCGTGTCAGCGCCTTGAAAGAATGGCCGTGGTTCAGGGATGTCAGTCGGCAGACAACCGTGCTGAAAGAAGGTATCCAGGCCAGGTTGAAGGAGAACCTGTCTTTTATTCATGATACGCTCGGGTTTTTTGACGAGTTGATCGGCATTATAGTAAACAACCAGGATCGAAGTCAGGGATACGAGCACATGGGGAAACCGCAGGAAACACGCAAGCCGAGAATATACTCGATGGAGGTGTGAGAAGCAGGTCACAGTTCACCGGGTGAGGATATAAGGAATGAAGGCTTTACGGGAGGTCAAGGATGAGTGGCATTAGTCTCCTTCTCAATACTGCAAAAGAGGCTCTGATGGCCCAACAGCTGGCCATGGATGTCATTGGTCATAATGTGGCCAATGTGGATACCCCTGATTATACGCGGCAGGTTCCAATTCTTCAGGCCAAGAACCCTGCTGAATATGGCGGAATGATTGTCGGTACCGGCGTTGATGTCACATCGATACAGAGAAATGCGGACGCCTTTATTGAGAACAGGCTTCAACAACGTCAGTCGGACCTTTCAGCCAGTTCAGAAAAAGAACTCTATATGAATGTTCTGGAGGGTATTTTTGACGAAAGTTCAGAGCGGAGCCTGAGCAGCCAGATGGCCGATTTCTGGAATGCATGGAATGACCTGGCCAACAATCCTTCCGGAGACTCGGAAAGGAGCGCCCTCTGTGAACGGGGTGCCCTTATTTGCCAGGCCTTTTCAGACATTTCAGCCGACCTTGATCAGCTGCACCGGGAATTAAACCTCTCTCTCGATGCGGGGGTTGGGCATATTAACGAACTCACGGGAAAGATCGCGGCACTGAACGAGCAGATTGTTGCCATGAGCGCATCAGGAGATGCGAATGACCTGATTGATCAAAGGCAGCACCTCATCAATCAGCTTTCAGAATACCTCGATATTTCCTATTATTCGAATTCTGACAATACCATGACCGTTACCACCGGGAAAGGGTATGCGCTGGTGAGCAGAGCAGAAAGTTATGGACTGAGTTTTGATGGAAACAGTGTCAGGTGGGAAAGTTCCGGAACCGGGACCACTGATATTACGGATACTATTACAGGAGGAAAGATGGGAGGCTGGCTCGATATGCGGGACAGCATCATCCCGGGATACAAAGATGAGCTGAACCAGCTTTCCAGTTCGCTTATTTGGGAGGTCAACAACATCCATGTCCAGGGCGTGGGGCTGGAAACCGTAACGGATGTAACAGGGACATATGAGGCAAGTGATGCGACGCAGAACCTCTGGGATCAGAATTCAGGCCTTGATTTTTGGAACTCGATCGACAGTACCGGGACATTTGATATCTGGGTGTATGATTCCAGCGGAAATGTCGCAGGAGGTGGGCCGAATACCATAGATATCGACGGCGCAGGAGTAAATACGCTCAATGGCATCGCGTCGACCGTCGATGGAATAGCGGGTTTGAACGCCGAGGTTACTGCCGACGGCAAACTGAGAATATATTCCGACTCAGGCTACTCTTTTGCTTTTTCGGACGACACCAGCGGTGTCTTGGCGGCATTGGGTATCAATACCTTTTTCACCGGCAGTGATGCATCCGGCATGACCATGAATGCAGGCCTGAAGGAGAACAGGAATCTGATTGCCGCGGCAAGAGTTGATGCCACCGGAGAAATTGCATCAGGTGACAATACCAATGCCCTGGATATGGCGGAACTGCAATACCGGGATGCTGCGACACTCGGGGATACCCTGGGCAATTATCTGGCAAGCCTGGAAGGTTCCATCGGGATCAAGAGCCAGAGTATTACCCGGACGCGGGAATACGACGAGGTGATGCTGAATAATCTCAAAGAGACGAGGGATAATATTTCGGCGGTTTCCATTGACGAGGAGATGACTCAGTTGATTAAACACCAGCACGCCTATGCTGCGGCTGCAAAGCTCATCAGCGTAGCGGACGAGATGTATCAAGCGCTCCTGGAAACAAAATAACCACCGTTCTGAGTCGTGACGCATGACTCGGCAGTGAATTTTGGGGGATTTTATCATGCGCATATCCAGCAAGACCACCTATGATGCCATCAAATACCAGTTGGCCAGGACAGCAGCAGACCTGGTCAAGGCCAACGAGATCGTCACAAGCGGCAAACGAATCAACAAGCTGTCGGATGATCCCATAGGATTGGTGCAGGTACTGAGCCTGCGGGAATCGCTCTCCAATATGGAGCAATTGAGCCGGAATGTTTCCACGGCAAGGACCTGGCTTGATGGTGGGGAAACAGCTCTGGACAGCGCAAAGGACCTGATTACCGACATGAAGACGCTTGCTCTTCAGATGGCCAACGGGACGGTCGGGGCAGATGAGCGGGCGGCTGCGGCAGCACAGGTAGAAGGGACCCTTGAGCAGATCGTATCCCTGGCAAATACTCAAGTCAGCGGTCAGTACATCTTTGCCGGGACAAGAACGGACACCAAGCCCTTTGATATCCTGCTTGATGGAAGCGGGAACCCGACCGGAGTTTCTTATGCCGGGAATGATACCCTGTTCGCCATCAAGATCGGGAAGACCACCAACCTTGAAGTCGGGCAGGATGGGGAGGGCGTATTCGGAGATGGCGCCACATGGGGTATCTTCAAGAGTCTCATCGATTTCAAGACCGCTCTTGAATCGAACAATGTGGCCGGTATGAACCAGGCCATGGGCGATTTGGACACCGATCTGAACCACATGATCAGCGCAACCTCTGAAATCGGGACCAAGGGGGTCAGGCTGGACGTCAAGGAGAAAATCCTGGAGGACCTGAACCTGAGTTACTCGGAAAGGAAATCCCAGCTGGAAGACGCAGATATCCTGGCGGCCATATCTGATGTCAACGCAAAGGAGACAGCCTATCAGGCGGCCCTTGCGTCTTCCGCTAAAGTGATGCAAATGAGCCTTATTGACTATTTATAGTGTAGAATGGACAGTGCAAAGTGAAAACGGTGCTCAAAAAGACTGGAACTCGCGGGACGTAAGACATAAGACTCAGCACTCAGCACTTTGCACTATTTTGCCATGGAGGGCATCTATGCTTGTTCTGACCAGGAAGGTCGACGAATGTATCAATATTGGAGATCATGTCGTTATTAAAGTCATCAGTATTGACGGCATGCAGGTGAAGCTGGGAATCGATGCGCCGGGGAATGTGCGTGTCCTTCGCCAGGAAGTATACGAAAAGATCAGAGATGAAAACATCAGCTCAGTCAGAGGTGAAACCGGCGCGTTCGTAAGAGCGGCGGGCCTTTTTAAAATGGCGTCACCCCTTTTGAAAAAGAGGGAATGAGGGATTTTTCCATAGAAAGGATACATGTTTTGAAACTGGAAACCAGAGATTTTGGGCAGGTAGAGATTGACGAGACGAGGGTGATTACCATGCCGGCCGGTATGCCGGGCTTCCCGGGGGTAGCGCGTTTTGCCATCCTGGAAAGAGAAGAGACGCGTCCCTTCCTCTGGTACCAGTGTGTGGATGATTCGGACCTTGCTTTTGTGATCATGAACCCGAAGCTATTCGAACCCGGCTATTCAGTGGACCTGGCAGCAGCGCTGAAAGAAATGTCCTGGAGGGATGATAATGAAGAGGACCTGGTGGTGTATGTCATCGTGAATGCCTCGGAAGGAGTCCCGGAGAAAATTACCGCCAATCTCATTGGCCCGATTGTGATCAATCCCAGAAAAAAGGAGGCTGCCCAGATGGTGATTACCGGGAGCCCCTATTCTCACAAGCAACCTGTTTTTCAATCTCAGACCTGATCGCGCTAAACCTGCTTGTCGAACAATATCCCCATCATATCTTCCAGCTTGGATGCAAGATCAAGCAGTTCCTGGGGGGGGATTTGCCTGATCAGTTCTCCCGTGTCCTTGTCCACCACGCGCACCACGGTTTGCCCGGTATCCTCGTGTACGGAAAATTGAAGCCCCACACGATGAATCGCTTCCATATCATCGTTCAATGCTTTCTTGAGTGCATCGGATATACGGCTTTTCGGTATCAGTTTCCGCTGGTCCTGGACTCTTTCTCCTCTCACCGCCTGGGAATCCGCGGTCGCGTTTCCCCCAAGAACATTAGCAGAAAGCGGGTTCTGAAGTCTGGCCGTGTTGATTGCTTTTATTGACATGTTCACCACCTCACAATCCTGTGTCTCAAAATCAAAGACCTTTCTTCTTATAGGCCTTCAGGCACTGGCGCTTTCTCTTTGACGTCATAAGTTGTGAAAAAAGCTGGTCCCTTTTTTCTCCCAGGGACCTGCACGTTCGGTCGACGGCTTCCTTCAGGTCAACCAGCATGTGAAGGTCATCGAGGTTTGTAAAAGGACCACAGTTCACCAGACGCTCGAATGCCTCATTATGTTCCACCGCCAGGCGATCAATTCCCGTCAGGTCGCCGCCATGTGCCAGTGCGGATACGAGGGCCGTGCTTGTTTTCTTGAATGCTCTGATTTCTCCTTCGAGATTACGATGCGACATGGATACCACCATAGTGTTTTTCCGGCCGTGCCTCCATGTCACTTCCACCCGAAAACAGTGGGGCTTCTGTACCACCCAATTGCTGGGCGGCCTGCTGCCATGCACTCAGCAGACTTTCGAGAAGCGTCTTTACCTCCCTGAGAGCAGAAGCGTTTCCGGCACGGTTCGCTTCCGTCAATTTCCGGATCATGTATTCGTAAAGACTCGAAAGATTCTGAACAACGTCACCGCCCGTGGTTCGGTCAAGGGCATTATCCAGTTCACCGATGATTGCGATGGCACGGGAAATATATTCGCCTTTCTTTGCAATATTTCGCTTCTCAAGGACCCTTTCTGCAAATCCAATGAAGCGTATGGCACCCTCATACAGGTCAAGGAGTATTTTTGACTTGCTGGAACTCGTGGCCACATATACTTTGTTGTACGTATTGAGTGCTTGCTGCATGCGCTTTATCCTTTCCGATTTCCGTGTGCGGCTGCTAGTTGCCTGCGATTTGCTTATTGAGATTGGTAAGTGCGGTTATTTGCTGTGTCAGGTAGTCACTCGTCTGCTGGTACCCGCTCAGAAGCAGCTCAAGATTGTTGAACTGTGCCCAGAGTATTTCTTCCCGCTTGGAGAGCCTTGTCTC
>Ga0315542_1000654_pt1 | contig 22080 bp, 21 predicted proteins | sample SalMarSW160120MG_FD_202541 | JGI IMG/M metagenome (GOLD analysis project Ga0315542, IMG submission 202541) | Salt marsh sediment microbial communities from the Plum Island Ecosystem LTER, Massachusetts, United States - Salt Marsh Sediment SW1601-20 ... | reverse complement strand
GATTCCTCGATCAATTAATCCCTTAATAGTTTTAGCAGCTTGTTCTGGGAATGAATAGCAAGGAACCCCATTCTGATTTAAATATTTTCGTGCTTTTGATACTGATTTTTCTCCCAAAAAAGCACATAAAATTGGAACGTTTTGGAGTTTATTTTTGGTCAGATCTAAAATTAAACTAGAAACATCATCAGGATGAGTTTGAGCTTGGGGAGACATTAAGATTAATGCGCCATGAGTGGAGATATCTTCTTTATTTATTTTTGAATTATTAATGCCAAAAATGGTTTCAATTGCAAACTGATACCTTTCAGGTGGGGCATCTCCAACGATATCCACTGGATTAAATATAGCAGCTTCAGCAGGAAGGTTTTCTCTTAATTTATGAAGGATTGGTTCTGCAAATTGGGCAAATTTAATTCCCTCGCGCTCAAATGCATCTGTTGCGACGATACCAGGACCCCCCGCATTAGTAATAATAGCAAACGAGTTTTCCTTAGGGATTGGTTGATAAAGAAATGCTTCTCCATAATCAAATAAATCTTCGATAGTTATAGCGCGAAGCACCCCAGTTTTCTCAAATGCTAGTTGATAAGCATTATCTGAACCTGCTAAGGCACCTGTATGGCTTGAGGCTGCTCTTGCTCCAGCTTCACTCACACCCGATTTTAAGATGATGATTGGTTTTTTTTTAGTCGCGTTTTTAACATTTTTTAGGAACTTTTCACCTGCGTCAATGCTCTCTAAGTAGCAGAGTATAACTTGGGTGTCAGGATCATCTGCTAAATATTCAATGAAATCTACACCATCGAGATCTGCTTTATTACCTAAACTTATATTACATGAAAATCCATATGGTTGTTCCATTGAATAATCCATAAATGCAGTTAGAAACGCACCTGATTGAGAGATCATTGCAATATTGCCTTTTTTAGGTGTCTCAGATGCGAATGAACCATTATAATTCAATCCGATGAATCCCAAACAATTTGGACCAATAACCCTCATGTTGTATTTTTTAGCTATTTCTACCAACTGTTCTTCCCTTTTTACCCCTTCTCCTCCAACTTCTTTAAAGCCAGCTGTAATTACTATGAGCCCCTTTATCCTCTTTTCACCGCATTGCTGAGCCACGTCATTAACAAATTTTGCGGGAATTACAAATATTGCGATATCTATTTCTTCAGGAACATCCAAAACGGTTTTATAAGCCTTAATTCCAAGAATTTTCTTTAATTGATCTGCTTTTGGGTTAATAGGATATACTTTTCCAGAATATTCTGATTCAATGATATTTTTTAAAACATTATAACCCACTTTTCCCCGAGTAGAACTCGCTCCTATAACAGCTATAGACTTGGGGTTAAAGAAAAACGATAAGTCACTTTTTGCATGCATCTCGAATTACTCCAGGGTTATAATCTTGTGTTTTAAAATAGAATATAAATTTGGTTATTATTATTTGTAAAGATGAGTGATAGAAGAAGACCCAATATAAGAATTTTTTAATACATCTTTATAATTTTGTAAATGTTTTATTAATCATCATGACACAAGTTTCTATCCATACGAATAAAGGAAACATCAATCTTAACTTGTTTGATGAAGACGCTCCCATGACTGTTGCGAGTTTTCTTTTTTTAATTAATAAGGGTTATTATAACGGACTGACCTTTCACAGGGTTATTGATGATTTCATGATTCAAGGGGGATGCCCAACTGGCACAGGATATCATGGTCCTCGACAAAAAGGCATCAATTCTTTCCCTTTCAGGGGAAAACAGGTTTCTTATCCATTTAAGGATGAATTTGAAAGTGGAAGATCCTTTGATAAACCAGGACTACTTGCCATGGCGAATAGCGGATCGAATACAAACGGCTCTCAATTCTTCATTACGCATATAACAACTGACTGGTTGACTAATAAACACACTATTTTTGGCGAAGTCATTTCGCAAGAAGATCAAGATGTCGTTAATTCGATACAACAAGGAGATAAAATAATCGAGATTAAAGTATTATAAAATAGATAGAAAAAATAACTTATTCTTTTTATTTGCTAAATTTACACAATCCCACAATTTGGGCATTTAAAGGTTAGTCATTCCAGTCATCGGAATTTTCCTCCCAATCATCATCGTCATCATCATCGTTCCAATCATCCCATTCACCGTCATTATAATCATCATCGTCATCACCATAATCCTCCCAGTCTTCATCGTCTTCATCGTCATCATCGTCATCATCTCTTGAGCTCATACCCTCATTTAAACCTTCACTCACCATGATGTAACCTCCTCATTTATTCAGCGATAAATTTACAACCAAGTTGCTTTTTCTATTGAAATAAATATAAAACATATTATTAAAATTTTCGATTCAAATTGAAAGAACTTCACATCATTCGGATTCAAGTTATTATATTATAAAAGTTTATTAGAGCAAACTCTATTATTAAATAAATATTGAGAGTTTAGTCCCCTAAAGCAAAATAATGCGAAAGGAAGTGATAAAGCATGAGTAAGGAATTAAGAGACATAATTGAATCGATTGATTCCACGAATAAAGCACATTCCGATTTAACTACAATGATTAATTACTTAAAGGAAGAAGTTCAACGCTTAAACCATAGAATTGTTAAACAAAAGCGTATAATTTCAAGTCAAGGAGAAAAAATAAATGAATTTGAGAATTCTGAAGTTCCAGAAGATTTGAAGGTATTAAAAGAAATGATAATAATGCAGAGGGAGGAACTAAGCAAAAAAGATGATGATATAAAACTTTTAGAGAATAATATCGAGGAATTAACAAGAGAATTAGAAAATCAAATTCAAATAGATGAAAATGAAGCTCTAATCCAAGCTAACCGCGTAATAGCCGAACTCACCCAACAAAATGAAGAACAATTGCTTGAAATCGAGGATTTAAAATTATCAATTTCTGAATTAAAAAATCGACTTGAACATCTTAAGGATGTTAACAAAGCAGATACTCATCAAGATCTAATCGATGCTAAAAAACTACTCTTTCAACTAACAGAAGAAAGCGGTATCAAACAAGTTAAAATTGAATCATTAAAAGCAGAACTCCAAGACTTAAAAAAAAATATTGAGAACTCACAATATTTACTGGAACAAAATGAAGGTGAACTTGAAAGTGCTCGTAATATTATAGCAACTCTAAGGTCTGAATTGGAATCCAGCCGCGAAAAAGTTGAATTTCTGAAACAAAAATTAAAAAATACTATTCAAGCTTATAAGGAAGAAATTGCTCGCATATCAGAAGATTATACTACTCACACTGAATTAAATGAACAAATATATAATTTTCAAGACGAAATTAGTTCTCTCAATCATCAATTAATGGCAAAAAATGAAGAATTTAATCGACAAGTGCGCGAAACCGAAGATCTCATTGCTATAATTTCAGATTTAAAAACTAAAATGAATCAAGATCAATTAACTTATGAAAGCGATTTGAGTTCAAAGATTAATCAGATAAAGAGTCTAGAAAAAAATTTAATCCAAATTGAAAACCAAAATAAAGATCTAAATGAGCAGATACGTAGGTTTCAGGAAGAAGAAACAGTGCAAAAATACCCAATGCAACAACAAGATTCAACGACAATAAATAACAATTCAATCCCAAATCACTTGTTTCTGAACATGATGAATCTAATGACAGAAGAAGGAAGAGAAATCGTGTTCAATAAATTAGTAAAAGCCTTAGACGAGGAAAATCGTGAACTAAGAACGAACTCAATAAAGTTAATGGGACTTCTAGCTAATGATCAATCATTTGATAAATTAAAAGGATTAGTTTATGATTCTGATTGGGTTATTAAGTTATACTTGATAAAAGCTCTTGAAAAATTCAGAAAACCAGAGATTATCGATCTTCTAAACGAATTACAAAGCGATAGCGATCCTGATGTGAGAGAAACAGCAGAAAAAGCACTCATTAAGATGAAAAAAATAATACATAACTTTTAAACACTATATTTAATAGTCTTAATAATTCTCTTCTGATTTTATGGTTAATCGTATGAATTATAATATATCTTGGCTGAATGACCATTTTTTAACAAAAATAATAACTTTTTGAATTCTTATAGATTTTTGATTAAGAATTCTTGATATTTGAAGTCATAAATTATTGCAGAAGAAAATTTATTAATATCTCATAAATTAATTTGAAAACTGCTTAATAATCTAAATAATATCTCTATGTGAATTTTATAATTCTAATCTGAAGATTTAATATTCTTTGTAAAATCATCCTAATAAGAGAAAAAAAATTGATGATATTTTATGAAAATTGCCGTTAGCGGAAAAGGAGGAGTTGGAAAAACTTTAGTGGCAGGAACTCTTGCGAGACTCTTTGCAAATGATGGATTTAAAGTTCTAGCTATAGATAATGATTCAGCAATGAATCTAAGCTACACTTTAGGGATAGATGAAGAAACTAAAAATAAAATTGTACCTATTTCAGAAATGAAGGAGATGATTCAAGAACGTACAAATGTTCCCGGAGCAGGGTCAGGAGTATATAATATAAATCCAGAGGTTTCAGATATTCCAGATAGATATAAGGTAAAGGGTCCAGATGGTTTAGAATTATTAGTTCTTGGAGGCATCCAAGAGCCTGCAACGGGCTGCCTATGCCCGGAAAATGCCCTAATCCGCACTCTATTATATAATCTTTTTGTTAAAAGGGATGAAGTAGTCATTGTCGATTTCGAGGCGGGATTGGAACATCTCGGTAGAGGTACAGCAAAAGGAATTGATGTTATGCTAGTAGTTTCCGAACCTTCTCAAAAGGCACTAGATTTAAGCTTAAAAATCATCCAACTTTCAAAGAAGTTAGGTATAATTAACATTTACCTCATTGCGAATAAGCTTATTGATGAGCAGCAATTAGATGTTGTAAATGAATTAATAAAAGATTGGAACGTTCCCTTATTTCATTCAATACCTTATGATACCGAGATTGGAAAAGCGGATCTTAAAGCAATACCACCATTAGATTATGCTCCAGATTCACGAGCTATAAAATCATTAGAGAATCTCTATCAAAAACTTAAAGAACTGAAAACAACACTTTTCGACCTTTAACTCTCATTTTAAATTGAATCTATATAGCCTATATAGCTATCTTTTTTTAATCTCCTTTTTTCATGGAAGATTGGAGAAATCCAATAAATAATTTTAAATTAATATAAGGAGGGATTAAAAAAAGGATGGTAAAGAAAAAGGAAAATTTACTCGCATTCGGAATGTTCTGCTTGATAATAGCCTTTGCCATTGAAATATTAGGAAATGAACAAGTAATTATTAATCTTTTTGCTTTAGCTTTTATATTGATAGCAATGATCACAAATGCGATTTACATTGTTGAAGCATCTTTTAATAAGAAAAAGAAGTAGTTTTCAAAATAAAGTCATAACTAAATAACATCAGATAAATTCATGTCTTGATCTTGAGCGATTTCTTTCCATTGTTCAATTGCTTCTAACGCATCCTTTTCATCCATTTGTTCAATCGCGTACCCCGCATGAACTATGACATATTTCCCGACTTTAGGATTCATAATTAACGCAATAATTACATTTTGTTGGATTCCATCAAAATCAACTAAAGCAGAATTTCCTTCTATGCTTAAAATTTTACCAGGGATTGCGAGACACATAAAATTTAACTACCTTTTATTTTATTATTCAAAGTTTTTTGAATTTAAAAAAACTAATGTTTATTAAGATTAATAATTGGTTTTAAGTTAACACTACACTCTTTATGTGATGAACGCCTATGTTTATAGATAAACTAAAAGAAAGCCCAAAAAGCAGGTCTCTAATCATCTTATTCATCGGAGGATTTCTCATTTTTGTATTAATAAATTTATTAGTATTTCAGCCTCTTGGACAAATTGTTCAAGGCAAAAGTATATTGGATTTTGAGTTTGCATGGGTTCCTGAACAAGTCCTCGTGATATTTGCCACGTGGGGGGAAGAAGGTATGATTCTGCAAACAGTAGGGGTATTTTGGGACTACTTTTATATAGTCGGATACGTAATGTTTGCATTCAGCGGCATTTTGCTAGTTGCAAGAGAACTTTCTGGAAAATGGCAAACGATTGGATTATACGTCAGTCTTGTGGCAATTTTGGCAGGATTATTTGATGTGGTTGAAAATATCATTCTGCTCACGATGTTAAATGTACCAAGTACCGTCATCTCTATTCTTCCTGCTACAGCAGGAATTATGGCGACTCTGAAATTCGGTGGGATCTTTGTTGCCTTAATCTATTTCATTCCAGGCTTAATTGGAGTGGTTATCAAGATGATCAAAGATAGAACAGTATAAATCTTCCTTTTTTCTCATTTTTAAATTGAATAATATTGAATAATATTATCGATCCAGTTAAAGATCTCATCTTTACTCAAATTATCAATATTGAACTTTAACCTTTCTAATTCCTTTAAGATTGACCTCAAATCAATTGGGACCGTTTTTTCAGAAAGTTCGAAAAGAAATTCGTTCGTTTTGGCGATCACGCTTTTAATTCCCGCCACGCACGATTCATAGATTGGATTCGTATCGAAGTCACAAAGAGTATTAATCAAGCTGAAAAGCATTTCGGTTTTATTCCCCTTGAAGGAATGATCAAAATGATAATAATATCCGTGGGGTTGATCATCTAAAGGAATTAATTCTCCATACTTGTTATCAATTCGGATGATGGATTTCACATTTTTAAACAGTAATGAGGGCATCCACGTGAAAATTTGAAAGCTTGATTCATATTTTTTGCAGGATACCGTTAGATACATCCTATTATCTTCTTTAAATTGCCCAAATGGTAGGATTCCAAAATCTACCGATTGAAATTCCTCATTAGGATTTAGCTGTACTTCTAATCCCTCAATATTATGAATACTATCTACTTTATGATCGATCACGTCAAATACAAGTCTATTATCACTAACTCGATAAATATAAAATAATAACCCCTCAAATCCCGTTAATTCTAACTTAATCGAAAATTCCAAGAATTCTTTCAGATTATTTTGCTTATCGAACTTAATATCCAAGAAGAAGTGCACATAATGCTCTGCGAACTGAAAGAACCAAGGTGGTGGACGATTATAGGAAAAACTTATCAATTTTTAAGACCTCGAATGTTATTGAATTTGCTTGTCAATATTCAACCTCTAAATCCCAGTATAGTTACTCAAGTGAGATTCATAATTAAAAATGGCTCGTATATATATAAATCTTTCATGTTCGTAGATTTCACGGGAAAATAAGAAATACAATATTATGAAATCTAATCTTCTGATTAAAAACTCAACATGATGGAAAATCAATATTTTTAACCATTTGGGGTGAGTACTACAATCTTTTATGGTAAATTTAAATTTGATAAAATAATTGTGATTAATTAATTATTTAAAAAAGGTCAACATGACAGAAAATAATATATCCCCTTACCTGGATAATTTAAAGAAATATCAAAAGAAACAACTTAAACCTTATGATGCTCTAGAGAAATTTATCCAACCAGGGGATCGAATTTTTATAGATTCGGGTTGCTCTGAACCTTTAGAACTTACGAAAAGTTTGATTGATTTAGGGATTGAATTTCAAGATACAGAGATAATTCATTTTCTTAGCCTTTCAGATCTCGATTATTATAAATATTGTTGTGGAACCGAGGACTTATATCGACATAATGTGTTTTTTATAAGTAAAAGCTTGAGAAACGCCGTGAATGAGGGATTTGCTGATTATACACCGATGCTCTTGTCTGATATTCCAACAATCTTCAAACGTGGGCAAATGAACGTAAAAACAGCCCTGATTCAATTAAGTCCTCCCGATAAATATGGTTTTTGTAGTTATGGTATCAATGTAGATGTTGCAAAAACCATTACTGAGGTTGCGGATAATGTAATAGCTCAAATTAATCCACGAATGCCTCGTACGCTAGGCGATTCTTTCATACACATGGATAAGATTGACGCGTTTTTCGTCTCAAATCAGGAAATACAAGAATTTACTTACCCACCAGAAAGTAAAACAACTGAGGAAATATGCCAAAAAGTAAGCACTCTTATAGATGATGGTTCTACCATCCAATTAGGAATTGGGAAAGTTCCTAATGCTTTACCTAAATATTTAGAAATGAAAAAAGACTTGGGGGTACATAGTGAAGTGTTCTCAGATGGCGTGGTTGATCTCGTAGAAAAAGGAGTAATTACCTGTGAGAAAAAGAATCTCCACCAAGGTAAAATCATCACATCTTTTGTAATGGGTTCTCGTCGTCTTTATGATTTTGTAGATGATAATCCATTCGTAGAATTTCACCCTAGCATCTATGTTAATGATCCAAATGTTATTTGTCAGAATAACAGCCAAGTTGCTGTAAACGCTGCAATTTCCGTTGACCTCACGGGACAAGTTAACGCTGATTCAATAGGGACGACTTTTTTTAGTGGAATTGGGGGTCAAGTAGATTTCATGAGAGGCGCATCCCGTTCTGTAGAGGGAAAACCAATCACGGTATTACCAAGTACGGCCACTCTTAGCAATGGTAAAGTAGTATCTAGGATTGTTCCTTATTTTGAGCATGGAACGGGAGTAGTAATAACTCGAGGGGATGTTCATTATGTTGTAACAGAATGGGGCATTGCTTATCTCTTTGGTAAGAGCATTCGAGAAAGAGTCATGCAATTAATTAATATTGCTCACCCAGATTTTAGAGAATCCCTATTGAGATATGCTAAGAAGTGTAAATATATATATTCTGATCAATTATTACCAAAATCTGTTGATGGAAAGATAGTTATTTATCCTGAAAAATACGAAAAAACCGTGAAATTAAAAGATGGAAAAGTAGTCAAAATACGACCTATTCGTACCACTGATGAAAGAATGCTTCAAGAATTATACTATTCCATGGACGAGGAAGATAGATATCTCAGATTTTTCTCAACCAGCATGGAATTTGGTCATAAAAGAATTCAACCATTAGTAAATATAGATTATACTAAAAATATGATTTTAGTCGCAGAGGATATTGAAAATGAGCCACCAAAAATAATTGCATCTAGCGGTCTCTTAAAATCCAATGAACCTTTTTCGGCAGAAATGGCTATAGTGGTACACAAGAAATGGCGTAAAAGAGGGATAGGAATAGAATTATTAGAAATGTTATTAGATATCGCAAAGGAATTTAAATACAAATTCCTCTCAGGATCGATTCTGATTGAAAATGAACCGATGATTCACATTCTTAACGAAACGGACATACCTGTCAAATATAAACGGATTGAAAATGGAGTTCTGGAGTTTTCTTATGATATCACAACGTATTAAAAGATAATAGTAAAATAAAAAAAAATAAATAAATAGTTTTAATTTAAAGATTCTCTATAACTGTTCCTCGTCGAGTTCGATGGAATTTCAGTCCAATTTCATCAGCACTGTAACCCATTGCCAAAGCAAGTAATTCCGTTACATATAAGATGGGAATACTATACAATTGTTTCAAAGTTTTCTGTGTAAGTTGTTCAGAGTCCATTCTTTGAAAACATGCGGGACAATTAACAACTATACAATTAGCACCAGCTTTTTTAATTGAGTCTAATTTCTTATTTAAAATCGCATCTCCATGCTCTGGATATGCCCCAGCAACAGCATTTCCACAACATAATGCTAATTCATCATAATCAACTACACTCGCTCCCGAAGCTTCAACTAGTTTTTTTAGGGTTGTAGGTCTCATCGGATCATCCGATTCCATCCATTCAGCAGGTCTCATGTAATGACATCCAGGATGGCATGCGACTTTTAACCCAGTAAGAGGTTTTGTCACTGCAGCCTTTACTTTATCGATGTTTTCTTTCAAAACATCAACAAAATGCCTTACATCAATTGTGCCCTTATACTCCTTTCCAATTTTGGATAATTCAGCATTCACCTTTTCCTTTTTCAAATTATCATGCTTTAATTGGTATCGAACACCTCGAAGCGTGTTAGTACAGCCATTACATAGGGAAATAATATCTTTCCCTTCGGCTTCTGCTAAGCATAAGTTCATCGCTCCGAGCGTTAACCAAGCGTCGTTATCAAAGCTTTTCATTCCTGTAGGATCGGGGCAACAACTGAAAGGTGCGTCTGACGTTTCAATATTCACCTTCTCAAAAACTTTTCTGGAGGCAGCTTCAATAAAGGGAATCCTATTCCCGATAGTACATCCTTCAAACATTTTATATTCTGTCATTTTTATCATTTCCTCCTTACTTTAGTTTTTTATCTGCACCAATTGCCTTTAGTAAAGATTGTACATCTTCGAGATTTGGCGCTTCCACTGCTGGTAATCCTAATTGCTCTCTCCTTCTCTCAATTGCTGGTTGAGAAGGGATAGCTTTAGCACTATCAAATATCGCTTGAGCTTGACCATAAATACTATCCGGTGCTTTTCCTAGTTTAGTTGATTCGTTCTTTAAAAAGGTAAAAATCTCGGTTAGTTCGATATTCTGTGGACATAATTCATCACATGTATCGCATACAGTACAGCCCCAAATCGTTAAGGGATCGGCATCGAATATGGCGTCTTTATACCCTAATAATGCATTTAAAATATTAGACCTTGGATTATAGCCTGTGGTAGTGTAAAAATCCATCGAAACAGCGGCTACTGGACAGTTATCCGTGCACCTACTACATTGGTAGCAGTATTTAATCACATCGTGCACGTGAAAGTCCATGACCTGCTTTCGAAATTCGAAATCTATAGACATTTTTTTCACACTTTTTTTTGATTTTTTTCCAATTTATTTCATATTTTTATTGGCTTTTACCTTGCAAGGTTAGTCATGACCAGTCTCGTTTTTTTACTGGTTCATTCATCCTAAGCCAACATTCAGCTTGCGGGAATATATCTCCTCGCCGTCCTCTTTGGTCACGGTAATGTGGGCGGCACACGATAGTCAGCAATCAAAACATCTGACTACCATTTCGAGGAGGTTTACCATTCCCTCCGGTATTTCTTCACTCACTTTTTCTTCACGTTTTAAATTTTTTGAATTAGGTTTATTTAATCCAAGGATCGGGTAACTTTAATCCTTCCAACGCCTTATCTTCAAACACTTGTTTAGCAACGTGCATTAAGGTTTTTTCAATGCCCGCAATGTTATGATTGGTCGCTACCAAGAGATTTGCCTTCTTGCAGATTCCATCATTGTCGGACCAAATGTTATAGAGTAAAAGACCTCGAGGAGCCTCTGTGACTCCTACACCTTGTCCTTCTCTTGGTTCAACATCTAATGTCTTACAATCAGGGTTAACGATATCAGGATCTTGCAATAAAGTAGCGATTACCTCAATTGATTCAACCAATTCGATTAATCGGGCCCAATGATACGCAAAAGTATGGTGAATTACATCAGTTCCAACTTTTGCTCTCATTGCCTTTAATGCCTCATCTGCTAATGGAGTCGCCATTTTGTCAGCACAATTTAACATTGCTAATGTATTTGCACGATAAATTCCCTCTGGATAGCCTGCGGGTTTGTAATACATATGCGTTGCATAACTGTGGGGTGGAATGTGTTCTCCTAATGCGTCAAGGTAATTCTGTGGAGCATAATCAATCTTTTTACCGTCTGGAGTGACGATTCGGATGTCTCCATCATAAATATCATGAACTCCATTCTTAGTCATTCCCACATAATAAGTGGGAACAACTCCTACGTTTGCTACGACATCCCAATAATCTTCGACTACCTTTAACCCAATCTCGACAGTCTTTTTTGACCATTCAACCTGATCTTCAATCTGTTTCAGAAATTTATCTCGAGCATCTTCATCCATCGGTTTTTTCATCCCGCCAACGATTGCACTAATGGGATGGACCGATTTACCGCCAATTTCAGCACATAGCTTCTGCCCGAAGTCCATCATTTTCAGAGCCATTGCTCCGACATCAGGCATTTTATTAATAACGTGCACCACATTCCTTAAAGCTGGATCCGCAAACGGGCCCAACAAAAAGTCGGGTGCCGCTAATGCGTAAAAGTGAAGCGCGTGCGATGAATATTGTTTCGCATTTTGTAAAAGTTGTCGTAACTTATATGCTGGTTCGGGTATCTCGACCTTCCATGCATCTTCTACAGCCTTAGTAGGCGTTAGATGATGAGGAATAGGACAAATACCGCAAATTCTTGGCGTGATTCTAGGGATGTGCTCACAATAACGACCTTCCACAAACTTTTCGAAAAATCGGGTAGATTGAATGTTGAATTGAACGTCCTTTACCGTACCATCATCACCTAGAGTTAAATGGAGAGCACCATGGCCTTCCAATCTAGTGACTGGTTCAACTTCTATTTCTTTTACCATATTTTTTTCACCTACCTGTAATTTTTATTGGCGGCTAACGTGAACTTTTCGGAAAAGCCTAACTTATCTTTCATCTGAGAAAGCAATTCTTCTTTTGATAAAGCCACGTTAAAGCCCTTAGTCGCTACTTCCGCAAATCTCTCAGCTTGGTTAACGTTCCATTCAGTCTGACCATAACAACCAGAACATGGGGCGTTAACTCTTATACATAGCCCGCCGCAGCCTGCTCTCGTGATGGGACCTGCACATAGATACCCTTGTTCTATGAAGCAATCTTCCATGTTGGGGAGTCCTTCATAATCTCTCTTGACTCGTGTCATGGTTGATTTACTTCCAATGATTCTAGGACAGGTATCACAAACAGTACTGATTTCGGTGAAATCTCGATGATCTCTGAGGTATGACATAATAGTTGAAGCTACTTGTTCCGTTTCTGAAGGCAAGTTCGCTAATGGTGTTTGGGGAGTACCTTTTTTCTTAACTTGTTTTAAGATATCACCCGCCAAATCGAACCCAGCCATCAGGGGAACGTTTAAGAATAGAGCTAAGAATTCGTATAAGTTCTTCTTGTCTCCTGAACTTAATGAATCCGCATTTTTAACCATATCTGTAAGTTTTCCAACACGGGCATCAACGGCTTTGCTTGGACCAAAACATCCTACACAGGGTTTTCCGTCACTAGTACATTTTAACGAACATCCAGCACTGGTGATAGGACCAAAACAAAGAACACCTTTTTCTAACACGCAACCACTGTCCCTTAGCACGCATTCACTACAGAATGGTGCATCTGCCATTGGTTGAGGTTTTTGACCGAGTAAGAATTGCACTGCTGAAATGATTTGTTCGGGTTTAGGCGGACACCCGGCAATATACGCATCGACCTTAATAACTTCATCTAAAGGTACGATCTTGCTTGTAAATCCAGGCATGTGTACAGTAGGTTCTTTTGGACTCTCATTGGTAATCGATTCTGCTTGAGTAAATTTTCTATCGATTGCCTCTTGAATATCCCACTGATTTGCCAAACCATGAACGTTTCCATAGCACGAGCATGAACCAAAGGCAATGATTAATTGGCATTTTTCACGCATTAATTTAGCTTGCTCAAGATCCTTATTCGTTCTTAAACTGCCTTCTACGAATCCAACGAGTACATCTCCATCAGGTCTTGCTTTCAGAGAATCTTCCTTGAAATCAACAACTGCGGGCCAATATACAATATCTAATGCAGGGAGCACCGGTAATAAGCCTAAATCTATGCTTGACTAGCGAAATGGAATCAATGTGCATTTAATAGGCTTTGGTGGCAACCCCAACATATCTGTAAGCAAAGGAAACCTTCACATTAAATCAGAGTTTTGCATAAATGCCACTTTAATAGCCATTTTTCATCAATTTTTTTGTTTTTGTTTGTTTTTTATTTTAATTGGCTAATTTGTGTTGTGAAATTAGTTATGAACTTTAAATCATAATCTAATAAAAAATGTTCTATTTTCTTTTTATTGGCTTTTCTTTAAGTATACTATCCAGTCTGTATATTGAATAAGCATTCATAATTGTTAGATAGAATTGTCAAATCAATTAGTCATGCGAATAATTTTGAATGAGTATTCACGAGATGAGGATGGTTTAAGATTTTAGATTTTACAAGAACTCTTATTTGAATGATATCATATTGATAATTTTTTATAAAAATCTCTGCTTAGAGAGAGTTTTTTGGTTAAAATACTTGTTAAAAACCATTAATTGCAAAATAAATTTATACTAATAAGTGAGAAAAGTAGTACATGAAGATTAAAGAGCAAATTTTTCCCTAAAAACTAACCATTCTCATCTGCTTTTCTTATCCAAATTCATGAATTCATGAATATTATAAGTGTTTAAATTTAATATTACTATTCAGTCCCTAAAGATTGATCATTCTCGAAGATTAAATGTTAATACTGTTAATCGAGTGATCCAAGTAATTATGATCGACTGATAAAAAATTGATGTTTTTCATGGAATCGAACGTAATTGGTAAAACTTTTAGTTTGTTGTGGTTAAGATTCAGATATCTTAAGTTAAATAGAGAGCATATTCCACATGGAATCACGGATAAGTTATTTTGTTCTAAGTTGAGATATTCCAGGTTCCTGAGATTTGAAATGAACTTTGGAAGTTTATACAAGCTAGTACATTTTAGATTTAACGATTTTAGCGAACTAAGATACTTCAAGCAATTCTTAAGAGAGATTACTTTAATGTTTTCAAAATTAAGGCTTATCACCTCTCCTTTGCATAATTCGTATTTTAGAGATGGATAACATTTTATTAAATAATTAATGACGAGGGAATTGAGTAAAAAATCGCCTAATTTCGAACTGGATTGGAATTCAAAATCGAGATGGTATAAACGATTAATAGGTAATGCATGTGATATCCATCGAATTGCAGGAAAGAAAAGTGACTTGGAAATTTCAGGTGTAAAATTTTTGATAGTTTGGATTAATTCGAGTTGGCATCTAAGATTATAATCATTAGTAAAGGACCATTTAAGTGGAAATAATTTTAGTTCCTTTAATTTCCTTAAATGCTTGATTCCGTGAATTTCTGAAAGATCTTTGATTGCTTCTCTGTCTTTCCAGGTAAGAATTTTATTATTTATGCGTGAGAAGTCTAATTTTCTTACTAAACCATCCTCAATTTCGTACTGTAATAACGGGAATTTCCTTATTAAATAACTCACCGTGAACAAGTTGATTAAAATAGCTAATAAATCAGTAACACTTGGATTCTTGCGTACTATGTCAGAAATCTGAGCATCATTTAACAACTCAACTTTCTTTAGATATGAGATCAACTTTCCCTTCGCATTATCATTAGTTAGATCATGTAATGAGTTCAAAATTGTGATGATACAATTAAAAGAATTTTCTTGACTAATTGCCCACAATAATGGAGCTGCTGCTTTGTCTGAAAACCTCTCCTTGATAACTGAAACAGCCTCTTTTCGAATTATATCATTAGGATCAGAAACAATGAGATTCTCTAAGATTTCAAATAAGTTGTCATCTTTCCCATCAATATTCTCCAGTACATGAATACAACTTGTACGAATTTTTTCATCGTCCACGTTTTCCAATAGAATGGATATCAGGCTAATTGCATTAGACTTACTTATCGTGTTATTTACAAAATTCTGGTAAATTTTAGTAGGAGAACTCGTCATGGATGCCTCATATTACATGAAGATAAAATTTTTCTATTTACTCACGATCTTTTATTACTAAATCCTAAATTCTTAATATATTCTATTCTTATTTCCTATCATGAGCATGAAAAAGCTGAGTTCTAGCGTCGTTCAATTGTCTCATGGCGCAGGTGGCGTATTACAAGAGGAGCTCATTGAATTTATAACCAAAAACATTACCTTGAAAAACGTCAATAAAGGAATTGGAGTAAAGGAGTTGGATGATGGAGCAACCATCCCATTAGAAGACTATGACAAGGAAATCGTGGTTTCAGCTGATGGTCATACCGTATATCCTCTTTTCTTCCCCGGAGGAAATTTAGGGATCTTAAGTACGTGTGGAACGGTTAATGATTTATTGATGATGGGGGCAACACCTCTGGCGATGACTTCCATTGTAATCATAGAAGAGGGGTTAAAATTTGAAACATTAGATAAGGTCATCAATTCATTCAATTTTACTGCTAAAGAAGCGAATGTTGCAATCATTGCTGGAGATTCTAAAGTTATGCCTAAGGGAACGTTAAGTGAAATGATTATGGCAACTACTGGCATCGGAATTAAATCTAAAAAAATCAAAATTCTTGATAATAATTTACAACCAGGAGACAAAATAATCGTCACGGGTTCTATTGGGGATCACGGAACGGCTTTATTATCGAGTCGCGAAGGGCTCAACATCCAAACAGATTTAATTTCAGATGTTGCCTTTCTAATTGATGTAAAAAATTCAATGCAATCCGAAATTGATGCGAATCTAATCCATGCCATGAAAGATCCAACTCGAGGAGGAATTGCAGGAGCTTTAAACGAGTGGGCCACTAAATCTAACGTAAGCATCTTATTAGAAGAAGAAAAAATTCCAATAAAAAAACAAGTAAATGCGATATGCGACATGTTAGGGTTAGATCCATTCACAATTGCATGTGAAGGACGAGCATTAATTTCGGTTGATGCATCTATTGCAGATCAAGTGGTACAAAAAATTAGAGGTACTAAAAATGGTAAAGAAGCAGTAATAATTGGAGAAGTAAGTAAAGAAAATCCTAAAAAAGTCTTTTTAAAAACAATTGTTGGAGGAACTCGGTTTGTTGATATGCCCTTAGGTGAACCAATCCCCCGTATTTGCTAATATTAATTGAGAATGAATATAAAAAGAGAAAAATAATTGAAAGAACTAAAAATAAGACCTATTGGCATTGTCAGAAATAAAGTAGAGAGAGAGTCATTAAAATATTCAAATAACGATATAGAACATGATTCTAACTTAATAAAAAAACAGGGAAAAGCTTCATTTCCATCAGAAATTATGATTTACGATGATTATATTGAATGTTTAGATGGAATTGAAGATTTTTCTCATTTAGTTATCATATATTGGACCCATAAAATACCCGAAAAAGCACGTCAACTTAAAAAAGTACATCCCATGGGCATGCAGAAAATGCCCCTTACGGGAATTTTCGCCACAAGATCTCCAGTAAGACCAAATCCTATAGCCTTGATCGTGGTTAAATTATTAAAACGTAAAGATAATGTCCTTTTCGTGGAAGGTTTAGATGCCATAAATAATACACCAATAATTGATATAAAACCCCATTTACCATTATATGATTCTCCATCTAATGTTAAATTAGCAGATTGGATGTATTCATTGAAAGATGATATTAATGATGAGTCTAGATAATGATGTTTAAAATAAATTCCTCAAATGGATGAATTGCTTAAGATGGAAATTCCTGAGATAAGAATTTTAAGAAGTAGAGAATTCACGAAGAAAATTGTAAAAGCAATCGATAAAGTAGCAAGTGAAATTAATAGAAAAGTGAAACTAATGCACGTGTGCGGAACACACGAGCATACCATTTCCAAATATGGGCTAAGGACTCTTTTGCCAAAAAATATAGAAATTCTTTCTGGTCCTGGATGCCCCGTGTGTGTTTGCCCAGCGGCAGACATAGATAAAGCCATTGAATTAGGAAAGCGAAAAGATACTATAATCACTACTTTTGGAGATATGATTAGAGTTCCAGCCACCAATCTTTCTCTCTCTCAACTTAAAGCAGAGGGGGCGGATATCAGAATCGTGTACGGACCTCATGATGCTGTGGATATTGCCAAGAAGAATCCCGGGAAAGAAGTCATATTTTTTGCAATTGGATTTGAAACAACTGTCCCTTTAATTGGATATGAGTTAAGCAATGATCCCCCCTCAAATTTTTCAGTAATTTGTGCTCATAAGCTCATTCCAGCTGCACTTGAGTTATTAATAAGTCAATCCCAATTGCAAATTGATGGGTTCATTTCTCCAGGACACGTTTCAACTATAATCGGTTTAGAACCATTTAAAATATTTTCAGATGCATATAAAGTGCCTAACGCCATAGCTGGCTTTGAACCAAATGATGTATTGCTCGGTATTTTAATGCTCCTTAAGCAGATTGCAGAAAAAAAACACGAAACATTAAATGAATATTCTCGAGTCGTAAAACCTGAAGGAAATAAAATTGCACAAGACATAATAGATGATGTTTTCGAACCTGTTTCTTCTCCTTGGAGAGGTATCGGGAGAATCTTAGATGGAGGGTTAAAAATTAAAGATAAGTATGATCAATTCGATGCTGATAAAAGATTTAATATCAAAATTAAAAAGTCTCAAGATATCCCTCCTGGGTGTTCATGTCATTTAGTCATGGTCGGAAAATTATATCCTTATCAATGCAAGCTTTTTAGAAAAGAATGCACACCACTGCATCCTGTTGGTCCGTGTATGGTCTCCATGGAAGGAACGTGTAGCATCTACTATAAATATCATCAGGATGAATAAGTATTGACACATTTGGATATAATGACATATTCAATCATCCTAAAGAATGATTTAAATAACTAATAACATATTTTTACTCAATTTCTATATTTACGAAAATCGAGGGCAATAAATGATAATTATTGATGTGAGAAATTATATTAGTCTTATTATCTTGTTAGAATTTTCCATTATTGGGAACATTTATTTTCTTAAAGAATCAAAAGACAAAGCAGATGTCATTTCAGAAGTTAGAAAACTAAGATGGATTGGTATAATCAACATTATCTTTCTTGGCTTAAACTTCTTTTTTCCCCCAATCATCGGTGTAGATTCGCCTACAACCTTTATCAATTTCTCGTTCCCATATGTCTTATTGATATTCCATTTTTAATCTCATATGGAATATTAATGTATTTATTTGGAAAGAGCGTCATACAAGAATGGGGTAATTATCTTAAAATAGCAGGATTAATAGGAATTATCGGAAATACATTACTTCTTCCTTTTTCAGTGATGGCTTTAATAATAACGCAGACTGAATTAATCATAACGATGTATTCAACGATAGTAAACATTATTACGATGAGTCTTATGGCTATCGGAGGTTTTTCATGGCTTGCAGAGTACATATTTATTTATTTGAATGGTAAAAAGAACAAGATAAGAAATTTTACAATCTCGGGCATTATTCTAAGTTTGGGTTTTATATTATATTTCCTTCTTGATCTCATACTATTGATAGCATTTCCGATACAATTTTAACTTCAACTTAAAATTAAACTGTTTTTTCCTATTTTTTAATAATTTTGATTATGACAATTAATTTATTTTTGACATGCTTTTAATAATGTATGAGTGGGAAAAATCAGCCATTTAATCAAGCACAGCTATATTTGGATATCGCAGGAGTGATCATGATGGCTCTTAATAGAATGGGTGAAATTACATTAATTAATAAAAAAGGTTGTGAAGTGCTTGAATACACGGAAGAAGAATTAATTGGTAAAAATTGGTTTCTAACTTGTCTTCCAAATGATATTAAGAATGATGTCTATGAAGTATTTAAAAGGCTGATCAGCGGTGAAATCGAAAAGGCTGAATTTTATGAAAATCCAGTCCTTACAAAAAGCGGAAAATTAAAAACCATTGCTTGGCATAATGCATATTTGCTTGATAACGATGGAAACATAATAGCAACTTTAAGCTCAGGTGAAGATATAACTGAACGCAAAAGAATAGAGGAGGAAAAAAATATTCTTGAAAAATTAAAGGAAGATTTTTTAGCAAGAGTGTCTCACGAGTTAAAAACGCCACTCATTTCTATAGTTGGTTATACTGATCTTTTTCTAATCAAATATGGATCAATTTTGGATGAGGAAGCTAAACGTTATCTGAATTCTATTCGAAAAGCTACTGAAAGGTTGAATGATCTAGCAGAGCGATTGTTAACGGTTCAAGAATTAGAGGTAGAAAAGCTAAAGTTACAAAAGTCAAGGGGAAATATCGGAAAGGTGATTGAGGAAAGCATCTATTCCTTAAATGCTTATGCAAAAACAAGAGACATATCAATATACCTTGATCTTCAAGAAGATCTCATTTTTAATTTTGATATTGAGAAAATTCAAGATCTCATAAACAATTTAATATTGAATGCTCTGAAATATTCTCCTCCAAAAGGCTCAATCAAAGTTCATTCGAAACTTCAAAATGATCACGTTATAATTTCAATAGAAGACGATGGAATTGGGTTCACTAAAGAAGAACAACAAGTCATATTTCAAAAATTTGGTAAGATTGAGCATTTTGGTGAAAATCTGGATGTAGATATTGGAGGAGTAGGTATGGGATTATACATAGCAAAAAGAATTACTGAGTTGCATGATGGAGAAATATGGGTATCATCGCCCGGTCGGAACAAGGGTTCGACTTTTTATGTGAGTCTTCCAATACGTTAATAGATCGATTTAACCATTATCTCGCATATTAATAAATCTCATAATTGAATTATACTCCCTCATTGAGAGTTTATTAGATAATAGCACTAGTGTTATCCCTATCATAACCAAGATGCTTTAAATTTTAAATGTAGAATCTCTTAGTAACTCCACTAAAATAAAATCTGATTGTATTTCACGCGATATGATTTTTTCTAAATAGCCCAGGGAAAGGAAATATCATACTTTTCTTCTCCCCATGAATCTGTCGCCGGAAAGTTAGCTCGATAACCAGAAGTATAATTTTGCTTATAATAGGTTTTTATATGCCTACCTCGAATTATCTTATCATAATCAACCCTCGTGAGTCTTTGGGCGATTATACTTTCTTCATAATGCTCAGTACTATATTCCAAGCTACATTTCCAAAATCTCGTATTTTCTTTCATGAAATTTACACCCTCTCCTTTATCTTCTTCAATCCAAGCGACAAAACACGCATCATCTGTACCAGCTAAAGAATTTTTAAGATAAATCTTACGAGATTCGAATCCGCCTTCACTAGACGCCCAAAATCCTCCCCAATAACTGGTCAATACCACGATTATTTTACCTTTGAGCTCATTTAATGATGGCCAATGAAATCCATTCTTCCGGAAATCCTTATGTTGATATACATGATCCGGATATAAAACATCAAGAATAATTCGATTCAACTTTTTAAGGCCATATGATTCACTTGGTTCATTATTTTCATCGATAAAATTATCCTTCAATTCTATAAAGAGTGTTATGGGAGCATGCTGATTATGATGTTCATCAGACCAATCTTTTAATAAATTAAGCCAACTTGTGAATAATAAATCATTCGGGTTTCCATTCACTCCTAATGCCACATCTTCATGATTAGGTAAATGATAGACTTCGAAATCATTTAACTCATGGACTTTTTCATCATGAATATCATATTCCAAACCTCTGACACCGGAATCTAATTGTTTTCGTACTGAAATACTGTAGGAATTATGACTGGTTTTAAAAAAAGCTTCATTATAGGAGATATCCCAATTCTTCTGTTTAACATTGTGATTATTCTTCATGTAGTATCATTTTATTAAAAGTCTAAGAAACTTTATTGGGCTTAAACCTATATTTCTTATCTTAATAAATTATTAATTTTATTATTAAAAGCACATTTTATAAGAATAGAAAAATTAACTTGAAGTTCTTATTTAAGAATTGAAAACTTACCAAATTGATATAACTGGAATTGTCCAGGGCGTTGGATTTAGGCCGTTCTTATTTAATTTAGCTCGAGCAAACGAGTTGAAGGGCTATATATTAAATAGGGGAAATGCGGGGGTAAGATTGCGTTTACAAGGGCTAAAGTCTAATTTAGGTCTTTTTTTAAGGGATTTGAGAGAAAAAAGGCCAGTCATTTCATATATCGAGCAAATTTCCATTAAAGAAGTAGAATTAAATGAACGATATGAAGATTTAGCAATCATAAAAAGTGAAGAAGGTCGCGGAATTAGCCTTACACTCCCTCCAGATATTGCTATGTGTGAAAATTGTATCAAGGACATGCGAAATCCTTCATTACCAAAGTATTACAATTATCCATTCGTAGCTTGTGCGGTCTGCGGACCACGATACACTACAGTTCAAGAGCTACCTTATGATCGGGAAAGGACAACCATG
>Ga0315542_1000651_pt1 | contig 22149 bp, 14 predicted proteins | sample SalMarSW160120MG_FD_202541 | JGI IMG/M metagenome (GOLD analysis project Ga0315542, IMG submission 202541) | Salt marsh sediment microbial communities from the Plum Island Ecosystem LTER, Massachusetts, United States - Salt Marsh Sediment SW1601-20 ... | reverse complement strand
GGGACTCAAACCCGGTACGTCCATATACCAGTATACACCTTCTGATCCTGAGAATTTCAGGCTGGAGGGTCAAAACCTTATTACAAGTACGAATCAGGCGCCAGTCAAAAAGGAGACTGCGGGTTTAGCAGATTAATTATCAGCAATCGGTGATAATATTATCTTAATAGATGGATGCAGAAGTTACAATTATTGGTGCCGGAGTAGTAGGACTTGCAATTGCAGAAGAGGTATCAAAGGCACAAAAAAATATTTTCCTTATTGAAAAACATCCGACTTTCGGACAGGAGACGAGCAGTCGTAACAGCGAGGTTATACATGCCGGAATATACTACACAAAAGACAGTCTGAAGTCGAGACTCTGTGTGGAAGGAAAGAAACTTCTGTATGATTATTGCAGAAAGTATGATGTTCCTTTCAATAACTGCGGTAAGCTTATTGTTGCAACCTCTGAGGATGAGATATCAATAATTGAAGGGATAAGACATACAGCTATTGAGAATGGAGTTAATGATATTGAGTTAATTGACAGGGGCAGGATAGCTGAAATGGAGCCTAATATTTTCGCATTAAAAGCTCTTTATTCACCTTCAACAGGAATTGTCGACTCACATTCACTGATGAAGCAATATGAAACCAATACGGTAAATAATGGGGGTCAGATTGTATATGAAAGTGAGGTTACAGGTGTCAGGAGGATAAATGGTGGCTATGAGGTTAACCTCTTTGATGCGGATAAACAAAATTACAGATTTACCTCAAGGATTGTCATCAATTCAGCGGGTCTGACATCCGACAAAGTATCTGAGATGGCAGGTATGCAAGATGAAAACCTCAAAATTCTCTTTTGCAAAGGAGAATATTTCAGGGTCAACCCTCCGAAAAACCGTCTGGTTACCAGGCTGATATACCCAGTTCCGCATCCGAATATGGAAGGAATTGGCATTCATGTAACAGTTGACATGGGAGGTGGAGTTAAGCTGGGTCCTGATGTAAAGTATCTGGAATCAAATCTATACGATTATAAACTTACTCCAGCCAAACAGGAAGCATTTTACAGATCGGCAAAAAAGTTCCTGCCATTTCTTGAATATGATGATATTGCTCCTGAAATGGCAGGTATACGTCCCAAGATACAGAAGCCCGGAGAGCCTTTAAGGGATTTTTATATTTCAGAAGAAAGTAAAAGAGGAAATCCCGGATTTATTAATCTTATTGGAATGGAATCTCCGGGTTTAACTGCATCAATTGCAATAGCAAGGCATGTAAACTCACTGATTTACAATGGCATATGAAATAATATTCACGCAAATAACCTCTTTTTGATGACTTCAACCGGAAAAGATTTTCCATGTCCCGGAAAAATAACTTTTGCACCTTTTTCAATCAGCAGTTTCCAGCTTTCTTTTACTTTCTCAATATCCATTGCATAGATCGGAAACCCGGGTTTTATCCTGAAAGGTAAACCATTATGCGCCTGGCAGCCTACAAATGCCTCGCCTGAATTAAGCAATAAACTTATTGACCCGGGAGTATGCCCCGGAGTATGGTATATCATTCCTTCAAAACCAAATTCATTCAAAGAATACTCCTGTGTTTTTATAACAACATCAACTAATGGCTTCTCAAACCGGATCTTTTTAAAGAAAGGAAATAATACAGGTAATGAAATCTTTCCCATAGTGTTCACACCTTTTGGCATTGCGAATCGATCTTCATCGAAAAATACCTTTTCACTCTCATGCATTACCACCCTGGCGCCTGTTAATTCCCGGATATCTTTAGCCGATCCGGCATGATCAAAATGAGAATGTGTAAGGACTATAAGCTTAATATCCTCAGGATGGATATTTAACCTGGCTATTTTCCTTCTGAAAGATTTTATCTTGTTTGGGGTACCGGCATCAATCAGGATTATTCCATTACTCCCCCTGATTAAATAGGAGCTGGTAATCCCGAGTTTCAATGAAAGAATATCTGTTGACATAGTCTGGGTATTATTGATATTTTATGAATCAATTTCCAACCATAATGATCAAAACAATCCTGTTATTATCAAAGAACCTGCAAAAGATTCTGCATGAAGATTCAATCCTCCGGTAAAATTACGAACAATTCAATGAATAATAACCCTCAAGTCCAGTGTTATTGAAATATTTTCTATTGGATTTTGCTTCTGAGAAGTTTCTGGAGGTCAGCCATTTCGTCCCTGTATCTGGCAGCCTCAACGAAATCAAGTTCAGCAGCAGCCTTTTCCATGCTTTTTCTTGACTTTTCTATTGCCTTCTCCAGAGCCTCACTATTCATATATTTAACCACAGGATCTGCAGCTACATCAGGTTTTTCGGGTTCAATATATGCCCTGATGGCGGAACCTTTTCTTCCAAGGCCGCTTAAGACAGATCCGATTTTTCTTACTATCTGGGTAGGAATTATCCCCATCTCTTCATTATATTTCAACTGTTTATTCCTTCGACGGTTTGTTTCATCGATAGTCTGCTGCATGCTTCTGGTGATATTATCGGCATACATAATAACTTTCCCATTCAGATTTCGTGCAGCTCGTCCTGCCGTTTGAGTCAGTGAACGTGATGATCGCAGAAATCCTTCCTTGTCGGCATCGAGTATAGCTACAAGGGACACCTCAGGCAGATCAAGACCTTCTCTTAATAGGTTTACTCCTACGAGTACATCAATAGTACCGGTCCGAAGACCTTCCATAATATCTATACGTTCCAGTGTGTCAATATCGGAGTGAATATAACCGCACTTAATATCATATCGGATCAGGTATGAAGAAAGTTCTTCAGCCATTCTTTTGGTTATAGTTGTTACCAGGGTCCTCTCCCCTTCCTTTGCCCTTCTCCGAATCTCACCCATGAGGTCATCTATCTGGTTCAGGCTCGGGCGCACCTCTATCGGCGGATCAAGCAGACCCGTAGGTCTGATAACCTGGTCGACGAAAACTCCCTCGCTTTTCTCGAGCTCGTAATCGGCGGGTGTCGCGCTTACAAAAATTGTCTGCCCCGTAAGCGATTCAAACTCCTCAATTCTCATAGGCCTGTTGTCAAGAGCTGCCGGCAGCCTGAAACCATATTCGACAAGTGTTTGTTTGCGGGAATGGTCACCGCCAAACATAGCCCTTATCTGGGGAAGGCTTACATGGCTCTCATCTATTACTGTAATGAAATTCTTCGGGAAATAGTCAAGAAGGCAGAAAGGCCTGGTCCCTGGCTTTCTCCCGTCAAAATATCTTGAATAATTTTCTATGCCACTGCAATACCCCAGTTCCTTTATCATCTCAAGGTCGTACAACACCCTTTGCTCAAGTCTCTTAGCCTCTTCTTTCCTGCCAATATCATTAAAATGCGTAACCTGGCGAATCATATCGTCCTGTATTTCATGAACCGCAAGATGTATTCTTTCCCTGGTAGTTACGAAGATGTTTGCAGGGTAAATAATGTATTCATTAAGGATGTCTATCCTGGATCCCTCCAACGGATCAAAAGTATTTATTTCTTCTATCTGATCCCCGAAAAATACTATACGTACTGCTATATCAGCATAAGCAGGGAAAATATCTACTGTATCACCCCGTACTCTGAAAGTACCATGTTTGAATTCCAGTTCATTGCGTGAATACAGGCTATCAACAAGCTTCCTCAGGAAGAGGTTTCTTCCAATATTCTGACCTGTTCGGACATGAACAGTATTGGAATGAAAATCATCAGGGTTCCCGATGCCGTAAATACAGGAAACAGAAGATACAACAATAACATCACGGCGACCGGATAATAATGATGAAGTAGCGCTAAGGCGCAATTTTTCAATCTCCTCATTTATCGATAGGTCCTTCTCTATATATGTATCGGAAACAGGAAGATAGGCTTCAGGCTGATAATAGTCGTAATATGATACAAAATATTCCACCCTGTTCTCCGGAAAAAACTGTTTGAACTCTCCGTAAAGCTGGGCAGCCAGGGTTTTGTTATGACTTAATACCAGTACGGGCCGGTTGACTTTTTCAATTACGTTGGCAATGGTAAAAGTCTTCCCTGAACCTGTAACACCCAATAGTGTCTGAAATGGAACTCCTTTCTCCAGACCGTCAACAAGTTGTTTTATTGCTTCAGGCTGGTCGCCTGTCGGCTGAAAATCAGAAATTAGTTTGAAATCCATAGAAACAGATACTATGATAATTTTGCAAACCTACGCAATTTTAAAATAATGCGGTTATATGTACAAAATGATAAGCGAAGTCCTCAGACTTCGCTTATCATCATTCATTATATAACAAATTTATATCTAACCAAGATAGCCTTTCAATAACCTGCTTCTGGATGTATGTCTTAATCGTCTGATTGCTTTTTCCTTAATCTGACGTACCCTTTCGCGTGTCAGTCCGAACTTCTCCCCAATCTCTTCAAGAGTCATCTCCTGACAGCCTATGCCAAAGAAAAATCTAATTATGTCTCTTTCTCTTTCAGTCAAAGTGGCAAGTGCCCTGTAAATCTCCCTTGACAATGATTCATCCATCAACAGCTTATCAGCCACAGGAGAATCAGAGTTGGTAAGGACGTCCAGCAGACTGTTATCCTCTCCTTCAATGAAAGGAGCATCAACAGAAACGTGCCGTCCTGATACTTTAAGAGTGTCGGTCACTTTTTCCTTTGGTAGTTCCAGAACATCAGCGAGCTCTTCAGGCGAAGGAGTACGTTCATTCTCCTGTTCAAATTTAGAGAAAGCTTTATTTATCTTGTTCAATGAACCTACCTGGTTAAGAGGTAATCTGACTATTCTTGATTGTTCGGCAAGAGCCTGAAGAATTGACTGCCTGATCCACCATACAGCATAGGAAATAAACTTAAACCCGCGGGTTTCATCAAATTTCTCTGCAGCCTTTATCAGGCCCAGATTTCCTTCATTGATTAAATCGGGAAGGCTAAGTCCCTGGTTCTGGTACTGTTTTGCAACAGATACTACAAAACGTAAGTTTGCTTTGGTGAGTTTCTCAAGAGCAGCTCTGTCGCCTTTCTTTATACGCTGGGCCAATTCAACTTCTTCTTCTACCGATATCAACTCCTCTTTACCAATCTCCTGCAAATATTTGTCGAGTGAAGCACTCTCTCTGTTTGTTATGGATTTGGTAATCTTTAGTTGTCTCATTAATGCCTCCGAAAAAATTTCCGCAAAGATATTGCTTTATTGTGTAATAACAAAAATTATTCACTATTGTTGTGTAAAGGGGATTCAATTTTATAAATCCCCTTAGACACAACTTATTATGTTAGAAAATAAATCAGTTGCCAAACTGATAATTTAAGATTGTTCCGTCTGGCTGTATCCCTCCTATCGATTTAAGAGTTTTTTCATTATTAGAATATCGTTTGACATCATCAGCACTTTTTACTTTTTTCCCGTTAATAGTCAGGATGATATAGCCAGGAGACATCCCTATAGCCCTGAATTTCCCATCACTCAGATCTGTTACCTTAACACCATAATCAACACTTAAAGATTGCATTTCATCAGGACTGAGCGGTTCAAGAGTGGCTCCAAAAACTACATTGCTTACCATATCAGCTGTCACAACACCAGTTGTTCCTGCCTGGTTTTTAAGTACGATTGGTACCGTATTCTCTATCCCGTTTCTCATATATGTTATACTTGCCTTGTCACCCGGACGATATTTTCCAACCTCCACCTGTAATTCGGAAACACTATTCGTTTCAACGCCATCAAACTTCACAATGACATCGTTTTCTTTCAATCCGGCTGCCTTTGCAGCTCCATCGTCAGTAACTCCTGTAATAAGCACGCCCTGAACTGAGGGTAATTTCTGCTTAGCTGCAGCATCGGCATCAACATCCTTGATATTTACACCTATGAGTGCTCTCTGAACATGACCATACTCTTTAAGATCATCCACAACTTTCTTTACTATACTTACAGGAATGGCAAATGAATTACCTGCATATGCACCGTTTGGTGATATAATAGCGGAGGTTATGCCCACAAGCAATCCTTTTGTATCAACAAGAGCGCCGCCGCTGTTGCCCGGATTAAGGGCTGCATCGGTCTGTATAAACGATTCGATATGGTATGTTCCTTCATTTAATCCCAGGCTCCTGCCTTTAGCACTTACAATTCCTGCAGTAACTGTTGAAGTAAGATTAAAAGGATTTCCGACTGCAAGAACCCATTCTCCCAGCCTTAGGTTATCCGAATCTCCGTATTTAATAAATGGCAGATTGTCAGCATTAATTTTCAACAGAGCAATATCGCTGTCAGGATCACGTCCAACAACCTTAGCTGTAAAGATTCTTTTATCATTTAGTGTTACATCTACAGATTCAGCATTTTCAATAACATGGTTATTTGTAATTATATAACCATCGCTCGAAATAATAACACCTGAACCATAACCGCTTACTTCTCTCGGTCTCATATCACGATCACCATAGAAAAACTGCATTATGGGGTTGTTAGGTGCATTACCCATCATTGTTTTTGTATGAACATGTACTACAGCATGAACAGTTGCCTCAGCTGCATATGTAAAATCTATCTGACCTTCAGGCATCTGCATTGATGTCAGGAACGCTTTAGCATTCTGAATTTCAACTCCTGAACTGTCTTTAGAAACGACAACAGAGGGTTTAACGATTAGCTTGGTATAGACAAATAACGCAATAGTTGCGCCTAACACTGCCATTAATAACCCCCCTAACAAATACTTTCTTTTCATGATTTTTACTGTTTTAAATTAAACTTATCTCCTGTGATTACTCTAATCAATAATTTTTATCCCTTCACAAAAGATTGATATCTTTATAACCAAATTGATGTAATTTTGTTTTGCAAAGATCATGCATTTCTTGGATGATCTTCAATATTTTACAAAGTTTTAACAACACTTTAACAATGCCCATATTACAATTTAACAAATACCGCGACACCAGAATGAATATAATTGATCTATGCCTGTAGTGTCCGGCTGCTATTGTTTTAGAAGAAGTTAAGAAGATATAAAAAAATTGCATGATATGAAAAAAATAATTCTAAGTATCGCAACTGTAATGGGATTTTATTCAATAAGTGTTTTTAGTCAGCCGGGAACCATGGAACTTATGGATGCCATTAAGAAGGTAAATGTCAATGTTGAAGAACTAAGCCATAGGTTTGATGTTATTGAGAAAAAAGTAGATGATATTCAATGGTACAATAAGGTAGGCGATATTGCCTTTATTGATAAGGTCTATATTACCGGACCGCCTTTAGCTGTTGAGAAAAACCCGACAGGTCAGGGAGCAGGTAATCCGGTTAAATTCTGGACATATGTCTTTATTCCAAAGAATTCCGATCCTTCAAAAAAATACCCGTTGCTTGTTTTTCCTCATGGCGGCGTACATGCGAACTTCGATACTTATTATACTCATATTATAAGAGAAATGGTTTCGCAGGGCTATATCGTTGCAGCTGCTGAATACAGGGGATCCACCGGGTACGGTGAAGATATGTACAAAAAAATTGATTATGGCGGACTGGAGGTGCAGGATGTGGATGCAAGCCGACAGTACATGATTGACAATTATTCAATTGTAGACAAGGACAGGGTAGGTATCGCTGGCTGGAGTCACGGTGGATTAATTACTCTGTTCAACATCTTTGAGTATCCCAACCATTATAAAGTTGCATTCGCCGGTATGCCTGTCAGTGACCTGATAGCGCGAATGGGATATAAAGACCAGGAGTACCGTAATCTGTACTCCAGCCAGACAGCCATAGGAAAACCTGCAGATCAGGATGTTGCTGAATATCGTAAAAGATCACCCGCCTGGCAGACCGACAAATATCAGAACACCCCGCTCCTGATTCACACCAACACCAATGATGAGGATGTCAATGTACTTGAAGTGGAGCACCTTATCGATGCACTAAAAGCCAACGGGAAGAAAAATTTCGAATATGAGATATTCAATAACATGCCCGGAGGTCATTCCTTCGACAGAATGGATTATAAGGAGGCAAAAGAGACAAGATTGAAAATATATAACTTCCTGAATAAATATCTGACACCTCCAAAACCCTTTAAGTCGGTTAAAGATCTTCAGAAAGCAGGGTATGGGTTTAATTAGGCGGTAGGCGGTAGGCGGTAGGCTGAAGGTTGTGGTTCCTGGTTCCCTTCCCTGAAGGGGTTAAGAGTGGGTTCTTAGTCAGACAGTAGGCAGTAGGCTTTAAGCTGTGGGCTGAGGAATACTAATTATGAAATAATGCAGAAAGAAAAACTATACGGTAAAACATTAAATGAGCTGATTGGGGTAACAAAAAGGCTCGGGATGCCCGGATTTGCAGCCAGGCAAATTGCTGACTGGTTGTATAAAAAAGAGATACAGTCAATTAAGGAGATGACCAACCTGTCGAATAAAACAAGGGATCTTCTCGAAACTGAATATGAACTTGGTCTTAATCCTCCTGCCAATGTGGCAGAAAGCACCGACGGAACAAAAAAATATCTTTACAAAGTACTGAAAGATAAATATATAGAAACAGCATATATTCCCGAGAGCGATCGTGCCACAATATGTGTCTCATCACAAGCCGGATGCAAAATGGGTTGCATTTTTTGTATGACTGGAAAACAAGGATTCCAGGGGAACCTCTCCGCTAATGAAATTCTTAATCAGTTCCGAAGCCTTCCTGAATTCAGAACCCTCACAAACATGGTATATATGGGAATGGGTGAACCTCTTGATAACATTAATGAAGTTCTGAAAAGCCTTGATATACTTACCAATGAATGGGGATATGGCTGGAGCCCCACGAGGATTACCGTAAGCACTGTAGGACTTATAGCCGGGATAAAAGAGTTTCTCGAAAAAAGCCGCTGTCACCTCGCAGTTAGTCTTCATTCCCCATTTGACGAAGAGCGAAGGAAACTGATGCCTATTCAGCGTACCAACACTGTAAAAGAGGTTCTTGATATAATAAAGAATTTCGAGATCAACAACCAGAGAAGGGTTTCATTTGAGTACATCCTTTTCAAGGGAATGAATGATACTCCCCTGCATATAAAAGAGCTGGCAAGAATTCTTAATGGCATTAAATGCCGGATCAATATAATACGTTTTCATCCCATACCCGGATCACAATTTTTAAGTCCCGATATAGGGGAAACAATAAAATTTAAAGAAGCTTTGAATGCCAAAGGAATACTTACCACAATAAGGGCCAGCAGAGGTGTCGACATAAATGCTGCCTGTGGATTATTATCAACCCTTGAGCAAAACAAATCACAGTAGAAATGCGGAGATCTCTTTTCATACTATCAGTAATTTTATTTAGCTACAACTCCTACTCACAGGAAAAATCATTTGTGAAGTTCCTTGCTGATTCAACAATGAAACATGCCTCGGTATCCTTTTACGCAGCTGATGCAGAAACCGGAGAAATAGTATTCGAATATAACCCTGAAATAAGCCTGACACCGGCTTCGGTAATGAAGCTTATAACATCGGCAGCCGCTCTGGAGTTGCTAGGTCCTCAATTTACCTTCAGTACACTTGTCGGTTATGCCGGAACCCTTAACGAACATTCTGGAAAGCTTAAAGGCGATATTGTCATTAAAGGAGGAGGAGATCCGGCGCTGGGATCAAAGAATTTTACGGAACATTACCAGGACTTCCTCAGCAATTGGGTAACTGAAATAAAAAAACAGGGAATCAGAACTATTGATGGTCAGGTTATTACAGATGATTCATACTACGATTATTTACCGGTGCCCGCTAAATGGCTGTGGGAAGATGCCGGAAACTATTATGGTGCCGGTGCCTATGGATTATCTGTTTTCGATAATACTTACGAAATTCACTTCAGAACAGGTCCAGACAGTTCCGACCTGATTGTCACGGAAATTGTCCCGTATGAATGCAAAAATGAATTTTCCAGCCGGTTGGTTGCGGCAGGAACAACCGATGAGGGATATGTCTTTTCGGCTCCGTATAATACATATAGCTGGTTTTCAGGGTCTATACCTGTAAATATGGATGATTTTATTCTTAAAGCATCAATTACAGATCCTCCTCTGCTCATGGCAAAAATATTAACGGAAAAACTCAAATCAGAAGGAATAACTGTGTCAAAAGGTCCCACAACGTCAAGGTTAGACAGAAAGAGTATTACTACATATTTTATTCCGATAACTGAAACCATATCTCCCCCTCTTAAAGATATAATTGAAGTTCTGAATCATGAAAGCGTAAATCTTTATGCAGAGCATCTGATCAAGGAACTTGGAAAACAATACAGACACAACGGATCAACTGCTGAAGGCGTTGAAGTAATAAACAATTTTCTGGACACTGCAGGCATTGGTACTGATGGGTTGTTCATTGAAGACGGAAGTGGTCTTTCTCCGGAAAATGCCATAACAACAAGACAATTGGTTAACCTTTTGATCTACATGAAGAAAAGAGGGAAGTATTTTCCTGAATACACCGCTTCACTGCCCAGGGCCGGAAAAGATGGAACTCTTAAAAATTATTTTCAGGATGCTGCTTTTAATTCAAGAATGATAGCAAAGAGCGGTTCCATGACCAGGGTAAGAAGCTATGCTGGTTATATCACAACTCAAGCCGGCAAAGAAATGGCATTCAGCATAATAATAAATAATTATTCCGGGCCATCCAAGAATATAATATCCGGCATTGAGGAAATCCTCAAAGATTTAATTCTGAATAATTGAAGATTTCTGATTCATTTGAAACTATCCTATATATTTGTGCACTTTTAACCCGAATAATATTTCAGGATAAAATAAACATGAAAATTTAATATGAATAATAAAATCTCGGTTAGAAAGTGTAAAGAATATGAGGTTCAAGAGGTATTTGATCTGATATCTGATATATATTATAATACTGAAGGTCCCGAAGTCAGCGGTAAAAGAGTGCTTTTAAAACCAAATATCCTTACTGACGATGATCCGGCGAAATGCATAAGTACACACCCTGTAGTTGTCGAAGCAATGGTTCGGTTTTTACAGTCTAAAGGGGCAACTGTTATGGTTGGAGATTCACCTGCGGTGCACAACCAGAAGTTCAGGGCCGAGAAATCGGGTATATTTAAAGTTTGCGAGACCACCGGAGCTACATGGATAAATTTCATGGATAGCCCTGTTGAAAAAAAACTAAAGAAGGGAAGGATTAAAATAGCATCTGCCGCTTTCCAGGCAGATATGATTTTTTCCCTGCCGAAATTCAAGAACCACGAACTTGTATATTTCACCGGAGCTATAAAAAATACCCTTGGCCTGATCCCCGGATTCATTAAAGCAAAACAGCATGCACTCCATCAGGACAGAAACAGATTCGGAGAGTTCCTTGTCGATCTCAATGAAATTGTTACTCCCGACTATTTTCTCATGGATGCTATAATGGGCATGGAAGGACCTGGCCCGGGCGGAGGTTTCCCGGTTGAGATAGGGCTTTTGCTGGGATCCACCAATCCTCTCGCTTTAGATATGATAGCAAGCAGGGTTGCAGGTTACGATACAATGATAATTCCCACATCCAGAACAGCATTATTCCGAAAAAAATGGTTACAGTCAGAAGAAGATATTGAATATGACGGCCCGGAAATCAATACAATTATAAAAGAAGGGTTTACAAAGATCCCAATATCATCAAGCAATAATATTGCCCTCCAATTTATGATGAAAAGGATTAAGTTCCTGAGAAAACTTGAAAGAAGGCCTGTTTTTATTCACGAGAACTGTACCGGCTGCCAGAAATGTGTTAATATTTGTCCTGTAGAAGCCATTAAGCCGCTGCCATCCAATAAATTACATATAGTACTGACAGACAAAACATGTATCAGGTGTTTCTGCTGCAGTGAAGTCTGTAATGATAATGCTGTTGAGATCAGAAGGAAAGTCTTTGGAGTTTAGCAATCTCAGTATTCTTATTCATTCCGGTGCAAATTATTTACATATTGCTTTTTGCATTTTTAGCTCCTAGACATCGATTTTGGCGTACTTGGCGTGTGTTTCAATAAACTCCCTTCTTGGAGGAACCTCATCGCCCATAAGCATAGAAAATATATGATCTGCCTCAGCGGCACTTTCAATGGTGACCTGTCGCAGAGTCCTTGTTTCAGGGTTCATGGTAGTGGACCAGAGCTGTTCGGCATTCATCTCACCCAGACCTTTATAACGCTGAACACCTACAGAAGATTCTTTGCCCTGTCCCATCTCAGCAACTGCAGCTTCGCGTTCTTCCTCTGACCAGCAATATCGTTCCGACTTACCCTTTTTAATAAGGTAAAGAGGTGGTGTAGCGATAAAGATGTGTCCTCCTTTTATCAGATCCTGCATATATCTGAAGAAGAAAGTCATAATTAATGTAGTGATATGAGACCCGTCAACATCCGCATCTGTCATTATTATGATCTTATAATAACGTAAACCAGACAGGTTCAATGCTTTACTATCATCATCAGTTCCTATATTCACGCCCAGTGCAGTAAAAATATTTTTTATTTCTTCACTTTCGTAAATTCTGTGCTGCATTGCTTTTTCAACATTCAGGATTTTCCCTCTCAGTGGCAGTATAGCCTGGAAACGTCTGTCGCGGCCCTGCTTGGCAGTCCCTCCTGCAGAATCACCCTCAACGAGGTATATTTCGCAATGTTCGGGATCCCTGTCGGCACAATCAGCCAACTTACCGGGAAGTCCTGACCCCGAAAGCACATTCTTTCGCTGAACCAGTTCCCTTGCCTTACGGGCAGCATGCCGTGCGGTTGCAGCCAGGATAACCTTCTGAACAATTATCCTTGCATCCTTTGGATTTTCTTCGAGATAATTTGTAAGCATCTGGCTTACAGCCTGGTCCACAGCACCCATTACCTCCGAGTTGCCAAGCTTTGTTTTTGTCTGGCCCTCAAACTGAGGCTCCTGTACCTTAACGGAAATAATAGCGGTAAGACCTTCACGAAAATCATCTCCATTAATATCAAATTTTAACTTTGAAGTTGCCCCTGAATCTTCAGCATATTTTTTCAGCGTTCGGGTGAGTCCTCTTCTGAAACCTGCCAGGTGCGTTCCTCCTTCAATTGTATTGATATTATTGACATATGAATGAACATTCTCCGAAAATGAATTATTGTACTGAAGAGCTATCTCAACAGGGATATCTGTTTTATCGAATGTAATATGTATCGGTTGTTCAATGAGCCTTTCCCTGTTGGCATCGAGGTATTCAACAAATTCCTTCAGACCAAGCTCAGAGCGGAACTCTTCATAGCGAGGAATCCCTCCATTACCATTTTCAATTAATTCCCGCATATCCTTAATGGTGAGAATAATTCCTTTGTTCAGGAATGCAAGTTCACGAAGACGTGCCGACAGAATCTCAAAATTGTAATCAGTAGTCTGAAATATGGAATCATCAGGTTTAAATGTTATAGATGTACCTGACTTATCAGAATCACCTATAATCTCAACTTCGGTCACTGGCTTTCCCTTCTGATATTCCTGTTTGAATATTTTACCCTCGCGCATAATAACAGCTGAAAGCTGTTCAGAAAGGGCATTTACACAAGAGACTCCAACACCATGAAGACCTCCGGAAACTTTGTATGAATCCTTATCAAACTTCCCTCCGGCATGTAAAACTGTCATTACTACTTCAAGGGCGGATTTCTGTTCCTTCTCCATTTTACCGGTAGGAATACCTCTGCCATCGTCCGTTACATTTACTGAACCATCCTCAAGGATGGTAACATCTATCCGGGAACAATATCCTGTCAGAGCCTCATCAATTGAGTTATCAATCACCTCATAAACAAGGTGATGTAATCCTTTTACACCAATATCACCAATATACATTGCAGGCCTTTTCCTGACAGCCTCAAGACCTTCGAGCACCTGGATATTATCTGCTGAATAATCAATACTGTCCTGCAACTTCTTCTCGTTCTCACTCATTTTACCTTCAATATTAAGTCTGTAAATTTTCTCAAATTATATTTTCATAAGACCAATAAAAAAAACAGGGAATCGTTTCTGATTTTGCTCCTTATTCCGATGTAAAACATGTTTTCTGGGAAATAAAATCAGGATACTTTTTTTAACTCTTTCAACCTCCGGAACCAACTTCACTTTTCCTGGTATAAATTATTGATTTTATGAATTTTAATTATCCGGGCAAATATACGGATTTAAAACGATTTTATATCATATCTTACATGAAAATAATGCACAATTTTAACCAAGAAATTAACAGTAAAGATCTAAATCAATTAAACGCAAAGAGAGCAAAGATTTTCCGCAAAGGTCGCAAGAATATCAACAGTAAAATCCAACTTACCGCATACCGCTTATCATTTTAAAGGCTATACGTGAACCCGACCATAAACATAAATCCCTGTGTCGGGTAATATGCCCACTCGTAATAACTGTTTATCGAGATATTATTTAATTTGGCCCAAAATGACAATATTTTAGAATAACGATATTCCGCACTCAGGTTAAGATTTATATGAGCAGGAATATCTATCTGGACCCTGGTACCGGATATCAGCGGATCGTCTAAACTCTGGGCTGAAGGAGAAAGGTACCCGTTTACAACTTCGTGCCTCATGCCCTGACCTGTAAGCTCCATACCGGCAAGGATCTTATCCCTCAGGTTATATTTTAATCCGAATTTACCATCCCATTGCGGCTTGTTCCACGCATATTCTGAAACTGTTAGGGTATACTGGTACAAATTTGTCTCACCATGGAATAAAAGTTTGTCATTTATTTTCCCATTAATTTCTCCGTGAATATTCAAAAGATCAACATCGTCCGGCAATGCATAGAAATAATTCCCATGTCCCTGGCTAAAAACACTATCCGGGAGAACTAAATTAGAAAAAAACAACATATTTTTTACTATCGAATAAGAAGCGGAAATAAGGTAATTCCCATCCATGCCCGTATTCCCTTTCAATCCGGCATTAATGATAAGCTGGTGATCGGTGTTTGGGAGAATGAACAAACTACCGTTATTGAGCAGAAACGGGTTTTCAGCAATGATCTTCGGAGGATCATTAACCTCGAGCTTGCCTGATAATCCGGCAAAAAACCTGATATACTTTGGCACAACATTGAAGCCAAAATTAATATCAGGATAGAAATGCAACGCCGCGGAGGAGGTCATATTTCTTTCAAGCATAGCCTGTATACCAAATTTAAAATTCCATTGATCACCAGCTTTTTTAACGAAAGGACTGATCGATGCAATGTATTTATTATTTGATAAGAGGTTGTCAGGTATAGAGTATAATTCATATGATAAACCTGATCCTATATAGAATTCTTTATATGATTTTGCCATAATCCCGTCAAACCCGAAATTCTTCTGATTAAGATTACCGGCAGTGTAGAAATAATTATACTTCAGGTCAAACTTATAGGAAAAACTTGCTGAATCAAGATTCAGTGATGACAAGGAAGCTTTAGCACCTATATTATCATAACCAATTCTGATATCCTTTTTAGAAGGAGAATAATCAATAATGGCAGGATCATACCCGTAAGCATATCGGGTTCGCTGTGCAAAATCCACAGACCCTTCAAGCAGGCTTTTTCTGAAGAATTTCCTCCCGAAAAGAGATGCGTCATTATCCATATAGCCTGCAAATACCTTATGAAAATTTGGAAGCTCAATCTTTCCATTGGTTGAATAATGCCTGCCATAGAAGCCTATATTTCCTTTTTTGGAGCGTTCATTGGTAATACTTATCTCGGCCAGTGGCGACAGATAATTACCTAAGCCTATGTTCAGATAACTCTTATAAAGTTTAGGCAGAGGTTCAGGAAGTAATGAAGCCGCTTTAATCGGACTAATAGTATACTCTGGCATAAAGGGTTCAGTAATTACATTATAATGGAAAATGGGTCTTACTTTCGACGTGTCGCTCATATCAGGGAAAAGGCTGATCTTTCTCGATTCCTTAAGAGAAGGTTTATAAGGATTGTATAAGGTTACCTCTCGTTTAAGCACAGGTTCCTTTTTAACCTGGGCCGCTGACGGCAAAACGGATAAAAATATAAAGGGTGCTATAATCAGGTTTCTTTTAATCATGTCTAATCAGTTTCTTATTCACTTTTAATATTTTTCTCAGTATTATCTTAAGAATAAAACCATGCATCACTTATTTTCATTCAGGCTGTCAAGTTTGGCTTTTACTTCATCAAGGATTCCGTCATTATCGATTGAATAATAATCCCTGAGACTTTGAAGAGTTGCTCTTGCCTGAAGCATATCGCCTTTTTTAACACAGATATCAGCAAGAAGAAGAAACATCCTTGCCATCCAGTATTGATGTGGAGTATTCTGACTTACAAATTCGTTTATGACTTTTTCTGCCTCAGCTGTCTGATCTTTTTTATAAAGTATCTCAGCTACCCTGTATTTTGATTCTGCTCCCTCAATGCTGGTAACTTCGGTTGCAACTTTTCTGAAATTCTTAAGGGCTTCATCCATATTGTTGAGGCTGTAATTTGCCTTGGCATCCATGAAAGCTGCTTCACGTATCAATTCTTCAGGCATATTAGGAGTACTGATTATTATTTCTGCTGCCGCGATTGTTTTCTGTGCATCCTCAGCCTGGTAAGCCGACCTGAGTGCGCCCCGCATAGCAATCAGCTTGTTGGCGTCAGTAGTTGCTGCATTTACAAGTTTCTGATAATAATCGTAGGAAGTAGTATAATCTTCTTTCTCAAAAAGTATAGTGGCAGCAGAGAGCAATGACTGTTCCATGAATTGATTATTAGGCTGATTTGCAACATCAATATAGAGTTTCAGGGCTGCATCGTTGTTACCGGCCGATTTCAGGCATTCGGCCAGGTAATACTGGGCATTCTGTCTGAAACTGCCATTGGGAAATTCACTGAGGTAATTCTGAAAGACATCTGACGCTTTGTTATACTTGCCCGATATATAGAGGTTCTCTCCGGAAGTATACAAAAGAGAATCCTTCTCCGACATATTGACATCCCCATAACCATTAAGGGTTTTAATATATGAGAAATATGATTCAACATCATTCTTGTCGACATATGCATTTTTTAAACCTGTCATGGCTGCCCGTGCTTCAGGTGTCGACTTGAAATCATCAATAACCTTCTTATATTCGGCAATTGCTTTGTCATTAGCACCCAGATTATAATAGAGTAAGCCCAGCTGAACCATTGCAGCTGGCACATACGGGCTTGTTTTATAGTCCGTTATAACAGCATTGAAGTCATTTTCTCCGTTTTTATAATCTTCCATAACCAGGTAGGCTCTGCCCCTTTCGTAGACAGCCTGAGGAACATATGATGAAGAGGGGAATCTCTGCGTAAGGTCTGTAAGCACCTGCACCTTACCCTTCGCATCATTCATAAGGCCCAGCGAAAATCCTTTCTGGTACATAGCATAATCGGCATCCAGCTTCCTGTAATCTATTACCTTATCGTAGTAACTGACTGCCATTGAATAGTTCGTTGCCATAAAATAGCAATCGGCAATCCGGTCCCTTGCATCTGTCAGGATATCAGGTTGTACATCATTTACAGATGCTTCAAAAGCTTTAAAATAACCAAGAGCAGCGGAATAATCCTGTGTATTATAAAGAGCATAACCCAGATTATATTTTACAAGGTTATTTTCTGCCAGCAACATGGATCCCGGTATGCCCATGAATGTTTCATAATCCTCTATTGATTTATCATATTCCCCGAGCCTGTACCATGATTCCCCTCTCCAGTAAATAGCCCTGGCCATCAGTGACCTGTCGTATTTTTCATACTTCAGAGATTTGTCAAACATATCTGCCGAAGCCTCAAACTCAAGGTTTTTAAAGAGCTCCAATCCTCTGAAAAATGCCACCCGCTGGTATGCTTCCTCAAGCCGCGGGTCCTTGTTCCCAATCTTATCGAGAGCAGACAGTGCAGCTTTGTAATTTTTAAGCTGAGTAAAAGTAGCAACCAGATAATCGTAAGCTTCCTGGATCCTCGGTGAGCCGGGATAGAGGTCGATATATTCCTGGAAGGCCGCTATTGCTTCTCCGAATGGAGAAAATGAAATTTCATAAGTCAGTTTTGCATAAGTTAGTAGAGATTCTTCCTGAATCTCTTTATTAAAGTTAAGTCTGGAAGCCTGCCCAAAAGCCAGCTGTGCTCTTTTTTTATCACCCTTCTGAAGATAGCAGTCCCCAAGAATGTTCCAGATATTCTGGCTCAGAATGTCGTTTCTCGGGTTTATGTCGAGAAATATCTTAATTGCCTTATCTGTTTCTCCTGTCTTATAATAGCAATACCCAAGCTCATATTTATCTTCCCTCCCGCTTGCTCTCACCCCTGCAGAATATTTCTCGAGATAAGGTATGGCTTCCTTATAATTCTCTTTGTTATAGTAAGCATCGCCAATGAATCTGTAGAGTTCTACAACTCTCTCCTTTCCAGCAGATTTAATAAGATCGGGTGCTATTGACAAAATACCGTCGTAGTCTTTCTGGAGATATAGTATCTGCACGATATAAAAAGGAACAATACCCCCGAAAGTCTCATCATCCCTCAACCTCATGAATCCTTCCATAGCAGTCTGATACATCTGTTGCTCGTAAGCGATCTGGGCAAAGTAATAAACAGCAGGAGGTGTATATTCAGTGTCAATATCCTTAATTTCTGAGAACATGAGAAGTGCCCTTGGCTTGTTCCCTCTCATATAGAGCGAATATCCCAGCCTGAAAAAATATTGCGCAAGTTTATCCGATTTAAGTTCCTGCCTGTTAACGGATTCATACCATGTCACAGCCTTCCTGTAATTTTTACCCTGGTAAAAATAGTCGCCAAGCTCCAGCCTGGCTTCATTCAGCCTGGGACTTTCAGGATGGGTGTAAATGTACGTAGCCATCTTATATTCAGCATCACCATTGAATAGTTTTAATGCCGAAATGCCACTGAAATATTCAGCCTCTGAAACTAATATCTGATTTTTTTCATCATTCTTTGCAACAAATGAATCAAAGAGTCTTATTGCAGCCGGATATTTCTCTTTATTGAATAGTTCCATTGCCCTGTTAAACTCAGAATCAAAATCCTTGGCTGTAAATGGTATCTGGCCTGAAGTTATTGAACCATAAAACATTAGAAAAAAGAGCACTGAAAATGATTTTAACCACGAAGGCGCACTAAGGATATCACAAAGGGCCACAAAGTACAGGTATAATTCAGAAAAGATATTTGTTTTACTGTTCATAACTAATTTTTTTTGGCATTATCCAAATAAGATGATTTTTAGACTAATTATTCATCATTAATCTTTAATCATCTAATTGTAAGCCATATATAATACTTTATTATTATTTTTAACCAAGCATAAAATTACAACTATTAAACGCCGTCAGCCGGGCTTTATTATTGATTTTATCAACATATAAATGTTAATTATCAATTCTTTCCTTATTTTGCAAAATAAATGATCAGAAAATGAATGAGAACCTTCCTCTTGACGTTATTATTGAATTGACTAACTGTACAATATGGCAGCAGGATCATCTTGTACTTTCAGATGTTAACCTGAGTGTAAGAAAAGGAGAGTTTCTCTACATGGTAGGAAGAGTCGGGAGCGGTAAATCAAGCCTTATTAAAACACTCAACGCCCAGATTCCTTTAAAAGACGGGACTGGTATAGTTGCAGGATACGACCTGTCGAAGCTTAAGAAGAGAGAGATCCCTTATTTGCGAAGAAAGATAGGGATAGTATTCCAGGATTTTCAATTGCTGATAGACAGAACAGTCAATGATAATCTTGAGTTTGTTTTGAAAGCTACCGGTTGGAAGAACAGGAAGGAAATTGAAATGCGTATCGCTGATGTTCTCGAAAAAGTTGGTCTTGAACGCAAAGGTTATAAGATGCCTCACCAATTGTCTGGTGGTGAACAACAGCGTGTCGTTATTGGACGTGCCCTTTTGAATGATCCTGAAATTATTCTTGCAGATGAACCTACCGGTAACCTCGATCCTGAAACATCTGAAGGTATCATTAAGCTTCTCCTGGAAATAAGTAAAACAGGGAGAGCAGTTGTAATGGCAACACATAACTATACCCTTCTTAAAAAATTTACTGCCAGAACTCTTAAATGCGATGATGGCAAACTCGTTGAAGTTAAGAACGATGAGGAGATGGAGTTGCTTCAGTAGGCGGAAGGCGCTAGGCGCTAGACACTAGACGCTAGACACTAGACGCTAGGCTGTAGGCTGTAGGCTGTAGGCTGGAACCGGGAGTCGGACACCGGAAGCCGGATGCCGGATGCCGGATGCCGGACACCGGATTACTGTTTCAGAGCTGCCTTTGTAAAAATATAATCGGGAATTGGCTGATTAAATTGAACCGATGTGAACTGGAATTCGGTCCCGTCACCTTGTTTTAACATATCCTTATAGACAATTTTTGTCGGGAACCATCTTCCGCCTATCTGTTTCACATTCGACAGGGAAGTCCTTTTAAGTAACTGACCACTCCTGGCATAGAATTCTTCGCGAAGCGGAATAAACCGTTCAGTATCCACCCACAATTTCTGAGTGTAATATGCTATATCAGTTACTTTTGCAGTAAGCTTGAGAATTACTGTATTCCTGCCATCAATTGTCTCATTCCCTTCAATTGAAGCTGAATACACATCAGTCAGTTTCCTGTCATCCATCATATCTTCATAGGAAAGATCAGACCCCATTACAGACTGCCGGAGAAGGCTACCCGATATCTGTATAGTCCTGTCTGTAGAAGGTGAATAGATCCAAAGCTGATTTGCCAGCTTAAGCATTTTTGTTCCCTGGTCACGGGCTGGAGAAAGATACTCGGTAAATGATTGCTTTGTCCCTACTGAATAGGTTTTCAAAGTCATTGTCCTGGTGTTGCGGGTGCCATGTATTATCATTGTTGCCTCAAAAATCCGGTTATCGGATGACATATTATTTTCAACTTTCCTGAGAATATCTTCTCCATCCTGCATTGAGAAACCTGAGGCTAAAAATGAAATTATTAATAATATCAGTGTCTTTTTCATTGTTCTTTTTTTTTTATGCTTCCAATTCTTTGAATAAACGGGCAGTCTGACGTTTATAAATACCAATGCCCGACAACATTGTTCCAATAACTGTCGATATAAGACCAGGTATAAAACCAAGGTAAAAGTCAACTGGCGAAATTCTTGCTCTTATAACAGAAGGTATCATTGCTGAGGAACCTTTCATCATACTTCCGATATCGATGCCATATTTCTGGATAAGAAATGCAAAAAAGAGGCCTATAGCAGTACCGACAACTGAGCCTGCAATACCTATCATTACTGATTCATAAATCATTGTCCTGTATACATGACCTTTTTCCTCTCCCATGGCAAGACGAATGCCTATTTCACCATAGCGACGAAGACCTCCCAGAAGACCTGCATTCCACAATACCAGCGACATTGCAAACACAAATATCATAGCCACATACATCGACCAATAATGTAACATGCTAACATATGTTGACATATTGCCCTGTTCACCCAGACTAAGCATTTCAGGGACATAATCCCCCTTAATGGATTTCTCCAATGAAGTAAATCTGTCTGCGTCTGCCCGGGCGAGAACATCATCGTAAAATCCGTCTTTAAAAAACCCGACTATTTCGCCGGCTGAGTTATCCATATTTAATGCCATCCTTATGTCTTCAATGTCGGCAAATACCGATCCCCTGTCAAGTGCGTCGTATCCAATGGAAACAGTACCTGAAACCACGAAATTATAAAAAGCCATGCTTCCGTCCATTGTTGAACTTATGAGAGTAACTATATCACCCGGATTAACATTTAGCTTCCTGGAAAAATTCTCGCTGAGAAGTACTTCTCCACTTTTTTCGGGCAGGTGTCCCCTTACAAGTGATTTTTCAAAATTCAGTCTTTTCACTTCTTCCGAACCTGGCGACAACATATCAATACCCATACCCATGGCAGGTCCCTGCGACCTGGTTTCACCATTCTTATCAGGAACATCGATAAGGCCTCCAAAATGAATTCGCGGTGTCCACTCAATATCCGGATATAGTGTTTTTAACCTGGTTATTAATGAGTCGA
>Ga0315542_1000649_pt1 | contig 22183 bp, 21 predicted proteins | sample SalMarSW160120MG_FD_202541 | JGI IMG/M metagenome (GOLD analysis project Ga0315542, IMG submission 202541) | Salt marsh sediment microbial communities from the Plum Island Ecosystem LTER, Massachusetts, United States - Salt Marsh Sediment SW1601-20 ... | reverse complement strand
CGATTTCACGTCTTAAATTGGCTCAATGAACGCAGTTTTATGACCCCGGTTTTTGAATAAAATACAAAGACAACAATTCATTGATCAATTTTTCATTTCTTGACAATGTACCCCATTTGAGCTACAGTTTTAGAAACTCAAAAGGAGGTAAATTATGGGCAAAACATCAACAATCAGGGCTCGAATTGAACCCGATTTAAAGGGAAACGCTGAGCATATATTTCAGCAACTTGGGCTAACTACAACACAAGCCATCACCCTATTTTACAAACAGGTTGAATTGAAAAATGGGCTTCCATTTGACGTGGCAATCCCAAATAAGACCACTCGTAAAGTCTTTTCAGATACGGATGCCGGACGTGACCTGATCATTTGCAAAGATACTGAAGATATGTTCAAAAAATTGGAAATCTGATGCTTGCACCTGCTTATACAAAGCAGTTTGAGCGTGACACCAAGCGAATGGAAAAGCGTGGGAAAAACCTTGAGAAACTGAAAATAATAATCCGCTCTCTTGTGACGGAAGAAGCGCTTGATGCCATTCATAGGGACCACAAGCTGATTGGCAACTGGAAAGGGCGACGTGGGCGACGTGAATGTCATATTGAATCTGATTTGCTGCTAATTTATATGCTCGAATCAGATCGAGTTGTTTTCGAACGGACCGGCACACACTCTGATCTGTTTCAAAAATAAACGGAATTGCCCAACCTTTCATTTCAGCAGAAATCCAGGGCAGGGCGGCTGTGCCAAGTTGATATTTCGCAGTAAAAAGGTCAGATCTACGTTTGGCTGTTGATCTCCACTTTCATATAAATATGAGTTGTTTACGCCATTGAGAAATAAATCCGGATGCATGGTATCACGCGGCCCCGTTTCAGCATGACATCGCTCTTGCTTGTCACCCACCAAGGCTCGACAGGGTGTTGAAGAGTCCCAAAAACGGGGAAGGATAAACGCCGATCCACACCAAGAGGATCGTCAGGCACCCCAGGGCAATCCAGCCGGGCCATGGCATGGTCGCCGGAACAGAAGGCTCTGGCTCCTTGTCGGGGAGTCGAGCAAACATGGAAACAATGACCCGCAGATAATAGTAGAGGCCGATGACGCTGCTGAAGATGAGTGAAAAGATCAGCCCCCAGAACGCGCTGCTGATGCCGCCTGCCACCAGGATGAGCTTTCCCATGAACCCCGCGGTCAGCGGAATCCCAGCCAGAGACAGCATGGAAAGGGTCAGGACCAGTGCCAGCCAGGGCCTTCGCCAGTACAGGCCCTGATAGTCGTCCAGGGTTTCGGCCTCCCGACCGGGGGCTGACAGGGCGATCATCACGCCGAAGGCCGCCAGAATGGCGATGAAATATGCGGCGAGGTAAAGGATGGCCGCCGTCGTGGCCCATGGCTGAAAGGCCAATACGGTCATGAGCAGATACCCCATATGCGATATGGAGGAATAGGCCAGCAGGCGCTTGAGATTCCGCTGCTGGAGTGCCAGGAGATTGCCCACGAACATGGAAATCACGGCAAGGATGGCGATGGTCGTAAAGAGACAGGGCCTGTGGGGGATGTCCAGCATGATGGCGGCGCGCAGGAAAAAGGCGAACACGCCTCCCTTGGAGATGGTGGCGATGAACGCCGTGGTGGGGGTCGGGGCGCCCTGGTACACATCCGGGCTCCACAGATGGAAAGGGACGATGGCCAGCTTGAAGCCGATGCCCGACAGGAGCAACACCAGGCCCGCCAGCGTCACCAGGCCGGAATGGCGGGCGAGGTTGTTCAGAGCGCTCAAACTCAGCACACCGGTATCCACATAGATCAGGGCCATGCCGAAGGCCACCAGGGCGGTGGCCATGGCCGCCAGGACAAAATATTTGACGCCCGCCTCCACACCACGGGCCCTGGTGGTCTGGTAGGCGATCAGGCCGTACAGGGACACGCCCAGCAGTTCGAGCCCCAGGAAAAAGCCGGCAAGATGATGGCTGATGGTCAACACCATGGCGCCCAGAACCGCCATCAGCAACATCAGGTAATGTTCCTCTTTTTGCTCGACGCCGCGCTCAAGGTAGGTGAACGAAAAAAGAGCAACGACCAAGCCTGCGAGGATAACCAACCCCATCAGGGAAAGGCCGAAACCGTCCATTATGAACAGCGGGGTCACCGGACGACCGCTGAAACGCCCGGACACAAACAGCGACACAAAGGCCAGGGCCAGTCCGCTCAAGGTCAGTCCCGCGGTCACGAGATGAACCCGGCGGACAGCGATCGCCAGCATGGCCACCACAATGGTTGCGGCCACAACGAGCAGGGGAAGAAGTGCATAGAGATCGCCGATTGTCACGATTACCGCTCTCATTTCAGAAAATCCGCCGCCGCGCTCCCATGCCCGGCCAGTGGCTGTTCCTGTGTCCGGGCGCGCGGGGATTTGGGCAAGTCGGCGTCCGTGGTCACCGACTGAAGATGCGTCAGTGACGGCTGTGCCTCGTCCAGCAGGGGCCGGGGATACATTCCCAACCCCACCAGGCAGGCGACGATGACGGTCATGATAGCCAGCTCCCGGCCACCATAATCCGCGATGCGCCAGCCTTCCCTGTTCTCCCCCGTGAAGATACGCTGAATCATCCACAGGGAATAGACCAAAGCCAGGATCAGCCCGATCACGGCTGCCATGGCCATTCCCTGGTGGGCCTTATACACGCCCAGCAGGACCAGGAACTCACCCACAAAATTGACCAGGCCGGGCAGGCCCAGGGAGGCCAGGGCCAGGATCAGTCCCATACGGCTCATTTTCGGGGCCAGGGTCCACAGTCCACCCATGCGGTTGAGATCGCGGGTACCCAGCCGTCGGTGAAGGTCCCCCACCAGTATGAACAGCCCACCCGTGCTGAGACCGTGTGCGATCATGATGACGACGGCACCCTCCAAGGCCAGATCATTCCAGGCAAAAACGCCCAGCAGAACGAACCCCATGTGGCTGATACTGGAATAGGCAACCAGACGTTTTAAGTCCGACTGGGCAAAGGCCAGAACCGTTCCGTACAAAATCCCGATAACGCCCAATGCCATGGCAACCGTTGAAAAGCTCTCGGCGACCCGAGGAAACAGGGGCACCAAGAAGCGCAGGAAACCATAGGCCCCCGCCTTGGAGACGATCCCGGCCAGGAGAATACTGCCGGCCGTGGGGGCTTCTGTGTAGGCATCCGGCAACCAGGTATGCAGGGGGAAGGCGGGGAGTTTGACCGCAAAGGCCATGAAAAAACCCATCATCAGCCACGGGGCCCAACCGGGGACCAGCGAGGCCGTTCCCAACAGGCGCTCATATTCGAAGGTGTACACCCCGGTGGCGCGACCGTGCACAAAGAACAGGCCCAGGATGGAAACGAGCATGAGAAGACCGCCCGCCTGGGTGAAAAGAAAGAATTTGAACGTGGCATATTTCCGGCGTTCATGGCCCCAGATGCCGATGAGGAAGCAGAGGGGGACCAGCATGATCTCCCAGAAGCAATAGAAGAGGAGCAGGTCCATGGACAGGAACAGGCCGGTCATTGCCGTCACCACCAGCAGCAGATTAAAATGGAAGAAGCCCACCCGTTCCTGAATCCGCTGCCAGGAAGTGGCCACCGCCAGTAAACCGAGCAACCCGTTCAGCGCCAGCAGAAGGAGACTGATCCCGTCCAGCGCCAGGTGGTAGCGGGCCCCGATCTGCGGAATCCAGGCATGGTCGAATTGCAGCAGCCACACCGGATCGGCGGCAAGGGTAAACCGGCCCGCATCATCGGCCCAGAGGGCCATTAGGGCAATAAAATAGGCGCCCAGGGAGACCAGCGAGATCCAGCGGCACCCCGCCGGATGCCGGACACCCACCAGCCAGGCCACAAGGCCCCCCAACAGGGGGAGAAGGAGCAATCCGTTCAGTATCATAGAACAATCACCCCCGTCAGCACCAGAACTACACCTACGGCAAGGGCCAAGGCGTACCATCGGAGCCGGCCTGTCTGGGTGGCGCGGAGCAAGGACGATGCACCCATGTGGACGCGTCCCGTCAGTGTGGGCGCCAGATCCACCACATCGTTTTTGTCGGCACGGGCCAGCCACAAAAAAGGTTTGATGATCAGTTTGTTATCGAGCCAGTCAAACCCCCACCCCACGAACCAGAACCGGTGCAGCGCTGCGACCACGGGTACGCGGACCAGCCGCCCCAGAGCCGCACGCCACCGCATGATCATGAGGAACGCCAGCACCAGGCCGCAAAGGGCCGCGACGGCGGAGACAATTTCCATGCCCCCTTCGGGCACGCCCCTGGAAATCTGTTCCACCGGCGGCACCACCTGGTGGAGGAAGTCCGCCAGAGGCTGAAACCCGCCCATCCACTTGGGGAGCCCCAGGAGACCGGCCATGACCGACAATGCGGCAAGGATGACGAGGGGGATACGCATGCGGTTCCCAGGCCGGGGGATGGGGGCATGCTTTAAAACCAGCGGCTGGGGAGGGCCGAAGAAGGTCAGGAACACCATGCGGAAGGTGTAGATCCCGGTCAGGAATGCACCCAGTATTGCTGCACCCCACAGCCAGGGGCCGCCCTGGGCCGAAGACCAGGCATCCCATATGATGGTGTCCTTGCTGTAAAAACCGGCACTGATCAGGGGAAGGGCCGCCAATGCGTTCGCCCCCAAAAGAAAAGTCCAGAAAGTGAGCGGCAATTCCTTACGCAGCCCCCCCATCTTGAACATATCGTGTTCGTGCTCCAGACGAATAATGATGACGCCCGTGTCCAAAAAGAGCAAGGCTTTAAAAAAGGCATGGACCATAAAATGGAAGACCGCCGCACTCCAGGCACCCACGCCCAGGGCCAGGAACATGTACCCGATCTGGCTGATGGTGGAGTACGCCAGCACGCGCTTGATATCCCACTGGGTAATACCGCTGAAACTGGCCAACACCAGCGTCAGAGCCCCAACAATTGCGATGATCAGCATGACGGAGGGCGCCAGGAGAAAAAGAACGTGGGTCCGCAGAATTAGGTATACGCCGGCCGTCACCATGGTGGCGGCGTGAATCAGAGCGCTGACAGGCGTGGGCCCTGCCATGGCATCGGGGAGCCAGATCTGCAGCGGCAACTGCGCCGATTTGCCCACGGCGCCCCCCAACAACAACACGGCCGCCAGCATGGCAAGGGATGAACCCATGGGCCACTGTTCCGTGGCGCGGACCATGAGGGTCTGAATGTGCAGGGTCCCCAGATTGTCGAAAAGAAGGAATATGCCCAACAAAAAGGCCGTGTCACCGATACGGGTGACAATGAAGGCCTTGCGTGCGGCCCGGTCGTTCTTGGGGTCCTGGTACCAGAACCCGATCAACAGATAACTGCACAGACCGACACCCTCCCACCCCAGGTAAAGGAGCACCATGTTGTCCGCCAGCACCAGGATCAGCATCATCCCCACAAAGAGGTTCATGTAGGAGAAAAAGCGGGCATAGTTCCAGTCGTTTTCATCCTCCATGAATTCCGAGGAATACAGATGGATCAATGCACCCACAAAGGTAATGATCAGCATCCAGATGAGTGAGAGCGCATCCAGTTGGAAGGCGATATGCACCGACAGATCCGCCACCCTGACCCAGGACCAGATGGTCTGTATGTATACATCGCCGGGAGGGGGAGACATGAAAAACGAGAAGGCGATCAGAAAGGCGATGACCGCCGATACAGCCACGGACCCCACCCCGATGGCGGCGACCGCCTTGCGCGGCATATGATGGCTACTCATCGATGCCAGCAACAAAGAGCCCACCAGGGGCATCAGGGGAACAAGTACCAGAAGGTCGAACATTTTCTAACCTCGCAGGTTTCGGGCCGCGCCGTGATCCAGGGATCCGAAACGGGAGCGGAAACAAAGGGCCAGGGCCAGACCCACCGCCAACTCCGCGGCCGCCGTGGTCACAATAAAGATATACATCACCTGACCGTCCGCCTGATCCCAACGGGCACCGCCGACAATGAAGGCCAGGCCGGTGGCGTTGAGCATGATCTCAAGGGAGATGAGGGTAAACATGATATTCCGTCGCACCAGCAGCCCCAGCAACCCCAGGGCAAACAGGATTGCGGCCAACAACAGGCCATGTGTCACGGGAATCGTCGCCATAAACGCCTCCTCTCAACGCCTTCCTTGTGAACCGCGGCCCAGATGATAAGCGCCCACCAGCCCGGCCAGCAGCAGCATGGAAGCCAGTTCCACCCCCAGTACATAGGGACCGAAAAGAACTTGCCCCACCTGGCGTGGGGACACCGCCGAGCCCGACACGGGGAAACCCTTTCCCGCAAAAAGAACGTAGATAAAATCGCCCGTCAGGAGCACGGACAACAGCAACGGACCCAGCCAAAACCATGGGTGGGGGCGCTTTGCACCATCCCCCTTCCGCGCCTTCGGACTCAGGGTCATGATGGCGAACAGGAGCATGACCATCATGGTGCCCGCATAGGTGATCACCTCCAAAGCCGCCGCAAAGGGTGCGCCCAGGACCAGGAATGCCACTGCCACAGCCAAGAACGACACCACCAGATAGACCAGGCCGTGAATCGCCTCACGGCGGGTGATGGCCAGAAATGTCGCCAGGACGGCTATAGCGCCGCTCACATAAAATGCCACGTTCATGACTTTTGTTCTCCCTTTACGGCATCAGACTGCGTACATCCACGGGTGCCGACTCGTTTTCCGCCTGGCCCTTGTCCTTGCCGCGGATGGAAAGACCCGACACCCCGTAGAAGTTGTAATCAGGGTGTTTGCCGGGACCGCTTATCAGTAAATCTTCCTTCTCATAGACCAGATCATGACGGTTGTATTCGCCCATCTCAAAATCCGGCGTCAGCTGAATCGCCAGGGTGGGACAGGCCTCCTCACAAAAACCGCAATTAATGCAGCGGGCGAAGTTGATGCGAAAAGAGGCAGCGTAATGCCTGCCGTCTTCCGCCACGGCGCCTTGAACGGCAATGCAATCGGTGGGACAGACCGCCGAGCAGAGGTAGCAGGCCACGCACCGTTCCTCTCCATCCGGATCCCGCGTGAGCACGATGCGCCCGCGGAATCGTGGCGGTGTGTACGGCCGCTTCTCCGGGTATTGCACGGTCTCCCGTGGGCGGAAGGCGTGGGTGAAAATCAAGGCGATGGAACGCAGAATCGAAAACACCAAAGACCTCCCATCATCCTCCGCGGGCCAACAAAATGCCCGCGGTAACCAACAGATTGATCAACGACAAGGGCAATAAAATTTTCCATCCCAGGGCCATCAACTGATCGTACCGGGGTCGCGGGAGACTGGCCCGGATCAGGATGAAGATGGCGATGAATACCAATGTCTTGACAATAAACCAGACCACCGGCGGCAGGAAAGGTCCCCGCCATCCGCCGAAGAAGAGGGTGACCATCAACGCCGAGATCAGGGCGATCCCCATGTACTCACCCAGGAAAAACATGCCGAATTTCATGCCCGAGTACTCGGTGTGATAACCAGCCACCAGTTCACTGTCCGCTTCGGTCAGATCAAACGGGGTGCGATGGGTTTCCGCCAAACCGGCGATAAAAAAGACGACAAAGCCGACCACTTGAGGGACCACAAACCACATATGGCGCTGGGCCTCCACGATCTCACCCAGATTGAAGGAACCCGCCGACAGCACCACCCCCATGAGCGACAACCCCATGAACACTTCGTAACTCAATATTTGGGCTGCCGCCCGTACGCCGCCCAACAGGGAATATTTATTGTTACTGGCCCAGCCCGCCAGCACCATGCTGTAAGCGCCCAGGGATGACATGCCCAGGAAGAACAGCAGCCCGATGTTGAGGTCTGCCACGGTAACGCCCGGGGCCACACAGATCACCGCAAAAGCGAGCAGTATCGGCCCCACCGCGAGGGCCGGCGCCAGGACGAACAGCGGTTTATCGGCAAAGGGCGGGATCCAGTCCTCTTTGGTGAAAATCTTGATCATGTCCGCCATGACCTGCAGCAGGCCGAAGGGTCCAGCCCGGTTGGGCCCGATGCGATCTTGCCACAGGGCCAGGAGCCTCCGTTCCAGAAAAATATTGGCCGCGGCAACCAGCAGGGGACCGAGCAACATGCACACAATGATCAGGATGGTTATGAGTATGTTATTCATGTTCCCCCCTCTCCGTCCGATCCTGTCCCTTGTCCGCGCCCTTATGGGGACTCAGGCTCACGATCCCGGCATCCATGTACCCGGCCGGTCCGACTGGGAATCCCGCTACCCCCCGGGGCAGGCTCGGCAGGACCTTGACAGGCAGGGACAACCGACCATCGATCAGGACCGCCGCACCCTCCGAAAGCCCCAGGCTTTCCAGATCCTCGGGATTCAGTGCCAGGGAAGGTTGCGGGGCCAGCCGGGCAATTCCCGGCGTCAGCATGCTCAGGGGCTCAGAGCCGAACATGTGGTGGACGGGGACAAAAAGCCACTTTTCAGGCTCCGGGCGAAACGCCGGCGGAACACCATCAAAATACGCCCGCTGCGGCCGGGCCTGCGGCTCGATCAGTCGTTGTCCCGGATCACCACCTCGCAAGGGGCCGCCAACCTCCTCTTGAAATTTGTTGAGTGCCTGGACCGAGTTCCAGCCCGGAGCCCAATAGCGGGGGACTAGTGCTGTAGGCGGCGGTCCATGGAACCCTTCCATGGAAAACGAAAGCGGCGCATCGGGATCTTCGGGCGGTATCGGGACATTCACGTCCCGGTGGGCGTGCATGGAAGTCCGTCCGCTGTAGCGCGGCGACTGCCGCGGCACCTTCATGCCCTTCAATTGAGCACTCGGTGCCAGGCCCCCGGAGAGCAACGGCGCAAAGATGGGCATTTCCGCTGCCAGAGCCTTCGTGATGGCATCCAGATTGTCCCAAGTGATCGAGCCTTCGCGTCCCGTCATGCTCACCACATGGGCCAGCCTGCGATGGGCGGGGAGTGGATCCGTGCCAGGCTCGAAGACCTGGAAAAAGCGCTGCGCCCTCCCCTCGTAGTTGACCAGGGTTCCGGTGCACTCGGCAAAGGTCGCCGTGGGCAGCACCAGATCGGCCCTCCGGGTGGTGTCGGTCTCCAGATAGTCGAATGCGACCACCTGGTCGGCCCCCAGCAGCGCGTCGGCCGCCTTCGGTGCCATGCGTTGGTACAGGTCGTTTTCCAGAATGATCACCCGGTCGACCGCTCCTTTCCGTACCCGCTCAAGGGCCGCATCCAGGTCCATTCCGTCCGTCATGGCCACGCCCATGGTATTGGCTTCAGGGGTCAGAAAGGCCAGGGAGGCGGTCTGCTCCCCATCACACAGTACAAAGGCAATGTTGGCCGAGGCCTGCACCAGGGAGCGGTTTTTAAGGGAGATTCCGCTGACGATGAGCGGGCGTTGGGCCGCTTTCAGATCGCCGGCAATGGCTTCGGCCATGACACGGATTTCTTCTTTGAGATCCTCCACAGCAGGGGCCTTGGGGTCGATCTCATGGGCCACGGCAAAGCCCAGTCGTGCCAGGTCATCCGGGGCCCCGCGATAGGTAAGGGTGGCCACGTCATCGAGGCGGGTCTCATAGGGCGTTGCAACGAAAAAGGGGCCCTTTTCATCCTGAATGGCGGTCCGGACTCCGGCCGCCTGCCAGAGGGGAATGTGCAACGGATCCAGTTCCCGGATGGGCTCCTGCCGGACCGACTGCCGCAAGGCCAGGGCCGCCCGCGGCATGACCTGGGTCACGTCCTCTCCCAGGATCAGCACCACGTCGGATTTCTCCATATCCCATATGGACGGAGACCGGGCCGGGCCCTTTTGCAGAATATCGAGGATCAGTCTGAGAAGCCCAGCCTCGCCGGCCGGCATCCCAGTGCAAAAGCGCTCCGCACCCACCAGGGTCCGCAGGGCGTAGTTGGCTTCAAGGGATGCACGTGGAGACCCGATGCCGATCGTTTTCCCGGGGCCGGACAGGATGGCGCCCAGATATTCCTCAGCGTGGTCCGGTGAGAGGGCTTCGGGCGGAGCGCCTTTCTTTAAACGGCGCGTCGCCTGCCGCACCCGGCGTTCGCTGTTGACGAATTCGTAACCGAACCTCCCCCGGTCACACAGAAAATAGCCGTTGATGTTGCGATGATAGCGGTTCCGGATGCGGCGCAGTGTGCCGTAGCGCTCGCCGGGGATGGTGTTGCAGCCGGCGCCGCACAGGACGCAGATGGAGGGGGCGGTTTGGAGATCCCACTTGCGGGTGTAATGACCGTGCAGGGTCTTGTCCGTGAAAACGCCGGTGGGGCATATCTCCACCAGGTTGCCGCTGAACTCGCTTTCAAAGGGTCCGTCCTCGAAACGACCGAAGTAGACGTTGTCGTGGACGCCGAACACATTGAAATCACGCCCCCCCGCATAATCCGTATAGAAACGGACGCAGCGATAGCAACTGATGCAGCGATTCATTTCGTGTTCGATCAGGGGCCCCAGATCCTGATTGCGGTGGGTCCGTTTGGCAAATCGGTGATCGCGGCGCACGTGCCCGCTCATGACCGTCATATCCTGGAGATGACACTCACCCCCTTCGCCGCATACCGGACAATCGTGGGGGTGGTTTGCCATAAGCCATTCGATATTCCTGGAGCGGAACTCCTTGGCCTCGGGATCCTGGATGGAGATGCGCACCCCGTCCCTGACCAGGGTCATGCAGGCCATGACGATTCGGCCTTTGGGATCGTTTTCGTCCTTGAACTGCTTGACGGCGCACTGCCGGCAGGCGCCGGCGGAACCCAATGCCGGGTGCCAGCAGAAATAGGGGAGGTCAAACCCCAGGTTCAGGCAGGTTTCCAGGAGATTGCGGCCCTCCGGGACCTCATAGGGTTTGTCTTCGATGAAAATGGTCACCATCAGCGGGCCCCTCCCTCAGGACGCCACGGGCAGCGTCCCAGGCGGATATGTTCCCGAAAATCGTCTTCAAAATAGGTGAGTGCGCTTTGAAGGGGCTCCATGGCCCCCGGGGCCAGGGCACAGAATGTGCCGTCGGGCTCGCCGATCCAGCAGGCATGGGCGTACAGGCGGTCTATATCTTCAGGCCGTCCCTCTCCGGCCTCCATGGCGTTCAATACACGGACGGTCCACGGCAGTCCTTCCCGGCAGGGGGTGCACCAGCCGCACGACTCCCGGGCGAAAAAACGCATCACGTTGTTCACCATGCCCACGGGGCAGGTCTTGTCATCCAGGATAATCATGGTGCCGCAGCCCATGCGACTGCCGAGGGCGCTCACGGACTTTACATCCATGGGCACATCCAAGTGCTCGGCCAGGAGAAAGTCGGTGGACGCACCCCCGGGCAGAAAGCCTCGCAGGCGATACCCATCCGCCATGCCGCCGGCGTGTTCTTCTATGATTTCACGGGCGGTGGTACCCATGGGGAGTTCCCACCATCCGGGCCCCTTGACCCGGCCGCTGACCCCGTAGATCTTGGTACCGCCCTCGTCGGTAAGGCTCAGGTCCTTGTACCAGTCGGCACCCTTTTGCAGAATGTGCGGCACATTGGAGAGGGTCTCGACGTTGTTCACGTCGGTGGGTCGTCCCCACAGGCCGACCGCGGCGGTATGGGGCGGTTTGGCCCGCGGGTTGGCGCGGCGGCCTTCCAGGGAGTTGAGCAGGGCCGTGGCCTCGCCGCAGACATACCGGCCAGCGCTGGTGTGCAGATAGATCTCCATATTGAAATCCGTTCCCAGAATGTGCTCACCCAGGTAGCCTCCCTCGCGGGCCTCGGAGATGGCCTTTTCAATGCACCGGGCCGCTTTCTTGTACGCCCAGCGCGAAAAAATATAGCCCGTGTTGGCGCCAATGGCATGGGCGGTAATGATCATCCCCTCGATCAGTTGGTGGGGGTTCCCTTCCATGAGCACACGGTCCTTGAAAACGCCCGGCTCCATCTCATCGGCATTGGCCACCACGTAGGCGGGCGAAACGGCACATTCACCCTTGGGCATGAAACTCCATTTGACCCCGGTGGTAAACCCGGCGGACACATGGTCCCACTGGTCCGGTTCCTCGATCATCGTGACCATCTCGTGTGGAAAGACATGCCGTTTATGAAGATCCTCGTCGGGCACGAAGCTCCATTTCCTTCCGGCGGAAAAGCCGGCGCCGCCCCGTCCCCCCAGGGTCGAGTCCTGAACAACCTTGATGACCTGGTGCGGCGCCATTTTCAGGGCCGCGCGCAGCCCCTGATACCCGCCCACCGCCTCGTATTCGCCAAGGCTCAGGGCCAGGCCGTCGGACCGCAGATGCCCGGTCAGGGGACGTTCCCGCGTCATTTTTCAAGCCCTCCATCGGCATAGCGTTCAAGAATGGCATCCAGGTCCTCGGATTGGATGCGGGTGTACAGGTCGTCGTCGATCATGATGGCGGGCGCCTGCTCGCACACGCCCAGGCAGCTCACCGGCAGCCAGGTAAAGCGCCGGTCCGGCGTGGTTTCGCCCGGGCCGATACCCAGCAAACGGGACAGATGTTCTTCCAGTCCTGTTTCGCCCATAATCCAGCAACTGACGCCATCGCAGAGGCGGATCACGTGCTCGCCCACGGGCCGGCGGAAAATCTGACTGTAAAAGGTGGCCAAGCTGTCCAGTTCAGCGGGGGTCATTTGAAGAAGGGCCGCCACATCCCTGAGGTCTTGGTCGGTTACCCACTTCTTGGGCCCTTGAACGATCTTCAACGCCTCCAGCGCCACGGCCCGGCGAGTGGGATAGGTGCGCAGAAGGGCTTCGATCTCTCGTTGTTCATGGGGACTGATGGCCATCCGCTCCTCCTTCAGCGGTCGATATCCGCCAAAACATAATCCACGGCACCCAGGATGCACATGAAATCCGCGACCATGGCGCCGCGCGTGCTGATCAACGGCACCATCTGCACATGGGGGAAAGAGGGCGTCCGAATCCGGCAGCGATAGGCGGATCCGGCGCCGTCGCTGATGAGGTAGTAGCCGTTGTTTCCCTTGGTCGCCTCGATGCCCTGGTGGGCTTCGCCCGCCGGGATCACGGGACCCCAGGCCACATTTACAAAATGGTGAATCAGGGTTTCAATGTCATGGAGTGCACGATCCTTGGCGGGCGGAACGGCCAGCGGGTGTTCCGCCTTATAATTGCCTTCCGGCATGTGCTTGAGGCACTGCGCTACGATGCGCAGGCTCTGGCGCATCTCTTCCATGCGCACCATGGCCCTGTCAAAGCAGTCACCGTGAACACCGGTGGGAATGTCGAATTCGAACTGTTCATACCCCGAGTAGGGTCGCTTTTTCCGAAAATCCCATTCCAGGCCGGTGGCGCGCAATCCCGCGCCGGTCACCCCCCATTCGATGGCTTCCCCGGTGGTATAGGCGCCGACCCCTTTGGTACGGGCCTTGAAAATCCGGTTGCGGATGACCACCCGATCATATTCCCGAAGCCGTTTCGGGAGATAGTCCAGGAAATCACGCACCAGGCGTTCCCAGCCCTGGGGCAGATCCAGGGCCACGCCGCCGATACGGAAAAAACTGGGATGCATGCGGCCGCCGGTGACGGCCTCCACAATATCGAAGATGCGTTCCCGGTCGTTGAAGGTAAACAAAACGGGCGACATGGCGCCGATGTCCGCGGCAAAGGTGCCCAGCCAGACCAGATGGCTGGCCAGGCGGAAGAGTTCGGCCAGCATGACGCGGATCACCTGGGCCCGTGAAGGCACCTCGATGCCGGCCAGCTTTTCCACCGCCAACACATAGGCGAAGTTGTTCATCACACCTCCCAGATAGTCGATGCGGTCGGTGTAGGGGATGTAGGTGTGCCAGGTCTGGCGTTCGGCCATCTTTTCCGCGCCACGATGGTGGAAGCCGATGTCCGGCACCACGTGACGGATCTCCTCGCCGTCCAGTTGCAGCACAAAACGGATGACGCCGTGGGTGCCCGTGTGGTGGGGACCCAGATTGAGATACAGATACTCATGGTCCCCTTCCGGATCAGCCTCCGGCAATCCCCATGCGCCTGGATCGAACCGGAGGGCCTTCTCGTCTTCGATGATCTCCTCCTCGGAGATGTGCACCGGTCCTCTTTCCGTTGCCCGGGCCGGGTATTCCTTACGCAAGGGATGCCCCTCCCAGGTAGGGGGCAACAGGATACGCCGAAGATCGGGATGACCCTCAAAGGTGATGCCGAAAAGGTCCCACACCTCCCGTTCGTACCAGTCGGCCCCCGGCCATAGTCCGGTGATACTGGGCAGAGACGGATGGGGATCCGTGAGCGGGACCTTTATGCGGATGTCGCTGTTTCGTTTAAAGGACAGGAGATGATAGACCACCGTGAAGGCACTGTCCGGCTGGTCTTGACGATGCCGCCGCTCCCGCTCGTCGATGGCGGTCAGGTCGTACAGCATCTCGTAAGGGTCGGTGGCCTCTGTTTTCAGATACCGCAATACACGGAGCGCCCCGTCCAGCTCCACCCAAAGGGTGGGGATATGGTCCACCGTAGTCTGTTCAGCCAGGATCTGCGACCCGAAACGTGTTCCAAGTTCTGCGATGATCCCTGCACCCATCGGATTTATACCTCATCAGGGGAACGCAGGGTGGTGGCCTGCCGACGCTTTTCCCGCTTGAGATCCCGGCGGGCTGGCATCTCGGCTCTGACCACGTCCTGAGAGCCCACGACCCAACTGAGCGGCCGTTTCTCTGTGGCCACTTTCTCCTGGAGCAGGGTGAGTCCTTCCATGAATGCCATGGGGCTGGGGGGGCACCCCGGAACATAGACGTCCACCGGCAGGAACTGATCCACACCCTGAACCACGCTGTAGATATCGAACATGCCGCCGGAGTTGGCGCACGATCCCATGGAAATGACCCATCGGGGCGCCATCATCTGCTCGTAAAGGCGTTTGACAGCCGGGACCATCTTGACGAACATAGTCCCCGCAATGATAATCATGTCCGCTTCCCTGGGGGAGGGGCGCACCACCTCGGCGCCGAAGCGGGAAATATCATACCGGCTGGTAATGGCGGTCATCATTTCCACAAAACAGCAGGAAAGACCGAAACCAAACGGCCACAGGGAGTACTTGCGCGACCAGGCCAGCATGTCCTGGAGCCGGGTCAGTATGACGGATGATTTCACCGCCTGTTCCAGCGTGCCGTCACCCGACTGCGGTGAAGGGTCCGGTCGGTTGCCGAGGCGACTCATGGGCCTGGCACCTCCTGTTCAGCTTGCCCCGGACCTGTTTGTTTTACCGGGACATGCCCCGGCTTCCAGACCCGGGGGCCCCAATTGAGTGCCCCGATTCGCCAGAAATAGATCAGGGCCGCCAGAAGAATGCCGATAAAGACCACCACCTGACAGTAGCCCGTCCACCCCAGGTCACGGAATGCCGCGGCCCAGGCAAAAATGTACACGGCCTCCAGATCGAACAGGGCAAAGGCCACGGCCACCAGATAGTACTTGATGGGTATCCGCCGTCGGGCCGAACCGGTGGGCAGGATCCCGGATTCATAGGGCTCCCCGGTTGTCCTTTCCCGGTGGCGTTCACCCAACAGGGACGAAAGACCCAGGATCACGGTCACCAGGACCACCACCAGGATGAAGAAAACCGCCAGGGGCCACAGGGGGGCGGTCATGAGGCTCCCCTGCCCCGTTTTTCATGATGGCCGCCGAACTCATACCGCATGGCCGACATCACCTTATCGGCGAATTCATCCCGGCCGCGGGAACTGAAACGGGAGTAGAGGGCGGTGGTGATGACCGGGGCCGGGACGGCCTCATCCACGGCCGCCAGCACGGTCCAGCGGCCCTCGCCCGAATCGGATACCCGGCCCTTGAATTGAGCCAACTGGGGGTCTTCCATCAGGGCCGCGGCGGTGAGGTCCAGGAGCCAGGACCCCACCACGCTGCCACGTCGCCACACCTCGGCGATATCGTTAAGGTCCAACCGGTATTGGTAGAGTTCAGGATGGCGGAGCGGCGTGGTCTCGGCATCAGGATCATGGCTGGCCGTGCCCACGTCGGCCTTGTGGAGGATGTTGAGGCCTTCGGCGATGGCGGCCATCATGCCGTATTCGACGCCGTTATGCACCATCTTGACGAAGTGGCCGGCCCCGTGAGGCCCGCAGTGGAGATACCCCTTCTCGGCGGACGTGGCGGGGCCGGTCCGTTTCGGGGTGCGCGGCGCCGCATCCATCCCCGGCGCCAGGGCGACAAAAAGAGGATCGAGACGCGCAACCGCCTCTTTCTCGCCCCCGATCATCATACAATATCCGCGTTCAAGCCCCCACACGCCCCCACTGACGCCCGCATCCACATAATGGATGCCCGTGGCTTCCAGTTCCCGGGCCCGGCGGATGTCGTCGTGGTAGTAAGAGTTGCCGCCCTCCACCACCACATCCCCGGGCTCCAGCAGTGACTTGAGGTCCTCCAAAACCCGGTCCACGGCCCCGGCCGGCAGCATGAGCCAGATGATCCGCGGTGTCGACAACATCTTGATGAACGTCGTAAGATCCGTGGATCCCGTGGCGCCCTGGTCCACCAGCTTCTGTACGGATTCCGCATGGCGGGCATGGGCCACGCACCGGTGTCCGGCCTTCATCCATCGGATTCCCATGTTGGCGCCCATGCGCCCTAAACCGATCAGTCCTATCTCCATAACCCGGTACTCCTTTCTTCAGGTAACCATCGTATCAATATAAAAGCATCGTTGCTTCGCAGGCGGCCCGGGTATCTCCCGACCGGCCGCCCGTAGCTCATTTCGGTGCCGCGTTGAGGGGCAGCGTATAATCGATTGACATCATGACGCTCAACACCAACATGCTCATGAAGGAAAAGGCGAACAGCTGCCTGGCCCATCGATTGTCGTCCCTGGCTCTAAAGCCCGACCACGTCAGGTACACCCAGAACAGGCCCAGCACCACCGCCACCACAAGGTAGCCATACCCGGTATAGCCGCCAAAGGTGAGCGTCAGCGTGGCCGCCACAAAAGCCGCCACGTAACCCAGGATGTGCCTTTTTGCGGCCAGGCTCCCCCGGGTGACCGGCACCACCGGGATTTGGGCGGATGCGTAATCATCCCGCCGGAAAATGGCGATGGCATAGCAATGGGGCATCTGCCACAGGCTGAAGATCAACAGCAAAAGCAAGGCTCCCAGGTCAAACCGGCCGGTGACCGCGCAATACCCGGCAAGGGGCGGGGCGACGCCGGCCAGACTGCCCAGCAGCGTGGCATATACGGAACGGCGCTTCAGATAGAGGCTGTAGACGCCCACATACATGACAAACCCGGACAGGACCACCCATACGCACAACGGCTGGGTCGCCCGCGAGAGGAGCCAGATGCCGGCCACGCCCAGCAGGACGGCGTACGAAACGGCGGCCTTCAATGAAATGAGCCCCCGGGCCATGACCCGGTTGCGGGTCCTGGCCATCTTCCGGTCCATACTTCGGTCAATACAGTTGTTGAGCACGCATGCGGAAGCCACCACCAGGGAGATACCGACCAGGGTCGCCATGAACAGGGGCAAACGGATATGCCCCTTTGACGCCAGGAAAAAGCCGGCGGACGCGGGAACCAGGTTCCCCAGGACGATTCCCGGCTTGGCAACGTGCAGGTAGTTTTTGATGGTCGCTACCATCACCACATCATCCGCAAATTCAGGGTGTACATGACCCACACGGTTCCGCCCACGAAGATGAATATGATCAGCAGGGTGAACAGCAGGGCCATCACGTTCCAGCGGACCGCGGAAGACGCATCCAGGTGCAGGAAATAGTGGAGATGGATGAAGATCTGCACGATCCCTGCGCTGGATATCCCCCATACCATGGCACTGCGGGGCACCCCGCCGCCCATCACCAGTGCGAACGAGATCACCGTCAAAAGCACCGAAAGGACAAATCCGGTGATATAGGTCTTGAGGCTTCCCCTGCCCGCGCCACTACTGTCCATGGATGCAGACGCCATATTAAATGACCCCCATCAGGTAGACCACGCTGAATACGCCCACCCACACGATATCGAGAAAGTGCCAGAACATGCTCAGCCGCATCAACCGGGATCGAACGGGCCTGGTCAGCCCCTTGGCCGCCACCTGACCCATCATGACCGCCATCCAGATCAGGCCGAAGCTCACGTGGGTGCCGTGGGTCCCCACCAGGGTGAAGAAGGCAGACAGAAACGCGCTCCGCTCAGGTCCGTTCCCGCTTATGATCATGCCGTAAAACTCATGGATTTCCATGGTGATGAAACCGAGACCCAAAAGGAACGTGACCGCAAGCCCCAACAGGACCAGAGCCTTCCTCCCCCGGTGCACGGCCAGCATGGTGAAACCGCAAGCGGCGCTGCTCACCAACAGGAACATGGTTTCGCCGAACAGGTAGGGCAGGTGGAACAGGTCCTTGCCCGACGGGCCGCCGGCATAGTTGTGGCCGATGACCGCAAAGGTGGCGAAAAGCGCCGAAAAGAGCACCAAATCGCTCATGAGATAGACCCAGAACCCGAAGGTCTGGATTTCCACGCTGTCTACGTGTTCCGATTCCCCGGACATCCAGTTCATGGTCTTAACGTCGGTTGTCATCATTTATGCCTCCGGTGCCGGTTGTGCGGCCAACGGTCCCGGCGCCGCAAGGTTTCCGTGAGTGGCGGTTGCCTCTCCATAATGTTCGTCCCCAATCCCTCTTGCTTCCGGCTCAGGGCGTTCTTCCTCTATGCTTTTGACCTCGGCCGCGGGAATGGTATATTCGGTATCGTCATCCGTTGACCGGATCACTACGGCCAGCACAAGACCCAGCAGACCGGCCAACGCCAGCCACCAGATGTACCAGATCATGGCGAATCCGAAGAGAAACGCCAAGGCACCCATGACCGGTCCGTGGGCCGCGTTTTTGGGCACATGGATATCGTGGTAGGGTCCCGGATACCTCCAGGAGACGCCCCTCTCCTTCATATCCACGAGGGCATCAATGTCGTGCACCACCGGGATCGCGGCAAAATTGTACGGGGCCGGGGGGGAAGTGGTGGCCCATTCCAGGGTCCGGCCGTTCCACGGGTCGCCGGTCACATCACGGTTGGCGTGCCGTTTCTTGATGCTCACCACCAGCTGAACCCCCTGAAAAAAGATGCCGATGAGGATCACGGCGGTGCCGGCCGCGGCAATGATCAGATAGGGATGCCACGCCAGGTTCCAGTAATGCTCCATGCGCCGCGGCATGCCCATGAAACCTAAGACATACAGGGGGATAAAGGCCGCATAGAAGCCGATGAACCAGCACCAGAACGCCCGTTTCCCCCACTTTTCGTCCAAACGGAACCCCAATGCCTTGGGAAACCAGTAGGCATAGCCGGCAAAAAATCCGAACACGGCGCCCGGTATGAGCACGTTATGAAAATGGGCGATCAAAAACAGGCTGTTGTGGACCACATAATCGGCGGGCGGCAGCGCCATGAGCACGCCGGTCATGCCGCCGATGACGAAGGTGGTGAGGAACCCGAGGGTCCAGTACATGGGGGTGGTGAACCGTATGCGGCCCCGGTACATGGTAAACAGCCAGTCAAACACCTTCACCCCCGTGGGTATGGCAATCATCATGGTGGTGATCCCGAAGAAGGTGTTGACCGCGGGGCTGTTGCCCATGGTGAAAAAATGGTGGAGCCACACCGTAAATGACAACACCATGATGGCGGCCGTGGCATAGACCAGGGATTTGTATCCAAAGAGCCGCTTCCCGGAAAAGGTGGCCACCACCTCCGAGAAAATACCGAAAGCGGGCAGAATGAGGATATAGACCTCCGGATGACCCCACATCCAGAATAGGTTGTTCCACATCATCATGTTGCCGCCCAGGGCGTTGGTAAAAAAATGCATACCCAGGTAGCGATCCAGGGTCAGCAGGAAAAAGGCCACGGTCAGGACCGGAAACGACAGGACCATGAGCACGTTGCTGGTCAAACACGTCCAGACGAACAAGGGCATGCGCATGAGCTTCATGCCCGGGGCCCGCATCTTGAAAATGGTGACGAGAAAATTGATGCCGGTCATGAGAGAGCCCGCGCCGGCGATCTGGAAGGCCCACAGCCAGTAGTCCACGCCGGTCCCCGGACTGTATTCCTTTTCAAACAGGGGCGCGATCCCGAACCAGCCGGTCTTGGAAAATTCGCCCACCCCCAGGGAGACCATGATCAGCACGGCGCCGGCGGTTGTCAGCCAGAGGCTCACGGAGTTCATGAAGGGATAGGCCACGTCGCGCGCGCCGATTTGCGGGGGGACCGCGATATTCATGAGTCCGATGAAGAAGGGCATGGCCATGAAGATGATCATGATGGTGCCGTGGGCACTGAATACCTGGTCAAAGTGATGGGGCGGCAGGTAGCCGTGTGCGGCGCCCGCGGCAAGGGCCTGCTGAGACCGCATCATGATGGCATCGGAAAACCCGCGAACCAGCATGACCAGTGCCAGGATGATATACATGATGCCGATCCGCTTATGATCCAGGCTCGTCAGCCACTCGTTCCAGAGGTAAGGCCATTTTCTGTGGTAGGTGATCAGGCCCATGATCACCAGGGCCAGGAGGGACGCGCCCCCTACTGCCCCCATAATAATCGGATTGTCAAACGGTATCGCCGATAAGGTCAACTTTCCAAACATGTCAGCCTTCCTCCAAGTGTCGGGGCCTGGCGCCGATGCCCTCCGGTGGTCTCTTCACCGGGGCAGGAGCCTTTCCCGTCTTACCCATTTCGCCCATCTTCCCCATCCAGCCCATATACTTACTCAGGATATGTTCGAAAAGGCCCGGCCTGACCGAAGAGAAATAGGTCACGGGAACGCCCGTTGTCGGTTTTCTCAGCTTTCCGTATTGGGTAAGGTTCAGTCTTTCGGGGGATTTTTTGGCTGTTGCGACCCACGCCTGGAATTCTTCCAAAGAGGTGGCAATGGCCTTGAAATGCATGGCCGAGTACCCGCGGCCGCTGAATTCCTGGTTCTGCCCCACATAGACCCCGGGTACATGGGCCAGGAGATGCAGACGGGTCTGCATGCCCGCCATGGCGTACATCTGACTTCCCAGCTGCGGAATGAAAAAGGAGGTCATGACCGTGTCCGAGGTCAGCCGGAAGTCCAGGGGGACGCCTGCGGGAAAAACCAGTTGGTTCACGGCGGCAATATCGTGGTCAGGATAGATAAACAGCCACTTCCAGTCCATGGACACGACTTCAATATGGATGGGTTTGACCTCCCGATCAATGGGCTTGTAAGGGTCCAGCCGGAAGGTGCCGGTCCAGACCAGATAGGAAAGGGCGATGACGATGGCAAGGGGAACCAGCCAGATCACCCAATCGATCCTGGCGGAATAATCCCACTTTGGGGCGTAGGTTGCGTTGGTATTGGAGGCCCGGTATTTTCGGGAAAACCAGAGGGCCATGACAATGGCCGGAAGCACCACAATCAACATGAGCCCGATCGCCATGAGCATGAGAAACCGCTCATCCTCCCCCACGGGTCCTTTGGGGTGGAACAGAACCATATCGCTGCACCCGCTCAGAAGGGCCATGGCACAGACCAACCCCGCTCCCACGAAAATGAACCGGCTCGTTTTCTTCATTTGTCCCTTCCCATCGTTTATCCCCATGATTTACTGCCCGTCATTTTAGCACGTTTATCGAACTATGCCCCAATGTCGATCCTTTGGCGACGCTGCTCAACTGGGTTGAATCATCAAACTCATTGATTCAATGTGAAAGCAGTCAGGGCGGGGGGGAAGCGTACCTGAGATTCCCCGAAAAGTCAATGTAGAATAAAGCATCTAACCAAGGTATGCCCTTTCTGCTCTTTTGGGTTTCATCTGTTGTCACTTCGCGTGGTGCACTGCCGTCTCCGTTGCCTTGGACTGCTCCAGGATGCCTCTTGCCTGCTGAACCTCTTCTGCCGTGCCGTGGGCTACCACAAGAAAGTTATCGGATTTAAGCGATTTTTCATATTTAAGGATGCTGTCCTTGGGGATGCCGATGCTGTAGAGTGCGGCGCCCACGGCGCTAAGGCCGCCGATAAGAACGGCCCCTTCCAAGGCCCCGATGATCCAGGCCACCAGGGGCCCGCCAACAACAAGTGGACCGATGCCCGGTACGATCAGAAAAGCTGATCCGAACAGGAGCCCCCAAAATCCTCCCCAGAAAGCGCCCAGTTTCCCCCAGTACTTGACCCGATC
>Ga0315542_1000648_pt1 | contig 22191 bp, 24 predicted proteins | sample SalMarSW160120MG_FD_202541 | JGI IMG/M metagenome (GOLD analysis project Ga0315542, IMG submission 202541) | Salt marsh sediment microbial communities from the Plum Island Ecosystem LTER, Massachusetts, United States - Salt Marsh Sediment SW1601-20 ... | reverse complement strand
GCGTGGGAACGCATTGGTGGACGCTCTGCGTCCGTTACAAAAAACATAACCTTGAACTCTGAACCTTTGAACCCGTGAACCTCTACAAAAATACAGACCATGTTAATCCGCATCATGACCATAAGATTCAACTCCGCATTAGAGCAATTCGATGATACGAAACTGCAGGAATTCATCAAAGACAAGGAGATTCTCTCAGCAACGGAACATTTCTTCATAAAAAACGACACTCCATATATGACTACGTACGCTATATGGACGATTTTCTCATTTTCGGGCCTGATAAAAGAGCTCTGCGCGGATGGCTGGCTGAGATTCGTGAGTTCGTCGCCGGGCGTCTCCTCCTGGAGCTCAAGGATGAGGTCCTGATTGTTGCCCCTGTATCTCAGGGCATCCCGTTTCTTGGTTTCCGCGTCTTCCCGGGTACCGTGCGATTAGATAAAAAGTGTTTGAAGAGATTCAGACGAAAAACCAGACAGAGAGAGCGGCAATACCACCAGGGACAGATTGACGAGGATTTTCTCGTCAACTCCGTGCGCAGCATGGTGGCCCACGTATCGCATGCCAATACATATATGATGAGAAAAGGATTTTTCGCAGATAGTCTGAATTTGGGGTGACGGTCGTATCAGGCTCGAACCGGGTGAAACGGGGCGGCAACTGGAACAACAACGCCAGGAACTGCCGGTCGGCAAATCGCAACAACAACAACCCCGACAACCGTAACAACAACATCGGCTTCCGCCTGTTGAGCACAAGTCCATGCCGGAAGATGCGGTTCACGGACCGTACCTGTGAGCAAAAGGCTATGTCCAGACCGCCATCCCGTTCTGCTCATAATGACTGGACAAATAAACCCCGGGCCGCAGCGTTTGGTAGGCCGAAAGGTTCTAAGACCGCTGCGGTCAATACCACTACTCGTACTGGTTCCCACGCTCTGCGTAGGAACGCACTGGGGACACTCCGCGTCGATTAGATCAAGACCATGGCAAGAGACCCCAGAATAGAATACCCGGGGCGCCCTCTATCACATGGCGAAAATGGGTACCATGCAAATAACGGTTTTTTATATCTGAACTCCGGGTATTTTGTGTTTATCTTGACATCTGACCATAGGGGGGGTTACATATATCGTGCCTGCACGAAAACGTTGTTCAGGCACTCTTAAGGTCGGGCAAGCGCTTTGGTATTCCACATTTCCATTACATAACCAGAGACCCGAAAAGGAGAGGTAATGATATGTACGGAAAACCGTTGTTTGTACGTGCCGAGTGGGACGAAGTTGCGCGTGTCTGGGTGGCCACCAGCGACGATGTGCCAGGTTTAGCCACTAAGAAAGAAAGGAATAACTATGAAAGTAATGAATAGTGATCCGGATTTGCTGGAAGAATACGATTTCAGCAAGGGGGTAAGGGGCAAATATGCCAAGAGATATGCCGAAGGGACGAATGTAGTTTTGATTGATCCTGATGTAGCCGAATTTTTCCCCGATCACGATACAGTAAATGACGCACTCCGCTCAATAATCACGATTATAAAGAAAAGACAAAATCGGTCTGCCGAATCGGGTAGTCAGGGATTTTAACCCCCCGCCCCCACTCTGGATCAATCCTGGAGTTGTTTCGCTTTGAGGCCCATTGCAACTGCAAGCTTTTCAAGTGTTTTTGTCCTTAAATTCTTTTCACCTTTTTCCATTTGTGAAAGAGCAGCCTGACTCATGCCGGCTTTCTTAGCGACTTGTGCCTGGGTGAGCCCGAGATAGGTACGCCATGCCTTAACGAGGTTCATACCATTTTTTACCACGAGGCCAACGACTTCATGGGGAATAGTCGCATCTTCCGATGGCAGAAGTCGCATGTATTCTTCATAAGGTATGACCGCAAAGGCAGGTTTTCCGTTCTGTTCAATAAATTGAACATTAGTAAGTGCGCTCATCTCTTTTCTTAACCTCCTCAATATAGAGAACCGTCAACGAATCGGTGAAAAACACGCGCCATTTACCAACACGAAGGCGATATTCCCTGCGATTTTTCAGCTTCTTGATATTCGAGCAATTAGGGAAATCTTGTAAGTCACTAACCGCATCATAAATGGTGTCTTTGGTCTTCTGGTCTTTGATCTTTCGAAGTTGTCGAAGGGCCTTTGGCTTCCATTCAATTCTTTTCATATCGGTATCTTAAACTTATAATATAAGCCTGTCAAGCCAATAAATAAGTTAGGTGGTGAAATTAGGGTCAGATTTTAACGGGCTGTTGTTTCTCTCACCCCAGTACCATCTTCCGGGGCTACAGGCCGTAGGCTGCGTGCTCTATCCAAGTTTACCCTGTTGAATTAGTTTACGAAGCTCCGAAGGAACATTCACCAGGGCGAGTGAGAGGTGTTCAGGGTGGAGATATGATGCGACAGAGATTAGAGCATATGCACAACAATTCGGTACGGTTCGGTACGGCGCGGGTATGTTGATAATCCGGTTTATTTAAATAAGCCACTTGATGCTGATTATGCCTTGTTTTTCAAGCGATTTAAATTCAGGGTCCCCCGTTAAAAGCGGGCAGTTATTGATCATGGCCAAGGCCCCGGCAAAGGAATCCGCATACGAAATTGGATACCTTGCTTTCAGACTCGCAGCTGCCAGAAGAAGTTCTTCATCGATTCGATCGATCAGCTTTATCGGCAAAGCTTTAATTCGGGAGTAGGCTAAGTCTGCCAAAATCCGGCCCTGTTCCCTCAATGTGATATAATAGACCTCACCTGCGTGAATTGCGTGGAAATATAGGCGAAGGGCGCCATTTTTTGCCTGAGTGAGGGTATACTCGATCTGGTCAGAAAAAGATTCATCTTCAAGATATCCGATTAGGGCATAACTATCGAGGACAAAACTATTTGGTCCTGACAATTGTCTTATTCTCCTTTTGTTTTTCAAGTTTTTTTTCTTTCAAATAGGCCTTCAATATTCCAGATCCCTTTAGCATCCCTCGGGTTGCCACAATCGGATTTTCCGATTCGGGCACCATCAAAATGCCTTGGTCTTTTTCAATCCACCGGATCGCCGTGGTCGAGCGTATCCCATATTTAACCCTCAGCTTTTTGGGAATCACAACCTGCCCTTTTGATGTTACCTTGGACGATACTGCTTCCATTTACTTTACCTCAGTTAAGTGATAATTTTGTCAGGCTAAACGAAAGGTAGGAAATTGTCAATGATTTTTTCTTACCTTGACCGTTATTCGAGTGCGCAGAATTATGCGGGGAGGGAGGGGTTGTTGGAGGTTTGGAAGAGTTGGTAGGTGAGCGTGGCGGTAGAGTTTTAGAGTGGGAACATGAATGACTTCGGGGTCGTTCGCTGGTTGTTGTTGATGGGAGGTGAGAGATAGGACACGGGATCGAAGTCTCTATGCGCCATGCACCCTGCGTGTCTTAGATCCCCAAGTATGCCTCCCTGACATGTTCATTGGTCATGAGGTCCTCCCCGGACCCCTCTAAGACAATCCTGCCGTTTTCCAGGGCGTAGGCCCTGTGGCACATCTTCAGGGTTTGGGTTACGTTCTGTTCAACAAGAAGAACAGTTACCCCTTCCTCCGCGTTGATCCTCCTTATCATAGAGAAAATATCCTGGACAAGGATCGGCGCAAGGCCTAAGGAAGGTTCGTCAAACATCATCAGCTTTGGCAATGACATGAGCCCTCTACCGACGGCAAGCATCTGTTGCTCCCCACCTGAGAGTGTGCCCGCCATCTGTTTTCTGCGCTGCTCTAACCTTGGAAAGAGCTCATAGACATGCCCCATGGTTTCATAACGCTTGATTTTGGCCTGGCCGTAGAAGGAGCCCGTGATCAGGTTTTCTTCTACACTCATCTCAGAAAAGAGGCGTCTCCCTTCAGGGACATGCACTATCCCCAATTGAATAATATCGTGTGGGGGGAGGATATCGAGGCGTGTACCGTTAAACTCTATGCTCCCCTTTATAGGTGTTACGAGTGAAGATATGGTCTTTATGGTCGTTGACTTGCCTGCGCCGTTAGCCCCGATCAGGACCAGGATCTCCTCGTCCCTGACCTCAATAGTGACATCCCAGAGTACCTGCAGATCGCCGTAACAAACATCGATGCCATTAACTGTGAGCATATTCCTCTCCGAGATAGGCCTCAATGACCGCGGGGCTATTTGCCACCTCCTGTGGCGTTCCTTCAGCGATTGTCTGGCCAAAGTTGATGGCGTGTATTCTGTCGGAGATCGTCATGATGACCTTCATGATGTGTTCGATAATGATAATTGTAACCCCTTTATCACGGATCCTTTTTATCAGATCTATGGCAGAGTCTAATTCATTAGGATTAAGCCCTGCGGCAGTTTCATCCAACAGCAGGAGTTCAGGCTGAGTCGCCATGGCCCTTGTAATCTCCAACCGTTTTCTTTCTCCAATGGGAAGGCTCTTGGCTAAGATATCCTTCCGGTGGACCAATTCACAGAACTTCAGGGTCTCCATTGCCAGATCATGGGCCTCATGTTTTGTATTGACCCTTGAGAAGGCCGCTGCAATGACATTGTCCAAGACCGACATCCGGCCTAAGGGCTTTACCACCTGGAATGTCCTGCCGATGCCGAGATGGCAGATCTTGTGTGTCTTGAACCCTGTTATATCCTCACCTTTGAAGTAGATCTTACCGCTTGTGGGTTTAAAGTAATCACTGATAAGGTTGAACATGGTGGTTTTCCCGGAGCCGTTGGGCCCAATGAGACCAAAGATTTCTCCCTTTTCGACCTTAAAGCTTACGTCATTGACCGCTGCTAATCCCCCGAAATACTTCACAAGATCTTTGACTTCGAATAGACTCAACCTGAAACCTCCCTGGTCTTGACAGAAAATATCTTTTTAACGATCAGATTCCAGTCGCCCACAATACCGTTGGGAAGGAGAAGAATGACTAAAACCACTAAGATCCCGAAACCTAAGACATGGGCCTGCATCACATATTTTGCCCAAACGATTATCATGTCTGACCCTGTCAAGGCTGCGATACCCTTGAAAAAGCCGAAGAACCCCGTCCTGAAAAACTCGTGGACCGCAACCATGACAAAGGCTCCAACCACCGGGCCATAAAGCGTCCCAACACCCCCAACAATACCCACAAGGATGGCCATGATGGAGATGTCGTGGAGGGAAAATACCACCTCAGGGTCTATAAACCCCATGTAGTTCATGAATAAGGCCCCTGCCATACCGGTGAGAAAGGCTGCGACATTCAAAGAGAGCATTTTATAGTAATGGGTATTGATCCCCAAGCTTTCGGCAGCATCCTGATCTTCACGGATAGAGACAAAATAATAGCCCCATTTAGAACGCATAATAATCTGGACACCGATAACGGAGATAGCCGCAAGGCCGAGGGCAATGTAATAGTAGGGAATTTTCGAGACAAACGATTGAACGATGAGTATGCCCACCATGCCATCTGTCAGGGATTCCCAGACGGTTGCAATGTGCCGCATCACCTCATTGAGCGCCAAGGTGGCAAGGGCGAAGTAGGCCCCGCGCAGGCGAAAACATATCCAGCCAAAGGGGAAGGCGATGGCCATGGCCGCTATTCCACCGAATAACATACCCCACCATGCGGAAAGTCCTAATTTGGTGACAAAGAGACCGGCGGTATAGGCGCCGGTCCCGAAAAACGCTGCGTCACCAAAGGAGACCTGACCCGTATATCCGGCAATCACGTTCCAACCGGAACCGATGACGACCCACATGAGCACCAGGATCATCAGGTGCTGGTGGTAATCATCCCGCACGATAAGCGGAAAAAGGATCAGGATGGCAAGGAGGAAGAAGGGGGAATATTTTCTCATGGTTTTCCTTTTCTCAGACCTTGAGCAGCCTCTTGAAACCACCCGGGATAAAGAGAAGCACCAGAATAAATATCAGGAGACCGATCATGTCATCATAGGCCATCCCGATATAGGTAGCGCCAAAGGCCTCGGCAACCCCTAATGTCAGCCCCCCAAAAATAGCGCCTACGGTGGAACCGAGCCCGCCTAAGATGGTAATAACAAACGCCTTTCTCGTAAAGGGCCCCCCGATATCAGGAAAAAGATAGTAGACCGGCATGAGAATGGTCCCTGCAGCAGCCACGAGCGCTGAACCGAGACCGAAAGTGAGGATGGTGATCCGTTTGGAATTTACGCCCATGAGGAGAGCGGCGTCCTTGTCCTGGGCCGTGGCCCGGATGGATCGCCCTAAATCCGTTTTTAAGAGGAACCAAAACATACAGAGTGTGAAGGCCAGGGCAATAAAAAAGGCCACAGTCAGGGCGACGCTGAAGGAGATGTTCCCAATAAAAAAGGTGGAGCCGGAGTAGCTTGTCCTGACCGATTTATAGTCGGATGAGAAGATAAAACGCGCAACCTCCGTCAGTACCATTGCAATGCCCACTGTCATGAGCACTTGGTTTTCCGGCAGAATCGATTCGACTTCCATCAGGGGATTAAGGGTGTATTTTTGAATGAGCATACCGAGAAGAAACAGGGAGGGCATGCTGATAAATATGGTGAGATAGGGGTCGATTCCTGCATAGGTAAAGCAGGCGAAGGTGACATACATTCCTACCATCATCAAGGCGCCATGGGCCAGGTTGATAATCCCCATCACGCCCATGATCAGCGACATTCCCATACCGATCAGACCATAAAGCCCGCCTTTGAGAATGCCAGCCACCAGGGTTTGTAAAAAGACCTCCATGGTAACTCCCTTAGCTGAGCGGTCGAGTGGCTAATCAGTGCCTGAACGAAATAACTTCCCTATTTCATAATCCTAATCGTGATTAAGAGTATGAATCCAAATTAATGAACATGACTGCTTATTCGGGCACTACTTGCAAAAAGGGCGGGAAGATCCCGCCCTTTTTCAAATTAGCGCTGATTCCACTTGGGTACCGGGTAAACATATTTGTGTGTCGAGACATCTTTTGGCCAGACGGTATCGAGCTTGCCGTTTATCCACTGAACCAAAAAGGTAGGTAGACTATTCTGCTGGGTCTTCTTGCCATAGGAGATGAATTTCACACGACCGAATGCGGTCATCATGTCGGTTCCGGCAAGGGCATCTCTCACACCCTCAGGGGTGAGGGTTCCGGCCCTTTTTAAGGCATCTGCAATCACATACATGGCGGCATACGCCTCGGCGCCGTGGTATTCTGTGGGGGTATTATATTTAGCGACGAATTTATCATAATATTCCTTGGCCCCGGGATAGGGAACCGATGGGCTCCAGAGGGTGGCTGAGAAGACATAATCCGAGGCTGCTCCGGCATTTTTCTGGAACTCGGGCAGAGTGAATCCGGCCGCGCCACCCACAAAGAGCTTGGGATTGAAGTTCAATTCCTTGGATTGTCGCATCAAGAGAGAGGCATCCATAATATAAGAAATCATGTAGACAAGGTCCGGTTTTAAGGCCTTCACCTTAACAAGGAGGGGTTTGAAATCAATAGCGCCTGCCTCGTAGCCCTCTTTAATCAATACCTCGATGCCCATTTTCTTGCATTTCTTAACAAACTTTTTTGAGCCGGACTGGCCGAAAAGTGAATTTTCATGAAGAATTGCAACGGTCTTGACATCCGTTGCCACATCCCCCAGAAAGGATGCAAATGCCTTGGGGTATTCACTAACAGGCGGATTGAGCCTGAAGATATACTTCCAACCCTGCTCCGTGATCCTGTCAGCAGACCCGGTATTCACCAAAAAGGGGACCTTACGCTGCTGTGCAACGGCCACGGTCGCCCAGGTCACGGAACTTGAGTATCCGCCACCCACAACAATGACCTTATCCTGGGAAATCAGCTTTTCGATAGCCGAACGACCCACGTCAGGTTTCCCGGTGGTATCTTCAATGATCAGATCGATCTTCTTCCCATTGACGCCACCGGCTGCATTGATTTCATCCAGGGCCATCAAAAATGATTTATTTTCAATTTCGCCAAACTTGGCAAGTTTACCGGTTAAGGGGAGGACTATGCCAACTTTGATCTTATCGGCTAAGGCCGGACCCGCAATTGTAAACCCCAAGAACATTAAAGCGGAAAAGACACATACTACCATTGCCAGACGTTTCATACGACACCTCCTCATGATCTTTCCTGATTAAGGTTGACGATTATGTTTAACGCTTTGCCTTTAAAAACAATAGGTTAGTTTTTACGGATAGAGAGATCAATGATTGAATTGCGTTTAGACACGAGATATTATATTAGATATAATAAGAAATCAAATCTTTTTTTAAGGTTTTCAATAAGAATACAACCTTGAACCTCGCTGGGCGGAGACTTATTTATGATAGAAATCCGTTTTCATGGCAGAGGAGGGCAGGGGGCTGTAATCGCCTCGTGGATACTCTCCTACGGGTTTTTCTTAGAAGGGAAACATGCCCAGGCATTTCCCACATTCGGCGCTGAGCGAAGGGGTGCCCCGGTGGAAGCCTTTGTCAGGGTGGATGACTCCTTTCCGAATCTCAGGTGCAAGGTGGTAAACCCCTATTACGTTATTGTTATGGGAGAGAAGTTGGTTCATTCCATCAATGTGGCCGCGGGCATTCAAGCAGGAGGTCTGATGTTGATCAACAGCCCTAAGGACCCTCAGGCCTTTGATTTTCTTGAAGGAGATTTTCAGATCAAGACCATGGATGTGAACGCGCCTGCGGTGAGAAACGGTCTTGGGAGCAAGACCAGTCCTTTTATTAATACGCCTATCCTGGGCGCTCTTATAGGGTTTACGGAGTTGGTCGAACCGGAAAGCATTGTTGCAGGGATAAGGAAATTCATCCTGACGCGTACTGAAAAGAATGTGGCGGCATTTGAAGAGGCATATGTGTTGGCTAAGAGTGAAGGTAACCGTTTCCGGGTGTAGAGGGTGAGGGTTGAGACGAGGAAATCCATTGGAGATTCTGGAATCGAAATATAGCGAAGAGAAAAAGGGTCTGCTGCACAATATCAAAGATTTTCCAATTTCCAGGAAGGATACTTCAGGAAACCAAACCGGGACCTGGAGAACCCTTCAGCCTCTCTTTAAAGAAGCGATTGCGCCATGCTCTCAGGCATGTCCCGCTAATGTCAATATCCCTGAATACATGGACCTCTTCAGGGAGGGCAGACTGATGGATGCCCTCAAAATCCTTCGCCTTAGAAATCCTTTGCCCGGTGTTTGCGGTCGGGTATGCCCTCATCCCTGTGAACCAGACTGCAATCGGGGTGAATTTGATCAAAGGGTCAATATTCGCGCTGTGGAACGGCTTTTGGGCGATTACGGTCTTGACATTCCACCCACCGGGGGAGACGAAAGGGGCAAAGGAAGGAAGGTGGCGGTTGTGGGTAGCGGGCCTGCGGGCCTGTCAGCGGCCTATTTTTTAGCAAGGCGCGGGGTAACCGTAGATCTCTATGAGCGGGAGCCCGAGGCTGGAGGGCTCCTTAGATACGGTATCCCCGAATACAGACTGCCGAGAGAGATCCTGGATCGCGAAATTGGAAATATACTTCACCTCGGAGTCAATTTCATGGGGGAGCGGGAGGTAAGAGATGAGGATTTGCCAGCTCTCACAGAGGGGTATGATTACGTCTTTTTCTCTCCCGGTCTCTGGGGGAGCAAATTACCTGATTGGGGTTATAAAGGGAGGGGTGTATTTGACGGCCTAAAGGTTTTAAGAGAGATTCATGCGGGGAATATACCTGACTTGGGCCGGAGAGTTGCAGTAGTGGGCGGCGGTAATACTGCCTTAGACGTAACCAGAGTGCTGATGCGGCTTGGTAAAGAGGTGGTCATTGTCTACAGAAGGACCATGCAAGAGGCGCCCGCATTTGAGGATGAAATTGAGGAGGGCCTTGAAGAACAAATCCGGATCATGGAGAAAAGTCTTATTACCCATATTGAGGATGGGGGAGAGGCGGGCTTGAAGATCGAGATTCAGGGGGTTGCCAAGAAAGATGGGGGAATCGTTCCTCAGGGTCCAAAGGATAAGAGGATTGTCGATAGTGTGATAGCCGCCGTGGGCCAGTTGTCGGAAATGGACGTGGGGGGAGATGAAAAGATTATTCTTGGGGGGGACTTTGAAACCGGTGCGGGGACCGTTGCCCAGGCCATTGGCTCAGGGAGGGAGGGTGCCTTTACCATCCTTGAACGATTGGGCCTGTTGACCCGGAGAGAGACAGGGGATCTGCTCTGGGCGAACGACCAGGCTAACGCACGGAGGGTCACAAATTACGACGATCTGAACCTTGCTTTTTTCAAAAGGAGTAAACGGTTTGAATTTAGACGAAGAGAGCCGCATGAAAGAACCACCGATTTTGATGAGGTAGTCCAGGGGGCGTCAATGAAGGAAGCGCTTGCTGAAAGTAACCGTTGTTTTTCCTGTGGGACCTGTACGCTTTGCGGAATGTGCTGGTACTTCTGCCCGGATGCATGCGTCATCGCAAGGAAAAATGGAGATCAGAAGATAGTCTTTGATCTTGATTTTTGCAAGGGATGCGCCATTTGCTCTGTCTCTTGTCCCCGAGGATGTGTTGTGATGGAGGAAGAGCTATGAGCAAGGATATGATGACGGGAAGTGATGCCGTAGCGTTTGGTGTTAAGTTGGCCAAGCCTGATCTGATTTTTGCCTATCCGATTACGCCCCAAACCCATATTGTGGAGACCCTGTCCGAGATAGCCCCTTCCTGGGGGGGACGCTTTATCAATGTGGAGTCGGAATTCTCTGCTATTGCTTCCTGTCTCGGGGCTGTCTCCTCTGGGAGCAGGGCCTTTACCGCCACATCTTCCCACGGTCTTTTATTGATGCATGAGGTCCTGCATTGGTTTGTAGGGGCGCGAATGCCTCTGGTTATGGTGAACGCAAACCGTGCTGTTGGCTCACCATGGAATATTTGGGCGGATCAATCGGACAGCCTTGCCCAACGGGACACCGGGTGGCTGCAGATCTATTGTGAAACCTGCCAGGAGGCCTTAGACACGGTTATCCAAGGATACTACATCTCAGAAAAACTCCTCCTTCCGGTGATGGTAATGATTGATGGCTTTATTACCTCGCACACCATGGAAGAGGTGGAGGTCCACGATGCTCAAAAAATAGATGCGTTCCTCCCTCCATATGAGCCCCAATTCAGATTAGATGTGGATGATCCGCGTTCATTTGGAAACGCCGCCCTCCCTGATGATTACTACCGGATGCGAAAGGCGATTCAGGAAATTTTTACCAGTAGTTTTGAGGTCTTTAGAGATTGTCACAACCTGTTCGAAAATGTCTTTGGCATTAGGTACGATCTGATAGAGGCCTATCGCTGCGACGATGCCGAGACGATATTCATGGTGAGCGGCGCGCTGACAGGGACAACGCGGGTTACCGTTGATATGATGCGGGAAAAGGGAATGAAGGTAGGGTTAATCAAACTGCGCGTTTTTCGTCCCTTTCCTAAACGTGCCCTGCAGAAGATCATAGGAGGGGATCAGAACGTTATTGTCCTTAACAGGGCCGTGTCCTACGGGGCACAAGGGACTCTTACCCAGGAGCTTCGTTCTGCGTTCTATAATGTTGATGACAAACCTGACATCTATGACGTGATCATAAGCCTGGGAGGGAAAGAGGTCTTTCCAGAGACCCTCATGGAGGTTTGTGAGGGTATAAAGACCGATCCTGTTTTCAAGGATAAAATGATATGGCTTTAGTGCTGGATACTTGATGCTGGGGACTGGATGTTGGATGCTTGATACTGGATTAATAAATAGGCATTTTTTGGGTTACGAATAGACTGTAGATTTTCTTTGCGGCTTTGCGCCTTTGCGTGAGACTTTTGGGGGTGTGGTGTGAAATTCGAAATCTCCAGAGATGAGTATGTCAGTGGTGGGAATGTGGGTTGTCCGGGGTGCGGGGCAGTACTCGGGATGAGGCATGTGCTAAAGATAATGGGGAAGCGAACCATTGTGGTGATGCCGGCCTGCTGCTGGGGTATCATTGCCGGTCCCTTTCCTTCCACATCTCTGAGGGTACCTCTCTTACATGTCCCCTTTGAGACCGGCGCCGCATGTGCCGGGGGGGTCCGCCAGGCCCTGATCGGCCAGGGCAAAGAAGATATTACGGTCATGGTATGGGCCGGTGACGGCGGCACATTTGATATTGGCCTGCAAGCCCTGTCATGCGCCGCTGAAAGGGATGAAGATATTATTTTCGTCTGCTATGACAACGAAGCCTATATGAACACCGGTATCCAGCGCAGTTCGGCAACACCCGAGGCTGCCTGGACAACAACGACTCCGGAAGGGGAGGGCCGTTTCAAAAAGGATATATTTGAGATCGTTCGCGCCCACAGACCGGCCTATGTTGCGAGCGCGGTGGTAACCCACGCAACAGATTTCCAGATGAAGTTTGAAAAGGCAAAGGCTAAGAAAGGTTTCCGCTTTATACATCTCTTATCTGCCTGTCCCCCAGGATGGCGGATCTCCTCGGACGAATCGATTGAAGTGATACGCCTTGCAGTAGAGTCGGGTAGCTTCCCTTTGATGGAAACGGATGAAGAGGGGGAGGTGAGATTGACCTATTATCCTGAAAGGCTGATTCCTATGGCCGAATATTTAGGCCTTCAGGGTCGCTTCAAACAAATGTCAGGGGCGCAGATTTCAGGGATTCAGGAGTTTGTTGAAAAGAGGATGACGAAATTGGGCTACACGGAGGAGGAAGGGAAGAGGAGAAACCGGGTTGGCGATGAACGAGCATTTAATTAGCGAGTTTGATCCAAAGAATTTCTTTTCGAGTTTCTTCCGAACTTCAAAAGCGATTCTCTTGTCGCCTAAGTTGTTTTTTCAGGGAATGAGAAGAGATGGCGGTTTTCTGAACCCTTTTCTCTATTTGCTCTCCTGCATTGTTTTTCATGTGCTCGTTTTCGGACTCTTACAGAAGAATCCCGTGTTTATGCTCCGTACTCTGATCCTCGGACTAATATTTCCTCTGATTACCGCCGGGATTCTCTTTCTCTTAATTACCAAGGTGTTCAAGGCCTCGGGTTCCTATGAGACCACCTTCAGGGTCAATGCCTATGCATCGGTGGTGAACCTGCTCACATGGCTTCCCATAATCGGTTTGCTCTTTGAGTTTTACCGCATCTACCTTATTGTCGTCGGTTTAAGTGCTGCCTTTTCAATCAAGATGACGCACGCATTCCTGGCGATCGTGTTGACCATTGCGATCTATATCATGGCAGCCGCAGCTATTGGTCATTTTACAGGAGGGCAATGACGAGTCTTCATCACCTCTCCCTCCCCCCCGAAATCTGAAGCATATATTTGGATCTGTTGATATATCATACGGTTTTAATGACGGAAAAATATTTTTTTCGCACTGGGGGGATAGACATACATTTTTGGATGTGTTAGCCTAACGTTGCATGAAATTTGAGTTCAAAAACCATACAAAAAGGAGGAAAAACATGAAAGCATGGATAATGGCATTATTTTTTGTGGCGGTAATCAGCCTGGTTCCTTTAAACGGTTATGGGGAGACTCCGTTTAAGTTCCCGGAAACTGATAACCAGTTTATCACTCAAATCGGTGATGACCACTACATGGTGGTGGAGCATTTGCGTTTAAATGGGGCGCGTTTCTGGGGAGTTTGGAAATTGAATGAATCTAACGCAAACTGGGAACTTGTCTATTCTGGAGAGCCAACGCCGGGAGAAAAAAGTGCTTCCGGAAACTATGTTTATGACTCATCAAAGGAGATCCTGATATGGAATATCAATTTTTCTCTCTTCCTGGGCTGTAATGGGCCGAATGCAGGAATTTCTGTTTATTCCTACAATCTTAGCGAACCGTCTCTTAGATTGACATCGATTGGAGTGGGTATTAAAAGCGATGAGAACATAGAACTAACCCGTGTCTCCGGTTCTCCGGGACAAATCCAGGGGCAATGGAGCATGGGCGAAGGACTCAACAGCTATCTTCTCAATTTAAATACCGATGGCACCATGTATATGTCCGGCAATGTACAGGAATGCCAAACTGACTGAATGAAAAACAGCTAAAAAGGTTACTTGAGAAAGCCCATTGGCGCCAAGATAAGGAGGTGTGAGTGTGAATAACACCCCTCATGGGTTAACAAAATACCCGATATTGGAGTAATTACTGCTGCCGACGCTATTATAGGCCGTAACGGCAACGAAAAAGGAGGCGCCTTTCCAGAGAACGACGGATATCCCTGTTTGGTTTCCAAGATCAACGCTTCTGATGGATTCAGGACCCGTATAGGGAGATGGGGCGTAATAGAGGGTATATCCGGTTGCATCATTCACACTGTTCCAGGAAAGCGTAACCTGAGCGCCCGAAGTGACTACCGCCAATATCGGTGCTGAAGGTGGAGCGCCACTCGTTCCATCCCACCCGGCTATTCGTGCCATGAGCCACCAGAAGGCTCTTCCCTTTAGATTGCAATTTAACGGCTCCGAATGAGCACAGCAATCTTCATACCCACAACCTGCGCACAAGTCAGAACCGGAGTGCGATCCACACCATTCCTGTGCCCAGTTATTGGCCCATTCATTATAATAGCACCCATCATCTGCGCCAAAGGGGAGAAAATAGCCTCCGTCAGGGTCATAACTTTCAATATCTGCAAAATCAAACAGCATCTTGTTATTGACATTACAGTAGGTGCGAATCTGATTGTTCCGGACGTGCAGATTCCCTGACACCCCACTACCATCCAGATGGCCCGTCATATAAACAAAGATGACCGAAGGATACTCTGTTTCAAGCTGGTTCATGGCAGTAAGATAGGCGTTAATTCCCGCTTCCGTGTTATCGCTTACGCCTCCGCACCAGGACCATATGACAACGTTTCTACTACTGCCCGATCCATTCAAATACCTCCGGGTGTTGTTAGCCCAGGTTGTGTCACCATCGTGTCCAAGGTCTCCGTCAGGAGTATAGTCGGCTAATGAAAGAACGCCTGACGTTATACTGCCATCCCCGTTAAAATCATAGAGATGATTACGTGATGTGTCATTCATCAATGTTTCCATTCCGGTTATCGGCTGGCTCCCGTGCGAAGTATGACCATAGCAAACCCTGAGCCGGCTTTTTGCTTGGTTTGTCCAGTATTCAGGGATTTTGCTGGGATCTGTACAATTATGGTCAATGATGACGGGTTGTGCAAAGGAAGGTGAATAAACAAATGCGCATAAACAGAGAATGGACAATGAGAAAATGAACCCTTTTACCAGGGCATATGCGTTCTGTTTCATTTTTTCTGTCTCCTTTCTAAGTCCCTAACCGGGAGAAGCCGGAACCAAAAAGGTCTCTCGCAAAGGCGCAAAGCTCGCAAAGAAAAACAATGAAAACTTTCTTGTGCTTCTTGTCGGCCCCTGGCGGATTTGCGCAAGATTTAATTGTTAACTGTCCAAATATACACACTCCTGAATTGTGCGTCAAGCGTGATGCGTCGCGATAAATCGAAAATGTCAATAATGCGTTATGGTGAGTTGGGGCTTTACAATCCAATGAAATATTGATAGCTTTTTCATGAGGAGAAACAGCATGAGACAGAAAATATATTTTGTAACCATTCTCGGGAACCTAATAGGCGCTTTATTGACCTTCGTTTATTCCACCTACATCAATGTCGACCTGAACGTACCACAGGGGGCAGCCTCTTCACTCAATGCGGTGGTCCCTTTTGTCATTGGAACGGCTTTCATTTTTTTTGTGATTATAACAATCAATCATAGGTGGTCCCGTCCTCTATACCAGACCATGCCGGACAAGATATCAACGGAGGGATCCAATGGGGTGTATCCCGAGAATCTGAAAAGAAAGGCACTTCAACTGGCTCCGATGTTGGCCGGGACCACCCTTCTGGCGTGGATCATGGCCGGGTTCATTTTCGGTATGCTCATGCCGGTTATCCTTCATGCCTTTTTCGGAGCGGCGCCGACGACCCTTACGGAGAGTCTGGGGACGATTTTTGGGATTACCGTTGTCGGCGGATTCAGCACGAGCCTCTTTATCTACTTTGCCTCGGAAAGTGTGTGGCGTAAACAGATCCCCCTGTTTTTCCCTGAAGGGGAGTTGAGTGAGGTGAAAGCTGTTTTCAAGCTAAGCGTGAAAGCACGTCTTCTTGTTGTCTTTCTCATGATCAGCTTGATCCCCCTTACTCTGCTCGGTGTTTCTGCTTACTGCAGGGCTCTTGCGCTGCAGACTGCCGGACCAGCAATGGGGGGCCAGATTATTTCCGGCTTATTGCTTCAAATCCTCTTTATCACTGCTGTGGGATTCGTCATATCCGTAACATTGTCACTGGTTGTCTCCAAAAGCGTCTCCGCTCCATTGGAAGAGATGGAAACCGCCATGAAAGAGGTTGCCAAGGGAAACCTTGATGTCCACATAAAGGTCGTGTCAAACGACGAGATCGGGGCCGTTGGCGAGGGGTTCGGCAGGATGATCAAGGGACTGAAGGAATCTGAGGCCATAAAAGAATCCTTTGGAAAATATATCAGCCAGGAGATCCGCGACGAAATCCTCTCAGGCAGGATCCCCTTGGACGGGGAAATGACGCGGGCGACGATGCTCTTTTCAGATCTGAGGGACTTCACCCCCTTTGTGGAATCGACCCATCCCAAGCAGGTGGTGAGCATCATGAACCAGTATTTCTCCGAGATGGCAGAGGCGATCAAGAGAAATAACGGGCTGATAGTTCAATATGTGGGAGATGAGATTGAAGCGGTATTCGGCGCGCCTGTTCCCTATGATGATCACCCGGATATGGCCGCCAGGGCCGCGCTTGAGATGAAAAGAAGATTGATCCATTTAAACGAGAGGTTCAAGACCCAGGGCGTGGCCCCTCTTCGTCACGGGATCGGCATTCATACCGGTGCGGTATTAGCGGGCATCATCGGTAGTAAAGAACGGAGTTCTTATGCACTGGTGGGAGACACCGTGAATCTGGCTTCCAGGATCCAGGGACTGACCAAGGAGTTCGCCTGTGATATCATGCTGAGCCAGACCACCCATGATCTGGTGGCCGGGACTTATAACATGGAGCAGCTCCGCGCTGTGAAGGTAAAGGGTAAAAGCGAAGAGACAATGGTCTACAAGCTCTTGAGCCATAACGGTTCCGGGTGATCAGAGAACATTAGCCACAGACACACACAGACCGACACAGAAATTGATTGGGCAACAGGGAAGAGATGCTTGAATAATGGCCGAGATCGGTTTCCATGCAGTATAGAAAAATAGAGACAATGGGAGGATGAGACAGGTCCTATGTGTAAAATTCTGGTCATTTATCATTCCCAGGCAGGTCATACGCAAAGGATGGCCGAAAGTGTAGCCAAAGGCGCCGGCAATATCGAGGGTGTCACTGTCGTGCTTAAGAGAGCATCAGAGGCCAACCTCCGGGACCTGCTGGAATGTGATGGTTTGGCTATCGGATCTCCCGAGTACTTTGGGTATATGGCCGGGATGGTAAAAGATTTCTTTGACAGGACCTACTATGAGGCGCGCGGGAGAAAAGAAGTCTTCAAGAAACCGTACGTTCTCTTTGTCAGCGCTGGGAATGACGGGACAGGGGCCTTGAACAACATGGAACGTATCTGCACGGGGTACCAGTTCAAAAAGGTCTATGAACCTGTTGTGGCAAGGGGAGAGATCGATCGGGACACCCTTATCAGGTGTGATGAGTTAGGAAAGACTATCGCGGCAGGGTGCAAGGAGGGGATATATTGAAGCACAACAACTGATCGGTCAGAAGCCTCTGGCCATTTCAGAGGTAGAAGGGTTTTCCAAATCCCCCCGCAAGGTGATCAGTGAGGAGGAGATCGGAAATATTGTTGGCGCATTCGGGCAGGCCGCTCGCCGGACCAAAGAAGCGGGCTTTGACGGGGTCCAAATCCATGCCGCTCATGGATATCTGCTGAGCCAGTCTTTATCACCGGCTTTCAACAAACGTGAGGATAGCCATGGCGGAAATCTGGAAAATCGCGCCCGATTCCTGATGGAAGTGCTCAGGGAAGTCCGGTCCGTTGTAGGTCCTGATTTTCCTGTTCTGGTCAAGATGAACTCCGAGGATTGTTTAGAATGCGGGCTCACTTTGGAGGACTCTGTTCAATTGGGTGCCATGTTGGAGGAGGGGGGAGTCGATGCGATCGAGTTGAGTGGCGGGACTTTTCTCTCCGGTAAGCTTAGCCCCTCGAGAAGTGGGATAACTTCCGAAGAAAGGGAGGCATATTTCCGAGAAGCGGCAAGGATATTTAAGGAGAAGATCAACATTCCTTTGATCCTCGTAGGGGGAAACCGCTCCATTGAAATGGCAGAGCAACTCCTGAATGACGGGTATGCCGACTATATCTCCATGAGCAGACCTTTTATCCGCGAACCCGGTCTGATAAAACGTTGGGCATCTGGTGATATCCGCCGTGCCGCATGCCTTTCCGACAATAAATGCTTTGGCCCGGCGATGGCCGGACAAGGCATCTATTGCGTGGTGGAAAAGCAGGAGAACGCGAAAGAATAGAGCCATGAGCCAAAAAAATCATTGACATTTTCAATAGGATTCTATTTTATGTTATCGGCTATGGAACTTGCCACTTTCAATCCAGTTCAAATTCGCCGTTTATATAACAACTGCTTTTCGCAATGTCTGATACTCAGTTCCACACACGACATAAGGAATTGTTGGCCGGTTTTCAACAAAACTTAACCCGGATAAGCCGGAATTAAGGAATTTACGGCAATCTCTTCAATCTAATCCCTCAATCCTTGAATCCCTGAATCCCTAAATTTCATAGCCGGAAAGGCTCTTTGGGAAGAAGAGATTGCGACTGTTTTGCGTACTGTGTCATTTGTAAAGGGCTAACCATACGAGTGTCTGAAAGGAGGCAAAGGCTATGAAAAAGAACATTTTTGGATGGAGCGTTTTAATGGCGGCCTGTTTAGTCATGACAATTGGTTTCACCGCCTGGGGTGCGGATGTCATCAAAATCGGGGTTATCGGGCCCATGCATTTTTTGCAGGGTAAGGGCCATTGGAACGGGGCCCTTATGGCCCAGGAGGAGATCAATGCGAAGGGAGGTCTCCAGGTCGGCAGCAAGAAGATGAAAGTTGAACTCGTCAAAGCCGACTCCAATGAGTTTCTAAACATTACCGATGCCACCAACGCCATGGAGCGTCTGATGTCTCAGGACAGGGTGGATTTCGTTGTGGGCGGTTTCAGGAGTGAGGCAGTCCTGGCAATGCAGGATATTGCCATGGACTACAAGAAAATCTTCATCGGGTGCGGGGCGGCCCACCCTGAGATTTGCGCTCGAGTGGGAAAGGATTATAACAGGTATAAATATTGGTTTCGCCAGACCCCGGTCAATTCCAGATACCTGGTCAAGGTCTGTTTGATTAATCTGGCAACGGTCAGCGCCATAGTGAAAAAGACCCTGGGTGTTAAGAAACCCAAGGTGGCCATCGTCGGTGCAAAGGTCATGTGGGTTGACCCGATGATTGCGGCCATCAAGAAGCACGTACCCAAAATGGGGATGGAAATCGTCGGCGTGTGGAGACCTTCTCAGACGACTACGGATGTGACCGCAGAGCTGACGGCCATACAGCGTAAGGAGGCCCAGATTATTTTCACCATCTTCTCTGCATCCGCGGGCATTACCTTTGCAAGACAGGCAGCCGACCTCAAGGTGCCGGCCGCCTTTGTGGGTATCAACGTGGAGGCCCAGAAGGATGGTTTCTTCGAGGCTACCCAGCACAAAGGCAACTATGCGGTGACCATGAGTACCTATGTCAGGGGCGTCAGCTACAATGATCTCACCGGGCCCTTTATTGAGAAATACGTCAAGAAATTTGGCGGGACACCTCCCTACACCGCTGCCACATACGATGCCATAAAGTTCACCCTTGGCGATGCCATCGAAGCGGCCGCGACGATCGACACGGAAAAGCTTATTCCCATAATGGAGAGGGCCGAACATAAAGTTACCGCAGCTGCCATGGGAAAATTTGACAAGAACCACGATGTGGTCTTTGGACCGGGTTATGCGACAGGCATGACCCTTCAATGGCAGGATGGCAAGATGAGGGGCTGGTGGCCAAACGGCTGGAAGGGCGTCACCTATTCGGGTATGGTTCCCTACAAATTACCGCCCTGGATGATCGAAAAATATAAGAAATAACCTTAATCGTTCCGGGTTGAAGGGTTCAGGGTTCGAGGTCTGTCTGAATCTGAACCCTGAACCCGTACACGTCTACGGCGGGAAAAAACTGCTGAGGCCCTATCCGTATGATAATAGATATCATCATAAGCTCTCTGATCAACGGAAGTGTTTATGCCCTTCTGGCCATCGGGTTTTCTTTGATCTTCGGGGTGGCCCGGATCGTCAATATTGCCCATACCGCCTTTTATATGCTCGCGTCTTATTGCATCTTTTACGGAACTCACAGATTGGGCGTCAACCCGATCTTGTCCATGGCAGTGGCCGTAATAGTGGTCACCCTGATCGGGCTTATCTCATACAAAATCTTCATCGACCCCATACGCGAACATGAGGGAGCGGTCCTGATCGCCACCATTGCCCTTGCAATGGTCTTTCAGGAGATCATGCTCCTCATCTTCGGCGGCGATTTTCGTGGTGTACCGTCTCTAATTGAAGGCTACCTGACGATACTCAGTGTAAAGGTCTCCTATCAGCAGTTGCTGACATTTGGTGTTGCCCTGCTGGTGTTGGCTGCTGTCTGGGCGTTATTGAAGAAAACCAAGTTAGGGCTGGCTATCCGTTCCACTGCCAATGACAGGGAAGTAGCCAACCTGATGGGGATGGACGAGAGCAGGGTAGCCATGATCACCATGGGTGTCTCAGTGGCGTTGGCGGCACTTTCCGGCGCAGTGGTTGCCCCATTGGCTATTGTCAATCCTTTTATGTGGATGCATCCCCTGATCATGATGATGGCTGTGGTGGTCTTAGGGGGACTGGGCAGTATCAAGGGGAGTTTTTTCGGCGCTTACATCCTGGGATTTGCCGAGGCATTAGTGGTCTTCCTGATACCGATGGGCGCTTACCTTAAGGGTTCGGTGGCACTATCCATAATGATCTTGGTGCTCTTGATCAGGCCTGAAGGCCTTTTTGGCGTTTCTTTTGAGGAAGAGAGATAGGCATGGGTCTTTTTGGTTTTTATCTGAAAAAGCTTTACACCATCTTTCGGAGTGAGGTGCTCGTTCTCCCAAGCAGGATTGTCGTCCTCCTTTTCTTTTTGGCCCTCCTTTTTTTGCCCGTAATAACACAGGACCCTTATCTGCTCCGTATCCTCGTCCTGACAAGCATCTTTGCGATTTTTGCAGCCAGTTGGGATCTCCTGTCCGGTTTTACCGGCCAGATGAATTTCGGCCACGCCCTTTTCTTTGGGGTGGGGGCGTACACCGCGGCCCTCTTGAATCTTCACGCACACATACCTCCCTGGGGCAGCATCCCCTTGGGGGCATTAGCCGCGGTCCTGGCAGGCCTGATCATCGGGATCCCCTGTCTCAGACTCAGGGGGACTTATCTGGCCCTCACCACCTTGGCCTTTCCCATCATTTTATTGGGTATTGTCTTTGCTATTCCTGGAATAACCGGAGGAGAATTAGGGGTGTCCGGTCTGGAACGTCTAACCGGATCACGGTTAGGTGATTATTACTCCACAACGGTGCTCATGATCGTGCTTTGCACAATCATGTGGAAGATCACTGACTCCAATACCGGAATTATTTTCCATGCCATCAGGGAGGATGAAGTTGCCGTGAGGGCCTCTGGTATCAATACGACCCGTTACAAGCTCTTGGCCTTCAGTCTCAGCGGGTTTTTTGCCGGGATTTCCGGAGGCCTTTATGCCCACTTCATGAGGATTGCAGGCCCGGCCAACCTGGAAGTATCGATGTCTTTCACTGTAGTCATCTGGGCGATATTCGGTGGAGTCGTCACCATATACGGGCCTGTGGGCGCAGTATTTATACTTTTTCCGCTTTTAGAGTTCATGCGCTTCTGGCCCGAGTATCGTATGTTAATGTTTGCAGTGGTCATCTTATTGATACTCCTTTATATGCCGGAGGGCCTTTTTCCGTGGATTCGTGACAAGATAGAAAAAGAGTGCCCAAGGTGTAAGATCAAAAACGTGGCTACGCGAAAGACATGCCGCATTTGCACT
>Ga0315542_1000647_pt1 | contig 22208 bp, 12 predicted proteins | sample SalMarSW160120MG_FD_202541 | JGI IMG/M metagenome (GOLD analysis project Ga0315542, IMG submission 202541) | Salt marsh sediment microbial communities from the Plum Island Ecosystem LTER, Massachusetts, United States - Salt Marsh Sediment SW1601-20 ... | reverse complement strand
TCGCGCTGAATATGTACGATGAACTGCAGAAAAAGGGCGATGTTCTTGATTATACCTCCCTGGGGAAATTAATAGGGGTACCGGTTATTCCTACTGTAAGCTCCAAAGGAAAAGGGATTAAGGATCTATTTAATAAAATTATTGAGGTTTATGAAAACAGGGAACCTATAGTCCGGCATATTCATATTAATTACGGAATAGAAATAGAAAACTCAATATATGAAATACAGTCAAAAATAAAGATTGAAGAGAATCGCTCCTTTACTAATATAATATCTGCGAGATATCTTGCCATAGAATTACTCGGGAATGATAAAGAATTTTCCAGAAATATCACCAGGTGTATTAACTCAGATGAGATAATTCAGACTGCAAACAAAGAATATCTCAGGCTTGAGAAACTGTTTTCCGACCCTGTTGAAACCGTCATTACAGATCTGCGGTACGGTTTTATTTCAGGTGCTTTACAGGAGACTTTGAAAGTCAATAAGGTCGAAAGACTCAGGAAAACCAGGATAATAGATAATTATCTGACAAATAAATATCTGGGCATTCCGATTTTTGTTGCATTCATGTGGCTTACTTTTTATACAACCTTTAAGCTGGGTGGTTACCCCAAACACTGGATGGAGATTGGAACAGGTAAGCTTGCTGAATTATTTACAAATATTTTACCGACAGGTATCATCAGGGATTTTTTTGTTGAAGGTATTATAGGAGGTGTTGGAGGAGTTATTGTTTTTCTGCCTAATATCATCATTCTGTTTCTCTTTATATCGTTCATGGAAGATACCGGATATATGGCACGGGCTGTATTTATTATGGACAAGATCATGCATAAAATCGGTCTGCATGGTAAATCTTTTATCCCTCTTTTCATGGGATTTGGATGTAATGTGCCGGCTATTTTGGCAACCAGGATAATTGAGAGCCGGCGTGATCGTCTTATAACTATGCTTATAACTCCCTTTATGTCGTGCAGTGCAAGATTGCCGGTTTATATACTTTTTATAAGTGCTTTTTTTGCGAGGAACCAGGGGTCTGTACTATTCCTCTTATACGTTCTGGGGATGATTTTTGCCATTCTTTCAGCACTCATTTTAAAACGAGTTTTTTTCAAATCTGCCGATATCCCTTTCGTAATGGAGTTGCCACCATACAGGGTTCCTACTATAAGAAGTATAATAAAACATGTCTCCTTCAGAACCGGACTCTATTTCAGAAAAATCGGCGGTGTGATCCTGCTGGCATCAATAATAGTATGGATATTAAGCAACTTTCCCCGTAACATAACTTACTTAAAGGATTATTCAACAGAAATTGCAAAAATTGAAAACACTCAATTAGCGGAGAAAGAAAAAGAGGCATCAATCAATGTTCTGCTTAATGAACAGAAGAGTGAAAAGCAGGAAGGATCATTCATCGGGATCATTGGACGTTCAATAGCCCCTCTTATGAAACCTCTGGGATTTGACTGGCGGTTAAGTGTCAGTATTATTTCGGGACTGGCTGCTAAAGAGGTTGTCGTAAGTACTTTGGGAGTGCTTTTTCAGACGGAAAATCATTATGAGAAGACTTCCCTTGTTGAAAAGATACAGACTCAGACAGATGATTCAGGCAAAAAATTGTTCACCCCTCTGATGGCTTTTTCTTTTATGCTTTTCATCCTTACCTATTTCCCTTGTGTTGGTGTGATAGCGGCAATAAAACGGGAGTCAGGCAGCTGGAAATGGGCAGCATTTACGGTTGTCTACACAACCGGAATAGCATGGCTGCTGTCTTTCTCTGTTTACCAGGTTGGAAGTTTATTTGCTTGATAATGATAGTCATTTAATTCATTGCATAGCTTAGAGATCTTTTAGCGGAGGAACTCACAGAACTTATGCTCAATAAAAAAAGCCCCCTCTTTGCGAAGCAGAGAGGGGGTTGGGGGTGAGTTTATGAAATAAACCTACCTGCTGTTGTAGTAGATATTTATAGCAATATAGTCCACAACATTCTCGGCAAAATACATGTCGTGAAGGGAAGGCCAGAGAGTCCTGAGCTCAATAAGAGCAGGACCTATAAGGTCACTTAGCTTGGCTGTTGTACCATCATCAAAGGTAAGGAGGATATCTCTTTTATTGCAAATGGTGCCTGTGGTGTCAGCGCTGTCAGTAATTTTTGCTCCGGCTGTTTTCTGGAGTACTCCATCCTGGTAAACCTGTATTGAGTCAAGCCCATAGCCCCTCTTGATATCAATATTACCTATTGTAAGTGTATATTGTCTTTCTCTCCTGTGAAATCCGGTCCCAACGGAAGCAGTTGTTTCTTTTAGGAGAACATCATTGTTCTGGAGAAGGGCAAATGTTGATATGGCTGTATCTCCTGTTTGCCACGAGGCAGAAATATTATATCCACCAGGGAAGGTATAGCCTGATGAATATGTCTGATCCTTATATGTGTTTGAAACAGCAGAAATATCCATGCTTCCCAGGTCCTCAGAATCAAGCGTCAGACCTGCAGTGAGTTTGTAATCAAGGTTGTTCCACCAGTTATAGTAAAGATGGTAATCGGAAGCTGTTATAGTAAAATTATTTTTGAGTACTGAATCAGCAGGATTATAATTATGAAGATAGTTGCAATGAAAGATCAGCTTCTCAGGCAAATTGACAATCATTTCATTGCTTTCTCCTGTCTTCTTAAATAATCTGTATGGATAGAGAGGAGAGTGATAGTGCTTAACCGAATCAGGCTGATAGTCATAAATACCTGCAATGAGGCCGAGTGTGATGCTATCTTTAAAAACAACTTCTGATTTCGATGTAATATTGGAGCCTGAAGTCAGAAGCTGGTACCCTTTTGTTGCTGAAATCTTGCTGATAGCCGTATTGATATCAGAAGTAGCTTTTTCAAGTGAAAGTTTTAGTCCCTGTGGCGGTGTTTCAACTTTTTGACAACCCCAGCCAATAATACCAAAAACGATCCCAGTTATCACAATATTCCTTTTCATAGTTTTAAGTATTAAAATTTTAAAAATCATTTAATAAAATTCACAAAAATAGTGTCAGACATGCATATGGAACAATAGATTTGGCTATATGTTCATTGCATCATTTAACGGTTATTTTTTAAAATTGTTGTTAGGGTTGTATTTTATTTTAAGGCACAACAGGCCTAGGGATAAGGATGAATTACTATCTCCTTAATATTCTATTTATTATGGTTATAACAATACGCTTTGATGTTGATTTTTATTAATGTAAAAATGTAACATCACCGATTTTATTAAAATAACTTCCGTCAGCATATTGTCCGAAAACTTTATAAACATATACTCCCTCCAAAGCAAGATTTGCATTTCCAAAATACCCGTCCCATCCTTTATTAAGGTTGTAGCTCTCATATATCAAAACACCCCATCTGTTAAATATCTGCAGCTTATATTCAATAACATTTTCAAAGAAAGGTCTGAAAACATTATCATTAATATCACCTTCTTCCCAGTATCCTCCGGTAGGTCCGAAGCCATTCCATTTAAATGCATTTGGAAATTTTATATTGCCGAATTTAAAATCCACTTTAACCGGCGATTCATATTGCATGGAATCGATGCATCCATCATCTGAAGTCACTCTTAAAGTGACATAATAAGTACCCTCTGATCCATATTTATGCCAAGGACTCTCTTCTGTTGAAGACTCGCCATCTCCGAAATTCCAAAAATAGCTGGCTCCGTAATATGAGGAATTTGTAAAGACCACTACCTGGGAATTATTAATTACATCTGTCGGATATATAGTAAAAAGCGCTGTGGGATTCTGATAGACGGTTATCAATCCGTTATAGGAGGACTGTCCTGCGAAATTGGTTACTGTCAGTTTTACAATGTAATTTCCGGGGAAATAATAAACATGATCCGGATTTTGTTCGGAGGAATATGTTTTATCGCCAAAATCCCATAAATATGTTTCTGCATAACTGCTCTTATTCCTGAACCGGACAGTTAACGGAGAGCAACCTGACGTATCAGGTTCAAAATATGCTGTTGGAGCCTCAGGCATTAAGACTTCTATATGTATTGTATCTGATCCGATGCATCCGAATCTGTCAGGTAAGGTCTGATAAGTAATTATATGGGTTCCAAGACCTGCTGAATCGGGATAAAACATGTTATTTATCACACCGTTTCCGGCCCATGTTCCGCCTGATGGAAGAGCCGTCAGGCTGACAGGAGGGCTATTCAGAAAAAGTGAATTCACCGGATCAATTGTTACCAGTGGCAATGGCATAACAGTAATGGTAATCTGATCGAAATCGCTGCAACCGTTTGAATCCGTTATATCATATCTTATTATATGATTCCCAATACCTGCCACTGAGGGATTAAATTTATTATTCGTCACTCCGTTACCCGACCATGTCCCTCCCTGATCGTGTGCTCTTAAGGTAACCGAACTGCTGTTAACGCATAATGTATCTACAGGTGTAATTGTTGCGTCAGGATAGGGAACAATCAGGATAATTGCTGTAGTGACTACTGGCTGGTGATCTCCGTTGATAGGATCTGAAGGAGGACCTGGAATATTGGGATCATCGTAAGGGTTGCAATAATTCCAGTTTCTCAAAGTAACCTGGAAATACTGTCCAATCAACTTGTCGTTTGCAACATTAATCATATCAGAATATACACCGGAGCCGGTAACTGGTCCCGGAAGAGTGATTATTGGTCCGGAATATGGGTATGATACAATTGTACCATTAATTGTGACAGGGGAACCGGTCATGGTTATGGCAGTGCCATATATCCACTGTACCCATCTTGTATAAAGATTAGGGACATCCCGTTCCTGAGGGGGTACACAATTGAACTGGGTAAGGTCCTGAAACCTTACATTGGCGCTGTTCCCGAAACAGACCGGATACACTTCCGGGGAAATATGCATATGCCCGCCATTATGATCATCGTTATCCCATACCGTTACTATCTGTTCCTGTGTAGAAGAAGAACAGATGACTCCGTTAACGACCAGAGTAGCCTTTGGTCTGTAATTGCATTTGTCACCTGTAGAAACATAAGTATGATTCGCATTTGCCTCGAAGATTCCCGGCCCTAAACTTATTGTTGTTTCAGTATCTATCGATCCATCGTCCCAGTCGTATTTGATCTGAACAGTGGTTCCGGCATTGTTGACTCCGGTATAATCGACTTTCCAGTTTACCGATAATGGGGAACATAACTTATCCGGGACAATTATATTTGCTTTGGATAAAATATTACAATCCTGCCCGAAAAGGGCAAGCGAATCTAGCAGAAGGAATAATGAAAGAAACAAAATCTTCATTTTTCTTATCCCAATGAAATTGAAAAAATCGTAAACTATTTGACCATCGCTTTCGTTATTTTATACGATTTTATTCCGTGTAATGTTGCATCTTCTGCCATTTTATTACTTAACAGAAAGCATCTTGTATGTGTAAATTTCAGCTAATGACATGCAGGCTATCATCTTTTTGTTATAAAAATCCGTAAAATGGCAGAATGACCGTTAAAATAAAAAAAACATAAGCGGAGTATTTTTTGTATATAAATTCAGATATTTGATATTCAAATTTTAATCTATTTCATTTATTAAAACGCTTCACATGATTAAAAAATTATTTCTGCCTCTGATCTTAATCTTGTTTTTTTATAGTATTCCTGCTTTTAGCCAGGAATATCGTATTCCATTATATAATGGAAAGATTCCTAATTCTAAGGTTTCTTCGACCACTGAGAAGATTGTAAAAGGTGATATTACATGGATCTCGGATGTTCAGATTCCTGATATTGCGGTTTATCTTCCAACCAAAAAGTTTGCCACAAAACAAGCTGTAGTTATTTGTCCGGGCGGAGGATATGGAGGTCTTGCTTACGATCTGGAAGGAACCGATATTGCGCGATATCTTAATTCTATTGGAGTAGCCGGTATTGTTCTGAAATATCGTTTACCGTCATATGATAATAGTGTTGAACCATATAAATCTCCTTTAATGGATGCTCAGAGGGCACTGCGCCTGGTTCGTTTTTATGCCGTTAAATGGAACATTGATCCCGCGCTTATTGGTATTATGGGTTTCTCTGCAGGAGGTCATCTTGCTTCATCTCTTGGAACTCATTTCGACTACGGTAATAAGACTTCACCTGATTCGGTTGAAAAATTAAGTTGCCGGCCTGATTTTATGATACTTATGTATCCTGTAATATCATTTACCGACTCATGTATGCATGTGGGATCAAGAAATGCCTTGCTTGGGAAAAATCCTGATAAAGACCTGACAATTTATTTCTCAAATGAGCTCCAGGTTAAAGATGATTCTCCTCCTGCTTTTTTTGTACATGCTGATAATGATACAGGTGTTCCTGTGGAAAATTCATTGCTAATGTATAAGGCTTTGCGTAAAAAAAAGATACCTGCTGAAATGCATATATTAACGGAGGGTGAACACGGCTTTGGACTGGGACTCAATAATCCGCATGTAGCTTCATGGACAAACAGTCTGAAGCTTTGGCTTGAGTGGCTGAATCACAGATAATTGATTTTAGTTGATAACTTTATATTTCTTCATTATCTCTGAAGTTGTCATCATGAAATCCATATACTGAGCCCGATGATAGGGGAGTTTATTTTCAACCTTTTTATGTGACAATTTACCTCTGAAACTATCTATATTCTTATATCCTTTGTTATCCATCCATTTTTCAAGCTCACCAAGCATTGAACCAACAACTTCAATCTGATTAAGATAGATAGTACTTACAACCTGAACCGTATCAGCTCCCGCAAGAAGCATTTTGATAACATCAGATCCGGTTATTATTCCTGAACTTGCACAAACGGAAGCTTTTGTATTACCATAGAGTAATCCTGAAAACCGCAGAGGTAATCTGTGATCCTCCCTGTTACCAAGGGTATATGGAAAATAATGAGTTTCGGATTCAATATCTATATCGGGTTGGAAAAGCCTGTTGAACAGCACAAACGCATTGGCTCCCGCTTTTTCGAGTTCAGAAATAAATTGAAGGGGGTTGCTGTAGTATGGACTTATCTTCGCAGAAACAGGGATATTGACATTTGATCTTACTTCACTCACTATGTTTACCTGGTCCTTCTCAATATCGGTATGTTTTTTCCCTGATTTCTCAGGCATAGTGTAAAGATTAAGCTCTATTCCATCAACTCCCGTTTCCTCTGTTTTTTTTGCATATTCAATCCATGTTTCGGTATTCAGCGCATTAATGCTTGCAAATACCGGTATTGTCAAAGAATCTTTTGCCAGTTTTAATGCAGTCAGATGATCCTTTATATCTGAAGCGTTAGCACCAGTTTCGGGGAAGAGTTTAATCATCTCAGCATTTCTCTCATTGTACTCTGTTGTACGTTCAAAAAGTTCCAGGTCTTCAAGTTGTACCTGCTCTTCGAAAATTGATTTATATACAATGGCACCTGCACCTGCTTTTTCCATCCTTTTAAGATTATCAATGCTGGTAACTAAATTATTTGCGCCGATTATTATGGGACTCCTGAGTTCAATTCCCATATACATTGTTTTTAAATTTGCCATGGTAGTATTGTTAGAATTTAAAAATTATTTTCCTGATTTTATTTATGTCAGATACTTGTTATTGGCTTTATGCTTGTACTTGTTGTACAACAAACAATACTTAAAAAGGTTTTCAAATTTTGATCAGATACTTTTTATTTGTGAATATTTCCCGCATATTCTTAAATTTAGCGATTGGTATTTACAATTTTTAAAAATAAAAATATGAAAAAATCTGGACTACTATTTTTATTTCTGGCCTTAATAATTAAGGTTCAGGCTCAGGATGAAAAGATGAATAAGTTCATCGATGATCTGATGAGCAGAATGACGATTGAGGAAAAGATCGGGCAGCTGAATCTGACTACTGCCGGTGGATTTGTAACCGGGGCTGCAGTAAATGATCAGATGCAACAAAAGCTGAAAGCAGGAAAGATTGGTGGTATGCTGAACGGATTTTCATTGGCTTCAATGAGAGCTGCGCAGGATGTTGCAGTGAAGGAATCGCCCAATCACATTCCTATACTTTTTGGTATGGATGTTATTCATGGTTACAGAACTATATTTCCGATACCGCTGGCAATGAGTTGCATGTGGGATATGTCGCTTGTTGAGAAAAGCGCCCGCATAGCAGCGCAGGAAGCTACATCAAATGGAATTTCATGGACCTATTCACCAATGGTGGACATAGCTCGTGATCCAAGATGGGGAAGAATAGCCGAGGGAGCCGGAGAAGATCCATGGCTTGGATCGCAGGTAGCAAAAGCACTTGTCAAAGGGTACCAGGAAGATGACCTCTCCAGTAATAATACGATGATGGCATGTGTAAAGCATTTTGCTTTATATGGTGCAGCTGAGGCTGGACGTGACTACAATACGGTGGATATGAGTAAAATAGCCATGTATAATTATTATCTTCCACCTTATAAGGCAGCATTTGATGCAGGTGCCGGGAGTGCCATGACATCATTCAACGTTGTTGATTATATTCCTGCTACGGGTAATCACTGGTTACTAACCGAGTTATTGAGAGACCAGTGGGGATTCAAAGGCTTTGTCGTTACAGATTACACAGCTATAAATGAGATGATCAACCATGGTATGGGGGATCTGCAGGAGGTATCAGCCCTGGCAATCAAAGCAGGAACTGACATGGACATGGTAGGAGAAGGCTTCCTGACAACATTGAAAAAATCTCTTGATGAGGGTAAGATAACCGTGAAAGATATCGATCAGGCCTGCACAAGGGTCCTTGAGGCAAAATATAAACTTGGTTTATTTGATGACCCTTATCGTTATATGGATGAAAAAAGAGCAAAAACTGATTTAATGACACCTGATAATCTGAAAAATGCAATGGAAATTGCTGAAAGATCTATGGTTTTGCTTAAAAACGATAAACAGATATTGCCTCTGAAAAAGTCAGGAACGATAGCAGTTATTGGTCCTCTGGCAAACAGTAAACAGGATATGATCGGTACCTGGGCCATGGGTGGAGATCGAAAAACAATCTCCTCTGTTGTCGATGGCCTGAAAAATATTGGTGGAAGCGGTGTTAATATTTTGTATTCCAAAGGATCTGAAGTATCCGATAATCCAAAGCTGGCAAGAACTTCTAGCCCTTTGGGGATGCAGAGTCAGCAGAAAACTGAGGAAAAGGTATTATCCTCTGATGAGTTGCTGAAGGAAGCACTGCAGACAGCTGATAAAGCCGATGTTGTTGTGGCAGTTCTTGGTGAACCTGCTGCATGGTCAGGTGAAGCATCCAGTATGACAGACATAGGAATTCAGAAAGTACAGCAGAATCTTCTTAAAGCTCTTCTCAAAACAGGGAAGCCTGTTGTGCTGGTACTTGTAAATGGTCGCCCCATGACACTACCGTGGGAGAATGAACATGTCAATGCAATCCTCGAAGCCTGGGCCGGTGGTACTGAAGCAGGGAACGCTGTTGCTTCCGTATTGTTCGGGGATTATAATCCTTCAGGAAAGCTGACTACTACCTTCCCTGTGAATGTTGGCCAGATACCACTCTATTACAACCACCTGAATACAGGAAGACCAATGGATCCGGAAAATAAATTCACTTCAAAATATCTTGACAGTCCGAATGATCCGGTATATCCTTTTGGGTATGGGCTGAGCTATACAACCTTTGACTATAGCGATATCAGGCTGAGCAAAACTCAGCTTAAGGGTGATGAAACACTGATGGCTTCCGTTACACTTACCAATACCGGAAAAGTTGCAGGAGAAGAGGTGGTTCAATTATACATTCAGGATCCGGTAGCTTCAATTTCAAGGCCTGTGAAAGAATTGAAGAACTTTAAAAAAGTACAGCTTCAACCTGGAGAGAAAAAGGAGGTAAGTATTGAAGTAACAACAAACGACCTTATGTTTTATAACAGTGAGCTGAAATACGACTGGGAACCTGGTGATTTTATCATTTATATGGGCACAAACTCAAGAGACTTAAAATCAGCAACAATTAACTGGGTAAAGTAACGATATGAAGTACATCTCCATCTTCAATCTTAACCTCAACCTCAATCTCAATCTGTTATTTATTTCTGTATTTAACCTGATTCTGTCTTCCTGCGTTAGAATGTCTGAGGCCCCAGTTGATCTTGTAAATCCCAATATAGGCGGTATAAGTCCGCTGCTTGAGACTACCGTGCCACTGGTTGATCTTCCAAACAGCATGATGAGGATATATAGAATGCCAGGAAATTACCTTGCAGAAAAGATTAGCGGTTTTCCTTTAATTCTGTGTGGGCATCGTAATGGCACAGCAGGATTGTTAATGCCTGCATCAGGAAATATCTCGTTTGACAGGAAAAACTGGCAGAGTTATTATGATCATGATTTTGAGGTTTGTAAACCCTATTATTATTCGGTGTGGTTAGAAGATCCCGATATTAATCTGGAATTTACTGTAGCTCACAGATCTGCATTCTACCGTATAAAATGGAATAAAGAAGTTCAGGAAAACCTGATGCTGGCAGTAACCGGAAAGGGTTCAATTAATGTCATCGACAAATATACCGTGGAGGGTTACGAGGTTTACAGGGATAAGGTTAAAGTCTTCTTTTATTTAAAAACTCAGGAGGAATTCTTATCTGATACAATCAGGGATGCAAATAACAATTATGTGACAGGGTATAAAGCTCTTGAGGGAACTGAACCATCTGTTGCCCTTACCTTTAAAATACCCGGTAAAAATGCTGCCGGGATTAAATACGGGATCTCATTTGTTAATGCAGCCCAGGCCAGGAAAAACCTTGAAGATGAGATTCCTGGCTGGGATTTCCAGGTGCAGAAGGAAAAAGGAAGAGATGAATGGAATAAGGCACTTGGAAAAATTGAAGTTAAAGGAGGGACTGTTGACCAAAGGACAGTTTTTTACACAGCATTGTATCGTACTTATGAAAGGATGGTAAACATTTCGGAGGATGGACGCTATTTCAGTGGTTTTGATGATTCGGTTCATAACGATAACGACACTTCATTTTATGTTGATGACTGGATGTGGGACACTTATCGTGCATCCCATCCCTTGCAGGCTATGCTTAATCCTGAATTGGAGGGAGCCAAAATTCAATCTTATGTAAGAATGTTTCAGCAAAGCGGATGGATGCCATCTTTCCCGATCCTTTTTGGTGATAACCCTTGTATGAACGGCAATCATTCTGCAGCTATTATTGCAGATGCTTACTTTAAAGGTATCAGGAATTTTGATATCGAAAAAGCATTTGAAGGTGCAAAGAAAAATGCCATGAAGGCTACATTGCTTCCATGGCGCAACGGACCAATGTGTTCGCTTGATACTTTTTATCTTAAAAACGGATTTTATCCGGCCCTTAATCCTGGTGAAAAAGAGACAATTGCATTAGTTCACCCTTTTGAGAAAAGACAGGCTGTGGCGGTGACTCTTGCTGACAGCTATGATGCATGGTGTCTGGCCCGGTTAGCGAGATCACTTAATAAGAAGGATGATTATGACTATTTCATAAAACGCTCACAAAACTTCAGGAATCTGTTTAATAAGGAAACTGGTTTTTTTGCGCCTCGTACTGCCGACGGCAACTGGGTAAAGGATTTTGATCCCAGACTATCCGGTGGATTGGGGAACCGCGATTATTACGATGAAAACAATGGCTGGACATATTTATGGGATGTGCAGCATGATATTGCAGGTTTGATAGATTTGCTTGGAGGGAGGGAGAGGTTTGTCAAAAAACTTGATCAGTTATTTATCGAGCCAATAGGTATGTGGAAGCCTGATTATATGGCAAAATTCCCTGACGCCACAGGACAGGTTGGCCAGTTTGTCATGGGCAATGAACCTGGCTTGCACATTCCTTATCTCTATAATTATGCAGGAGCGCCATGGAAGACACAACAACGGGTGAGAATGCTCCTTAATACATGGTTTACCAATTCACCATTCGGAATCCCGGGTGATGAAGACGGTGGAGGTTTATCAGGATTTGTGGTCTTCTCCAGCATGGGCTTCTATCCGGTAACTCCGGGACTACCTGCTTTTAATATAACCAGCCCTGTTTTTACGGAAGTCAGAATTAAGTTGCGGGATAACAAGATCTTCAGAATAGTTGCAAAGAATGGTACCAGTAAGAATAAGTATATTCAGAAAGCTGTCCTGAACGGCATTGAATGGAATAAACCCTGGTTCAGCTGGGATAATATTAAGAACGGAGGTGAATTAGTGCTCGAGATGGGATCAAAACCAAATTATTTATGGGGATCTGGCCCGGAGAATGCACCTCCATCTGGATTATGACACTGGGAGGGGATAGGGGTGGGTTAAAACAAATCAAAATTCAAAACTAAAAAATTAAAAATATCCGTCAAATGAAAACGAAACCTGATAAGCAATTTCTCGATAATATGAGCAGGAACCCGGCTTACTGGAAAGGTCCTTTTTACTTTAACAGGAAGGATCCCCGGTTGATGGTGCCAAAATTACACCCCTCGCTTGGATGGACACTTAATTTTGCCAGTACTTATGCTTATATATTTCTGATCGCCCTGGTGACTATTAGTATTGTAACAGTAATATTATTTCAATAATTACAGGTATACTTTTACCGGTTGCTTAAGCATCATGTTATAACTTTTCCACAGTTTTAGAATCTTCCATTATTACCGTGTAGAAATATCCGTATCCAAAATCTTTATCAAGGGCAATCTTTCCTTCGAATGTCATAATATCTCCAACTTTTGCAGGCTGGCTGGTAGTAACTGTAAGATCATAGACTCCTTCGTAGTCAGTGCCATCCTGTATATGAACCCAGTTCTTTCCCATGATCCCGGGGTTATACTTAACTACCTTGCCGGTAACTTTAACCACTTTTCCATCATATGATTTCTTATTTGCAAAAAGGTCGGTTATTTTAATGCATCCTTCGCATGGGGAAACTGTAACGTTTATCTTTGCAGGCTGAGCGGGCCCTGGTGATTTCTGAGCATCCATCGGCTGTGTCTTTTCTGCCTTATTGAAGGATTCCTTAACTAATGGACCCGATTTTGGACCTTTGCAGAAGGTAAATGATAATAAGATCGTAAGTAAAATTGTTATCTTCTTCATCCCAATAAAATTATTTTGTAAGGTGCAAATATAGTAAAAAGGTTACTGTTTCCTATTTTTTACTACTTTTGCGCCGCCATGTAAAAGCTAAACTCCAGATAGTTATTAACAAGATTATTTTCTGACACTTAAAAGTGCCGGCTTACCATATAAACAAATGGATTTAAAAAGTGAAATAGGAAAAAGAAGGACATTTGCCATAATAAGTCACCCTGATGCAGGTAAAACGACTCTTACTGAGAAATTGCTTTTATTCGGAGGAGCAATTCAGACTGCTGGTGCAGTAAGAAGCAATAAGATCAGGAAAACCACTACTTCTGATTTCATGGAGATTGAGAAGCAAAGGGGAATTTCCGTATCAACATCGGTTATGGCGTTTGATTACAATAATATCAGGGTCAATATACTTGATACTCCGGGACATAAAGATTTTGCAGAAGATACATACCGCACTCTGTCGGCGGTTGATAGTGTTATTATTGTGGTTGACAGTGTGAAAGGAGTGGAAGAGCAGACCCGTAAACTTATGGATGTGTGCAGGATGCGGCATACACCTGTAATGATCTTTATCAACAAAATGGACCGGGAGGGAATGAATCCATATGATCTGCTGGATGAACTGGAAAAGGAGCTTAAAATTGCAGTATGTCCGTATACATGGCCCATCGGACATGGGAAACTATTTAAGGGAGTGTACAACCTTAATAAGAATGAGGTACAGATATTTTCACCTGAAAAAAGCACGGTTTCTGAAAGTCTGATAAAGACTAAAGATATTAAAGATCCAAAGCTAAGGGATTATGTTGGTATTGAGAGCATTAACAGGTTGAGGGAAGAGATTGATTTTGTTCATAATATGTTTGAATCCTTTAACATGTCGCTTTATCGCGAAGGTTACCTGGCACCTTTATTTTTTGGCAGCGCCTTAAATAATTTTGGTGTGCTGGAATTGCTTGAAACCTTTCTGGATATAGCTCCGTGTCCCGGAAACATTCAGGCATCAGAACGTATTGTGCAACCAGATGAAGTACAGCTTACAGGCTTCATCTTTAAAATACATGCTAATCTCGATCCTAAACATCACGACAGGATAGCTTTTATGCGGATCAGTTCAGGTAAATTTGAACGTAATAAGTTTTATTTCAATACACGGACTGAAAAGAAAATGCGTTTTTCCTCTCCCACAAGTTTCATGGCTAATAATAAAAGTATTGTGGAAGAAGCATTCCCGGGAGATGTTGTAGGCCTTTACGACAGCGGCAATTTTAAAATTGGTGATACTCTGACTGAAGGGGAGTTACTCCATTTTAAGGGAGTTCCAAGTTTTTCACCTGAAATATTACGTGAAGTTGTAAACCTCGATCCTCTGAAAACCAAGCAACTCGACAAAGGTGTAAGGCAAATGACCGATGAAGGAGTGGCACAGCTATTTGTTCAGCAACCTGGAAACAGGAAGATAATTGGTACTGTGGGTGAACTCCAGTATGAAGTTATTAAATTCAGGTTGGAACATGAATATGGCGCTAAATGCAGTTTTAACCATCTTCCGTTTGTAAAAGCCTGCTGGATAACAACTGATAATAAGAAAGAGATGGAAGCATTTCTCAAACGAAAATCATCGGCTATAGCATACGATAAAGAAGATAACCCGGTATTTTTTGCCGAGAGTGAATGGATGCTGAAACTTGCACGGGAAAATTTCCCGGCTATTACCTTTCATGAAACTTCTGATTTTAAGATAAGGAATAATATTAAAAGTAAAGAACCAGTATCATCTTCAACAAACATCGCTGATTTAAACTTATAAAGAAAATCAGGATCATCAGGATCATCAGAATCATCAGAATTCATTGCAGATAATTGACCAGATTTACTCTTCCAGGTTATTGAAAGTCCAGGAATCTAAACCCGTGAAAATGGGATTACATTTCATTTGTCAAATCATTTGTCAAATTGTCAAATTTATAATCTTTGTATATAGCTGATAATAAATAATTTTATATTTTAGCATAAACTGTAATCATGTAAAATTATTACATGAAGAAGAATATACAGTTACATAGGATCTGCGGGAAATTACAAACCAACTGATATGAAACCTGGTTTTTATTTAAGAAATAATTCTATCAGTGTATCTGTTCTGAGTAAAGTTATTATTTCAGGTTTCTGTATTTTATTAATTCCTATCGTTAGTTTTGGGCAATGTGTGGATCCTCCTACGGTTACACTCAGCGAAATCGTTGGAAGTACATGTGGCACAACACCTGTCACCGTTACCGGGAACACTTTTGGAGGCAGCGCTACCAAAGTTACTATTAAGGAAAATGGTGATGGTTCAGTTAGCCCCGCCTCAACGACTACTTCTCCTTTTTCGTTCACGTATACACCTAAAAAAGGAGATGTAGGGAAAACGGTTATAATTACAATCACTACAGATAATCCTGCAGGATCACCATGCCTGGCAGCTGTCGCAACATATTCATTAACTGTTGATAATTATCCAAAAGCACCTGTGATTGGGACAATCATTCATCCAACATGTGATGTTCCAACAGGAAGTGTAGCACTAAGTGGTTTGCCGTCAACTGGAACGTGGACCATTACAACTAATCCTGGAGGAGTAGAAACGACAGGTATGGGAATAAGTACAATTTTGTCAGGACTTTTGCCAGGTACATATACCTTTACTGTTATCAACTCATCCGGGTGCATATCACCAGCATCAAAAAATGCTGTAATAAATAACCCGCCTGCTTCTCCGGCCAGTCCGACACAATCAGTTGAATGTGTGTCAGGAAGCGCTGTTGTAACAGTGACAAGTCCTACCGGGTCAGGCCTGGCATACAGTTTGGATGGAGGCATATACCAAAGTATCACATCCTTTACAAATGTAGCTGATGGTAATCATAGTATAACAGTTAGAAATTCAATCGGATGCACTAGTGCCGGTAACAGTTTTTCTGTATCATGCGCCTGTGAAAACACGTCAACAGTTACCCTAAGCAGTACTTCCGGAATGACTTGCGATATAATACCAGTTACCGTAAGTAATAATTCTTTCGGAGGTACTGCCACAGGTGTAACTTTGGCACACAATGGCGCAGGTTCAATAAGTCCGTTAACAACGAATACATCACCATTTGAATTTTCATATACTCCATCTATGTCTGATGCAGGAAAAATTGTAATAATTACAATAAAAACTATTAATTCATCAGCACTGGCATGTGAAATGATTGCAACTTATTCTTTAAGCGTAAATGCTTCTCCCGCAGCACCTTCCATTGGAACAATAACTCATCCAACATGCCTGGTACCAACGGGTAGTGTATTATTGAGCGGATTACCTTTATCTGGCACATGGATATTGACTCGTTCTCCCGGAGGGGTCTTAACAACGGGAACAGGAGCTAGTACAACAATATCAGGACTTCCATCAGGCAGTTATACATATGTTGTTACTACCGCAGCCGGATGTATTTCGGCCCCTTCGGAGAGTATTACCATTAATGTCCAACCGGTTGCCCCTGCAACACCAACAGTAGGGACTATCACTTCACCTATATGTACTCTACCGACGGGAAGTGTCGTACTTGGTGACCTTCCTTCACCAGGTACCTGGACGTTAACGAGGTATCCCGATCTCTTTACTTCAACAGGGACCGGCACAACAACCACTCTGACCGGTCTTGTTTCAGGAACTTATAATTATACAGTGACCAATGCTGAAGGATGTATTTCATTGCCTTCCCAGGATGTTGTAATTCCGCCCCCTCCCGGGAACCTTTTACCGCCTGAAATTGGGACAATTACCCAGCCAACATGTAGCATTGATACGGGCAGTGTTGTATTAAACGGATTGCCATCATCAGGAATTTGGGTATTAACTCGTTCTCCGGGAGAAGTCTTATCTACAGGTACAGGTACCAGCATAACAATAACAGGGCTCCCGGCGGGTAATTATACTTATAATGTCACCAATGAAGAAGGGTGTACTTCGGCACCAACAGGAACAATTATTATTAATGAACAGCCTGATACTCCTGCAGCTCCATCAGTAGGAACCATAACGTCTCCAACATGTACATTACCAACAGGAAGTGTTGTCCTGGGTAATCTGCCTTCCTCAGGCAACTGGACGCTAACCAGGTATCCTGATAATTTCTCTTCGACAGGTTCAGGTACAACAACAACTTTAACAGGAATTTTATCAGGGACTTATAAATATACTGTTGCCAATGCCGAGGGATGTATCTCTCTACTTTCAGAGGATGTGATAATTCCTGTTCAGCCTGGAAATATTTTACCTCCGGAAGTAGGAACAATAATCCATCCGGCATGTAATATATCCACAGGTAGTGTTGTCCTGAGCGGACTGCCATCTTCAGGTACATGGATATTGACCCGTTCTCCGGGCGGAATTTTATCAACAGGCACAGGGTTAACCACAACAATAACAGGACTCCCATCAGGAACTTACACATATACGGTCACTAATGCAGATGGTTGCATATCTGCTACTTCGGCAAGTATTGTCATCAATGCACAGCCATTGATCCCGGTCCAACCGGCACCTGGCACTATAACTCCTCCTACATGTATTTTGTCAACTGGCAGCGTGGAATTGAATAATCTGCCAGCATCAGGGATTTGGACACTGACTCGTTACCCGGGCACTGTGACTTCGATCGGATCAGGTAGTTCAACAATCATCACAGGACTTTCCGAGGGTATCTATAATTTTACTGTGACCAATGAGGAAGGTTGCTTATCAGTGCCTTCAGCCAATGTGGTAATTCCCCCACAACCAATAACACCGACTGTTCCTTTGATTGGGACTATTACACAACCCAGTTACCCGTCAACAACAGGCAGTGCGATCCTATATGGTTTACCTGCAACGGGAGAATGGATGTTAACACGCTCATCTGAAGGTGCAACATTAACGGGTAATGGCCCGGCCAGGACTGTACCTGATCTTCCTCCCGGAGAATATACTTTCCATGTAACAAATTCTTCAGGGTGCTCCTCAGGTGAATCAGAAAGTGTAATTATTATGAACTTTGAGATACCTGTTTTGAAAATTACCGATCCGGCACCTGTTTGCACACCGGAAACAGTTGACCTGTCGGATCCGGAGATAACAAAAGGGTCAACTCCTGGTTTGTTTTATACATTCTGGAGAGATCCTGAAGGGGCAATTGTTTATGATACACCTGCAACAGCCGGTGCGGGTACATATTTTATTAAGGGTACAAACCAGGCAGGATATTTTGATATTAAGCCTGTTATAGTGGTGGTAAAGAAGAAACCAATTGCCTATGCAGGCCCTGACCAGTTACTTGAGTATGAATTTGAAACAACTCTGGCAGCAGATATCGGTGAAAATGAAACAGGCCTGTGGTCATTATTGTCAGGTTCAGGTGAATTCACAGATATAACTGACCCAAAAACCGTAGTTACCAAACTTGATAAAGGAGAAAATATATTGCTTTGGGCAGTAACCGATAGTGTTTGTCTTCCATCACAGGATTCAGTAATTATTAAGGTAAATAACCTGGTTATTCCTACACTGATCACACCTAATATGGACGGGAAAAATGATTATTTTGTATTAAGAGGGATTAATACTCTTGGTTTAACTCAGCTAATTATATTTGACCGGAGGGGAAAAATGGTTTATAAAAATGATAATTATGATAACTCATGGAACGGAGTTGACATAAATAACCAGAATCTTCCTGACGATACTTATTTTTATACTCTGAAAACAGCAAATGGCAAATCTTTAAGCGGCTACATAATAATACGAAAATAGCATTATTAAGGGTTTTATTACTTATCTTCTCTCTACCTGGTCGCTGGCTCCGAACGTCCATAAAAATCAGTCACGATTTGTTATTAAATTTATGATAATAATAACATTATAATAAATTTATTTAACACTTATCTGGCATTAAGTTCGTAACTTACTTAAGTATTCTAAGGTTATTTTTATAGCTGATAGGTTAATCCCATCGGTGTTGAACAAATTTAGATTGGTTAATTTAAAAAATGGGGCGATGTTTTACAAGAATGTAGTACAGGAGGTACTAAGACGTTGTCTGACAATGGATAGGAGGCCTGGCAGGCCCAGAGCTACACCGGTTATTGTTCAGGACAGTGAAATTTCAACGTTGATCCATGATGTTTTCGGCGGAGAAATTTTAAAAACACATGAGGAAAATGGCTGGCATTTCTATAACAGGATAGATGGCGAACGAATTGATTTTACACTTTCAGATACAGAGAAATCCGCTAATGAAATAAAATTCGAAGACATTCCTACAACAACAGCAGAGACATCAGGTTACTTCGATGGAACCGATTATTCAACATTTTTTATGAGGTTTGTAAAGGCATTCGAAGAGACTGTTGGCCTGGGAAACTTCAGACTGGGAGTACCGGCCTGAAGACCCGGGGTCGATTAATTGAAGGTTTCTTTTGGTGTAAATACATAAAGATCATAAAATTGCGGGCGAAAGCATGAAGGATGGTTTTGTTATTCTTGCTGGCAAAATATGGGATTTGTATTACTTCCTGGTAAATTATTATCTTTGCAGCATGAAAAATGAAATATCAATACCAGTTCTGAAAGAAGAAGATTCTGTCGCAGCAAAAATCCGCAGAGATAATTATTCAATGGGGAGGGATATTCAGGCCACGAAGTTTAACGAGGCAATTGCAGCAAGGTTGTTGGCTGAACAAAAGATTCGTATCAAATGTGAAAATTGCGGCAAGGAGTTTGAATCAGAAATCACCGGGGAAGATTCGAAGATCTGTCCAGAGTGTTCCTTAAGTATTTAAATTCTGTTAGCAGGTCAAGTTATTCATCATTCTTGCCTGACTTCCCGAAGCCATGTTTAATAGCAGTATGATTACTTCCTCTTGCTGTTATTAATTTGTCCTGATAAGGATATCTGCTTTGATATATATACCAGGAGTGGTTATTTATGTGACTGACAAGTGATACGACTCTAAAATAAATTTGATTTTGGGTTAAGCATGGCGTAACTTTGATAACAATATGAATATTTGCTGGAATTATTAATCAGAATTTCACGCCGGGTTATCTAAAGTGAATGCGATGAAAGATCCCTTATTTAAGCTATTAAGATCAAGACTACCGATATTTATACTGAGTTTTTTCTTTTGTTTTGAGGTTTTACCACAAAATAAGGATTTAGTTGATTCATTAAAAAATGTTGTTACAGTTGCAAAGGATGATACCAATAAAGTAAAATTATTAATTGAAATTGGCGAACAATATAGAGATATTATACCCGATACAGCCTTTAATTACTATCATGCAGCCCTGGGAATTGCAGAAAAAATAGAAGCAAAAGGATTCATTGCCCAGTGCTTAATTATTATCGGAGCCAATCTCCAAATCAATGGTAACTCTGATCAAGCAACTGACTATCTTGAAAGAGCTCTTAAAATTTCAGAAGAAATAGGTGACAAAAAGAAAATATCTACCTGCTATTTGAATATTGGCCTTATTTACCATGATCAGGGAACATATGATAAAGCAATTGAATTTTACCTAAAATCTCTGGAGACTGCAAAAGAAATTAACTTTAAAAAAGGAATATCAAGAAGTTATAATATACTTGGCAGTGCCTATTTTGATCAGGGATCTTATGAAAAATCAATCGATTCTTATCTCAGATCTCTTAAAATCCTTGAGGAACTGGGTGACAAAAGAAATATTTCAGCCTGCTATAATAATATAGGCCTTGTTCACATGGAACAGGGCTCGTATGATAAAGCAATTGAATATTTACTTAAAGCTCTTGCCATAAATGAAGAACTTGATAACAAAAGGGCAATGTCAATAAGTTACTTAAACCTGGCTAATATTTATAACAAGCAGAAATCTCACGATAAGGCGATTGATAATTATAACAGGGCTCTTAAAATTTTTGAAGAAATTGGTGATAAAAGAGGAATATCTGAATGCAGTCACAATCTCGGTGAAACTTACCTGCAAAAGGGGGCTTTTGACCTGGCTGCTGACTATTATCTTAAAGCTCTTGATATATATGAAGAAACCGGTGATAAAAAAGGAATGGCGGCTTTAGATGTCAACCTTGCCAAATTAAATATTTCTCTGGCCGAATCTGTTGAAATATCAAAAGGCCAACGACTTAAATACCTGAATCAGGCTGTTATCTATGGCAATAAATCAATTGAGTATGCCAGGGAGATGAAGTTATTGCCGACAACCAGAGATGCTGCTTATTCCCTTATGGAAGCATATAACCAGCTTGGAAACTTTAAGAAAGCTGTGGAATTTGCCGGTACAATAATTGCAGCCCAGGACAGTATGTTCAGGGAAGAAAAAACCAGAGCGATCCAGGATATGAGTACCAGGTATGAGACTGAAAAAAAACAACAACAGATTGAATTGCAGAACTCACAGTTAATAGCCAAGGATGCAAAGATAAAACAGCAAAAAACATTCAGGAATGCATTGATTGGAGGATTATTTGCATTTGTACTTATAATAGTAGTTATTGCATATGCTTATAGACAGAAAAGGAAAGACAATAAAAAGATACTGGAACAAAATGAGAAAATCATTATTGCAAACGAAGAACTGAAGCAGTTGAATGAGACAACAAACAGGCAGAAGGATGAAATAATCAGCAGCATTCTTTATGCAAAAAGAATACAATCAGCAATCCTGCCGCCGGAAGCATATATAACTGAGTTGCTTAATGAGAATTTCATATTATTTAAACCAAAAGATATTGTAAGTGGCGATTTCTATTGGATTAAACAGGTAGAACACTATATCATACTTATTGCTGCGGATTGCACAGGTCATGGTGTACCCGGAGCACTTATGAGTATGCTGGGAATAAGCTGTCTGAACGAAATAGTTCAGATCAGGGAGGTTACCCAGGCAAATCAGATTCTGAACGAACTCAGAAAGGAGATAAAGCAGTCACTAAGACAAACAGGTAAAAAAGAAGAATCCAGGGAGGGAATGGAT
>Ga0315542_1000646_pt1 | contig 22212 bp, 19 predicted proteins | sample SalMarSW160120MG_FD_202541 | JGI IMG/M metagenome (GOLD analysis project Ga0315542, IMG submission 202541) | Salt marsh sediment microbial communities from the Plum Island Ecosystem LTER, Massachusetts, United States - Salt Marsh Sediment SW1601-20 ... | reverse complement strand
GCTATTGGAGAATTATCCGCAGGCATTGCTCACGAAATTCGCAATCCCCTGGTTGCAATCACAAACTCTGTCAGCCTGTTAATGGATGAGACAGACATTTCTGAAGAAGGGAAGCAATTACTTGAAATCGTCAAAGAAGAAACCCATCATCTTGCCGCAATCGTAGATGATTTTCTTCAATTTGCAAAACCCAAAAAACCAACATATCATGAAGAAGACATCAACCAGCTGATCAGGGATGTTATCAAACGATATAAAGACTGGCAGGAGAAAAAGATTCAATGGATCGAGGAGATCGATGAATCCATTCCAAAAATACATGTCGATCGTCATCAAATTCAGCAGGTTTTAACAAACCTGATACTCAACAGTATCGATGCTATGGAAGACAACGGGATACTCACTATAAAAACAGAGAAACCGGCTGACAACCGCATTAAAATTACTATTATGGACTCCGGAGCAGGAATTGCGCATGATGAGTTATCGAAAATTTTTCAGCCTTTCTATTCGACAAAAGAAAAAGGAACAGGAATGGGATTGGCCATCTGCCGAAGAATTATCAATAACCATTATGGAGACATTCTTGTGGACAGTGAGCTTGGAATGGGATCAACATTTACAATTCTCATCCCGCTCGACTTGAAATCACAATAGAAATCTAATAAAAGGGATATAATATTATGGCTGATGTTTTGCTTGTCGATGACGAAAAATCTGTTCGCTCTACTTTGTCGATTATTCTCCAAAAATCGGGTTATCGTGTCGAAGAAGTGGGCAATGGAAATGATGCAATCGAGAAGATTAAAACCCACTGCTACGATCTTGTCATAACCGATCTTCGGATGAAACCTGTGGACGGAATGGAAGTGCTCCGAATAGCCAGGGAGATCAATCCCTCGACCGAAGTTGTGGTCATGACAGCATTTGGAACCGTCGAAACGGGTGTTGAGGCAATGAAACTCGGAGCTTATGATTATATCCAGAAACCTTTCGACAAGGACGAGCTCCTGCTTGTGATCCAGAAAGCAATGGAAAGAAAAGAATTGCTGACTGAAGTGGAACATCTTCAAAACGAGTTAAAAGAAAAATACAGCTTTGAAAATATTGTAGGCAAATCAAATAAAATGCTCGATGTTCTCTCCATGGTAACAAAAGTAGCGCAGACAGACAGCACAGTTCTCATCCAGGGAGAAAGTGGAACAGGAAAAGAACTCATTGCAAAAGCAATCCATCTCAACAGCAGAAGAAAAAATCGCGCTTTTATTACAATCAATTGTGGTGCTTTACCCGAAAATTTACAGGAAAGCGAACTTTTCGGCCATGTCAGAGGCGCTTTTACCGGTGCAATAAGGGATAAAAACGGACTTTTTCAGGAAGCCAATGGAGGCACACTGTTCCTGGATGAGATCGGAGAAACTGCCCTTTCAACCCAGGTTAAGGTGCTTCGCTTTTTACAGGATGGTGAGATCAGAAGAGTGGGAGACAATGAATCTGTATTTGTGAATGTTCGACTGCTGGCGGCAACCAATAAAAACCTTAAAAAATCAATCGAAGAATCTACTTTCAGGGAAGATCTGTACTATCGGTTAAATGTTATTCCGATTCATCTCCCCTCACTTCGGCAAAAAAGAGATGATATTCCTCTCCTCGTAAACCATTTTCTTAATAAATATATTGAAAAAACAAAGAAAAAAGTCTCTTCCATATCTCCGGAAGCCATGAAAATTCTGACGGGATACGATTGGCCGGGAAATGTAAGAGAACTGGAAAATATCATTGAGAGAGCCGTTATTCTCACAAATAAAAATGTGATTATGCCCGATGATCTTCCATCATCCATTCAGGAAAACCAAAACAGAGCACAGGATACGGAGGAAATACTAGAAGGAAAAACACTGGAAGAACTCGAAAAACACTACATCCTGAAAACACTGGAAAAACACAGTTGGAACCAGAAGAAGGTCTCGGAAGTACTGAACGTATCCACAACTACTTTATGGAGAAAATTAAAAACTTACGGAATAGAACCGAAGAAAAAAGAATAATCCACTCCTCGCTACAAACCAGCTTTTGATTCTCATAAATCGAGAGCAAACAGTTATCCCTGATATTTCGGAATGGTTTGAAAATCAGTAAAATCCTCATCCCCATTCGGTATATCAAAACACTTACCTTTCGAAAACAGACAATCGTTTGATATAAAACCACAGCCGTCCCCCCACTTAAATAATATTTTCTATTCGACTTATCAAATGCTATATCACAATATATTTACTTTCATTCTGGGATCAAATCAATTCCAATATGAAAGCATTCTTCGAATTAGGTAAATATTGTTACGATAATTTAATATTTTGAATTCGGCATTATCCTTTATAAATCAATAGTTTAATCGGTCCTATATTCCTCCCCCTTTTTGGCATATTATTTGTTAAAATAAATAGTGGAAAAATCCAATCATAAGAGGATTCAAATGGCAAAGGTCCTCATCGTTGATGATGAGATAAATATTTTAAAGACGCTTTCCATTGGTTTAAAGCGATATAAATATGATGTGATGGAAGCGTTAAACGGCCACGAAGCATTGGATATTATGCAAAATTCTCCATGCGATTTTGTCGTATCCGATATTCGAATGGCTCCCATGGATGGATATACTCTGGCTTCCAAGCTTCATATACAGTATCCCAAAGTCAACGTCATCCTGATATCTGCCTACGATTTTGAAGACGAAAAATTTAAAACAAAAGAAATCATTTGTTATCCAAAACTGATAAAACCCTTTTCTATTTCTGAACTCGTCCAAGCAATCAAGAGGGAAGAGAAAAAAGAGAATAAGTTTAAAATATTAGTACTTGGACAAAAAGTGGATGAAAAAACTATCTATAAACCCCTGGAAGAAGAGAATTTTTACATTACATTTTATCATTGTGAGGATGAATTTTGCCAGCATACAAAGACAGGGACCTACAATCTTCTTGTGATCGACGAGACTTGTTTGGAAAGTGACAAATGGAAACTTCTGAATAAAATAGATCACTATGCACCTCACAAACCCGTCATCCTTTTAACATCGCAACAGGGGAAAAATAAATTTATTGAAGCGACAGATCTTGGAATAGCAATTATGAATAAAACCCTATTCCAAACTAACTGGGAACAGGCTGTCTCATTTTTTACAAAATATATCACTAAAATGAATCAGCCGGAAGAAGAATATAATTATTCGGGGACTGCCTCTGACAATTGCCTGAATATCGAAGAGGTAACTGCATCATAATATCATTCGCCTGAAAAGGAAATATTGCTATGAAGAATAAGCAAGGGGAAAAGGGGACTTTGGAAATATTCGACTCTAAACTTAAAAGAACTGATCATTTTCAAAATCTTAGAGTGCTCGCTGTCGATGACGAAGAAATCATGGGGTATTTAATACAACGCGTGGTTAAAAGTTGGGGATTTAAGGTGGATTGGGTAACCAATTGCGAAGCCGCTCTTAAAAAAATGGATGAAGTAGAATACGATGTTATTCTGTCAGACTTCAAAATGCCGCAGATGAGCGGTGAGAAATTTTATCATGAGATTGCAAATAAAAAACAGGCTTTGATCAAGCGACTTGTTTTTATAACCGGAGATACTGTTAATATAAAAACAATTAAATTCTTTAAAAGCATCAACGTTCCCTATTTAACCAAACCCTTTGAAATACAAAAACTCAAGGAAATAATATCCGAAGTTATTTTTAAGGATCAGTTTGATCCGTATGTAATATCACAATAAATTGTAGGTATTCAAATTTTAATAAATAAAAAAAGCCGAGAATATCGCTCTCGGCTTTTTACTTATCAATTCTCTATTAACTAACTTTTATTCACCGCGAAGAGATTCCGCCTTGTCAAACGCTTCTTTCCCTTTCACAGTATTCCCTGCTCGAACATAAGCAACGCCGAGATTGTTCCAGGCATTCGCATTGTCCGGTTTCAATTCGACTGCTTTTTGATAAAAAGGAATCGATTCTTCGAATTTTTCCAGCTGGAGATAAGCATTGCCAATGTTTAAATAAGATTCAAAATCCTCAGGATCTATCTCCAATACTTTTTGGAAATTTTCGATGGCATCCTCATAATTCTTCTGCATAAAATTGAGACGTCCAAGATTAAAGACAATATCTTTATTGTTCGGCACCTTGCTCAAAGCAACAAGATAGGTTTCCTTCGCTTTTTCCGATTCACCAAGGAAATCATAGGAAAATGCCATGCTAATCATCGCGTCAGCATACTCCTTGGAATTCGGATCCGCTGCCTCGACAACCTTTTTTAGGACATCGATGGATTTTTCATATTCGGCATTTTTATAATAGAGCGCTCCAAGAATGGTTTTCAGCTTTAAATCCTGGGGAGCAATTTTTATCGCTTCCAAATACGTTTCTACTGCCAGAGAATCCTTGCCCATTTGGCTGTATGTAATTCCCAGATTTTTATACGCGCTTATGCTATCCGGAATAAGTTTGATGGCGAGAATAAATTTCGCAACTGCATCGTCAAGTTTATCCCGTCTGTAACTGGAAACACCGCTGTTGAAAATTTCACGCCAATATCTGTCTTTCAAGGCATTAATATCAAAAGCCCTTACATTTGAAATGGCAAGAGAGTTATCAAATGCATCTTTCATTTCATAGTACAACCCTTTTGTTCCATATGCTTTTCCCAAAACAAAATAGGCTTCAGCATCCTTTGGATTCTGGTCAATGGCAATTTTACACTGTTCAATGGCTTTATCGTAATTGTTTTGTTGCATGTACACCTTTGCTGAAGTGACAGCCGTATTTTGACAGCCTGTAAAAACCACAAAAACCATTAAAAGAACGGCCGTAATTCCAATAAGCCATAATATTTTTCGTTTCATCCTGATTTTCCTCCTCATACTCTAAGAGAACTGTAAATTAAATTAACGATTAATTTACACTATTAATCGTTTTATGTCAAGAATAATTTTCTTCGAAAAGGTTTTTCCCGCCTAAAAAGATAAAAAAATAAATCTCATTTATATTCGTAAAACGATGATTTTGAGAATACATTCTTCGGCTTTGAAATCTGTACCAATATTCCTGCTATAATAAGGAAGAGCCCAAAAATGGATGAAAAATACAACTGCTCTCTTATAATAAACTTTAAAAAGATGAGAGAAATAAACGGACTTAAGTACACAACGTTGCTTACAATCGATGTCGATTCAGCATATTCCAGCGCTTTCATCCAAAAAATAAAAGTCAGTCCCATTTCGAAAAAACCAATCCATAATGTTCCCACTAAACTCTTCCAGGAAGGCAGAACGATCCCCTCTGTCAGGTAAAGAGTGACCGTAATATAGAAAAATCCAAAACAAAAATTTAGTAACAATTTGATTGTGGCCTCTCTTTCATCCTTTAAATTCAATATCCAATAAAGGGCCCAGACAAACGCGCTGCCCAGAGCCAGGAAAATCCCGGGCCAATGAGCCAGGTTCATATTTCTAACTTGACCTCTCATGACGATGATCAGCACTCCGCCAAAACTGATTAAAATACCAAGTAAATGCGTCCACTTTAATTTTTGGCGCAATAGGGGCACAGAAAGCAGAGTCAGTATAACGGGCCAGGTGTAGTTCAAAGGTTGGGCTTCCCGCCCCGGCAGAAGAGAATAGGATTTAAACAAAATGATATAATAGAGAAACGGGTTAATCAACCCTAAAAACATGGAAGAGACGATTCCCTTCGCCGAAACATTGAAAATTTCTCTTCCCTTTCCCTGAAAAAGAACAGTTAAAAATAGAACAATCAGAGAAAACAAAACCGAATAGAAAAGCATGGTAAATACATCATTCTGCAGAATGCCAAGCGTGAGTTTAAAAGCAGAAGCGACTGTGGACCAGCATAATGTGGCCATACCGGCATAGAAAAAACTTTTTTGAGAGCCGGTCATCAGAGTTTGATTTTAAAGATGTTCGAAAAATAAATCATTACAGCACTTTAATTAAAACCAGCAAAAAAAGCCAATTATTATGAAGTCTATATCCGTTAATATACTACATACTATATACTCAATACTATATACTAAATACCATTTACCAACAACGAATATGGATACCCGATTTTCGAACAATTGATTGCAATTGAATTAAAGCGGTTCAATCCGAACTTTCCGGATCAGTTCCTCAACATCTTTCGGATGAACGGTGCCTGCAATCGGTGTTTTACAATTGGCCGTGCCGCAGGCAATCCCCAATCGAACCGATTCGATCATAGATAATCCACGTGCCATTCCGACACTGAATCCCGCGGCCACCCCATCTCCGGAACCGATGGAATTAACCACATTTACTTTAGGAGGATCAACACGATAAAACCGGTCTACATGATAAAGAAGAGCCGAAGAGGATTCTGTCGTCACAATGACCGTGTCTGCGCCTTCCCGATGAACTTTCTTCATGGATGCTTTCATGGATTGCGTACCTTTAATCTCCTTATTAATCAGCGTTGCCATTTCCTTCCAGTTGGGTTTGACAAGATATGGATTTGCTCGAAGCGATTTCTTTAGCAAATCTCCTGCCGCATCGACCAAAGTCTCCACACCGTCCTGTTTGGCCATCCGGACAAACTTTTGATAGATCGTTTTTGGGAAGCCGGGTAATGTCGTCCCGGAAATCACAAGGAAACGGTTTTTTTTCAATAATTTCTGAAATTTCCGGATAACAGCATTGCTTTCCGACTTGGTAATCGGGTCTCCTTCTTCAACCACTTCTGTTTGTTGATTGGGATAATTGTTGAGAATGGTCATACAATTTCTTGTTTCGCTATTCACATCGACAGCCTCATAGGAAATCCGATCCTGCTTAAGATATTTTTTAATAAGTTCTCCGGTATACCCTCCCAGCACGGTCAGCAGGGTTGCATTTTCTCCAAGTTGAGTAATGATTCGAGCAACATTGACTCCCTTTCCTCCAGCAGATAGCACTTTTCCCGAAGCGCGATTGACGTCGCCGGGATTGAATTTGTTAAACCATAGAGTTCGTTGCAAGGCAGGATTTAGACAGATCACAAGTATCATATAAATCATTCACGAGTGACAATAGAAAATATAATTCTTTCCAATTCTATTTTTCATTCAAACGGGTTTCTCTGGATACCAGACCTCGCTCGATCAGGTCCTTGATCTGTTCAACATGAATTGGTTTCGCAATATATGTAAATCCATCGTCTTCGATGGTCTCAATGATAGTCTCGGCCGACGGGAATCCAGTCACGACAATGACTACCGCTTTCGGATCAAGTTCCTTGACAGCTTTTAAATATCCCAGTCCATCCAATTGGGGCATATTTAAATCCACGATAGACAGATCGATGGATTCTTCCTTAAATTTTTCAAACGCTTCTTTTCCGTTGGAAGCTTCCACAGGTGTGTGCTCCATACTCTCTACGATGCGACTAAGGAGTTTGCGAATGGAAACCTCATCATCGGCAACTAAAATATTAGCCAAAATACCTCCTGTGCGTATTTGAATAACGATAATGAAATATCGTGACAGATGCAAACATTAATTTATGATTTTACAAAAAACTATTCTATAAGTATTACTGTTTATAAAAAATCGGTAACAAAAATTTTTCCCTGCCGATTATCTTAATCGATTCTATTAGTTTAGTCCCAATTATGACATAACAACAAATTTATCATTTTATTTCAAAAAAACTTTTCAGGTGCGATCACATCTCCAAACCGTTCCCTGGCAGAATTTAATCTCTGAATTTCCGCCTCTACCGTTTCAAAAAACAGACCTGGAGTATTAGGGATATTCTTCCGGTAAATATCGAGAATACGGCTGACCTTTTTCAAAAAGGCATCCACCCTGATTGAGAATTGTTGCGTATACGCCTTTTCGGAATATTCTTTTCCTAAAACATCGTGAAATAATTTTTTCAAATCGTCGTATCTGGGTATTTTCCCCACGGGGGTTTCAATGGTCTCAACCTCTTTGTGCGTGCAAAGCTCCATCCATTTCAACCAGACGGCTTTGTCTTCCCGTTCGTTTAAAAACTGACCGTTTTGATCCTTTAGAAAGTAATTGACACCGAAAATCTTCGGCGGATTGCTGCCGCTCATCGCAAAATCCAGATTGTTTCGGATATAAGTTCCAAGTGGAACAGAAACAAAATCGAGATTGGACATGGGGTTAAATTTCGGAATCCCTTCCTTTCCAAGCGTGGCCGCTGTGGTTTCGGACTCAAGGGAAGCGGCAATCAAACAAATCCCGTGCGTCCAGTCAAAAGATTCCCTGACAGGCACCCAGGTATTCGAATCCCGCCCGCCGTAAATGATGCCGCGGACCTCAACACCTTGAGGATCCTCGGTTTTCGGATCGATATTTTCCAGATCTTCAAGTTTAAGTGTAAACCGGGCATTTTTATGGGATGGGAAAATTTCATTCCCTTTATCATCCTTTTTACCAGGCCACCACTCTCCCGAATAGTTGATCCCTTTCTCAGGCATTTCACCGTCTTTATCGATCCAATAAACCGATTTATCTTTCATCATCAAAACATTTGAAAAAATGATTTCATTCGGACGGTGTAGGGTTTTCCATAGAATGGGATCGTCCTTCGAATTGATCCCCATAATAATCCCGAACATTCCCTTCTCCACATTCACGGCTCTCACTTTATCATCGATGATTCGAAGGTAGGCTATATCATCTCCGACAATGGTTTCACCTGTCATCATGGAAGTGGAAGTTTTCCCGCAAAGCGAAGGAAAGGCTCCGGTAAAATAACTCACACGGCCTTCGGGACCATGCACCCCCATAACCAGCATATGTTCGCAAAGCCATCCCTCTTTTGAGGCTCTGTGTATCGCCAAACGCATGGAAAGTTTCTTCAAGCCGAGCGTATTACCGCCGTACTGCGTATTGGTGCTGTAAACAATCGCCTCCTCGGTGTCAATATAAACCCGGCGCTGATCCACATGCTTGCTCACATTGGCCTCAAGCTCCCCCTGGCTGTGAATCACCCGGAAGAAATTGGCCTTCGCTCCGAGCCGTTTGAATTCCTCATATCCCTGTCTGTAAAGAATGTCCAGACTGTGTGCCACATAAGCGGAATCGGTTAATTGACAACCCAGCACAGAAAACGGAGACCGGGTCGGGCCCAAACAGAAAAAACGAACATACATCGTATGGCCCTTCATGATGTCTTTTAAAATGCCATAAATTTCTTTGACTCCCTCCTCTTTGTCAATCGCATTGATATTGGAACCCAGATCGACTCCTTTGGGAAGTAAAAATTTGGTGTGTTCTTTGTCTCTTGCCTGGTCATAAAAACCGTCGAAATGAAGTGTATGCCCTTCTATGGCAAGATTGATTTCCTCATTTTTCTGAATAGCTGTCTCACGAATATATTGAATGTCCTTGGGGTCATCCGTACAGACATAAATATCATCCGGATTGCACAATTCGATAAATTCAGCGACAAATTCAATTAACTTGGGATGATCCACTTTCACCAAGCGTTCGTAATGCAAATGCTCTAACCGGTTTTTCAATAATTGTTTCGGGTCATAAGTCATACAGTTTTCCTTATTTTTCTATAATATATTAATTGAACATGCAAATATATATTCTATATAATGGCAATTTATATATTAAAATATTCATAGTCAAGAATTATTCTCAATCAGATATGATCATCGTTTTATTTACGCATAAAGACCCCGAATTTCAGCAACCGATCTGACACGTTCGATGGCCACGATAAATGCAGCCGTCCGCATTTTAACGCGATATTCCTTGGCTGTGGACATAACATCATGAAATGCTTTCACCATGATTCTCTCCAAATCCCGGTTTACAGTTTCTTCATCCCAGTAATATCCCATTCGATTTTGGACCCATTCGAGATAAGATACGGTTACACCACCTGCATTGGCTAAAATATCCGGGATGATATGAACTCCCTTTTGATAAAGGATTTCATCTGCTTCAGGCGTAGTCGGACCGTTGGCCCCTTCGGCGATCACCTTGGCCTTGATCCGATCTGCATTCTCCTGTGTAATCTGGGCCTCCAGTGCGGCAGGAATTAGAATATCGACTTCTTCTTCAAGCACTTTCATCTGGTCATCGTACTTCCCGACTTTGCAGACTTTTTCAAAATCTTTCAGTGTTTTGGTTGGGCTTTTCTCCACATATTCGAGAGCCGTTTTCATATTTATCCCTTTTTCATTGTAAAATCCCCCGTCTGCATCGGAAATAGCCACAATACTGGCTCCCATCCGGTTTAAAATCTCACCCGCATACGAACCGACATTCCCGAACCCCTGAATGGCTACTTTTGCATTTTTTAGATCTTTTCCGACGTGTTCATGTTGAATCATTTCTCTGACACAATACACCAATCCCTGTGAAGTTGATTTTTTCCTTCCTTCCGAGCCGCAAAGATTGAGCGGCTTGCCCGTAATTGCGGCTGGTAAGAAATTTTTATAGTGCATGGAATACGTGTCCATCATCCAGGCCATAATCTGGGCATTGGTACCCACATCGGGTGCCGGCACGTCCATATCCGGTCCGAAAAGATCGGCCATCTCGGCTATGTAACGCCGCGCCAACCGTTCCAGTTCATTCGTGCTTAATTCACGGGGATCCACAACCACTCCTCCCTTACCTCCTCCAAATGGTACACCAACCACGGCACATTTATAGGTCATCCAAAAAGCCAGAGCCCTGACTTCATCCGCAGTGACATTGGGATGAAATCGAATACCTCCCTTGGCTGGTCCGCGCGCAATGGAATGCTGACATCGATATCCCTTAAAAATACGAATCGAGCCATCATCCATACGCACCGGGAGACTCACCTCTGTCATGCGGCGAGGTTCTTTAATCATTGCGACTTGATTCTCCGTCAGTTTGAGAATCTTTGCCGCCTCATCAAACTGTTTGATCGCTATGACAAACGCATTCATGGTCATGGTGGGCTTTGACATTTTGAACCTCCAATAAAATCGACTAATGATTTACAAACAATCAATATATCTATGATCTCCAGATTCAAATATTTTCACCATTCCTTCTAAAATCGAAAATCATTATCCATTATCGGTGATTGAACACTCATATTCAGTCAAAAACTCTTCGCTTCATCGATCAGCATAATCGGGATATCGTCTTTTATATCATATTTTAATCGGCATGCATGACAGACCAATTTCTGGTTTTTTGTATCATATTCCAGATCTCCCTTGCATTTGGGACAGGCCAATATATCAAGAAGCTCTTTCTTTAACATCCTCTCCTCCTTTTAAATTGAACGGTTCACCAAACTGGATTTTTTCAAAAAACTGAATCAAAGATTTTGGCGCTCGGACCGGCTTGCTTTGCTGATTTGTAAAACAATGAAGTGTGTAACCTTCCACCCGGAGTGTTGGTTTCTGCTCACCATACACCTGATATTCCATCCGCAGTTTCAGTCGATCCAGATCAGTGAGCCGTGTTTCTATCCGTATCAATTCATCATAAGTTACAGAGTGGCGATATCGGCAAAATGCCTCGATCACAGGCAAAGACAATCCTTTCTCTTCGATTTCTTTATAGGAAATACCTTTATGACGTATGAGTTCGGTCCTAGCAGCTTCGAACCACTCCAGGTATCTGGCATGATAGACGACTCCCATCGGATCCGTATCGGCAAAACGAACCCGAACAAAATAACAGAAATCTTTTTCCCCTGCTCCGCTATTCCTTATAGTATCCCATTTTCCCATACTTTTCAATCCGCTTATCAATAAGCATTTCTCTTGGAATGACAGACAATTCACCAAGATGTTTCACAATCCGCTCTTTTATAATTTTCGCAGCTTCATCCACATTGCGGTGGGCTCCCCCCAGGGGCTCGGGAATAATCTCATCAATGACTTTCAATTCGAGAAGATCCGGAGCAGCAAGCTTCAGCACTTCTGCAGCCTGACTGGCCTTGCTACTATCCCGCCAGAGAATCGCGGCACATCCCTCGGGAGAAATAACGGAGTACCAGGCATTTTCCATCATCAGAATCCTGTCTCCCAGACCAATACCGAGTGCTCCTCCGGATGCACCTTCGCCAATAATAACGACCACAATTGGAACGGTCAACCGGGTCATTTCAAACAAATTCCTTGCGATCGCCTCTCCCTGCCCCCTCTCCTCGGCGCCGAGACCTGGATACGCTCCCGGTGTGTCCACAAAAACAATCACCGGACGATTAAACTTGACCGCCATTTTCATTAGGCGGATTGCCTTCCGGTATCCCTCCGGATTCATCATGCCGAAATTTCGATACAACTTCTCTTTGGTAGTTCTGCCTTTCTGCTGACCCATGACCATCACAGGATTTCCGTCAAGACTGGCCAGACCGGCAACCAGCGCAGGATCGTCTCCGAAAAGCCGGTCCCCATGAAGTTCCACAAAGTCGGAAAAAAGGCGATCGATATAATCCAGGGTATATGGCCTTTCCTGATGTTTGGCCAGCTGATAACGCTGCCATCGTGTCAGCTTGGAATAAGTTTCATTCATCAATTTTTGCAGCCGGTTTTCCAACCGACCGATTTCATCTGCCAACTCGACATTCTCGTTTTCGGCGTACGCCTTCATTTCGATGATCTTTCGTTCGAGTTCGACAATGGGTTTTTCGAAATCGAGAATGCGCTCACCCATAAATAATCCTCTCATCAATTTTTTGATTCATTACAATCATCTGAACAAACTCCGTATCATAACTTCAATATCAAGAAGGACTGAATAATTTCTTAAATAGTAGATGCGATATCTCTCTTTTTCTTTTTCCGTTAAATCTTTCGATCGATTCAATTGAACCAGACCTGTTAATCCAGGTTTGAAGCCGTAGCCATTTCGGGACTCATCAAAAGGTTTAATTTCTGTACCGACAATACTCAATCTTCCTTTTAATATTTCAATCCATAAAGGGACTGTGCCGGGCCAACCAGACACCTTCCTGTCCTTTTTTCTCAGCTCCCATACGGGAATAGAACCCTGATGGCCGTCAGCAATAATAATCTTTCGAAATTGAAACGACGGATGCAGCCACAGAAACAACAGAACGGGGATAAATAAAAAAACAATAAATATACTGACGATCAAATCCACACTCCGTTTCAGCATCTGGTTCGGAATAGAAAAGAGTCTATAATCTATATCGATCAGAGGAATATCTTCGATCATGTCAATCGAAGATTGACCGATAATCACATCCATATCACCGGGGACCATTTTAAAATCGAGATGCAGTTCTTTTCCTCTGGCAACAGCGGACAGAATGCTTTCATAATTGGAGGCTTCGTGTGAAAATATCACAGACTGAATTTTATGAGCAACAGCAACCCGCTCCAACTCCTTCATTGTTCCGAGAATCGGCACTTTCCCCTTTAGAGAATAGAGGAGATCTTTCTCAGTCAATCCCAAAAAACCCACAATTTCATATCCTGTATCAATTCGGCTTTTAATATGATTCAGTATCTGTTCTCCGGCCCGTCCTGTGCCGACGATAAGTGTTCTTCGCCGTCCGAGTGTCTTGCCAATCGTTCCTAAATAAGAAATGCGTTTGCTTCTCGAAAACAATCTGACTGCCAAACGCCAGGCGGCAAGAAAGACGATGATCAGGCCTCCCATGACCAGCATTACCCGACGGGAAAACGCATACTGCGGATAAAAAAATGTGAAAGAGGTATTCAGAACTAGCCCCAGAATGCCCCCCCCTATCGCTTTGGACGAACTGTAGCTCCCCTTTTTATACAATCCCATCAAAAAAAGACAGCCAATCCAGATGAGTGTATAAACGACGTTCACAATCCTGTAACGTGGCCAGTAGGAAAATCCACCGAAACGAATGAAGATCGCCAGAACAAGGGCGGCCTGGATGAAAACCACGTCCACAAGCGGCACAGTCAATTGGCGGAACAGGCGGAAAAGGAATGAGAGCCCGCCCCGGAGCCAAATTCCCAACATCAGAAACCACTTAGGAAGAAAAATCCATCCTTTTCGAAAATGCTTTTGCACAAATAAACGCATGGCATTGTAAAATACCCTCAGATTGTCGAACGGAGCCTCTTCTGCACTTCGGCCCTTGTAATGGATAATCTGTGTTCCTGGAAAATAGACAATTTTCCATTTGCTCTGCCAGATCCGATAACACCAATCCAGATCTTCTCCGTACATAAAAAACCGTTCATCCAAAAAACCCACCTGATCCATAGTCTCCCTGCGAACCATCATAAAAGATCCGGAAATCGCCTCGACCTCTGCGGTTTCATCCGGATTCAGGAATGTCAAATTATACCGGCCAAAAAGCCGGCTTCTCGGGAACAGGGAACTCAATCCGACAACTTTCGTAAAGGCCACCCAGGGTGTGGGAAAGCTCCGCCGGCAGGAAAGCTGAAGGGAACCGTCCGGATTCAGAATTTTGCATCCGACCATACCCACTTTCGGATGTTTATTCAGATAACTTAGACAGGCGCTAAAAGTGTCCTCACGCACAAGAGTATCGGGATTAACAAGGCAGACCACATTTCCTTTTGCTATTTTCAAGGCCTGATTATTGGCTCTGGCAAATCCGACATTTTCATGATTTTGAATGAGTCGCACCCGTGGAAATTTCCTTTTCACAAGAGCTGCACTTCCGTCTCCGGAACCATTGTCCACGACAAACACCTCTGTGTTTGTCGAATCCAGCGCTTTGAAGATCGAATGAAGCGCCTGTTCAAGATAGGACTTGACATTATAACTGACAATAATGACGGAGAGTGCAATCATGAATTATAATTTCCCAACCAGACTTAAAAGCCGTAGCTTCCAGACAATCCATGCCGCTTCACGGATAATTCCCGGGCTCATTTTGGAAACACCGACATTCCGCCCTAGAAAAACAATCGGGATTTCGGAAAGCCGAAATCCTTTTTTCCATGCTTTAAAATCCATTTCGATCTGGAAGGCATATCCGTCGGAATGAATTCGGTTTAAATCGATGGCTTCAAGTACATTTCTTCTGAAACACTTATATCCGCTTGTTGCATCGTGAATCGGCAGGCCGGTTACGATTCGCGTGTAAAGATTGGCGAACCACGAAAGCAACAACCTGCGAATCGGCCAGTTAACCACATTCACGCCCTGCATATACCTTGAGCCAACCACAAGATCGCTCTCCCGGATTGCATCCAAAAACAGATGAATCGTTTTTGGATCGTGAGAGAGATCCGCATCCATTTCAAAAACAAACTCGTACTCATTTTTCAAGGCAAACCGAAATCCTTCCACATAGGCTGTGCCTAAACCCATCTTCACAGGCCGTTGAAGTAGATGGATACGATGATCTTGTCCCTCCATTTCCTTGACAGCGTCTGCGGTTCCGTCCGGAGAATTGTCATCGACAACAAGGATTTCGATATTGGAATTTTGTGCCAAAATCTGAGGAATGATTTTTTTAATATTCCCGGCTTCGTTATATGTCGGGACAATAATCAGAATCTTATCTTTCGAATCCATAAAAATGATTATTCCACCTTTTTTAGTGATAAATTGAATTCTTGCTTTAAGAATTATCAACAGCCAATTCTGATTTTCGAACTGTAACTTTTTATCCCTTTCGAAAATCGGACATCAACATTCATTATTGTTTATTCTTGCTTTTTCGACTTTCCATCTGTGTATATTTTCTACTGCCGGAAATCTTAATTGCAAACACGATCGGACATAGAATCTTTACTATAACTTACTCCCTTTTTCCCGGAAAATCAACAGCTTTTGCCTGATCTCACAATCCCTGAGGGCCAAAATTTCTGCGGCCAGAACCGCCGCATTTCTGGCTCCTGCCTTTCCGATAGCAACGGTAGCAACAGGAATTCCAGCCGGCATCTGAACCATGGAATAAAGCGCATCCTGCCCGCCCAGGGCCGATCCTTCCAGAGGAACACCGATCACAGGAAGAACAGTCCGGGAAGCCACCACTCCAGGTAAATGAGCCGCCATACCGGCTCCGGCGATAATGACACCGAATCCGTTTTTTTCCGCCTGAAGAGCAAACTGATCCACGGCTTCCGGTGTACGATGGGCCGACATAATATGCACTTCGTGGGGAATTCCGAAATAATCCAATCCATGAATACAGGATTTCATGACCTCTTCATCGGATGAACTGCCCATGAGAACGGCTACTTTTAATTTGATTGAGTTTAATTTTTTATCCATGCATTCAACTCCTGTTTTAATCAATCCGAGAATTTGACAAGCATTTCATTACGGAATTTATTTGTCTCCGACGGGATCGTAAACCGTTCGAAATGTATGCGCCATAATATCCATTCGTTTCAGAAATGGCAGTTTTTGGTCTGAATATTCGGGAGCAAAAACAGCCAGATCGATCATATACAAACGACCCGAAAGCGAATCATAAAACGTGTAATTTTTAAAAGGTCCGCCTACCACTTTTTCTTTCTGCTCCCAAAGTCCGGTCGTGACAATAGCATCCCTTCCTAAAAATTTCGATCGGAAAGATACCAAGTAATGTTCAGAAACCTCTTCTCCTTCCATGTACGATTTTTCGAGACGGTTACGTTCCTGAACCACCCAGCCCGTATTTAGCATCAAGGTATCGCCTTTTTCGATCCAGTGAATAAAAATCCATCGCTCGGGATATAACCGCCGAAGCCAGACATATCCATCCTCCGAAACCTCATCCATCAGATGGTAGTCGTGCTGTATCCTCAGCGTCCATCCATAAAGGTCGAATAAATGTTTCTCAAGTTTTTTCTCTTCTTTTCGACCGAACATCTCCTTTTCGGTGCGCCGCTTAAAATCCGTATCAAAAATTGCATAGAGCATCTGCCCGTTCGATTCGATTTGCCTTCTGAGCGTTTGAATATCTCTTCCGACAAGAATGACCAGAATCTGATTTCTGGCCCATTGGTTCTTTTGCGTAAATAAAAAATATTCCCCCGTTTCAATACCGGACCGGACATTGGACTGAACAAGCAAATCCTGTACGATCTGTCCGATTTTACCCTCTGAATTGAGTGTTGCAGCTATGATGAGATAACGGAATTCACTGTATCGTTCAAAATCCTGATCGGAGACATGAACAAGTGCAAATGATTTTTCCGGCTGAGGTGTCCTGATCACATGTTCAATTGAATTTCTGAGCGGTCCCTGTAAAGCCTCCCAATCCGTGGAATCCGCCATTACTCCGATCTTGCCTTCCTGCCACCATCCAGTGGGTTTCGATGTACACGATAAAAGAAAAAAGATCAGATAAATGGGAATAAAAACTCTCACTATTTTCATGACGATACTCCTTGATTTTCAGAGACACACTCTGATGCATCGATTCGTTGCGGCCCGATTCTTTTTCGAATCATGAATATTATGCCTCCGGGAAGGCTCGATACAATGGCCACCAGATAGGCCAAAAACTCAACCGAAAAGGATTGTAATGTCGTCATTCCGATTATCCCGAACAGAACCACTCCGGTCTGTTCACGAAGGCCAATTCCACCGATGCTGACCGGCAGGCTGGATACAATGGCCACTACCGGGATAATGAGAAAGAAATAAACCGGCGAAATGGAAATCCCCAGTGAAAGAGCCAACAGATAGTGTGTCATTATTCTTGCACTCTGAACAATTATGGAAATGACGATCACAGAGAAAAACAATTTTTTCTGCCGTCCGAAATCGTGAATTTTACGGTAGACCTCCCGGATCTTTACGACAATATTACCGGGGATCAGCCTTTCCATTATCCAGGCAAAAGGCCGGGCAAACGGTTTATGAAAAAAGAAAAATCCGATAAATATCCACATAAGAATCAGGACAGCACACGGAATTAAAAACTCCATCTTTACATCCAGCTTCAAAATAACAAACGGGGCTGCAAGAATAGCCATGCCGGACATGACAAACAATCCCATGAACCGATCGAGAAAAACCGTTGAAACAGCCGCCGGACCGTTTTTGGCATACCTTCTGATATCATACATTCGGAAAAAATCTCCGCCCATCGCGCTGATAAAAAAATTATTAAAGAACAACCCGACAAAATAAAATGAAAGGGATTGCTTCCAGGCAATGGCAATACGCTCCGATCTGAGAAGAATCCACCACTGGAAACTTCCCAAAATATGGCTGGAACCAAAAAGCATAATGGTCACGATTAACCATCCCAAATTCGCAGTAGAAAGATGGGCCACTACCTTTTCAATACCGATCCTGTGCAGCAGAAATCCAATTAGAAAAGCACTGATCGCGATCTTCAAGCTCTGAATGACAATCTTTCTAATCACTCATTCTCCACTATTCTTGCAGGATAACCTTTAAGTTGACGAACACTCTGCACCCCCCGAAGAAAATAGGCTAGCGCCACACTGCCGCGGTACATGCGATGCAACAATTCGCCCTCGGAAACATTTCTAATCTTCGACACCCGCTTTCTTCCCAGAACAATGATATTCCAGTTTTTAATGACACCCAAAAAACCGATCACAATAGCCAGACAACGTTTCCACTGTCCGGTAATGAATGAAAAAACCAGTGTAATTATCTCAAGAAAAAGACGAATCGGAAAAAGCCACAACAAGGTAACCCACGTATGATTCCGCAGCAGCATCAGAAGATTGTTCCGATGATTGAGCAACATTTTTTTTAGCTGTTGTTCATTTAAAGTACCACCCGTCTGGTGGTACACCTTAGAAGCAGGTTCAAAGACGATCCGGTAGCCGGCCCATTGAATCCGCCAGTTCAGATCGATCTCTTCCATGTGAGCGAAAAAGGTTTCATCGAACAGACCGGTTTTTTCAAGAACGGAACGGTTGAAAAGCGTCGCGGCTCCGGTTGACCAGAAGATATCTCTCTTCTGATTATATTGGCCCTCATCCAGTTCCATGGTATTGAAAAGACGTCCCCATGCAAAAGGATAACCGAAAATATCGATCTCGCCGCCCGCCGCCCCGCAGTAATCGAAACGCCTGCGGTTATAAATCGAAAGCATTTTGGGTTGAACAGCCGCGATTCGTGGATCAGATTCAACCGCCTGAATGAGCGGACCCAGCCAATTCGAGTCTACTTCCGTATCGTTATTGAGTAGAAGCACGTAAGGACTTTTCGAAGAACGGATTCCGAGATTGCATCCTGCTGCAAATCCCAAATTAACTGGACTTCTGACAAGATGGATATCCGGAAATTCAGCCTTCACCATTTCGACACTGTTGTCTGTGGACCCGTTATCGACAATCAGAATCTGAAAATTCCGATACCGGCTTTTTTGCAATGAAAGAAGGCAACGGCGAAGAATCTCTTCGCCGTTCCAATGTGGGATAACAACAACAATCTTTGGAATCCGCTTGTTCAATCCGGAGCTCCCGTTATAATATAATAAGCTTTATTTTTTATTTTTCTTTATTTTCTCCTCTTGCCAGTGAATCTCTTCCTGCCAATTGTTTTAATTGTTCCAGCTGCTGCTGTGCGTTGGTATCTTCCGGATGACGGAGAAGCCAGTTCTCAAGCAGATGGACTCCTTTCTCGTATTGTTCGGACATCTGGTACACCCGGAACAGCTCCGAATAGGCTTGAACATCATCTTTATTTTGATTAATCAACTCCATAAGAATTTCTTCGGCCCGGTCCCATTTATTGAGAAACTGCCCGTAGTATCCCGCAAGCCAGATTCTTTCATCCCGACTGACCTGAGTTCCCGGCAATATGTATTTAAATTGTTCGTCCACATCTTTGTCACGACCGAGTCTTCGGTAGAGGTCAGCGACGATCAGGGCCGTCTGCTCACTCGAATAGGGGATATGGCTCGGCGGAATTAATCGCGACATCTCATCCAGGACAAAAGAAGCATCCTCATTCTTTCCATTTAAAAGGTAATATCTGGCCAGTTCCCGATAAGCCGAACGGTAGTTCTGCAACAGGGCAATCGTACTCCGGTTAAAATAAACTTTCGGATCATTCAGACCGCGGTATTGATACTTTTCTAAAAGATTCCGTCGAAGAGTATCCGGTTCGATATGTTTAACTTTGTAAGGAAGTACCTTAAATGCCAGACCATCCATACGTAAATACTCATCCAGACCAATCATATTGTCCCTGGAGACCGTTACCGCAAAATAGACCGGCTTCTTCCACTTTGCTGCTTCCAGAATGCGAAGTATCATTAGATCCTGAACGCGAAGCCCTCCTCCTTCGGCCACCTGAAAGGTTGGTTCCAGCTTGAAAGTCAGACTTTCAGACAAGCCTGCGGCATCATCAGAATTAAGTTGTTTTTTTAATGTTTCTCTTACCTCTTCCGGGATGCTGATCTGGAATTGTTTGGTCTTCCATCCGACCGGATAAAGACGGGAAATGACATTGTCGGTCAATCCCATTGGGACGGGAGGATCATCATCCCTTAATTGTTTGATGTACCACTGTGTGTTTAAAAGGGACAAATTAACCACATGGACATCTTTCCGAACACCGTATACTTCTTGGAGAAACCAGAGAGGAAATGTATCATTGTCACCATTCGTAAAAATGATTCCATCCTGTTCACACGACTGCAGAATGTTATATGAATAATCATAGGCAATATAATTACCGCTCCTGTCGTGGTCTTGAAAATTATAGGCAAATAAATTGACCGGCACCGCAATCAAAAGAACGATAGAAACAACTGCAAAAACGATTTTTTTCAGAGCCAGCCGCTTTTTAATCAAATCGGATATCCATTCAAAAATGCCGGCAATCCCTATTCCGATCCAGAGGGCAAATGCAAAAAAAGAACCCACATAGGAATAATCCCTTTCACGCGGTTCAGGATCTTTCTGATCCAGATAGAGAATAATGGCGTATCCGGTGATCAAGAATAAAATTAAAACTGCCACAGCGCGTTTCTTGTCCCGGAAAAAGTGATGTACCGCACCCCACAAACCGACGATAAAGGGAAGGCCGTACAGACCCCTGAGGCTGATTATTTCAATAATGCGGTTATTTTCATCGAACTGGTTTCCCTTCCCGATAAACTGCCAGCCGAAATAGCGGGTGTACATAAAGTGAATCTGGTACCGCCAAAAATCCGCCTGTCGGTGCATGAAGGTCAGGAACAAACTCTCATTGCCGTACTGTTTTCTGCCGAGATAATCATTCATTCCCTGAAGTGTGGCGGGTGCATTCTCGTTGATCGGGGGATTCAGTCCGGCACGTACATAAATAAGGATATATGTGGAATATCCGATAAACACAAGTACCGGAATTACCCACCAGGCGCGAAAAGCGCCACGGTCTTTCCGATACATGTAAATGAGACTGGCGATAACCCAGATTGCACCGAAATATTTCAGAAAGTTCCATGCCCTGGCCTGATGCTCATTGATGGCTGTGTAGGACATTTTCGATGGATCGAATTGAAAAAAGAGGACGTACAGTGTAAACGGTACAATCGCCTGGACAAAAATCAACAGCAGCAAATTTCTGACTGTTTTATTTTCGTGAAAAAATGCGACCAAAAGCACGAATGGATATGTCAAAATATTCAATAGATGAACGCCCGTTGCCAGACCAAACAGATAAAAGATGAGAAAGATGAGAACGATGCTTCCTGCTTTTTCCGACCGTTCTCCCCAGTAAAGCGCCAGCCAGACCACAACTGCCGTAAAAAACATGGAAAAAGCATACACTTCGGCTTCCACAGCATTGAACCAGAAACTGTCCGTAAACGCAAACGCCAGTGCGCCAAATGCACCGCTGAAATACATGATGAACCGATCTTCCCAATTTTTCGCTTCACCGCGCCATCGCCGTATCAATTGAACAATAATCAGATAGGCAAAGAAAACCGAACCGGCACTTACTAAAACAGAAAACATATTGACGCGCAGCCCGATGTCTTTGAAAAAAGGAAGCATGGTGAGAATTCTTCCGATTAGCAGATAGAGCGGCGCGCCGGGGGGATGCATGACACCTAAAATATTTGAACAAGCGATAAATTCACCGCAGTCCCAGAAAGAGGTGGTGGGTGCCACGGTCCGTGCATAGGTGATGAATGCGATTAAAAAAACCACTGCCCCGACAATAGCTTGAATTTTCCGGTTGATCGATTTGTCTAAAGAATCCATTCATTTCCTCCACATAACTAATTGTGATTAACTGAATAAAATACATCAAATT
>Ga0315542_1000645_pt1 | contig 22217 bp, 13 predicted proteins | sample SalMarSW160120MG_FD_202541 | JGI IMG/M metagenome (GOLD analysis project Ga0315542, IMG submission 202541) | Salt marsh sediment microbial communities from the Plum Island Ecosystem LTER, Massachusetts, United States - Salt Marsh Sediment SW1601-20 ... | reverse complement strand
CGCCTGTCGGACCAACAAAGGCATAGGTCTTCCCCCTTACCAACTCAAAATTTACTCCATGAAGTACTTCAGTACCATTAGGATAACTGAATGATACATCACGAAAACACATTAATGAGTTACTTGGTATACTATTGGTGTCTTCCACATAATTCAGGTTACTCTTGAGTGATAACAGATGTGAAATCCTGTCCCATCCGGCCATTGCAACCTGGAAGTTGGCCCACAGTGAGGCAAGTTGCCGTAAGGGATTATAGAAATTTGTCACATATGCAATAAAACTGATCAATAAGCCTATAGAAAAATTACCACCTTCTATAAGATATATGCCATATCCAAGAACAATTAACTGACCCAGGTTTGCAGCTAGAGTATACACAGGCATAAATACATTGTTTGCAATTCCTGCCTGTAATGATTTGCTGTAATTATGTTTATTGGCCTGTTCAAATCGTCTGCGGAAATAATCACGACGATTAAAAGCAACAATAACTTTAAAGTTTGCAAGGCTCTCCTGAATTTCAGCGCTCAGGCTGCCGGTAGTCTTCATACTTGCAGCATTCCGGCTTTTTACCCACGGGGAAATGGTTTTGGTAAATATCCAGACCAAAAGTGCCGGAGAAAGAGCTGCAAGGCCCAGTTTAAGATTTATAGACAAAAGAATAATACCGGCTCCTGTCATTGTGAAAATACTTCCAATGAATTGCATAAGCGATTGTGAAAAGAACTGGTTGACCTTATCAGTATCATTGTTTATACGCGAAATGAGATCCCCGGCCTTGTTCTGGTTAAAGAAGTCGACCGGCAGTTCCTGAAGCTTATTAAACACAACATTCCGTAATTTGAACAGCATGCGCTGACCTATGCTGCCCATCAGAAACATCTGGGTATAATTAACAATGAACGCTATAACATAAAGAACCAGTAGTATTCCGGCAAAAACAAGTACTCCATGATATTGTTTTGTTTGAATATATGTATCGATAGTATACCCTATTAAATAGGGTCCAAGCAGGTTAAATCCTGCATTAATGAAAATTGCAACAAAAGCTATCCTCAGATTCCTGTGCTCATCCTGGATAAGAGCAACAAGTCTCCTGAGTGATGCAAATCCTGATTTTTTCTTCTCAGTATTGCCCTGTGCCTTATTCAGATCATAGTTCATAATGTTGTGTGCTTAGTTGTGAGCTATAAATCTGGGCATATTCAGGAGAACTCTCTTTCAGCGTTTTATGTTTGCCGATTGCAATAACTTCCCCTTCCATTAACAGGACTATCTGTTCAAAATGCCTGACAGGTGCAATTTTTTGTGAAACTGAAATGAGTGTCAGGTCAGGATAATTGTTTTCAAGGTTACAAAGTATCTTGTTCTCAGTATTCCTGTCGACGCGTGAAGTGAAATCATCCAGGAGAAGGATAGAGGGGTTCAGTGCCAGAGCCCTGGCGAGCATAATACGCTGCTTCTGCCCTCCAGATAAACTGGTTCCCCTTTCAGATACAATGGTATCCAGCTTATCAGGTAACGAATCAATGAAATCTTTCAGTTCAGCAGTAACTATTGCCATTTCCATTGATTCGGGAGTCACATTTGTATTAAAAGCAATATTCTCGCGCAATGTCATATTGAAGATAACACTATCCTGGAATACAAAGCCTATCTGGCTGTAGAACAATTCCTTTTTATAATCGTCAATACTGACACCATCAAACTCCAAAGAACCTGAATCGGGAGAGATAAGGTTTGTAAGTAAATATAAAAGCTGACTTTTCCCTGCTGCAGTAGGTCCGATAATGGCAGTTTTGGTACCGGCTTTAACATTAAAGGATACTTTCTTCAGTATAGGTTTCCCTGCAATTGACAATGACACATTACTGAGCCTGACATCACCCTTTATCCTTGTGTTGCGGACACCTTCCTGCTTAGGTTCGGGAGCTTCAAGTACTTCATATATCCTCTGATACGAAGCTGTAGCCATAGCTATTATATTACTCATAAAGCCTATCATCATAATAGGGAAGATCAGCATGAACAGATAGCTGTTAAATGCTGCAAAATTTCCAAGAGACATTTTTTCTGCCACTACAAAATGACCGCCAAGGGCAAGAATTGTAACCACGGCCAGGTTCGAAACAAACATTATTACCGGAATAAGAGTCGCAAACAAACGAAGAATTGATATGCCCAGATCACGCGACACAACATTGGTTTCCAGGAATTTCATACTTTCCGGCTGCTGAGAATTCAGGACTCTTATAAGGGCAGAACCTATAATGCTTTCATTAATGATCTTGTTAAGTGAATCAATTACCTCCCTGCTTCGCCTGAATAAAACCCTTACCTTCCTTAGTACCATAAAAAAGGTAACACCTATTATCGGAACGATAGCTATAACTGCCAGTGCAAGTTTCCAATTTGTGAGTATCAACAGCACAGACACTCCAATAAGAACAAAAGCCGAAGAGATAATTGTTACAAAGGCCTGTGATACAAACATTTTAACTGAATCGACATCCGAGGTGAGGTTTGTCAGCAACTTTGCAGAATTCGATTTTAAGATGAAGGAATAACTCTGGCGAGAGATCTTTTCCGAAAGAGATGTTCTGATATCTCTTGCTACCCTCTCAGAAGCAAATGTCTGCAACAGGCTTTGTACGAATGTAAAGACAAATATAGCAAATGCAACTGACAGAAATTCGGTTATGATGGTACTAAGATTAAAATGCCCGGCTGAATAGGCATCTATCCCCTTTGCAATGATCTTTGGTATGAACAAGTTCACTCCACTTCCCATCAAAGCCATTACGATCAGTACTATAACCATCGCGGAATAACGCCGTAATAAACTAAAAACACTTGGCTTAACCTTCCTGTCTGCGACAGTCGGGCTTTCAGCTTTATGCATATATGATAATTTTATTTGTCAAATATGTAACCTAAACGATTGTCCTTCTATGAAGCCGGTAAAAATACATTATTTACTTCCAAATTTTTAATTAGATTATAAAATTTAACGCAAAAAACTCCATGAGAAATGAATAAGACGGGTGTTAAAATCTTTATAACAATATATATTAGCTATTGTTTTTATGCATAAACTAATAATATTAAATTTGAATAGACTTTATTACCTTTTCCAAATGAGATTACAGTTTAAAACCAATCTGATATATAAATGAATGCAAATGCTCCAGCAACAGTGTCACCATTGCCAGGCAGGGTGACTTCTGTCGATTTCTTTCGTGGGTTTACCATGTTCTTGTTAGCCGGAGAAGCGACCGGGCTATATGAGGAACTTGGCAAATATAACAATGGTTTCATGCAGTTCCTGGGAACACAACTGAGTCACCATGAGTGGCATGGCCTGCATTTCTGGGATCTTATTCAGCCCTTCTTCATGTTCATTGTTGGTGTTGCTATTCCATTTGCGGTAGCTAACAGGCTTAAAAAGGGATACAGTAATAAATCCATCCTGAATCATGCTATTAAACGCTCTCTTTTACTCCTTTTTTTCGGGTGGGCTTTATATTTTGTGGATGCCGGTCATCTTGTATTCAGGTTTCAGAATGTCCTGGCACAGTTATCAGTAACTTACCTGGTTGCCTTCCTTATCAGGAACAAGAGCTTTCTCTTCCAGCTAATCTTTACTCTTGCCATTCTTGTATTAATAGATCTTGCATACAGGTTTTTCCCGGTTGCAGGCTTCAACCATCCCTGGGTTAATTTCGAAAACCTTGGGGCCTGGTTCAATAATAAAATAGAAGGTGTCGATAAAGCCAGTGAATGGGCTACTCTTAATTTTGTATCTACTACTGCGCATACGGTATGGGGTGTTCTGTGCGGTAAGCTTCTTATGAGTGACAGGACAACCGGGAAAAAAATACAGATTCTGGTTATCGCAGGCGTCTCAGCCCTGATTATAGGTTATTCTCTCGACTGGCTTAATATCACACCGATTATTAAGAAGATAGCAACTTCTTCCTTTGTCTTCGCAAGTGGAGGATGGGCAATCCTCGTTCTGGCCTTTTCTTACTGGCTTATAGATGTAAAGAAACTCTTCATTAAAGGTTCCCGGATGTTTATCATTGTAGGAATGAACAGCATATTCATATATCTCTTTTTCTCGTTCCGTGGTGCCAGTATCTTTAACAGAATAGCTTCAGCTTTCAGTCAGCTGCTGTTTTCATGGACAGGAGAAATAACAACAGAGGTAATAGCCAGCCTGGGTGTATGGGCCGCCCTATGGTACTTATGTTACTGGCTTTATAAGAATAAGATATTTATTAAAATATAGAGAAGCGTCACTTTAAGATCTCCTTTTGTATTACCTAATACATTGATTATCTTATAATACCCCCTTCTCTTTTAGGAGAAGGGGGCCAGGGGGATGAGGTAAATCTCATTTCTTCCTCATAGCTTTCTCCTCTCCTCCAGGTGAACTCAGTACAAACCCGGTCACTTCACCTTTATCATTGACGTTAAATTCTATTGTATAACCTTCCATATATTTTATTGCAAATTTACTTTTTGAAACTGGTGTCATTTCCATTTCCGGTTGTTCCGGGATAATCAGAAAGAGTGTTTTATCATTTTTAAGTGTTACATTGACCGTTTCTTCGTCAAAGTCATATTCACCGGCATATTTCTGTAAGTCAGCTGCTGAAACTTCTTCATTTTCAGAAGTTTTAGTTCTGCCAGGAAGTTTGGATTTCACATAATCTGCCTGTTCAGTCATTCCTTTTGATTGTTTGCTCATGGCTATTCCGTTTAAAATCATGCCATTGAAATAGGGGAAAATTTGCTGACGATACTGTTCTGGTATAGTATCACGAAAGTTGACAATCATATCAATACCTTTTTTGAAATTAGCCGGATCCTGTATTCGCTTCAGGTAATTGGCAAAAGGTTGCAGGATCATGAATTTCTCATTACCGAACGGCAGGTTATCAAATCGCGTTGCAAGAGAATCAAAGTCATTCTCACCGGAGTATGTAAATAATATATTAGTTACTGCCTCAGAAAGTGATCCCTTAACATGCTGGCCTCTCAGAGATCTGGCCTTTTCCAGTGCAGCTGCAGTATCAATAGTACCAAGCGCAATGAGTGCACTTCCAGCAATTGAATACGATGAATCGCTGATTGATTTCAGAAACAAAGGTTTATATGATGGCTTTTTATATTTTCCAAGAGCCTCAATGGCACTGGCTCTCACAAGTGAATTCGGATCACTCACTGCCATTTCAGCGAGAAGTGGTTCAACAGATTTTTTCACTGAATCATTCTGCAGATATAATTTTTTCACTGCATAGGAGCGTAATCCATGATACCTGTCCTGCATAGCGGTCTCCATAAATTCAAGGGCTTTATGATCATCGCTCTGATTTTTAGCCGCAAAATCAATGGCTTCCCTCCTGTCGAGATATAATCCTGCATAATTATATTGGAAAATGTAATTATCCATTGTCTTATGATCATCTTTTACGCACAGGAGTATCTTGTCTCCATCAAAGTTGATCAGATCAGGCCTGGTGACAAATGGAAATGTAAATGAATCCACTTTGTTATCGAGCCAAACCTTGTAGCGTTTTTTCCCGCCTTGCTGATAAACATCAATAGCAACAGGTAACTTAAAAATTTTATCAGGTTGATTCTGTTTCACAACAACAGTAGCTGTCTTACCAGCATCATTAAAATTATAACTGATATCAAGTATAGGGTGTCCGCTCCCGAAATACCATTCATTCCAGAACCAGTTCATGTCCTGACCTGTTACCTGTTCAAAAGCAAGACGCAGATCATGTGCCTCACTGGTGCCAAATTTGTGCGTATTCAGATAAAGATTCAACGATTTATAGAAAGCACTGTCGCCTACATAGTACCTTAACATATTTAAGATGCGTCCTCCCTTCTGGTAACTCACTCTGTCGAACACCTCTTCACGGTTTTTGTAATAAAACCTTACCAGGTCCTTTTTATCGCTCCTGCTCGATAAATAGGTCTGTAAGCCCTCATAATTATGTTCGTCACCAGCATCTTTCCCATGCTTGTACTCATCCCATAAAGTTTCGCTGAGGTCAGCAAACGATTCATTCATTGTAATATTACTCCAGCTCTCGGTGGTGACATAATCTCCGAACCACTGGTGAAACAATTCATGTGCAATACCATCTTCCCAGTTGTTACCATCAACAAGTTGCCGTGCATCCTGTTGGGCAAATGAACCATGAACAGTTGCAGTTGTATTTTCCATGGCACCGCTTACATAGTCCCTCACAGCGATCTGAGAATACTTCTGCCATGGATAATCAACTCCGGTAATTCTCGAATAAAAGGCGATCATCTCCGGAGTAAGCCCGAATATCTTTCGCGCAACCGGAGCATACTCCTTCTCTACATAATAACTTACCTCTTTACCCTTATACTGGTCTTTAATGACAGAAAATTCTCCTACTGCCATCATCATGAGATAAGGTGCATGGGGCATATCCATCAGCCAGGTATCGGTACGGGTGCCGTCCTTATTCTTTTTACTCCTGACCATTAACCCGTTGGAAAGAGTCAGGTACTTATCACGTACAGTCATACTGATTTCATCAGTCGTTTTCTGATCAGGTTTATCAATAGTAGGTACCCATCCTGAATTGGATTCTGTTTCTCCCTGCGTCCATATCTGGGTTGGTTTGTCCTTTTCGGTACCAAGCGGATTTATGAAATAAAGTCCTTTGGCTCCTGAGATTGCTGCACTGCCACGAGTTTTGCTTTCGTTTGGTTTAGCTATGTAGTTAATAAACAAAGTATAATTTTCACCGCCTTTATATGTCCTGTTGAGCGTTATATGCAACTTCATCCCGTCGTAGGTATATTGAAGCGGAAGATTCTTCCTGCCCTGCACCAGCGATACTTCCAGGATGCTCATGTTCTTAGCGTCAAGTGTAAGGGAATCTGTAGGATAAAAATGGGGATGTAATGTCACCCATTCCTTTCCATACATCCACGATTTTGAATAGTCAAAGCTGACATCAAGTTTTGTGTTTACCAGATCATTTATTTTGGTTGCGCTGGCCCTGTAGATAGTCTCCCATTTTTCCTTTTTGCCAGAATTTCCAGGCTGTGAAAAACAGATAAATGAAATGAGCAGAAGTATGCCTGTAAGGATTTTTTTCATGTTGTTTGATTTAATATATTAATTATTTGAGGTCTGCAGTATCCCTTTCTTTATAAGTTTATTGGTTCTGCGACGTTGTCTTTTTATATTTCTTGAATAGATTATCAGGTACATGACCGGGATCATCACCAGGGTAATAAAAGTTGCAAAACTCAAGCCAAAAATTATAGTCCATGACAGAGGCCCGAAAAACATAACATTATCACCTCCAAAGTGAAGTTGTGGATTAAGCTTTGTTAATAAGGTCGAGAAATTGATGTTCATTCCAATGGCCAGAGGAATAAGCCCCAGAATAGTAGCCGTTGCTGTTAGCACGACAGGAGTTATTCTTGTTTTCCCTGCTTCTATTATCGCAGCACGTGTTTTTGCTCCTCTCTTTTTAATCACATCGGTAAATTCAACAAGCAATATTCCGTTCCTCACAACAATACCTGCAAGGGCAACAATACCCATTCCGGTCATGATCACAGAAATTGTCATACCGAATATCATATAACCCAGCAGCACGCCTATCAGACTGAAAATTACCTCGGAAATAATTATGAGGGCCTTTGACATGGAATTGAACTGGGTAATCAGAATAAACATTATCAGGAAAAGCGATAGTATCATAGCTTTTGAAAGAAATATCATTGATTCCTGCTGATCTTCCTGTTCACCGGTAATACGGATATCAACTCCTGTTGGTGATGTGAACTGAGGCAAGGCCTTCCTAATCTGTGCATTTATCTCGTTAGCGTTGAAACCATCGAGTACATTCGAAGATAATGTTATCACCCGTTTAAGGTTAAGTCTGTTTATCTGCCCGAAACTGTTTACATAATCAATGTGCGCAACCACCGACAAAGGTATCTGTCTTATTAGTCCGGAATTCATGTCCCTGTACGTAATTGTAAGGTTAAGCAGTTGTTCAATATCTTCGCGCTGATCCTTTTTAAAACGCAGCATTATAGGGAACTGGTCCTCTCCTTCCCTGTACCTTGAGATTTCCTTTCCAAGCTGACCCGTACGTATTGCATCACCGACCGTACCTGCTGATATGCCTTCAAAATTAGCCCTTTCCCTGTCGAGATTCACAATTAGTTCAGGTTTTGATGAGGCAAAATCAGATTTAAGTTCCTCTATACCACCAATCTGCAAAGAATCGATATATCTTTGAAAACGCCTTGATGTCTTGTCAAGTAAAGAAAGGTCATCTCCGGAAATCTCAATGTTAACGGGTTTACCTGTAGGTGGACCCATTTTAGTCTTATCCACAACGATTTCTGCTCCCGGAATATCCTTAACCGCTTCCCTGAACCTGTTCATATACTCGCCGGTATTCTTTCCCTTCCTGTATTTGAATTCAACAAAATTCACTCCAATTTTAGCAAGGTTCGACGATTTACTTGAATTATCAAAATTATTATCAGAAGCCAGGAATGCCACGTTGGTAACCATCGATTCCACAAGCGGATTATTCTCTCCCATAACATTCATTATCCGGCGTTCAACAATACGGGCCACGGAATCTGTAACCGAGATGTCGGTGCCTATTGGCATCTTAATATAGGTATAAATAGTATTTGGCTGGTTATCAGGGAAAAAGACAACCTTAGGCTTTACAATATTGTTCAGTATCATTGTGAAAATAAATAAACCCACCATTCCCCAGAGTATTTTTGCCGGACGTTTCCCTTTCAGTACCCATTTAAGGAGATTTTCATACTTCATCATCATGGCAGGAATGAAATGTGTCTGGAACCTTCTTAAAACCTTATATCCGAACAATTGATGTGCCAGAAATGAGAAGTCGATGAAGAGCAGGAGGTTGCCCAGTAAAGGTAACCTTGCTACATGAAGCAGGACTACAATGAGTGCTCCTGCCAGCGATATTTTGTAAACCGTAGGTAATGGGACAGGTCGTTCTTCATCATCATGTTTCATAAAATCTACCGCGAATACCGGGTTGAAAATGTATGCAACAACCAGAGAAGCAAACAGAGTGATAATCAAAGTCACCGGGATGAAAACCATGAAACTTCCCACAACACCGGGCCAGAACGCCAGCGGGAAGAATGGGGCAAGGGTTGTAAGGGTTCCTGAAAGGATTGGTTCAAATACTTCACCAGCAGCATATTTTGCTGAGAGTTTTATATCCATTCGTGTCTGCCTGTGCACCCTGTGAGTGTTCTCAATAACAACAATCGCATCGTCGACAACAATTCCAAGGGCAAAGATGAAGGAAAACATTACCAGCATATTCATGGTAAAACCAATCCAGGGCAATACTATATATGCAATAGCCATTGAGAGCGGAACAGAGAATCCAACAAAAATTGCATTTACCAGGCCCATGAAGAACATAAGTACAATCACCACAAAGATAAAACCGAGTATTATGGTATTATTCAAATCTTTTAGTGTGTTCCTTGTATATCTTGACTGATCGCCTGTTACCTGTACAATCAGGTTGGTGGGAAGTACAGTCTTCTGCATATCAGTGATTATTGCCTTTATCTTATCTGATGCATTAAGAAGGTTTTGTCCGCTTTTCTTTATCACGTTAAGGGTGACCACATTCTTCCCATTGAAACGTGCATAGTTCTCCGGAGTATGATATCCGTCGCGCACAACAGCTATATCCCTGATTTTCACCAATGCACCGCTTGCAGTTGTAATTATTATATTTCCAATCTCATCTACATTTTTCACTTCACCCACGACCCTTATGGAGCGGCTCATTCCCTGAAGGTTAATATTGCCACCCGAAACAGTCATATTATTCTGGCTAACTGCCTGTTCAACATCTCTGAAAGTAAGATTTGCGGCCTGCATCTTATACATATCAACATCGATCTGAATCTCGCGGTCAAGTGCACCGCCAATTTCAACCCTTGTAATTTCGGGAAGACTCTCTATCCTGTCCTTCATGTCGTCAGCGTACTTTTTAAGCCTGTCCAGAGGAATATCTCCCGAAAGGTTAATATATTGAATAGGTATTTCTGACAGATCTATTTCCATCACTGAAGGATCGATGAAAGAGGGATCGTTGGGTAGATCCTTTTTGGTCTTATCAACAGCATCCTTTACCCTTTGCTTGGCTTCCTTGATATCAATACCGGTATTGAATTCAACAATTATTGCAGAAAAATCCTGTATCGAACGCGATGTGATCTTTTTGACATCGCTGATTGATTTGAGATTCTTTTCCAGCGGTCGTGTAACAAGGTTCTCCATATCCGATGGAGAAGTGCCTGGATATATGGTATTCACATATATTGTTGGTATAACTATATCTGGGATCTGTTCCTTTGGGATTGTGATATAGTTAATTACCCCAAAGACAGCTATGATAAATAAAAGGACATATATACTGATCTTATTGTCAATTGCCCAGCTGGTACCAAAAAATTCCTTATATTTTTTTTCCATGCATATATTTTTTTCTTCCAATAAATTGTATATCAGAACAATAGTTAAAATCTAACATATTCACCATCAATGAGCTCCTGGTAGCCCACGGAAACGACTTTATCACCATCTTTTAAACCGTTCATGATCTCGGCTATACCGTTGTAACTGTTACCTAAAACGACAGGTTGCTTGAATGCAGCATTGTAATTACCCTTTGGACGAATGACATAGACATAACTACCTGAAAGGTCAGTCTGTATCACATTCATGGGTAATAAAATTGAACTATCTGAATGGTAATCGTTTATCTGAACAATGGCAAGCATGTTAGCCTTAAGATCAGAAATACCGTTCCTGATGCCCGTTTCTATAATGAAGGTTCGATTGGTCGGATTGATATACTGGCTGACAAAATCTACTTTCGTTTTCACCTGCTTTTTAATATCAGGGAAAAGAATTACAAGCGAATCGCCAATTTCAACTTTTGAAGAGTAAGCCTCTGATACTTCAGCAGTAACTTTCAGATTTTTAAATGCAACAACTCTGTAAGCTGCTAACCGTGGATCGGGCGAAACCACCCCCCCAACCTTGATATTGCATTCTTCAATTGTTCCGTCAATTGGCGACTTGATCTTGAATTTGTCGATCTGATCATTAAGTGAAGATATCTGGCGTTCAAGTGATTCCTTATTGGTTTTGGTCTGAAGATACTGCACTTCACTCCCTATCTTCTGGTCCCAGAGACGCTTTTGTTTATCGAAAAGATCGGATGCAAGCTTATATTGAGCCTCCAAACTTTGCATCTGGCTACGGTACTGGTTATCATCTATCTGAGCCAATACCTGTCCTTTTACTACCTTATGGCCAACATCAGCATACTTGGCTATTATTGTACCCGGGGCTTCGGCGAAAACACCTGCATTCTTGTCTCCATCCAGTTTGCCCTGTACCCGGATAAAATGATCAAATGGGCTTTTACTGGTTTCTGTTACACCTACAAACTTGAATTTTTCACTATCAAGGGTGTCTTTTTGCTCCAGCCTTATCTGCTCTTCCAGAGTCTTAATTTTGTCAGCAATTGCAGACTGCTGGCTTTTTAACTTTGTAAGCCGGGCTTTTTTATCTCCCGAGCATGAAATAACGAATAACAAAATTGCTATGCCGGTTATCAGTAACTTGATGTTTTTCATATCCTGTGTGATTTGAATTATTTTCGTTTTATATTTATTTGCTGCTGTTGCTCAATATTCTGTCAAGCTCCGCCTTTGCATTGAGCAACGCAAGGACCGAGTTGTAATAATTAGATTCGGTATTGAGGAACTGGTTCTGATTCTGTGTCAGCTCAAAACTTGTCGATACGCCCTCCTTGTATTTTATTACCGTCCGGTCATAAATAGTTTTGCTAAGGTTCATGCTCTCCTTATTGGTTACATAATTACTATATGCTGTCTGGTAATTACTGCTGGCTTTTTCATATTCCATAATAAGACCCTGCCTGGCATCTTCCTTAGCCAGGACAGATTTCTGCAGGTCGAAGTGGGCCTGACTTACCTTTGAACTTCTAACGCCGCTTGTTACAATGGGGATATTAAGCGTTGCCCCAACAACATCCTTAACAGCGAAATTGAAAGAAGGCTGGTTGGTCTGCTCCTCATGCCTGTAAAAGGCTGAAATTGTGGGAAGATATTGAGCTTTCTGCACCTTAAGCAATAACTCAGATATCTGTTCCTGGGCAGATGCCATCTGGTAATCAACACTTTTGTTCACATCAAACTCCTGTGGCGACAGGTACTGGAGATTACCCTGCATTATGATGCCGGATAAACTGTCGGTCAGTTCGACATTTGCACTGAAGTCCAGTCCAAGCTGAAATTTAAGTAGCTTCATCGATATCTCCTTCTGCGACTCCATGGAAGCTATCAGGGTTTGAATATTGGATCTGTTGATTTTGATCTGATCAACATCTGTTTCTTCATTCAATCCTTCCTTATTTATCATCGAAAGGTCTTTGTATGTCTGATTAACAGTATTGTAACTGGTATTGAGCAGTTTTATATTTTCCCCGAGCACCAGGAGTAGATAGTATGTCCCGGCCACCGTCTCCCTGGTCTGTTGTTCAGTCTTATAAAGGCCTTTTTCAGTCATCTGACTGACCACCTTGGTTGCCTGCAGACCAACAAGGTATTGTCCGCTGAAAATAAGCTGCGACAATGTCATATCAATTGTAGTATTGTTTCTCACACCAAGTGCAATGGGCGGAGAGTTAAGATATGCGTTATTGAAATCTTCTCTCGTCAGATAACCATCAGGTAAGGAATTCACATCCAGATAAGGACCAAAACTGATCTGAGGAACCACAAACTGATGCATGTAATTTGCCGACACATTCACCTGTGGAAGTCCTGTAGCCAGGTTCTCCCAGACTTTCTTCCGTGCACTACTGACATCAATCTTAGCAGACTGAACAGAACGATTGTTTTTAATTGCAAAATCCTGAGCTTCAGATAAAGATAATTTGAGAATTTCTTTATTATCCTGGCTGAAAGAATTTGTAACCAGGACCACAAGAAAAATGGTAATGAAATATTTTCGAATCAGATTCATATTTTTCAAATGTTAAATGTTAAAAGTTACTATTTTGCAATCCTTTTATTTTTTTTTCTAATTCAATTATTCCTTTTTCAGTCGCAATAGCTCTAATATGGTAGTTCAGAAGTTCCAGGAAAAGATTGACTGAAGTAAATTCCTCAATGGTAAAAAGCTCGTTAAAATGAATATTTTCGGACCTCGATATATATAGTTTAGCAATAATTTCATTATTCAGTTCATCGCGATATAATCCTTCATCTTTACCCTTTTTAAGGTTTAAAAGCAGATAGTTGTACATTCCTTCCCTTCTGGCTTTTACTGTTTTTTGATAATGAGCAGGATAATATTTTCTCAGGTCATATTCTGTGGCAGGATTCTGATTGCGCATTAATCTGTTCACGAATATAGATATCTCAAACAGCTCCTCTATAGCATTGAAGCCCTTGTTAAAACACCTGCATATCTCTTCCTGCCTCATCTCTATCTCAAAATCCACAAATTTCCCGACAAGATCTTCTTTATCGGCAACGAATTGATAAAGAGTTTTTTTTGATATTCCCAGTTCCTTTGCAACATCATCCATTGTGATACTCTTTATGCCATACTTCATGTAGAGTTCACGTGCCTTCATTAAAATATTTTTCAGCTCTTCATTCATGCCGCAAAAGTATAATAAAAAACTTTGGAAACAAATTTTATACAAAATGTTTCCAAAGTTTTTAGCAACAATTAAGAAATTATTTTGGAATGTTTTGGGATACAATTACTTCCCTAACGATTTTTCAGAAGAATTTTTCTTTAGTCATGAAAACAAATGGCTATATTCCGCTGATAATACGTGCTTTAATTGATTCATATTCTGAATCTGTGATAAGTTTATTATCCAGCATTTGTTTTGCCTGCTGTAGTTTTGTTGTGGCATCATCCGATGCATTCCCGGTTAGTTGACTTCCCTTGGTATTTCCAATGGTGACTCCTCCTGATTTTGCTCTAAGCTCTTCCAGCTCTCTAATACGTCTCTTTTCCCTCCATGACTGTTCCTGTGTCTGCGCCAGACGATATACCTGTTCAGCCTGTTCTTTTCTGAATCCTGTCAGCACCAATAACTGATTAGAGTCTTCTGAAATAGCCAGGTCAGTTAATTTGGATATTTTCATAGTAATATCGGCCCCAAAAATTCCCACTTTTAATTTGGTATCGCCCAGGTCCTGCCATCTAAAGTCAGTCATATCAAATCCACCCAGTAACCCCCTTTTTATTTCAATAAACCTTCCTGAAGTTGCTCCAATAAGAATCCTCCTTTTTGTTAAGGCAAATAACCTCCGCTGGATTGCCCATGCATCAAGGGTTTCTCCGCTGACAAGAACCGAATTTAGGTACTCAAGCGCTTTGGTCAGGCGGGGATCTTCTGATGAATCATCATTTGTTGTCATTGTCTGAGATATTAATAATTTAATGATTATAATAAACATTCAGCGTTTGGCAAATGTTCAAATTTGCTGAAAAGAATAAGGACTGAACTTGTGGTCATTTTAAGGATATTAGCGGGAAGAGAGTCTTTCAATAATCTCCATGCACATGCGTCCGTTATGGTATGGACATATCCAGAAGCCAGCCTTATCTCCGCTTCCGGCTGCTCCTGCTTCAGAAACTGTTGTATGCCATCCACCGTATTTATTATCAACCAGATTGTTTTTGATATAGTTCCAGCAGTTAAGAGAATTATCAAGGTAATTCTCATTTCCTGTAAATTCATAAGCATTCATATAACCAACAACAGTCTCAGCCTCAACCCACCAGCTCCGACTCAGGTTCACATCGCCCGTAGCATAATTTTTCTCATATATCATACTGCCATCTGATTGAAGTCCTTCTGAAGCTGCGTTTGCAATTTTAATACTTACATCTTTAACTCTGGAAATTAGCGCCGGGTCCCCAAGAAGTGAAGCTGCCTCATACAATAGCCATGATGATTCAATGTCGTGACCGTAGGAATCTATGGTTGAGGTACTATTCCAGTTTTTGTCCATGAAGCATATCAGATGAGATGTCTTTTTGTCAATAATTTTGTTGAGAAATAATTCTACCAGGTTCCTAAGACGTTCAGCCATTCTTTTATCAGGCCACACTCTATAAAGGTTTGCATAAGCCTCCATGATATGAAGGTGCGTATTCATAGTTTTTTCGTCCCTGATGGAGGTTTCTCCTATCAGCCTGTCATGCGATCGTTGCCAGTCCCTTGTAAAAACTTCAAAATATCCATTTGATTCCTTATCAAAGGCATACTTCTCGAATAGTTCAAAAAGGTCCTTAGCCATCGTAAGTGCCTCCATATCACCCGTTGCACGATAATATTCAGCAAAACCATATATAAAAAACGATTGAGTATATATCTGCTTACGTGTATCAGAAGGATCCCCCGGATAAGTCACAGACCTGTATGCTCCTCCATATTCCTTATCAATAAAATGAGCCATAATGTAATCTTTCTCCCGCTTCGCCAGGTGCAAATAGGAAGTATCTTTAAGAATCCTGTACGCCGACGAGTAGGTCCATAAGATCCGTGCATTAAGTATTCCTCCCTTGTCATCGTCAGGGTATGCCTTATTACTTCCATCTACACGACCATAGAATCCGCCGTTGATGGTATCCAGTACTTTTGTCGACCAGTATGGGAGAAGGTTTTTGGTAAGATTATCTGTGACTTCGGTTTTGAGTTGATTCAACATGGCCCGGGTATTATCGTTACAGGTTTTTTCCCTGCTTTTTGCAGAAAGTGTTGCAGGAATAATCAGAAAAATGAATAAAAATACGGATATTTTCATACTCACACCATTGTGAATTTATTCGTATGCAAATTACAAACAAAAAATGAAAATCATTATTCATTTTGTAACAGAAACCTGTTTACAATATCCGGCGAGGGTATCATACAGACACCTCTCTTCCCAAATATTCGATACCTGCTCCTGGCAACCAGGTCATAGAAAAAATCACGGATAAAACGCGGTATCATTATTAATCCAAAAAACAGGTTCCATCCGTTTCCGATATCCTTTAAAAGATGAAGAACAGCGCTGGATTTAAGAAATATTGTATGACTGGTAATGTAAACAACAAAATTAATATCCTTATCACTCAGACCGTAAGTTCTCAATAATGATTTTCCGGATTCAGATTGAAGGGCAGCAAACCGAATCTTCCCCCGTCTGTCTTTTCTGATTATGAACATTACGAGCTTGTTGCACAAATTACAAACGCCGTCAAATAATAATACAGGATCAGAATTATTCATATTCTCGGAACAATTGGCAACACGAATAGTTAGAAAAAAAAGTCGAAAGTTAAAAGTCAAAGACTTTATAGACTTTACGGACTTATCTTTTCCAATGGCTCTGATTATTGTTTTTAGGCGTATTTGATGCTGGCCAATTATGATTAACCCTCTGTTGCCTGGGCAGTTTGACCGGATTATGATCGATTAATGGAAACGGGTGACCGTCAACTACCTGTATTTTTTTCAGGATCAGTTTTTCAATATCTCTTAAATATGCTTTTTCATCCGCATCACAAAATGATATGGCAGTTCCATTAGCCCCTGCTCTTCCGGTTCTGCCAATACGGTGCACATATGTTTCAGAGATATTTGGTATCTCATAGTTAATGACATACTCCAGATCGTCTACATCAATACCTCGCGCAGCGATATCGGTTGCTACCAGCACTCGTGTTGTCTGTGATTTAAAATTTGATAATGCCCGCTGACGTGAATTCTGAGCCTTGTTGCCATGAATAGCTTCAGCACTTATATTTCTCTTCTTAAGTACTCGTACAACTTTGTCTGCTCCAAATTTAGTACGTGTGAAGACCAGTGCAGTCTTAATTTTTTCATCCTTTAATATTTCAAGCAGCAACGAATTTTTATTCCCCTTATCGATAAAATAAACAAATTGATTTACAATATCAACAGTCGATGCTGATGGAGTAACTTCTACCTTTACAGGCTTATACACTATTGATCCTGCCAGTTTAACTATTTCGGGAGGCATAGTTGCAGAGAAAAAGAGAGATTGTCGCTGCTGAGGCAAAACCGCTATTATTTTCCGTACATCATGAATAAATCCCATATCGAGCATCCTGTCAGCTTCATCAAGGACGAATATTTCAACATCTTTAAGGGTAATAAATCCCTGATTCATAAGATCAAGAAGTCTGCCGGGAGTTGCTACAAGAATGTCAACACCTCTATGTAAAGCTGCCGTCTGTGGATTCTGATTAACGCCACCAAAAACTACGGTGCTTGTCAGCCCTGAATAACGTCCATAGGCCTTAAAACTTTCGTCAATCTGAATTGCCAGCTCTCTTGTCGGTGTAACAATCAGGCTTCTTATTTTTCTCTTCCTGTCAAATGATTTGTTTTTGCTTAATAACTGTAAAATAGGAACGGCAAATGCAGCAGTTTTCCCGGTACCAGTTTGAGCACAACCTATAAGATCGATCCCCCGGAGTATAACCGGAATGGCTTCTGCCTGAATTGGAGTTGGTATAGTGTATCCCTCTTCTTTTAAAGATTTAATAACTGGTGCTATAATGTTCAATGATTCAAATTGCATGTATAAATATTTATATTAAAAAGTCCGGATCTTTAAATTTATAAACCGGATTGAATGGCGGCAAAGGTAGTGTTTATTATCCTGAATGTTGCACAGTGATTTTTACGCCCTCCTGATATGTAGTGGTTTTGAATGTAAACCGTTTATCAAACTTGGAAGAATCAAAAAAATAGTCCCTATCGTACTGGTACATCATTTCAGGCATTTCCCGGAGTAAAGAGATAAATAATCCCAGGATCTTTAGCATCCACATAGGGATTACCGATACCTTGTTTTTTACCTTCATCTCTTTTGAAAACAGTTCAACAAGTTGCCTGCCTGTTAACGCATTTTTGTCGGTCGGCAAATGCCAGACCTGGTTGAAAGCATCCGTTGTATTTCCAAGTAAGGCTGTTGCTTTTGCTGCATCAGGAGTATATGTAAAAGAATGCCTCTTATCTGCATTCATAAACCAGTTTGCAGCTTTTCCCTTTTTAAGGTTATTATAAACCATTGCTGTTACAAAGCTATTCTTATTATCAGGACCATAAAAATCCGCTGACCTTGCTATAAGAGCCAACAGTTTACCTTCCCTTACCTCTTCCATTATCATTTCTGCCAGTTGCTTTCTGACCAATCCCTTTTTGCTTGGAGGATTCAGAGGTGAGTCTTCCGTCATATGAGGGATTGCTTTGATATCGTACATATAGACATTATCAAAAAACACAAGCCTGGCATTATTCTTAATACATGCTTCAATAACAGCCCGAACAAGTTTTGGCCACTTATCTTCCCATACCTTCAGCTTATATTCCAGTCCGACCACCAGGTACACCACCTCAGATCCCTCTATGGCTTTTTCCACCATAGCGGAATCGGTTAGATCAGCCGGGAAAAGCTCATCTGATTCGTTGATTCTTGCCGGGTTCCTGCTTACCAACCTTATTTTATCTGTATATTTTTTTAATTCCTTTGCCAGAACTTTAGCTATCGTTCCATTGGCTCCTAAAATAGTTTGCATATTGTTGTTTTTTGTATCACCCTTAAAAAATAAACATTCATTTTTGTATAAAGTTCATTCTTATTAATAGTCAGATTCATGGATCCTAATCATGATTATTTTAGTATCTTTTGGAATATTTTTGGTATAGAATTTGTTCTTTATCAAGTAAACCATAACTCCTAACCAGGTACCGGAATGACCGTATTAAATTTACCAGCCCGTTTAAACCCAGGTAATTTAAGACTTCATGTCATATTAGTGTGTTTTATCTTACAGGTTAATACTGTATGTCTTTTCTCCCAGACGAAATATTATATTGAAGGCAAGGTCATAAACTCAACCACTCTTAATCCTGTCCCGTTTGCCACTGTTAAGCTGAAAAACAACCAGTTGGGTGTTTATGCAAACGCTAATGGTGATTTCAGGATAATCCGTAATTCTGATTTTCAAAATGACAGTGTAATAATTACCTGTATCGGGTTTAAGAGATTATCAATTTCATATAAAGACTTAAGCAATACAGAAGTAAATAAAATATATCTGACTCAGGCAATTTACGGACTTGAAGAGGTTAAAGTTATTGCATCGAGGAGGAAACTGGGTTCAATCAGAATTATTGAAAGAGCCATCAGGAAAATAAAAGACAATTATCCCGATAAACCATTCAGTTATATATCTTATTACAGAGATTATCAAAAAAAAGACGGGAATTATATTAATCTTAATGAAGCAATTGTGCAGACTCTTGATAATGGATTCAGCACTGGTTCCATTGTAAACAAATACCGGTTGCTTGACTTCAGAAAAAATATGGATTTCCCGAGAATCAATATTTCACCTTACTACAATACTGATGGTTCATCAGATTATTATTACTCTGATAAATTTATCCCAAATGCAGTCCTTGGAGATCAAAACGGAAATGAACTCTTCATTCTGATGGTTCATGATGCTATACGTAATTATAACAAGTGGTCATTCTCTTTTATTAATTATTTTTCGGAAGATTTTATATTAAATCATTTCTTTTCAGATCCCGTACCTGTATATAATAATAACCTGTTGTTATACAGAATCGATTTTAAAACAAAACCAAAGGTTACCAGTTACTACAATATGATTGCTTCAGGTTCAATCTATATTCAACCAAAGGATTATTCAATTCATAAATTGGAATATTCGTGCTATTATCAAACAAGTGGAAAAGAAAACAAGGAGATGTTTAATGTTGATATTGAATACGGACATGAAAATCCGTCCGACTCGCTAATGTACCTAAAGTATATCTCGTTCAACAATATTTTTAACCTGGTGGACACTACTGACAATAATTATTTCAGGATCCTGAAATCATACTGGAATCCCTCTGAGTATTCTAAATCAACTATGGTTGTTGAATTCAATAGAAAGATTGATCCCGAATCAGCCTTCAAAAAGAAGAATTACGAAATAATGGCAGGTAAAAAAACAGAAAAAATAAAAAGTATCCAGGTCTCAGGATATAAGTTACTTATCAAACTGAAAGATGAAAAAGCAAAAAAACGCTTTCGTAAATGCACTGTCAGTATTGAGAATATCAAAGACATAGATGGAAACATCCTGAATCATCGAAAGCCTATGGAGCTCTACCAGTACAGAGAACTGTTTGTACAGGAGTACAATAAAGCTTTGCCATTTACTGATAGTTGCTACATGCAATATCTGCCACTGGAAAAAAACTGCATATCAAAAGTCAGGGGTAAAGACAAATACTGGATGAACACACCTGAAAACATAAAGCAAGACAAGTAATTCATTATCAAATATACCTTTAAACTGATTATATTTGATGACGTAAAGAGTACCAGTTAAAAAATTCCAAATTTAATCGTAATACTATGAAAATGAAATCTTTATTACTGCTTGCCGTACTTTTGTTTTTATCCCGATTTCAAACCGGCTACTCACAGAACCGATCTGATTTTAAAAAATATACAAACTCAACTTATGGTGAAAATGTTTTTATTTTTGAACCTTCGATGAGTATGAATGATATCCAGGTTGTGCTTGATACTCTTTTCAACAGGCAGAAAGGAAGCAAAAGTGAATTCAATAAAAACCGGTACGCTATTCTTTTTAAACCTGGTAAATACAATCTCGACATACAGGCAGGTTACTACATGGAAATTATCGGACTCGGCAATTCTCCTGAAGATGTGGTTATTACCGGCGCTGTCAGGTCAAATACAACTCATCATAACAGTGTGCTTACCAATTTCTGGAGATCGGTTGAAAATCTGACTGTTATACCGGGTAAAGATTCTACAAATATCTGGGGTGTGTCTCAGGCAGCTCCGATGAGAAGGGTTCATATTAAAGGCAATCTGCAGTTATATGATAAGGGTTACGCCAGCGGAGGGTTTCTGGCCGATTCAAAGATCGACGGGGTTGTATCGTCCGGTCCACAGCAGCAGTGGTTTTCAAGGAATACTCAATGGGGAAAATGGATTGGCGGTAACTGGAATATGATGTTTGTAGGTGTTGTGGGTGCCCCTGCCGGAGAATGGCCTGAAAAACCCTATACGACTATTGCGGAGACACCTTTAATAAGAGAAAAACCTTACCTTACATTTGAAAACAATCAATTTTATGTGAGGGTTCCTGCACTCAGGATAAACAGCGTGGGTAATGACTGGGTGGAAGGTAAGAACACCGATAAACCTGTATCACTGGATCAGTTTTATATAGCAAAAGCAGGTGTCGACAATTCTGCAACAATAAACTCTGCTCTGCTGAAAGGAAAAAACATCCTTTTTACTCCCGGAATTTATGAACTTGACAAATGCCTCATTGTTACGCATCCAGGCACTATAATTACAGGGCTTGGTATGCCTTCGTTGGTTCCCCTTACGGGACATTCGGTTATCAGATTGTTCGATGTTGACGGTATATCTTTAAGTGGCCTTATTATTGATGCGGGAAAGGAAAAATCTGAAACTCTGGTACAGGTTGGAGAAAAGGTTTCCGGTAAATCGCATTCATCCGATCCAACATTTCTTTATGATATCTTTTTCAGGGTGGGTGGCCCTTTCGAGGGAAGCACCTCAAACTGTATGGAGATAAACAGCAATGATGTATGTGTGGATCACTCCTGGCTTTGGCGGGCTGACCATGGAAATGGTGTTGGATGGAACAAGAACAGGTGCGCCAATGGGCTTATTGTAAACGGTGACAATGTCACCATTTATGGCTTGTTCAATGAGCATTTCCAGGAATACCAGACTTTGTGGAACGGGAATAATGGCAGGGTATATTTTTACCAGAGTGAGATGCCATATGACCCACCGACAGTTGACGCATGGAAACATGATGGTATTTACGGTTATGCTTCATATAAAGTATCTGATAATGTTAAAAAGCATGAAGCCTGGGGACTGGGAATATACAATGTTTTCTACAATGCACCCGTTATAGTTGATAATGCAATTGAAACAC
>Ga0315542_1000644_pt1 | contig 22218 bp, 16 predicted proteins | sample SalMarSW160120MG_FD_202541 | JGI IMG/M metagenome (GOLD analysis project Ga0315542, IMG submission 202541) | Salt marsh sediment microbial communities from the Plum Island Ecosystem LTER, Massachusetts, United States - Salt Marsh Sediment SW1601-20 ... | reverse complement strand
CATCGCGATAGCGGGATATGTCTTATTTATGGTTGGTTCTTTATTCATATATATGTTCCTGGTCGTGTCAACTTTTTCGGAACTCGACAGCCACCTGACGAAACCGGTATGACTTCAAAATTATTCATCGCGCAAAGGCGGAAAGTAAGTGCATTATTAATCCTTGGCAATTTTTAAAATCTCACTACTAAAAAGCATTTTTACGAACAGGCTTTCACCAGACATTTTCTTCTTGGCGGCTTTGCGGCTTTGCGAGCAGAGCTAATTAAAAATTCAGAATTACAAAAGCACTTACACAATCCGGAAATGATCTACCATGACGCAACGCCTCTCGCGGGTAAAACTGTGCGGACCGGTCAACCCTTCCCCGGTGGGGCTGGCAATGGAGAAGGAACAATACCCTTCCCCGTTGTAACCCAAACCGGACAACGTGGGGCCGTTTTTTACAAAAATGCTGCAATTGATTTCTCGCGCCATACGGCTCAGATTGTCGATATTGCGGGAGAACATGGAGGCGGTGTGCCCAAATCCGTGCTCGGCACGAATTGCCAGATCGATGGCGTCGTCCGCGCTGGCCACCCGCACCACCGGCATCACCGGCATCATCTGCTCGGTCCACACCAGCGGGTGGTCGCGATCCACATCCGCCACCACCAGGCGAACATCGTCGCCGGCCTTCACCCCAATTTTTGCAAGAATCACGCTGGCATTTTTCCCAATCAGTGATTTCTCAATGACGCCCGGCTTTCCGGGACCACGGGTTTCGGTGAAAATAACCCGCTCCAATTGGCGAACCTGAACCGGCGTCAGCAAGTATGCGCCGTTTCGCACCATATTTTGCAATAACCGGTCGGCAATGGAAGCCACCGCGAAAACCTCTTTTTCATCGGTGCAGATTACGTTGTTATCAAAAGACGCGCCTTTTACAATATCCCGCCCTGCGATTTCCAGGTCCGCGGTTTCGTCCACCACCACCGGTGGGTTCCCGGGCCCGGCGCAGATGGCCCGCTTTCCGCTGCGCATCGCAACTTTCACCACTGCAGCACCGCCGGTAATCACCAGCAGCCTGGCTTTCGGGTGCTGCATCAGCTCCTGCGCGCTTTCGATGGTCGGATTAACAATGGTGGTCACCAGGTTGGCCGGACCCCCGGCTTCCAGAATGGCTTCATTGATGAGACGGATATTCTTGACGGATACATTCTTGGCGGAGGGGTGAACATTGAAAACCACCGCGTTTCCGGCCGCCACCATCCCGATGGTGTTGCAGATAATGGTGGAAGTGGGATTGGTAGTTGGCGTGATGGCGCCGATGACGCCGTAAGGTGCCCTTTCATAAATGGTGAGGCCGTGATCGCCGCTTTTTGCGGAAGTCACCAGGTCTTCGGTTCCCGGGGTTTTTTCGGTTACCAGCCGGTTTTTGATGATCTTGTCTTCCACCCTGCCCAATCCGGTTTCAGCGGCAGCATCGGCGGCAAGCTCGGCGCCATGTTCCTGCATCGATTTCCGAATATTGGCGATAATTTTATCACGCCTGGCGAGGGAAAGCTCCATCAGGTTTTTTTGAGCTGAGAAGGCAGCATCCACCGCGGAGTTGATATCGGGGAAAATGCCGGAAGATAAATCAGCGGTAGCGCCCGGGCCTGCCGGTTGGCTTCGGCCAAACGAATTCCCTGTCAGCCGCCCGACAACCTGCCGCGCGATTTGGTCAACCTGATCATCTGATAATTTCTGCAAAACTGTTGTCTCCTGAAATTAAAAAGGTCTATCGCAACAAATCCGCTTCACCGCGAATCCAGTGCGAAGCGGTGAGTTCCGGGAATTCGCTAATCCGTCTCACCTTTTTTGTACCTGATCGCACCCTCCACCTCCCAGTTGTCCACAATCGCCATTATCACCGCATCGCAGGGACGGTCTTTGGTAGCGATGGTTTGACGCGCCGAACTGCCGGAAGCATACAGCACCATTTCGCCAACCCCGGCGCCAACGGCATCCACTGCCACAACCTGGCCGCTTCCGGCGGCACCATCCAAATCCACCGGCTTAAGCAGCATGAATTTAAGGCCGTTCATGCTTTCTTCCTTTTTGGTCGAAACCACCGTTCCGACAACTTTTGCCAGAATCATCTTGCCTCCAGTTCTACAAAAAAACCCGGGAATGTTCGTTCAATCTCGCTATCTTTTTGGTGCAGCCCTCACTCGACATAAATCTGTCATTTCGAGGAGCAAAGCGACGTGAAATCTAACTCTCTCAGATTTTTAGATTTCTCACCCTGATATATCATGGATTCGAAATGACAATCCATGACCACACTCCTCTCATAGCAACCGTACTTTTCGTCATCCTGCTCCATAATCATGAGCGAACCAACGAAACACTAAATCGAATTCCCAACTAAGAATGTTTAAAAATCTCCCGATGAATCAAAACGGCTAAACCGGGATGATACCGGGGAATCGCTATTTCGCGGTTTTCTTCATATCCGCTTCGCCCTCTTTCTTGCGACCCAGCGGAAGCACCACATCAACATTGGGATGCGGACGTGCAATGATATGAACGGTAATGATTTCGCCTACCTTGGAGGCACCGGCCTGGCCTGCTTCACAAGCAGCGCGAACCGCTGCCACATCGCCGCGAATAATCGCCGTAACATAGCCTCCGCCGGTTTTCTCATAACTCACTAATTCCACTTTCGCTGCTTTCACCATAGCATCCGCCGCTTCCACAACTGCCGGGAAACTCCGGGTCTCGATCATTCCTAACGCTTCTGCCATTACAACTTCCTCCTGTCACTGTTCATTCTAAGTTTTTAAGTTTACTCTATTTTTTTCTTCATAACCTCATCCCTTTTCCCCGTCCCGTTACCCTTCTCCAGCGTGGAGAAGGGTAGGGGGAGTTCTTGACAATTGCTCCTCGGTGGCGGCCCGGTGATGGGGTTGGGGTCATGCTCCGAAAGGTTCGCGCCTACCGCTTCACCTCTCTCCCGGTAACGTTTTCGATAGCCGCTTCCGCGGCCCGCCAGGCTACATCGATGTCCCGTTCTTCGCCGCCCAGGTACACCCGGCCAAAGCTACCGAATGCCCGCACTTCCAGGATGTTGATCTCGGCAGCCTTCTCGGCTTCGTTGGCGGCCAATGCCGCATACGCAGCGGGCTCCAGTTCCATCACATAGAGCGTCTGGCCGGGCACTATCATATTGCCGTGCCTCATGCGGTTGATCAACTGCGTCTGGTGATCGTCGATGCGGCGGATCACCTGGCTGGAGAGCACCCGCGGTTTGTGGCGGTCATCTTCGTGAAGCTCCAGCGCTTCAAGTATCGATTTGCCGGCTTGCCGTACATCGGCCTGCGATTCGGAATGGATTTCCAGCAGACCGTAGAGCCGCTCAACAATCTGCATCCCCGGCGTTACGTGAGTCGATTTCACAGCAATATCTGTGATGCGGTTGATTTCGATACCGGGTGAAATTTCCACGTAAAGAGACGCCATCCCGGCGATTGGCAAAAATCCCTGCGCCACGGTGCCGAGGAACGCAGCATATTGCGGCTGTAGTTTATCCAAAAAAACATACGAACGTAGATCGACCAAAATTTCTCTCCTTTAATATTCCTTTTATGATTTCATCGTCATCAACAAAACCGTTAAAACGGTTCTTAAAATTCCGTCGCTCGCATGGCACCGGGCCAAAGCCCGGTGTTAATGAGGATGCTCCGCGAAATTATTATCTCGACTCCGTCACCTGTTTCGCTTCCTTCAAAATCTTTATTCCGGCGCTGGCGCCGATACGGGTCGCCCCGGCGCAGATCATCTTTTTAGCATCGGCGTAACTGCGGATGCCGCCGGAGGCTTTCACGCCCATTTTAGTGCCCTTCACCGCTTCGCTCATCAATTCCACATCGTGAGCAGTAGCACCGCCGGATGAAAAGCCGGTGGAAGTTTTCACGAAATCGGCACGCGCCCGGCGCGAGATCTTGCAGGCCCGCACTTTTTCTTCATCTGTCAGCAAGGCAGTTTCGATAATCACTTTGCACAGCGCACTGCCGTCCTCGCAAGCTTCCACCACCGCCCGTATGTCCCGGTAAACCAGATCGTCATCGCCGCTCTTCAGCGCCCCGATGTTGATCACCATATCGATCTCTTTGGCGCCGTTGCGAATCGCCTGGCGGGTTTCCATGGCCTTCACTTCCGGGGAATGGGTGCCGAACGGGAAACCTACCACACTGCACACCAGCACCGGCGAATCTTTCAGGATGCTGGCCGCCAGCCGCACATAAGACGGATTTACGCACACCGTGGCGAACTGGTATTGCAGCGCCTCCTCGCACAATTTGCGAATGTCGGCTTCGGCAGCGTCCGGTTTCAGCAAGGTGTGATCGATATACTGGGCAATCTCTTTGGGAATATTCTCGCCGTTGCCCAATGAACAGGTAACGCGTCCCACCCCCAGGTTGATAAAATCCTGCATGGCAGTTGAACTTTTTTCAACACCAACGCCCCGTCCATCCATAATTCCCTGCTGTTTAAGTACTGCCAAATCCTGCAGCGAGACTCCCAGTTGCTCTTTCAGCAGCGAATGAATTCGTTCCACAATGCTTTGTAATTCTTCCGGGGAAAGGTCGGTTGTTTGGGAAGGCAAAACTGCCGGGTTGTTTTCGGTTTTTATTTCACTCACCTCGACTCTTCCTTTCTCAATATCATGGATTTGCCGCACCCGCCGCAGATGGCGTTCTACTGTGCAATTGGTGGTCAGCCAGAGGTCAACAATCTGTTTGGCCAGTGCGCTCCCGATGAGTCCCGCCCCCAGGGTAAGCAGGTTGGCGTCGTTGTGTTCGCGGCTGTTGCGGGCGCTGGACAGATCGTAGCAAAGCGCCGCACGCACGCCGGGAACTTTGTTAGCAGCCATGGCGGAGCCAATTCCGGCGCCGTCGATCATAATCCCTTTTTCGCAGTTCTGCTGCGAAACCAGCATTGCCACCTTGTAGGCGATCAGCGGGTAATCAGCCGGTTCAGGACTGGCTACGCCACAATCCACAACCTGGTAACCGCTGGATTGTAAATGTCGTTTGATGATTTCCTTAAGCTCGTACCCGGAATGGTCGGCGCCCAGTGCTATTCTGCGGGTGTTTGCCTGACTTGTGCCTATCATCTCTATCTCTATCTTCCTCTTGCTTTGTCGTCACCGTATTCGTCAGGACGAAAAATTACCGGACGATTTCATTCCCTTGCGACAGGGGAGGATTTTCCGGGGAGAAGTTCGTCCCCGCATGTTTCATGATTTGATTATGCAAATGCATAATTAAATAGATATTTAAACGGATTTATAATACAATAATGGTTTTCAAAAATCAAGAATAATTTGATTAGGTGAAAATCTCCGGAGAAACAACCTGCACATTGTCGAGCCGAGGAATTCGCGTTTTTGGAAGTGCGGGCAAAAAATGACGCCCTTTCGAAATGGTCGGAGGCAGCTTTGATACCAACCGACACGGGTGACCTGCGACTCCGCACTTTAGAAATAATATTCACTTGAAAAAGTGTGATTTTTGTGGTATAATTTTTTGTAACGATGGTGTAATTAGGCTGAAGTTATTAATAATAATGATCGAATCTTCGAATCATTTGAGACTCATGGAGGAAGTTTTCAGCTTTGAGAAGAACCGCTGGAATTCCCGGTTTTGTTGATCATGTCAAGTTAAAATCTGTCTTACATTTTTGCCGAGAAAGGACGGGATTTATATTGTCTACCCTTCCCAACGCTGCAGATATTTCATTCCCCTGTCATGCCATGCCGGAGCAAAGCGAGCATTTCCCTGTCCCACCAAACCTGCTTTCCTGTGTCAGTTCTCGCCTGGAATTGAATATATTTAAAATAGATCAAGTGCAAAAAAATTTTTCCGGGATTTCGATTCGCCGGAGGGGTATTGTGGATTTCAGCTAAAATAAATATTGTCTAAATCGCAGGATTGAATTCCCCGGTTCTATGGCAGGTTAATTTTTCACTATTCTATCGCGGCTAATCTCCCAGAGTCAATTTCGATTTGCCGGAGGACATCTTAAAGGAAGCAAATCCTGGCAGCCGGCAGCATATCGGGTGGCTGATATTTGAGACAAAATTTTATTCTTGTTGGTCGGCTTTATAACCCGGAGGCACGAATTCTACCAAAGGTTGAAAATAAGATAATCGCAGTGGAATCTAATACAGGAGAATCATGAAATGAAAATTGTCGCTATCCTTGCATCTGTAGCCTTTGTTATCACACTCGCGGTGAATATATTCCATAAAGATCAGCGGGTTTTCAATTCCGAGCCCTACTCTACAAAATTGATCAAGAAAGCCGACATGTTTTCGAACCACTTTACCAAAGGCGCGAACGAAGAATGGGCCAGTATGCCGGTGGGGACGGCCGCGGCAGGAACCCCGGTTAAGGTCATGGAGGGCTATTCCAAATGGTATCGAATTTCACTTCCCAACGGCACAATGGGATGGGTGCAGGAGGAAAATCTGCAACCTTCCGAGGGCGGCCTCATCCGGCGTGCCAGCAATAAAACAGTAGGCGTGTGGGCCACGCCTGAAAAAAAGAAGGGAAATTTGGTCACGGATGTCGGGGGCCGGGAATGGGTTACCCGCCTGGGGCATACCTCGGTGAAACAGAGCCGGGGAAACTGGGGATTTACAAAGATAAAGACCTCGGATGGCAAGGTTGGCTGGATCGATGACTATGATATTGAGCGAGTCGGCTGGAAGCAGCCCCGGCTCATCGATAAAAAGATCTGGCGATTCGATAAAAGTTCATTCGTATCCGATTGGCAGGGAAAGCCGGTAGAGGACTTTATCAAAAAGTTTTCAGAGCCGGATGCCATACAAAACGACAAGGGAAATAAGATCTACACTTTTAATAACATCTTTCTTTATGACGGAGACCGGAAAGAAATCGGGATCAAGGCAATAACCAAGGCAGGAAATATAGAAGAAATCGGGCGGACCAGCCGGGTTACCAAATGGATCGGCTATTTCCCCCTGACCGGCGCGCTTCGCTCATCATTTGTAATGAACCGATTCTGGGACTTTTTTGATCTGAAGGCTCACAGTTGGCGTGACAAATATGGAGATCAAATATCTGAAAAATATTTCTCATTACCCAAATGGGCTTCCATCGTATTGCTCATCCTCTTCATCGCAATGTTTTTGGCCCTATTTTATGTCGTTTTGTATGTTCCCTATTTTGTAGTGCAGAAAATTGCTTACCGCATAAGTTTGAACAGGAAGCTCAAGAACGGAATCATATTGACAATTGCGGGTACCGGGGGCGCGGTTCTGGGGTACATATATTTCATGTTTATTGCCGTAAACATCGGCGTAATCCACAATTGGTTCATCATTTTCCTGCTGTTCGCAATCGGGATGACTTATGGATTCATCGGCAAATGGAAATCTGATTTGCTATATAACCGTTGTGTGCAGTGCCGTTATTGGTCTGGCACAGACAATGGTTCTGATCTGGTGAGCCGGACCCACAGGACTTTGACGACAACTCATAGTGACGGACACAGGACAAGAGAAAAAGGTACTCAGGAAGTTTGGCTTGATCACCGATTATGCGCCAACAAGCAATGCGGCTATGCCTGGGATGTTGTGCGAACTTTTTGGTCAGGCTGGCATTAAGGTCACCTTCATTCTGAGAATTTATTTGGGAAGAACCCCCGATGAAATCTGCCAAATCGTCAGTCTTGTTCGATTTGCGTGTTGTGAAATTTACAAAGATCAATCACAGGAGGGAACATGTTTGGTAACGATTATGAAAAGGCTGACAAAGCCTTCGACGCAGGAGATTACGAAAAAGCAATCAAATTCTATCTAAAAGCTGCCAAAAATACGCCCTGGGAAGCCGACATTCCTTACTATATCGGCTCTGCTTATTACAACCTGGGACAATATGACCATGCCATGAGATATTTTAAGGAAGCAATTCAAAAAGATCCGCAACATGCAAACGCTTACAATTCCCTGGGAAACGCATTAATCGAAAAGGACGATCTGGAGGGGGCCGTAGCTCATTATCGAAAGGCGATTGAGATTTATGCGGAGGAACCAGTGTACTATTCCAACCTGGCCAACACTTACTATCACATGAACGATTTCGAGAATGTGATCAATGTCCTGTCAGCAGTTATAAAACAAAATGCAATGGACGACGACCTCTACAATACGATGGGATTGTCATACTATTATCTGGAGATGCCGAACGAAGCCAAAAATTGTTTTCAAAAGGCCATAGGCATCAATGAAAGTAATGCCTTTTATTATACGCATCTGGCAATGGTGCAAAAGCAGTTGGGGGAATACACGGAAGCGTTGCAAAATGCTGAAACATCTTTGCAGCTCGACCCCAACCAGGACAATATTCATGAAACCTTAGGTGATCTGTATCTTGATGTTGAACAATATGAAAAAGCGATTTCGGCATACCAAAAGGCAATTCAATTCGATCAGCAGAACGAAGCCATTTACAAAGGTTTTGGCGATGCATATTATTGTCTGGGAGACTACGAGCCGGCATTGGCAAATTACGGAAAAGCGCTGGAGATAGACCCGAGCTGGGCTTTCGTATGCAATATGATCGGCAAAATACACTACTTGAAAAACGAGAAGGAACAGGCCCGTGAATATTATTTAAAAGCAATAAAGATCGACCCCGGCCACTCTGTCGCCTACAATAATTTAGGCGGTATGGCGACAGACAACGGCAATTACGAAGAAGCGACAGGTTACTTCGAAAAGGCTATCGAGCTTGAGCCGGAAAATGATATCGCATTCAGCAATTTAGGCTTCGCCTATTTGCGGCAGAAGAAATACAAAGACGCGATGGATTGTATGAAAAGGGCAATCGCCCTTAATCCCGATGACGGCGATTACAAGATGCAACTGGAACAGATAAGGCAGGAGTTTGCAGATAGTTTGTAGAGCAGGGCAATAAAACAAATAAGAGTGGGGAAGAAATGGACATTGAGTTGGCAAACCAATATATTCAAAAAGCAGATGAATACCTGGATAATGAGGATTTCGAAAATCACCTGAAATATCTATTAAAAGCAAATGACATCCTGAAAGACTATGCAAACGTATGGCCGCTTATTGCCAAAGCCTATTACCTTATGGAAGATTATGAGAATGCAATGCCATGGGCGCAAAAAGCGGTTGACGCGTTTCCAAGCGACGCAAATACGGTGAATCTATTAGGCGATATTTGCTACGAGTTGGAAAATTACGAGGTCTGTGTGGTTTGCTACAAACGGGCAATCGATCTCGAACCTAAGAATTCCACATATTATGCGAATGCCGGCCACACTTTGTTTCGCAGGGAAGAGTTCGAACAGGCGCTTCAATATTTTCAAATCGCTTCGCGGATAACGCCCAATCATGCTTCCTACTATAACATGATTGGGCGTTGTTGTGACGAACTGGAAAATTTTTCGGAGGCGGTCGAGAATTACCATAAAGCCATCGTTTTCGATCCGGAAGATTCCACTTACCTCACGAATTTGGCATTAGCCTATAAGAACCTCGAAAAATACGATGAGATGCTGAAATACGCAAAAAAGTGCGTCCTGATTGAGCCTGAAAATACTTACGGATATCAACTTGCGGGTAATGCCCATTTTTGGCTAGAAGAGTATGACGATGCAATACAGGCCTACAAGAAAGCTATCGTACTGGATCCCGAAGACGAAACCCTTTATAAGGATTTGGGTGATGCGCTAAGTTGGAAGGATGAATACGACAAGGCCATTGAGAACTACAAAAGAGCACTGGCGCTGGACCCGGAGTGGGTGCGGTGCTATTTGTCTTTGGGCGCAATGTATGATTTAAAAGAAGAGTATGATAGCGCCCGAGCAAGTTATCTGAAAGCCAGGGAGCTTGATCCCAGAAACGCAGAAATCTATAACAAACTGGGAGATGTGAGTTTTTACGAATCCAATTATGAGGATGCCCTGGCACATTACCAAATAGCAGCCGAACTGGACCCGGAAGACGGTTTGTATTTCTACAACATCTCCACCGCATTTTGGGAATTGGGCGAAAATGAAGAAGCGGTGAATTCCATCAAAAAGGCGATTGTGCTCGATCCGGATAATGAAGACTTTCGAGCCCGCTACGAGGAACTCCAAAGCGAGTGAGAACACCAACTGAACTCCTAAGGACAGTGCTTGTTGCCTTACGTCCTCTTTCGCCACCCTGGAGATGGTCGACCTGCATTGGGCAGCGGATTCGTATATTGCAGAATGACTTTGGGCAGCAATTTCTCGGAAACTAGGCTCATTACAGCTTTATCTCAAACCGGTTTTCCCCTTTCTGAACCTTAAATTCTTTAACTCCCACCTGCGTGGAAACCGACAGGCTGAACGGGCTGTCGGACTTGACAACGATCTGCGCCGATCCCACCGGAAGCTCGTTGCTCTCGCAGATAAAATCCACCGTGTTATCTCCGAAACGGTAATTTTCCACACCGTAGCGTTCCCGAAGCCGCAGATTCCAGTAGATTTCGTCGCGCGGTGCCGAGGGCTGCAGCCCGATGACATTTTCCAGCAGCAGCGCCACCGGTCCCAGGCCGGACCAGCCAACGAAATTCGGCTTCACCAGGTATTTTCCGTCCCAGCGGGTGGCCGGCTGCGGACTGTCCGGCGCGTAGCTTTCCCAGATGGTGTTAGCAACATCCTGGCTGGCATCCGGGGCCATCTGAGACGGATCCGGTTTAAAATCTTTATACACCCGGTACATTTGCTCAACATGTTTCAGCGCAGCATTGGCGGCTAATTCGCGCAGCGGGAAGATATCCAGCCCTTTGATGATCATATAATTGGTTGGCGCCCACACCCCGCCCCGCCAGTAATGCCCTTTTGGGTCAAACAGCGGATTGTCCGAAGAAAGGCTCGCAAACGGGTGCAGGTGGAAAAACTCATCCGGATTTTGCAGGTGCTCGCCTAGCCGCCGTGCCTGCGGAAAAGTAGCCACCTCGCCCAACAGCGTCCAGAACGCCGCCACAGTTTTGGCGCTCATCTTTTTCGCCTCCGGCGTGATGTCATAATAGAGACCGGTCTGCTCATCCCACATTTTCCCATTGATAACACGAACCAGTGCCCGGTATCTATTTTCATAAATTTTTGTAAGTGAATCGGAGCGAGTTTCCCGGCCCATGAAAATCATGAATTTGGCAAAAACCGCCATCTGTCCGGAAAGGTCCACCCAGCCCCCTTTTCCAATTTCGCCGCGCGGCGAATTGTCCATTCCGCTGCCCAGCGCGGTGGTATAATAGAGACCGGCAGCCCCAAGCTCGCTGCGGCAATTGTGGTCAATCCAGTTGTAATAGGCATCGAGCAGCGGCATAACCCGGCGGAACCGCGAGCTGTCGCCGGTCAGGAGGTAATATTTCCACTCCACATACGAAAACAGCGGCGGATTGATCATCGGCTCGTCGGCAGCAGGCAGGGCGGCAGGCTTCCCATCGCTCTCGCGGTATACACGGCAAATCCATCCATCCTCACGCTGCTGCCGGTAGAAATTGTCCAGTGTCTCCATGGCCGGGAACAGCGCTTTTCCGTACATCGCGAACAGCGTCATAAAGCAGGCATCCCACTGGTAAATCTGGTCGTCAAATCCTTCATCCAGATAGCTCTCCACAAAACCATTTTGGGCATTCCCGTGCCGGACATGCGTTTTCAACAGTTCCCACGATTTCCAATAGATTTCGGTAAGATATTGATGCTCGGTGAAAAAAGGATGCGGCAGGTTTTGATAATGTTCGGCCGAAACTCCTGCCGGGATTTTCAATTCACCCAACTTTTTTTCTTTCTTTTCACAAGAAAAAATCACGGCAAACAGCAAAATGAGAACGATAATTTTTTTCATGGATTCCACCTTTTGTTTGATCGGTCTGGTCTAATTTAATTGATTTGCGCCAGAAACAAAATCATTAATGCGGGATAAGAGCATGGGGCATCTCGCATAGAGGATATTCAGTTATCCCAGAGCTCTTTTCAGATTTTATGCCGCTTGCAAAAACCAGTGCCTCATATTATATTTACCGGCTATAAATATTAAAACTGATTAAAACTTAAGGATATTACATGCAGATTCAAGTTGAAGATTTGAATTCGTATTCCAAAAAATTAAAGATTCAACTCACTGCCGAAGATTTGGGACCAATCGAGAAAAAGGTGCTGCGAGATTATCAGCGGCAGGCAGACATCCATGGATTCCGGCGCGGGCATGCCCCCCTCAGCATGGTCAGGAAACGGTACGAGAGCATGATCCAGCAGGATATTCTGGAAGAGGCGATGAAGGAGTATTATGAAAAAGCGCTGGACGAGGCAAAAATTGATCCGGTAGGACAGGGAAAAATCACCGATCTAAAGTTTGAAGATGCCGCCTCCGGCATGAGCTTTGACCTCGAAGTCGAAGTCGAGCCTGAATTCGAGTTGAAAAAATACAAAGGTTTGAAGGTAGAAAAAGATATTATTGAAATCACCGACGAGATGGTAGATGATTCGCTGCAGCAGTTGCGCGAACAGTATGCCACGGTGAAAGATGTGGAGGAAGCGCGGGAGGGCCACCACGTACATTTTGATGTGCAGGAGCTGGACCAGGGGGATGTACCGATTTTGGGACACAAGTATGAAAATCTGGAAGTAGAGCTCGGTTCCGGAAAATTCGATCCGCAAATTGAATCGCAGCTTGTTGGCATCAAACCGGACGAGAAGAGAATTGTTAGGCAGGAAGTACCGCCCGCTCCCGACGTAAATACACAGGAACCGGTCGTCAATCGTATGGAAATTCATGCCAAAAAAATTGAGGAAAAAGAATACCCCGAGCTGGACGATGAGTTTGTCAAAAATTTGAACGATGAAAAACTGGATAACATGGATCAGCTCCGGGAGAGGGTTCGGGAGAACATGAAGCTGGAATTTCAGCGGCGTTCCGAGCAGAATTTCAACAACCGCCTGATTGATGAACTGCTGAAAGAAAATCCGTTCGAGGTGCCGCCGACCATGGTAGACCACTACCTGGATGAGATGGTGAAGGATTTCAAAAAACAATCGCAAGGACAGGAAATACAAGAGGATTTGGTAAAGAAAGAGTACCGGGCTTCCGCCGTTCACAATATCCGCTGGCATTTCCTCAGAAAGAAACTGGTCGAGGTCGAGAATATTACTGCCAGCGATGAGGAAGCGTTCAAACTGATAGATGAAGCTCCCGCAGAGGAGAAGATCAAGGAACAGGCAAAAGCCGACCAACATTACCTGGGACACCTGAAAGAAGATATTGCGGAGAGAAAGGTTCTCGATCTGTTGAAGGAACATGCGGAAGTGGTTGAAGTTTATCCACTAAAACAGGGGCTTACCGGCGAAAGCACCGGCGATTCCGGTAAGGCCGCCCCGGAGAAAAAGAAAGAGAAGGAAAAAGAGTAGCTAAAATCCGCACAGAACAAAAGATTCGAATAAAAAGAGGAAATGAAAATGGCCTTAATTCCAATGGTGATTGAGCAAACCGGTCGCGGCGAACGCGCTTACGATATTTATTCCCGTTTGTTAAAAGAACGCATCATATTTATGGGAACTCCGATTGACGATAACATCGCCAGCCTGGTAATCGCCCAGCTTCTTTTTCTGGAAGCCGAGGACCCTGAGAAGGATATTTACATTTATATCAACAGCCCGGGCGGCGTGGTTACATCCGGTCTGGCAATCTTCGATACCATGCAATATGTGCAACCCGATATCGTGACAACGTGCATCGGCCAGGCCGCCAGCATGGGAGCAGTACTTCTGGCAGCCGGCACCAAAGGGAAAAGATTTGCGCTGCCCAATGCCCGCATCATGATCCACCAGCCGATGGGCGGCGTGCAAGGCCAGGCAACCGATATCGATATTCACGCCCGCGAAATACTGAAAATCAGGGAGCGGCTAAACCATATTCTGGCAGACCAGACCGGGCAATCGCTGGAAAAGATTGCCAAAGATACCGATCGCAACTTTTTCATGGATGCCGAGGAATCGAAGAATTACGGGCTGATCGATGAGATTCTCTCCAAAAGACCGCTTATCAAAAAAGGAAAAAAGAAATAGCTGTTGCCGGTAAGGGAAGCAGCCCGGCTGGATATCAGCAAAATTTTCTGAAGATCTTTAGCCATGCCAATTTGCGGCACGAGCAAGAAAGCGAAAGGACTTCGTGTTCGGGATGGATATGTTATTGAATTCCCTGTAGAATCCAGTGCGGGGAGCGGTTTGCCGGAAAAGACTTCTGATTAAGACTATAATTTTGATATCGATCCCGGCTACCTGCAGAATTGATGATGTTGGGTGTGCAATTTAGAAATGAATGCTGCGAACGCGGAAAAACTCCGCTTCGCGGATCGCGGACTCCCGCGCTTCTTAAAATAATCCTTCATATATCCGAAATAATACGTTAAATTTGAGCGTCTCAGGATTATTGCATTGGCGGTCAATATGTTAAATATTTTAGTTTTATATAACCGGAAAGAATAAATGCCAGATCGAACCCAACGTTTCAATCATGAAATTCGTTGCTCTTTTTGCGGAAAACATGCCGACCAGGTAGGTCAGCTAATAACAGGCTCGCACGCCAGCATTTGCACCGAATGTATCCGGAGCGCTACCCAGATTCTCAAACAGTCCCAGTACCAACAGTTTCAGACCAGCAATTTTGTGCTGCCCAAACCGGACGAAATCAAAAAATTCCTCGACCAGTATGTGATCGGACAGGAGACAGGTAAACGCGCCATTTCGGTTGCGGTGTACAACCACTACAAGCGAATATTAATGGGAAATTGGGATGACGAGATAGAGATCGAGAAAAGCAACATTCTCTTGCTGGGGCCAACCGGCGTTGGAAAAACCTTGCTGGCGCAGACATTGGCCAGGCTGCTGCACGTTCCGTTTTCCATCTCCGACGCCACAACCCTTACCGAGGCCGGTTACGTGGGTGAGGACGTGGAGAACATTCTGGTCCGATTATACCACGCCGCTAATTTCGACATCGAAGCGACTGAGCGCGGCATTGTTTACATCGATGAAATCGATAAGATTGCCCGGAAATCCGGGAGTCCCTCCATTACCAGGGACGTCTCCGGAGAAGGCGTGCAGCAAGCGCTCCTGAAAATTTTGGAAGGCACCATCGCGGCAATTCCGCCCAAAGGCGGAAGAAAACACCCTGAAGCGCCGATGGTCAATATCAACACCCGGAATATTCTGTTTATCGTGGGTGGTGCATTTGACGGACTGACCGACATTGTGCGCCGCCGCACCGGAAAAAAGGTGATCGGTTTCGCGGCGGATGTCAATGCGCAAAAAGATATGACCGACACTAATCTTTTTAACTTTGTGGAGCCGGATGACCTGCTGCATTATGGCCTGATACCGGAATTAATTGGCCGGCTTCCGGTACTGGTAGCACTTAACGAGCTTTCCGAAGACGAAATGCTGTCAATCCTCGTTGAACCGAAAAATTCATTGATAAAACAGTACAAACGGCTTTTCGAGCTGGAAGGCGTCGAGCTCAAATTTACCGAAAAAGCGCTGCTGGAAATCGTGCGCCTGGCACGCCAGCGCAAAACCGGGGCGCGCGGACTTCGCTCCATCCTGGAAAGCGAAATGTTGGAAGTCATGTTTAAAGTGCCTTCCATGGAAAACGTAAGTGAGTGCCTGATTACAGAAGAGGTGATTACCGGCAATGCCGAGCCAATTCTGAAATTCGGGAAATCCCGGCAGTCTGCCTGAAAAAATATGTCCGGCGGCTTGATTTCCGGGCTGCAACACAGCAGAAATCCGGTAATCCCGGCAGCGATCTGCTGATGGCGCTCCTGCAAAATTTTATAAATCGAATCCCGAGGAAATTGTCACGACCTTTCCCGCATACCCCGTTTATCACCACAATCGACAAATCGCCGAAAACCCGGAATACAATTTAAATCTGTTAATCTTTAATTTTTGTAGAATACCATTATGCCTAAAAGAAAAAAATCTGCTAAAAAAATAAGAGGCCCTTTCCCAGAGGAGATCCCACTGATCCCGATTCGGGATATGGTGGTTTTTCCCAACACCATACTTCCATTAGTGGTAGGCCGGCCCAAATCTGTGGAAGCCCTGGATGCCGCCGAAAACTCACATGGCTACATCCTGGTCGCCGCCCAACGAAATGCCGAAAAAGAAGAAATCCGGGCACGGGACATTTACCGGATCGGAACGTTGGCAAGGATTCTTCAGGTATTGCGACTGCCCAACAACTATCTCAAGGTGGTGGTTGAGGGAATCGGCCGCGGGAAAATATTGCGTTTTCTGCAAAACAAAGATTACTTCCGTGTGAACGTGGAGATATTCCAAGATGATGAAGAATTTGCGGAATACAATAAGGATGAATTGAAGCAACTGCTGGATCTGTTCAAGCAGTACGTCTCCCAGCATCCGGAGCTTCCGGAAGAGCTGTACATCCACGCCGAGCAGCTAAAAGATGCGGTTAAAAGCATCGACTTTATCGCTTTAAATGTGGACAGCCCGGTGCCCGAAAAACAGCGAATTCTGGAGTCGGTCTCTGTCTCCAAGAGGCTCCGGCTGGCAACGGAGCTTCTGGGCAACGCCATTGTGTACCAGCACCTTCGCCGTGACCTGGACAGCCAGGTGCGGGAAAATATGATGCACAGCCAGCGGGAATATTATCTCCAGGAGCAATTGAGGGTGATCAAAAAGGAGTTGGGTGAAGATGAGCTTGCAAACTCCGAAATTGGGAAGCTGGAGCAGGCAATCATGGCTTCCGAAATGCCGGAAGCGGTGCTTGCCAGAGCAACCGAAGAACTTGAGAAGCTAAAAAAAACGCCGCCTTTTTCTCCGGAGCACACCGTTACCCGAAATTACCTGGAATGGATGATCCAGGTGCCGTGGTCCAAACGTACCACCGATGCGGTTGATGTTTCGGCGGCAAAAACCATCCTGGACAACGACCATTACGGATTGGAGAAACCCAAAGAGCGAATCCTGGAGCACCTTTCCGTTTTGCAGCGCGTCCATAAAATAAAGGGACCGATCTTATGTTTTGTGGGACCGCCTGGGGTTGGGAAGACATCGTTGGGGCGCTCCATAGCGCGGGCACTGGGGAGAAATTTCGTCCGTATCTCGCTGGGCGGTGTGCGAGATGAAGCGGAGATACGTGGGCATCGCCGGACCTACATCGGCTCCATGCCCGGGAAGATCGTGCAGTCCATGAAGAAAGCCGGCACCAAAAACCCGGTATTTCTGCTGGATGAGGTTGATAAAATGAGCATGGATTTTCGGGGCGACCCGTCTGCTGCGCTGCTGGAAGTACTGGACCCCGAGCAGAACAGGAATTTTAACGACCACTACCTGGATGTAGATTACGACCTGTCGGAAGTGTTTTTCATCACCACCGCCAACGTGCAATCCAATATTCCGCTACCATTACAGGACCGCATGGAAATTATAGAGCTTCCCGGTTACCTGGAACACGAGAAATTGCAGATCGCCGTGCAACACCTTATTCCCAAGCAAATGAGTGAGCACGGTCTCGATGCCAAAGAATTTCAGATTAAAGAAGATGCACTGTTGCGCATCATCCGTGAATATACGCGGGAAGCGGGCGTTCGTAACCTGGAAAGGCAAATTGCCAATCTTTGCCGCAAGACGACGCGGAAACTCGTGGAGAGCAAAAAACAACAGAAAGTGGCGGTTGATGCCGCCGGTTTGGAATCGTTTTTGGGCAAACCGGAATTCCTGGAGCGGCGCCCTGAGCTGCGCGATGAGGTCGGGGTGGCATTGGGGCTGGCCTGGACACCATACGGCGGAGACATTTTGAAAATAGAGGTCAATACTTATTCCGGCAAAGGCAAGCTTGTCTTAACCGGAAAATTGGGAGATGTTATGAAGGAATCGGCGCAGGCGGCACTGAGCTACATTCGTTCCATTTCCGGCGATCTCAAAATCGAAGAGAAAATTTTTCAGGAGCAGGATACCCATATCCACGTGCCGGAGGGAGCGATACCCAAAGACGGGCCGTCGGCCGGCGTAACCCTTGCGACCGCCATGATATCCGCTTTTACGGGGTGGCCGGTTCGCGGCAACATTGCCATGACCGGCGAAATAACGCTGCGCGGCAGGGTGCTGGCAATTGGCGGACTGAATGAAAAAATGCTGGCTGCCCAGCGAAACGGCGTTCCAACTGTTTTTGTCCCTGCGGAAAACAAAAAAGAGGTCGACGATCTTCCAAAGGAACTGCGGGAAGGAATTACGATCATCCAGGTGAGCGATTACCGGGAAATCCTGGAAAAAATATTTGCAGAAAAATAATGCCGCAAAAACCATTCGCAGAGCGGAATCCTTGCCTGAGTTTGCGCCGCAGCTTCTCTTTGCCCCTGCTAATTTTAAGGGAATAAAAACATGTAAGCAACGCTATTTCCAGCCTTAATCTTGGTCATCCATATTTTCACTCAATTGGCTTGCTTTAAAAAATTGCGAAAGATATATTGGCATACAAGGATTTGTGGGAACGGAACCGCATGAAGAAATTTGAAGCACTCGACTTATTTCAAATAGAATCACTTCTTGATGATGATGAAAAGTTGATCAGGGATTCGGTGCGCAGGTGGGTTGATGAGAAGGTTTTGCCCCACATCGAAACGTATTATCAAAAGGCTGAATTTCCCCTGCAATTGATACCGGCAATGGGAGAAATGGGGATGCTCGGTGCCAATCTGCCACAGGAATACGGCTGCGCCGGAATCAACAACGTCGCGTATGGTCTCATCATGCAGGAACTGGAAAGAGGCGATAGTGGGATGCGCAGTTTTGCCTCTGTGCAGGGCGCGCTGGTGATGTACCCTATTTTCACCTGGGGAGGTGAAGAACAGAAAAAGCGCTGGCTGCCAAAACTGGCGAGCGGCGAGAAGGTCGGCTGTTTCGGTTTAACCGAACCGGACACCGGCTCGAATCCCGGTGCCATGAAAACCACCGCCAGAGAAGACGGGAACTACTATATCCTGAACGGCGCTAAAATGTGGATCACCAACGGGACCATCGCCGATGTGGCGGTGGTGTGGGCGAAACTGAACGGTACCGTAAGGGGATTCCTGGTCGAGAAGGATACCCCTGGATTCACTGCACCGGAGATCAAAAACAAGCATTCGCTGCGGGCGTCGGTCACTTCCGAACTGGTTTTCCAGGATTGCCGGATTCCGAAGGAAAATCTTTTACCGGGAACTTCCGGTCTTAAGAATGCATTATCCTGTCTGACGCAGGCGCGTTACGGGATTGCCTGGGGCGCGATTGGGGCGGCAATGGCCTGCTACGATGAGGCATTGAATTACGCACAAACCCGGATCCAGTTTAATAAACCGATCGCCTCGTTTCAGCTTGTTCAGAACAAATTGGTCTATATGGCCAACGAAATTACCAAAGCCCAACTACTGGTGCTCCAATTAGGGCGGCTGAAAGACCAGGAAAAGATGAATTATGTGCAGGTTTCCATCGCAAAGCGGAATAATGTTTTTCAGTCCCTGGAAATCGCCAGGCTGGCCCGCGATATTCTGGCCGCCAACGGCATCGCGTCGGAATACCAGAGTATGCGGCACATGTGCAACCTGGAATCGGTAAAGACCTACGAGGGAACACACGATATTCACACCTTAATAATTGGCGAACACTTAACAGGGATTGCAGCTTTCGAATAATGGCAAAGAAAACAGATATTTCAGTCTTAGTTGTGGAAGACGATATTCAGTACGGACAGATGCTGGCCGAAGCGCTTAAGAATTTGCACTTCGAAGTCTTTCTTTCCTTTTCCGCTACCGGCGGATTGGATATTATAAAGAAACAGAAAGTGGACATCATATTGTCTGATGTAAATATGCCGGGGATTTCCGGGATTGATTTCACTCGTCGAATCCGGGAGATGTATCTTGACATCCCGGTGGTTCTGATTACCGGTGTAAACAACCTGACCATGGTGGATCAGGCGCTGGAGATCGGTGCCAGCGATTATATTGTGAAACCGGTGAAAATCGAGGAGTTGCCGGTGATGGTAGAACGCAACCTGCAGCGCAAGGCGCGGGAAAACCGGATGTTTCAGGACAACCGTGCTGACACTCTATTAAAAGCGCTGAAGGCACTGATGCGTGCCCTGGACGCCAAGGACCCATACACCTATGGTCATTCGCAGCGGGTGGTTAAACTGGCCATGATGATGGCCGATCGTCTAAACCTGGATGAAGAGCGGCGTTATATTCTGCAATTGGCGGCAAATCTCCATGACATTGGTAAGATTGGAATGCCGGACAGCATTTTGAAAAAGGCAGAAGGCCTGGAGGACTTTGAGGTGCGCAAGGCCAAAGACCACCCGATTGTGGGCAGCCAGATTCTGGGCGAAATAGAGGAGCTTGCCGAAGTTGCCTCCATTGTGCGGCACCACCATGAGCGCTATGATGGAGACGGCTACCCCGATGGCCTTCGCGGGCAAGCCATCCCGTTTTTCTCGCGAATTCTTTCCATCCTGGATGCCTACGAGGCGCTGGTATCGGATAGAATCTATCGCAAAGGAATGGAAAAGGAAAAGGCATTTATCGAAATCGCCAAGAATGCCGGAACGCAGTTCGATCCCAACCTGGTGCAGATCTTTATTGCTTCCATGAAAAAAGGCCTCAACGGCCTCCAGAAAGATGCTGACGAAAAATCCGGCGACGATGACAAAAACCTGTTGCAGATAAAAAAGGTGATTTGATTACAACGCCGTTAGTTTGAAATTTTTATCCTTTCCTGCATTCCCCAAATCGTTTATATTTTTCCCCAAAACCGGCTCTGCATTGAATATTGCCCGGCGGCCGCGAATCTCCGGCTTTGTGAGTGAAATTTGGAAAGAAACCGACGAGGATTGATACGGACTACAAGTTCTCAAAGATATATATTGACAAGGCGGCAGCGGATGACGAAATCACGCGGCGGGTTGTCGATGAATTTCCACGAATGAAAGCGGAAATTGTTGCCGCAAGCCCGGAATTTCAGGAGCGGCTAAACCGGTTGACGCCAACCGAAGGGAAAAGGATTCTCTGGCTTACCCATTTCAAGGGAAATTTCCTGAAGCCCTGTCCCGGCACCGCCGACAGCTACCGGTGCTGCAATTACCTGGTGATCAACGAAACCACCAACTGCCCCATCGACTGCACCTATTGTATCCTGCAAGGCTATATTTCCAATCCGGCGATTACGATTTACACCAATTATCAAAAAATTATCGATGAAATTGCGAACGTTTCGGGGAAGAATCCGCTGCGAATTTTGCGCATCGGCACCGGCGAGCTGACCGACAGCCTGGCGCTGGATCCGGTTACGCGTCTTTCGGAGAAGCTTATGAAATCGGTGCAGCGTCTGCCCAATGTACTTTTGGAGCTAAAAAGCAAAACGGACCATATCGATCATTTGCTGCCGCTGAACCCGGAGAAAATTGTGCTGTCCTGGTCGGTAAACCCTGCTGAACTTGTGCGGTCCGACGAGCACAAGTCTATAAAATTGGAAGCAAGGTTGAAAGCGGCGCGCAACGCTGCCGAACGCGGTTTTCTTATCGGACTGCATTTTGATCCCATCATTTTCCTGCCGGAGTGGAAACAGATGTACCTCGAATTAATCGAGTTGATTGGCGACTATGTCGATCCCGGGAGGATTGCCTGGATCAGCCTGGGCAGTCTTCGCTACCCACCGCACCTGAAAGAAATTATCCGGTCGCGCTTTCCCCGCAGCCGTATCTTTTCCGGCGAGCAAATTTCCGGAAAGGATGGCAAAACCCGCTACATTCGCCCACTGCGGCTGGAAATGTACCGCATGATTTACAGTGCCCTGCAGGAAAAATTGGGAGACGTGTTCATCTACTTTTGCATGGAAAGCGAGGACATGTGGCGGGAAGTAACCGGCAGATCACCTGCAAACAACAGTGAAATTGATTACTACTTCGCTGAATATTTAACCGCAAAATTCCCGGAGTTAAGTTTGCCGAATCCGGTCACGCAACTTTATCAATCAGCAATTAATTGGGGGAAAAAACCTGGAGCAAAAACATAATATGAATTTGCAGGCAAATTTGAGGACGAAAACATCCAACCAGAAAACTGCCCACACGCATTATTTCATCACAGTGAGATTAAAACCAAATTACTT
>Ga0315542_1000643_pt1 | contig 22250 bp, 28 predicted proteins | sample SalMarSW160120MG_FD_202541 | JGI IMG/M metagenome (GOLD analysis project Ga0315542, IMG submission 202541) | Salt marsh sediment microbial communities from the Plum Island Ecosystem LTER, Massachusetts, United States - Salt Marsh Sediment SW1601-20 ... | reverse complement strand
ATGTGGAATTTTTATTTCTGAACCAAAAAGTTTTTTCAAATCCTGCTCTATAGTTTCTGTTTTCCATATTGTTACATTTTTGGGTAATTTACCCCCCACAAATAACCAGTCTTTATATGTTCTCCAGTTCTCACAATACCAATCAATATATTCTGGAAAATCTAAATTACAAATTTCTAAAACTTTTGGATTATTCTTTGCTCTACGCTTTGTCGCTTCTTGATCCCCGGATCTAACATAAGTATACAAAGAAATAACATGTTGATACGGATTTCTAATTATAGTATAAATATCTAACCCATCAATATCTATTTTATATAAATCCCTTATATCCTGCAAAGCATGGTGCTGTCCCATTGGATGTGAAACAAGTTTATCAGGAGCTCCAAAACGCTTATTAAATACATGCCTGGCTGTAGAACCAGCGGTTTTTGGTATGTGAAAAAAAGCTTTTTTATTACCCCACACCACAATCATTATACGCCCTCCAACATTTATTTATTAACTATTTTATATTTTTTTCATTATATCAAGCATAAATTCATGTGAAAGTTTAGCACTACACCTATCGCCTCTCAAAAAACTCCGTAGCGCCCTCTTTAAAGGCTGGTCTTTATCAACATATAATCTACGCCTGACCTGGCCAGCTCCATATAATAAGAGGGTCTGGTCTATTAGATCAGCTTCGTAAACTACATCCGCTTGTAATACAATTACTTTTCTCTCTCTTCTTTGGCTCTCATGACTCCATTCAAATATAGACAATATGCCTTTATGTTTGGACATAACATAACAAGTTTTTGATTTTTCAAATACATCGTATGTGGTAGGAAATTTATCAAAATCCAATAAATACAAATACAAATCAAGGTCATGTATACCTAAATCGAAAAGCACGGGTGTTCGCATGTTCTCTGAAACAGTTGAATACCTGCTGAATTTTATACTAGTTAAATCATCAACATTTAAAAGTTCTTTTAATGTATTAATTACAGGATTATATCTCTCCGTCATACCACAAAACACATTTTTATTATCCAAAACACTAAGAGACTCATTAAAAATAATAACCGGCTTGTCTATGTATATATTACCATTGAACCCCAAGCTGATTATAGTTCTATAAGATTCATAATGATTTTCAGGCGGCGTTGAGATTATTATATGGCTATAACTATTTATCTTTGTTAATTTTTTTAATCCACCTTCAACAAATGGATCGTAATAATACCACTTAACACCAAAATCATTTAAATACTTTGAATATATATGCCCCATCTTACCAAATCCTATTATTAATACGTGTGTATTCATTTATTAAGAATCTCCTCAAATATTACTTTGAACATGTCCATTCTATTATTGACACTATGATTTTTACGAACAAATTTCATCCCCTCTCTTCTAATATGTTCATAATCAGATGGGTTTTTAAGACACTGTGTTATTGTTTTAATAGCGTTTGATTTAGTTATTGGTATATAATGCTGGTTTGGAACAAACCCCGCTTTCTTCAAATCATTGGTTTCGTCTGCCAATAATAAAGATCCAGCAGCAGTAATTTCATAATATTTAGCCACAGCATAATTAAAAATTGAAGACGTAGCTACACAACAAAGATAAGAATTAAGTAATTTAGCGTAAGAATCTCCTTTATATGTCGGTGGTTTATAGTCAACCACTGCGCCGCCCTTATTTTTTATAAAAGATCTCAGAGGATAGACTTGTGGATTCAAAGATCCAGACAACAAGCATCTCATCTTAGGCGCATTGTTAAATGGAAGCTTAACATACCTATTATATGGAGAAAAAAACTTCGGCATAAATCTATATTTTGATAAAAATTGTGGGTATAATTTAACAAAATATTCATGTACAGGCGATACTATTAAATCACATCTTTCAAATACTTTAATTTTATTTTCCAAGCATCTTTTGTCACCATAACACTGTAAATCACCTGGCCACATGATCAACTTTACGTTTTTATTAAGATCAATAAGTCCTGGTATTAATCTTGGCCGATTATGATAAGGCACTCCAAACATAAACACTATATCAATATCGCCGCCCACATTTACTTCATCAGCATACCTCAAATCAAATCCAAAAGTATCCCGCATAACATAAAAGAATGGAGCATTTGCACTCAAAACATCGTTAAAACCTAAACCTTCAGGATCAGATTCAGGTGACCACATCTTTTTATAAAACGTAGGTAAAATTATTATACCTTTCATACCACCTCTCTCACTATCTTTGGCTCCATATCTAGCCCCCTTAATAAATAAACACCCTCTTCTATATCTATAGGGTCATGCTTTGGTATCTTAAGCCCTAGTGCGCATCTAACATGCATTTCTGCTGTATTTATATCACCAGTTAAATCAAAAATTGGAGTAATCATACAAAATCTTCCAATATTAACTTCGGTAATAAACGGCACCCCATTTATATCTTCTTTAAAATCCATGGAATAGTTTCCGTTCGGCTTTCCATCGGTTATTTTTGATAAGGTTAACGTTGCTTCTAGTGCTGTTGAAATAACAGCAGCATTATTCTCAGTTATAGCTGCTGTTGGGCTACTAGATGATCCAGAAAGTGTATTCTGCATATGAACATATTCAAGCCTTCGTATCATTTTACAAATCTGTAATACACCATTTTTCCACACACTTTGTAATGCATAATCTTTTCCCGGCAAAAATTCTTCTATCATAAAATCATTCCAACGCATTCCTCTCATCTGTATCCACAAATTTAACCAATCTTCAGCCTGATCTGGCTTATTGATCCATGTAGCAGCCACAGAACCCGCGCCCCTTACAGATCTTACCCAGTACTTATCAGCTGGATTTTCATTAACAAATTTATAAAGATCATCTACATTTTCTAATAACTTGAATTTAGCACAAGGTATATTATTTTTTCTAAATAATTTATAGGTCTCAACTTTATCATTACAAACTTTCATTATTCTATCATCTGGCAAAAAAACTTTTGTTTTTATTAAATCTCTTTTGGCTGACACCACTTCCATCTCTTGGATATTACTTATTATCAACAGATCTATTTTCTCAATAGATATTAACTCATTTAGCTTTTCTATATAATCATCTGAACGTGCTATAGGTAATATATACGTACGATCAGCTACAGACCTCCATTTTTCGAATTGATTGATATTAGCACCAATTATTTTTAAAGGCACTTTTCCTTGCCTTAAACTTCTTATTAAATTATTGCCGCCACCCGATCCTGCTCCGCCAACTAAAATATTATATTTTCGCATTTCTTCCCCCCACAAGTTCTATATTTAGTCCCTATAAGCCTTTTCATCTCTTTTAGCATCCTCGTACCCAACTGCTGTATATGCATAGTCAACTCCACTAGATTTTCTCAACATCATAGATTTTCTAGTGTACTTTTCTATAATATCTACATATTCATCAATATTTATATTAGTAAATCCTCTACACTCTCTGAAAAATGGCAAACCAAACATATTATGCCTAAGCATGTTTGTCATAACTCTTATTGGTAAAATATCCGTTATTGATGTAGTACTACTAATTGACGAATATACACGTTCTGATAGCTCAAAATGATTACGCCTAATGAACCTTGTTCTCTCTATAAATACTTGAAATTTTGTATCATCTGTACCAGAAACAAAAACTACACAATCAGCATTAGCTATATCATCGTGCATTCTAAACATACCATCTTTAGGTATTACACATGTATACTTAGCATTTAAATCACCGTTAGGACACACAGGGCATGCAATACATCTTTTTATATCTTCCTTTGTTACATCAAGTATCTTAACTTTTGAATTTTCAAACTTCTCGGTGAAAAAAAGGTCTATTGGATCTATAGTGACTACCAGAAATAAAATATTCGGCTTCTCCATACTTAATGTGGATCCAATTAGCCTAGCTAATTTAGTCACTTGAATACCAGTCCCAAATGATGTTTTTATTCCAAAATCATCATTCACTATAGCTGTCTTATTACCGGCCCATCCTGTACCACCATATTGTGCTGTGGGCGGGCCATTACCAGTAATCAAAGAACCTTTATTAAGACAGTCGTAAAGAGCATATATATTAGTGGTTTCCTGCCCTCCATTTCGCTTAGCTCCAGAAGATACTACGCCTATCGCCTTATCTTTAAGATCAGTCTTACATATAAAATCATGCAGTCGTGAACTTCTATCACCAAAATATACTGGCGTAGAAAGAACAGCGCCGTCAAATTTACGTGGAATCTTTTCACCTGGGTAAATAACCTCTACATCAGCGCCTTCTCCACTGGCCCCACACATAGCAGCTAAAAGTAAAGCTTCAGAATTACTAACCTTACCCTCATATCCTAATTCATAGATGGTATTAAAGATATCATTAGTGGCAAGTAATTTATCTATTCTTTGTTTTGAAATTTTAGCACACCTAGGGCTCGTTACTATGCCTAATATCTTCATTTATCCTCCTATTTTCTACAACCAACCCGTGCTTTGCTTCTAATAACCTAGTCTCTTTGTTATATTTAACTCACCTAATTTTCTCTTCATCTCTGGCTGTAAACTTTTAGCACTTTCACCAGTCTTGTCAACAAACGGTTGATTCATTTGCCAATTTCTAAAAGCTCCGTGTGAATCCCCAAATCTACTTGGCTTATCTTTTGGGATAAAAGGGTTCTTAGTTATAAATGATGGTCTAGTACTGTAAATAATCGTTTCTTTAGAATATTTTAAATTTAAAAATTTAAACATTTCTTCTATCTTTTTGAACTCATTCTCAAAAAACTCTTCATACTTTATAGTAAAAACTCGTGAATGAGGATTATCACGAAAATACATAAAGAGATTACCATAATGAATCCAATCATTCACCGTACACCCTTCAAAATTAAAATGCCCAAATCTACTAAATAACGAACCAAAAGCATCATACGGATTTTTTATACATAAGACTATCTTATAATCTTTATATCTAGTAACATGAAAATTCATAGGCATGGGCTTGCCGCCAGCATATTTAATTACTACATTGTTTCTTTGTGAATTTCTAATCATAGGAGCATAATGAACCTCCTCTGGGATCTCATGCACATCTGAGGAGTTTCCTATTAATTTCTTTAATATAGATGTTCCTGTATGTGGAAATCCATACACTAATATCTTATTCATTACAAATATGCCACCTCAAATCATTCAAATACCAAAGCGCCGATGTTTTCTCATAGTATGGAAAATCAAAATCATGTTCAACAATATATTTTATAGGTTTTGGAAAACAAAAAGGGGCTTCTTCCAGATTTAAATCCCTCCATATTTCTTTATATACTAATTCTTTATTTTTTTGCTTATGAGAAGGAAACGTAGTTGTCAATAAGTACTTAGATTTACTCTTTTTAAAATTATCTAACGTCTTAAATATATCTTCATATGTTAAATGGACTAGACAATCTCTACAAAAAATAAGATCTACCTCTGGCAAATCATCCTCTATAATATTAGAATTTATAAATTTTATATTTGGCTTGATATATTTTTCTTGATTGTCCTTAATAATTTGTTCAACAATATCTACACCAATATATTCTATACCAACTAAATTTACTGCTTTCATCCAATTCCAATCACCACATGGAGCATCCAACATACTTTTTATATTCAATTCTTCAAAAAGTTTTGATAATTCTTCTCTAAGAACTTTTGTTTGTTCTAAACTTGATCCTTCACCGGATCGTGAACTTTTACCAAGAAAAAGATTTTTATTAAATATCTCAGTAAATCTCTGTTTTTGGTCTAACACACTAACCCCTCCCCAATAATATATTTATGACTGTATCAGACACATTCTCTACCAAATAATCACGTGGAGCAATCCATTTGTTATCTCTTTCAATCATTATGTTAAAAGCATTTAATATATCATCACTATTAGTCCCAGACAACACATTAGACCCACATTCAATAGTTTCTTGTCTCTCTGTAGTTTCTCTTATTGTTATAGATGGTGTGCCAAGAATACAGCACTCCTCTTGAACTGTGCCACTATCACTAACAACAAGTTTAGCGGTTTTTTCTAACCTAACAAAATCAAAGAAGCTAAAAGGCTTGCTTAAAACAACGTTCTTTGAGGTCCGGATATCAAATTTCTTTAGCTTGTCTTTTGTTCTGGGATGCAAAGAAACAATAACTTTAAACTGCTCAGATATTTTACTGATCGCTCTCATTATATCCAATAACGACTCGAACTTATCTACATTCTCAGCTCTATGAGCACTTACTAAAACAAATTTTCTATGTGATAAACCCATCTTAATCAAAATATTGCTATTAGCTATGCCAGATGCATAATAATTGAGCACTTCATATATTGGGTTACCTGTTTTGAATACGTTGTTTTTATGAAACCCCTCTCTTAAAAGATTTTGCTTACTATTCTCTGTGTAAGGCAAGTTATACTTAGATAAATGATCGATAAGCCGTCTGTTTGTTTCCTCCGGCACTCTTTTATCATAGCACCTATTTCCTGCTTCCATATGGTATACCGGAATTTTATATCTCTCCGATATAATAGAAACTAATCCAGAGTTAGTATCTCCTAATATCAATATTTTGTCTGGTTTTTCTTTGAGTAAAATTTTTTCAAACGCTATTAATGCTTTGCCCAAAAAATTACCAAAAGAACCACCAGATTTTTTAAAAACATAGTCTGGTTCTCTTATTTTTAACTCGTCAAAAAATTGACCGCTTAAATCGTGGTCATAGTTCTGATTTGTGTAGACAAATTTATGATTAACAAAACTATCAAGTTTGTAAATTATGAGGCACAGTCTTATTAATTCTGGGCGAGTTCCAGCAACGGTCATTATTTTCATTGTTTACCCACCATTAATTTTTCTCCATATTTTATGTAACCATGTACTATTAGAAAATTCAATAACAGGCGTCTCTACAGGTTTTTCTTCCACAGGACCGCCCTCGATGTATCCTTCATTTTTAAGAATAGTAGTCATACTACAATTTCTATAAAAACCGTCGCCATTAATATAGTGTTTACTAAGCACGTGGCCATTATACCAGTGAAGACAAATAACATTATTATTAATACAACTTAAATCATTTAATTTATACAAGTTTCGTATAGTGGGGCCTGGAGGATGGATGTTATATGGATAATAGGTTTCAAACCTAACACCAATAATATTTTTAAAACAAGACAAAGATTCTAATGTTGGATATTTAGAATTGATCATACTCCCACCAAATACCTCATGACTATAAGGTGGTTGAACCTTCTTGGTTAAATCAATCAAAGCTTTAGCATACGGGTCGTGCTTACAATGTATCATGATTCCAATACTATGCCCTCCGTACACACCTCTTACAAATGAAACAACTGCATTTACATCGTTGATTGGCGTATTCCCATAATATTCTATGTTATGAAAATGCGTCATTGGCTTTAGCCATATTACATCAAAATCTGACCACACACCACCATGGTTATATAATAAGTGGTATCTCAATATATCAGATCTTAAAATATTATGCAGCTCTACATCTATACCATAATCATTTAGATCTACATTTACTATGTTTACATAACTAGATCGCTCTACCAAGTAAAAATAATCTTTGCCTATATAATTAGGTATATAACGACTAAGCCCAACATATGGTTGCTTAGGAATATAAACATTAATGACCCAATCCGGATTATATTTATGGAATGTGTGCACAGTAAGTGTCTGTAATAGTGACATTGGACTTCTGTCCCAATACAGGTGAAGTATTTTGGGTATCGTATCCATTATATAGATAACTCCTTTATTATTCCTTCTAAATCATATGTTCTTTGTTCTTCTACGCATTCATAGAAACCTTTTTCATCTATTTCGTTTAACTTAGCTTTTAAATATTTTTCTACTCGACCTGATAATTTTTGAGAGCTCTCTGTCATATGTTTAGCTCTATTATTCTTAGCAAAATCTTCTCTTTTTATAATTTCTATAGACAATCTATCCATCATTTCACCGATACTATACACAATATCATCGCTTACCCAAGTAGACGATTCTACTATGTCATTAACAGATTTAGCTCTAGAAATAAACTTATTTATCCTGGCTTTGGAAGAAACTCTATACTCACCAACACTTCTCGCTACCCACTCCATTTCAGAAATAATGGCGTCGGCCACGATAAATTTCTTTCTTTCCCTTATGACAATCATGTTAGCCTTGTAGCATCTAAAATTAGCATCAGAAAGTATTTCTACAAATTCCATGATACTATCTACTTCAATAGCGGAAAAATGTTTAGAAAAAATATCGCGGACTTGTTTATAAAAATTCGTAAAATCCATATCTTCAAGTATCATATCTGACTCCTTATCTTAGTATAAAGTCCGTTATTTTTTCTGTCTCATTCCATTTCAAGTGCGGATAAGTCTTATCAAAAAAACCAACGGTACAGCACGTACCATCCAACCTACCCACATGTTTTGTTCTAGAAATTAATGGTAATATGCTTTTATATTTAAATTCTTTAAACGCACCCTGCACAGCCCAATCCCACCCATACGCATTAGCGTGCTTACGCGCAAGTACATCATCATACCAATATTTACCATAACACGCTTCCCAATTTTCTTTGAAAGCGCACCAACCTAATCCATGAAATGCTGGGGCGGTTGTCAAACCACTAAAATCTTTACCACCACTTGCCCAGTTAAAAAGCCCGTAAGACATATAAGTCATTGGTTTATCTTTAAAGTTTTCATAATACCAGCTTGCCAAATTTATAGCATCCGGGGACAACAAAAAATCATCCTCCAAATGTACGTCAAAATCTGATCCAGCTTTAAAGGCATAATTGAGTACATTATACATATTATGACGAGCCCCTGCATGAGACCGTGACCCAGAAGAATTCTCTTTACGTAAAATTGTTATGGGTAATGGGTGATCCTCTAATATTTTTATACATCCAGGATGCTTTTCTGCACTGCAAATTATCTTATAGTCAGCTAAATCTTGGCTTGCTAAAGAATCAAGAAATTGTTTCAAATAATTAGGTCTATATCCTACAGGAAAAGTAATGGTTTTCATACTGCTTTAGCCCCTTCCACATATAATAGGTTTTTAAATTTTTTTAACTACAACAAGTTCAAAATTAGAATGATTTTCTTTGTAATCTATAGTTGTTAGTCCAAATTTATCACATAAACTACTTAACCACACATTATCAAAAATAACATAATGAAAATTAGTATCATAATCCTGACCACCGAATATATGCCATGATACAAACTTAGCATCGCATGTAGCCTTATAATGATTAGTTACCCATTTTAAACTTGGAGTTCTGAACTTCACATGGCCATCAATTTTCAATACACGAGACCATTCTTTTAACAAATTCTCGGTTTCAGACAAAGGGAAATGCTCAATGATGTCGGATGCCAAAATCCTTTCGAAAGACTTATCTGGAAAAGGCAAGTACCTAACATCACAAACAATATCCACTCCTTTTAGAGGACGTATATCAACATTAATACACTTGAATCCTGCTATATCCTTTAGAATTTGAGCACCACACCCTATGTTTAAAGAAACTTCCACAATGATTTTAATCCTCCACACATTTATTTAAGTCTATAAAGCTCCCCAATAAAACAAGCAGCATTCTTGAATGCTTGCCAACAGTCTGGGCGTATACCACCCTCATCGGCTGCCCAACTTTGTATACCATCTAAAAGAGCAGCAACTATTTCTTTGGTGTCTCCTTCTACATCATACCATGAACAACTTTTATGATGATTTGTAAACAATAATTGATCCGTTCTTGCCCAATTTTTACATTCGCATTCCATTTTTAAAACCTCCTTACAAAGATTTTATAACTTCTATCATTCTCATACCCATTTGATCCCAACTTAGATTGTTAGCAATATACTGTTGCAACATCCTGCCCTTATCAGATGCTTCTTCTTGGTGATTATATACATGACGCATAAAACCACTAGCTTGTGCAATATCAGGCTCAGCCCACAACTGATCACCGCTATAAAAAGGGCTCCACGGCATGCCAAAGACTGGTGTCAAACTATAATCGACTAGATAGCTATGTTCTGGTTTAGCATATTCCAAAGCACCGCCCCAACCAGTAACTATAATAGGATTACCACAAGCACCAGCCTCAAAAGGTACAAGTCCAAATCCCTCGCCCCTGTCTAAACTGACCAAACAATCACAAGCTTTGTGTAATCCTAAAATTTGATCTCTACTAAGCGAGTCTCCTATTAAATATAATGGCGGGTAGTTATCCATAGGCATCATGTCTTTAATTCTTCTAATAGTTTCTCTGACTATATTTTTTTCCGACTTAGAAAAACCTTGTCTATAGGTCTTTAAAATTAAAGCCACGTTCTCATGGTTTTGAAATGCGTGCCAATAAGATTTGATAATCCCCATAGGATGTTTTCTCTCGAAAAATTGAAAAATCCCATAAAATTTATAGGTATCTGGGGTTACACCAGCAATGTTATACGGCTCAACCTCTTTATATTCAGCCATATCTATGCCGTGTGGCACACTAAATATTGGAATATTCACACCAGAATTTTTGTAAACTTCTACGCCCCAATCTGATGCTGTAATAACTGCGTCTACTGTACTATTAAGCCATTTAACCCACTCTGAATGTATCTTACTAGTTTCCCAAACTGAATAGCCAATATTCGTCTTGCCAGCCTCTTTCATTTGTTCATAATGCTCAACTGTTAAATGAATTATAACTATATTATAATCAATATCTTTATTTACCAATGACCGCAATACTCTACCAGATTCACCAAAATCATTTTTCTCAGGCCCTTCAAAGGAAACTGCTTTTATAGTAAGTGGGATTCCCAATCTATGAAGTGATAATGCATAGCCTCTAGCAGCTTGAGCATAACCGGACATATCAAACATTGGCCCAATGTACCGTATACCTTTTATTTCCATTAGAATTCCTCCGTTTCTATGATTTTCCCTAAGGTATTTACCTCATTATTAGCACCAGCATTAGGTTTTTCTTGCTCTTTCTGCATAAGCATATAAGCCTTATCAAATAATTTAACCCACATAGAAGCTATACTTTTTTGCCAATCCATTTTAGCATTAACCCATCTGTAAGCATTTTCTGCCCTGCGCTTTGCTTCCTTGGGATTATTATAAATTTCTACTAGAATTTCAACAAGATTATCCACATCAGCTAAAGGCCTTGGAACTTCATTATCAAACTGAATTGTAGTCCATAAACTTGAAGTGGATCCACTTTTACATAACCAACCAGTGTCTTCTGTAATAAACTCTGGTAACATCGTATTAGCAGGCATAATTACAGGAATCTTAGCCCCCATCGCTTCCATCCATGCCAAACCAAACCCCTCGCCAAGCGTAGTACTCACAACCACATCACTACAATTATATAACAAATTCAAAACCTGCCTAGGGTACCCCTGATTAGGCCCAAAATTCTTAGGAAAAACAACATCCTTAGTAACATCTAATTCATAGCTTTTACACACCTCAGCTAAATCCCATCCCTGATCTTTCATAGCCATGTGAAGATAAAGAAGGGACTTTGGAACTATTTTTCTAAATTCTTTAAAAGCAATAATAGTTCGTGGTATATCTTTACGCTGTTGATTTCTATTGACATTAGTTATAATAAAATAGTCTGCATACTGACCAAAATATTGTTTTTTAAACGCAGCCACGTCTGCTTCTGGTAATGGATGATATTCAGCAGTATTAACCCCGTGTGGAATAACCTCTATATCAGGCCTATTAATACGCTTAAGAGTTTCATTCTTACCAAATTCGGAATAAGCAACTAAATAATCGGCGGGAGCAATATTATTCGCCCACAGTTGTTTTACTATAGAATCTACTGGATAATACACAATAGATTTAAAAGGTTTAGCCCTATGCTTTCTTAAATGATCCATAAGTTTTGGTATAAACTCCATAATAAAACTATCCTGTAACAAGAACAGTATGTCAAAATCCATCTGTGGAATCATATTAGAAACTTTTTGCCGCCCATATGGATCCTTTTGAGCATTAGTTCCAGTAGGCCAAATACGATATGGAAAATTGTGGGGATCACCCCAATAATTTATGCCTAAAACATCTATTTGATATCTACCAGTTTTTTGCAGAGCTTCAAATACATTTCTTGAAACAGTTCCAAATCCAGTGGCGGCCGTCGGTGAATCACAATACCCAAGTACTTTTATTTTTTCAAGCTGTTTTGGTACAGATTGTGTCTTTGGTGACCTACTACTTATTTTTTTACCTTGGGGGTTTTTTCTTATTTTACTTTTTGGCATGCCCTTCTCCTTTACTTCAAGTTTTTATATGCTAAAAATGGCGAAGTATAACTTTTTTCAGCCGAATCCATAATACCAGGCTTTGCAGATGGGTGTTTAATCAAAAATTCGTCCACGTCTTGCTTAGATATTTTTATCGCATTAAGAAATTCATCTAAAGGCATAACTTCAAAAACACTTCTTGGGTTATATGATGTGGATGAATTTTGTCTAATATATAATTTCTTGCCTTGACCTATTATATCTTCCTCATCTGATTGTATTTTCTCCAGTATATACCTTTTAAGTTGTTGTTCTCTATTATCAATTATTCTTTTTATACTTTTAATATCAAGGTAATCTTTTACTAATTCTTCGTGAGTGTACTCCTCTGGCTTTTTTTTAATAAATGATTTACCCGCTAATACTTCTTGGTATGCTGTACAATTATCAGTAAAATCACACCAATTACACATATCATTCAAAATAGGTGTGCACTGTTCCTTTTTAAGTTTCAGTATTTCTGCATATATAGCAAGCAGATAGTCCATAAATCCTTTACGCTCATCCAGCGTACGATAAGTATACACCGGGTCACCTCTTAGATAATCCAAAGACAAAATTATGCGTTTGTAATTTGGGTATTTAATACTTGCAACCACGTCATATACTGAAAGCTGTATATCAGCTTTTAATTCTGACGCTGTCTCAAAATATTTAGAAGTTTTATAGTCAACAACTAATATGGTGTCTTCATTTAGTTCTTCAACCTTATCCATAGCACCTGTAAGCATAACACCTTCATCCGTAGTGACTTTGAATTTATCTTCAATAGTTAAAATGGTGCCATTAACAAAATTATTAATTCTATTCATAACCATAGATAAGCCTTCGTGATACATATTAGTGTCAGCTAAACCTTCTCTAGCGGCTACTTTATTATATAGATCTTTTATTCGCGTTATATCTTTTTCAGTAAATTTTTCGTGCCTTTTCCATATCGCGCCAGCTAAAGCTAGAGATTCATGCACTGTTATACCTAACTTAAATGATATGTTAGGCTTACGTGGTAGATGTAATATGTAATTACAGTAATATTTCCATTTACACTGTAAATACGTGCTCATTCTAGTCGCTGACATCAATATAACTTTTTTATTTGCCATTATTGTACTCCTTAATTACTAAATATATATTAATCTAATTATTTTATTTGTCTTTCATCTTCATCTACATTTATTAATTCATATTTTAATCTCATGCCCAATGTCCCATCAATATTGTGTTCGTACTGTCTAATATATTCAGCGTCGTCTTGATCATAATACCACTGAATGTGTGAAAGTTTTTCATTTCCAAATGAGAATACGACACGAGTATTAGACATTTTACCATCCTCCTACCCATAACAGTTTATTGTAGATTATCTATTCTCAAATTCATTTTTTGACAACAGTTCAGCCCAATATAATCCCAATATTATTGAATCTGTTATATCATTGCCGGATTCAAATGTATAATTCTTTAGTTTTACCTTGTATTTATTTTTAACATACTTAAACACTCCTAGTTTATCACTTAATTTATAGTTACTTCTAACTGTTTGTGGACTAATAAATACAGGTTCTTTGTTCAACACTTCAAAACACTCTATATTTACTGCTGTAATAAATTGCATAAGTATTTTTAATGTTTTAACATTTTTTAAATACGTTTCTTCAACTATTACATAGTCCGGCCAATAAATCTTTAATAATGCATTTATATTATTCTTGAACCAATACAACTTTTCTTGTAAACTATAGCTTTTGGTAGGCTGTATAGTACCAAAATCCTCTAGTTTTCCTTCACATAGAAAAGCCCATCCAGTAGACACGGATGACACATCAAGTGATAATATTTTAGTCATTAGTTAATATCTCCCACTTAAAACCACACGATAAGCATTCATATTCTTTTAATTTATCATCATACACTGTCACTGACGCACCGCATTTAACACAAGGATGTATAAAATCAAGCATAGATTTAAGATACGGGCCTGACCACGCCATTTCAACTGGATCATCACATTCAGCTAATAATTCATCAAGGCTTTCAACAACTTCATCCAATGCATTAGTGGTCATCTCCATCTCATCTAGAAACTCTCCATTATTTAAACGAAAAGAATAACGACACGCTGGACAAAAACAATAACCTATGTTTATTGTTGAGCCACAATCATTACATTCTATTACATCTGTATGAACTACTATAATTTCAGCTTCTTTACATTTAGGACAAATCATCTTCCTACTCCTCTATCATTTCAATAAGATTTCCTACTATCTCCACCACGTCTTTCTTAATAATCAAAGCTATGGGCGTGAAAGCTTGAGTATCTTTTATGTCTGGATACTGCGATGTAGCAAACAAAACTTTTGTAAGTGATGGCAGATATACTACATGAGAGCCGTCTTTTTTTGAATACTGCATCAAATTAAATTCCCCATCCTCTTCCGTATACGCTTCACTGTCTAAATCAACGTACTTACCTTGTCTTGGAACTGTTATCTTATATTCTTGCGTACTCACCCTAAATTTATAATTCCTAGCTGGCAACATCATTACGGTAGGCGTGCCAACTACATCATTAAATGTAATCTTAGGTTCTTTTTTCTTAGCCATTATGCCCTCCTAATAATATTATCGAACTCTTCAAACTCTTCTATATTTAGATCACCAGGATCTCTAGTTTCATAAGGAAAAAATATCGGTATAATTTTTATTTTACCTTTCATATCCTTTAAGGCTTTAGCGGTGCCTTTGATGCCTGCGGCGTCGCCGTCTAAAAATAATATTACTTCAAATGCATAACTATATAATAAACTTTGCTGGCCTGGCGTTATACTACTTCCAATGCAAGACACTACGTTCTTATAACCAGCCATATATAATTTCCATACAGATTTAAATCCTTCAACAACTATTAAAGAACGAGATTTGCCCATATAACTTTTAGCTCTATCTAAATTATAAAGAACTTTATTCTTATCAAAATTTTTTGTAAGTAAATATTTAAAAGCCTCGTCCGCTTTTCCTGTTATATCCCTACAACTATAAGCTTTAAGTTCGCCGTTTTCATCTCTTATAGGTATAACATCTCGTTGAAATCCATACTTATCTACATAACCGCCGCCTATTTCAAACTCATTCAATACTTCTGTAGAAAACCCACCATTTTTTACTTTTTCAAAATAATTAGATCTAAATTTTTTAAAACTTTTCAAATACTCTTCATTTACTAATGCCATGGGTATTTGTCTGTTGTCTTTCATCTGCTGTATAAATTCACGCCTGTCTTTAGCGCGTTTATACTCCACGTAAGCCGCTTCATCGTGTATATTTATACCTGTTATGCTTTCTAAATACTTAACAGCATCTGTAAATGATAGATTAAGCATATATCTTACTAAACTTATTACATCATAACCTATGGTTTCTTGACAAGCTTGTGAAAAGCAAACCCAGTTTTTGGTTTGTTTATTCATTCTGAACGAACTTTTATTGGACCCACCATGTATTTTACACACTGCACGGACTTCAGTAGAAGTAGTCCTAGAAATATCAAACCCTAAAAGACCCAACAACTGCTCAGCATCTATAGATTCTTTTAGTCTATTTATATTAGCTCGTTGCTCTTCTTTAGAATTGTTCACGTTGTTTTTCGGACTCATCTGAGTCTGCGTCATACTTAGTACCTTCTTTTTCTTTATATTCTTTACTATCATAATCAATCAACTGAACCTGTGCTTCATTCATCTGTAAATTTCTTTTTATAAATTCCAAACCTATTCCTTCTTCTGGAGTTGTTCCGCCGCGACGACTATCAGTAATGACTAATTTATGCCCACCAGCTTGAGGCCCACCACGTTCTATCTCTTCAATCTCTTTTGGCTTAAGAAACATCAGTATATCGGCATATCGTAGTACTCTATCACTATCCGCAATGTCTTTTTGTCTATTAAGTTGGTTCGCACAAACAAAAGGGATCTGTAATTCACCAGCCATATCTTTTAAGGCAGTAGTGACATCACCAAGTAATTGATATTCTTTTCTAGTCTTATCTCCACCTGGTGGCTCTTTTATGTAATCAAAAATCGCCACTTCAATTCCTTCAACATGTCTATACTTATTATAAATTGCTGATAATTTTTCTATACTATAACCAGGCATAAATTCATGAAAAAACTTGCCTTTTTTTATTAACTTCGCCGCTTGTTGAATATTAAAATTTTCTTGATCACTATATCCACCATGTTTTACTCTACGTTCAGGAACTCCTGACATCATGGATATCATTCTCGTACGCCATTGATCAAATGGCATTTCTGTATCAACATAAAGAACGGGTTTCAAAAGTCTGTACGCTATGTGATAACCTATGTTACATAAAAAAGTGCTTTTTCCATGTTTTGGCCTAGCACATACAACTGTTAAAGTCCCTGGCACTAGCCCATCAATACGCTTATCAAGAATGTGAAATCCAGAGCTAATGCCGCAATATTCAACAGGATTTGTACACCGTTCTTCTAGATATTCATCTAACCCATCTGATAAGTCAGTAGCCTCTCTAACTGCTTTAGATTTCAATGATAAATCCATTACATCTTTACTAACTACCCCAATCATATCAGCCGCACTTACATCGTCATTAGTAGCATCTTTACTTATAGTTGTTATACCAGACTGTAACCTCATATAAAGTTGAAATTTTGTACTGGCATCTAACACTTTATTTATATAATATTCAATGTTAGTATCAGACAAGTCCATACCTATTACAGCGTTGACATAATCATACCCGCCTATGTCTTTTAGTACCCCATTACTAGTAGCCTCATTTATTATCAGCGCACCATCAAATTTAGAAGCACCTCTTTTAACTAACGACCCCATCATTATCCATATCAATCTATGTTCTGGGCGTAAAAAATCCACATCAGAAACAGCAGCAGCTATTATATAATAGTTATCCACAGACTCAAAGCAATAAGAAAGCAGAGCTCGTTCATAAACCGGCTTACAAAAAATTTCTTTGGTTTTTTCTATCACTTATAATCTCCTCTCATCGCGAGTAAATTTCATTTCATGCTCACGGCGTGTTAGCTCACGCTTAAAACTTTGTATGAGTTCAATATAATACTTTTCCAAATTTTCTGTCATTTTTACCTCGGCCTCAAGTGCCTCTATATCCACCTCTATTTGTTTCAATTCTGGGCTAGCCTCTATTACTTTATTGCGTTTCTCAGCTTTGGTTCTTGCTTTAATATCTGATTGACTAATATAAGTCTCTATTACTCTATTTTTTTGTAACAACTTTACTCTAGTAGCATTTATTTGCGACGCGAAAAAAATTAGAAATTGTGCAAGGCCTATAGCGTATTTACTAATATCAGCAGCTGAGATAGCCTCTAAATTTCTTGGGTCAAACTCAAATATTTCGTTCATAAGACTTTCATTGCGAGGCATTTTGTAGACCATTAATTCTTCAGCCCTAGTATTCAAATAATCATTTATATTGCTCATAATACCCTCTTAATCAAATAAAAGTTTTAATATATCTTCCGCGGCTTGATTTCTAGTTTTATACTCAGTTATACCGTATTTGTCATGTAACAACATCGCTACGTTACTAACATAAGCCCATTTAAGCTCTTCGTCTTTTTCAAGTGCTTTTCTTATTATTTTACGTGCTTTTTTTATTCCGCAAAACATCACAACATACCTCCTAATTAGCTTTAGAATCTTCAGATCTTTCTTCCCATATAGGCTTTTTACCTGTACAAAGATAATCTCTTTCAATAACGTTACCATCTTTATCTTCTATCTCCGCCCACTGGCCCAGCATGCCTATCTGCTTACATGTGAATGACAGATTACAATATTTTTGGTCACCACGAAGTGTTCCATCATTTAATGGTACAAAATCAGGACAATCTTTATCCAAATCTGGGTCATGTGGATTTTTTTTACCTGGAATTATTATTTCTGTCATAGTCTGTAATTTCCTTTATAGCTCGTTCTATAAATTTATCTTCATCTAATTCTTTTTCACTTCTAATTTCTAACAATATAAAACCTACTTTCTCACAGTATTCTTTCTTCAAATTATCTCTTTTTTTGGACTCAATAAAAGTTTCCTTGTCGTTGTGAAAATGCTTTACAAACTTGTAGTGCTGACGGCCTTGTATCTCTACAAGCATACCGAAATCCTTAATGTAAAAATCAAAAAACAAACGGGTGTTATTGTAGTTTACATAATACTCTGTCGTTATAATATTATGCGGAAATATCTTTCTCAAGAAATAGTATGTCTTGTCAGAAAGTTTACTCACTTGCCAGCCCCAAAACTGATTTCACTTTACCCCTAAGTTCGTTATACATCGCAACATTTTCTCTGAACACATTTACTAAAGTGGCTTTTCCCTGGAATTTTTCTTCGCCATATTTAAACCAAGCGCCGGTTTGTTCTATAAGTCCGAAATCAACTCCTAGATTAGCTACTTCACTTACAAAATTATACCCAACCCCATAAATAAGATCTATTTTTGCAGTTCTCCACGGAGCGGCAAGTTTATTTTTAACTACCTGAAAAGCGCTTTCATGCCCTATCACAAGCCCTTCGTCGTCAACTATGCGTGAAGTTTTAGATTCTCCACCCTCAACTTTAACACGCCCAGTAGCATAAAAGGACAAGGCTTCCCCACCTGTAGGAGTTCTATCATCTCCCCATTTTCCTATATTATGTCTAATTTGATTTATAAATATAAGTAATGTGTTGGTTCTATTTGACACGGGTGTTAATTTTAAACACGCCTTACTCATTAGGCGAGCTAGTAATCCCATATAATTATCACCAATCTCCCCTTCAGCCATATTTTTAGGTAGCAGGGCTGAAACACTATCCACAACACATACATCAACTTCACCAGTTTTCATCAACTTTTCAGCACACTCTAAATTATCATCTCCAGTAAATGCTTGTATCAAACATATTTTATCTGGATTAACCCCCACCTCTTTACCCATATTTCTAACAAGTTTTGGGTCTAAAGAATGTTCTGCATCAATATACACTATTTCCATTTTCCTAATCAATGCCTGCATACATACACTTAGAGCAAGTGTTGATTTACCACTGCTATTAGGGCCGTAAACTTCGTATAAACGACCTCTTGCAAATCCACCTATACCCAATGCAGAATCAAGTGATAGGCATCCAGTAGATATCGCGTCTATTTTCAAATCTTCATGATCTCCTAAATAACTAAGAACCCCTTCACCATACTTTTTAATGATGGCCTGTTTAGTTAACTCCAAAGCACTTTTCTGCTTAGTCTCACCAGCTTCTTTCTTTTTAACCATTATTCGCCTCCATATTAGCTAATAAATCATTCAGTTCACGCGATTTTTCTTTTAAATTTATTTTTTTATTATCTTCCATCTCTTCAATTTTACGGTCTGCTTCTTTCTCTCTTGATTTTAAAAGAGTATTGTTTATTATTTGTATAGCTTTTTCTGTTATCCACCCAGCCTTTGCTTGGCCTATTACTCTTATGTCAATGGGAGTTTTAAAATTGAATTCTTCTTCATAATCAAAAATAGTATCAATAATTGCCACGCATTGTTGAATTGCATTAAATTTATTCAACCCTTTTTCTTCCCGAGATTCAACAAACAATCTTAGTAACCTAAACTCATTTTTAATGTTATCTACGTAATATTTATACCTATCAGGATACTTACTCCACAAACGCATAAAAAAATAGTTACGTAAATCTTTTAAAGTGATAACCTTATCATTAACTAATATAGGTTCAGTAACTTGATATCCAGATTCTATCGCTATTTTTTTCGATTCTTCGGCATTTCGTACAACTCTATAACCAACTTTTTCAATTATTTTTATAGCTGTCTCAAGTTGTACTTCTTCTACAGACTTACCATTTCCGAATAGATCTTGTTGATCTCTATCCATGTTATCGCTTTTTAACCACTGTTAATAGTGCTGAATGTTTATCGTTGTTTGGTTCTTTGAACACAATATAATTACCGTCTTTTGTGAAGTGCAGTTCTAGTAATTCGCTTGAAAAATCTTTTAAAATAGAATCAAGAAATTCCCCATTAATATCAATATCAAAGTTATCTTCTAATGGGGTATCAAATTCCTGAATTGATTCAACAATATTATTATTCATAACTAATTTACCATCACCAACTTTAATAGTCAATCTACTATTATCTTCTGGATCCAGCACATCCATAATAGTGTGCACGGTGTCTACAAAATCAAGTCTAGAAAAAGTGATTACACTTTCTAAATCAAACATCGCTCTATAGTTAGGATAACTTTCATTTATAATCAAACCACCCACTATATACATATCATTAGATTTGATATATACATTCCGACCTTGTAAGTTCATAAATACTTGTGCGTCATCATCAAGTACGGCTCTTAAAACAGATGCAAAATTATAGCTAAAAATATGTGACGTATTTTCAATATCAGCATTAATATCCAATTCAAATTCTGCCAGTTTTACACCATTAGTCCCTGTAAATACTATACCCCCCTTCTTTATGAGCACGTTAACACCAGTAATAGATTTTCTTACTTCACTTGGATTAATACAATGCATAACTTTATTCATACCATATTTCAAAATACTACTATTAATAATTAATTGAGCCTCATCGAAAGGCTTGACTACTGGGTACTCACCTTTAAAACACGGCACTTTAAGGCGCTTGTATGATGGTTTACCTGATTGAAAATAAGTTTTAGTTTTTATAGTACATTCAGACTTGTCTACTATAAATCTAAACTCCTTTGTACCATAATTATCCACTAGTGGCACAAACTTAGAAATATACCCCTTAACAGCACTTAGTTTTATCAAAGTTTTGCCAGTTTTAACAATTTCACATTTATTATTAGTGATAATTAAATGAATACCGCCATCAGTTGCTTTGAATTTAACCTCGTTATCTACTGCTTCAATCATTACCATGCCTGTAATGCCATCTTCATTAGGCTTAACTACATTAGATAAGCGCGACACAATAGATTGTAAATCTTCTACTAGTATACTAAATTCCATATTACTTCTCCTTTATATAAATTCACCATAAAAAGGGCATTCTGGATAGTGAATTCCATTTTTGCCACCACAATTTACACAAAACATCCCTGCCTCATAATTCAAATTATTTTTTTAATTTTCAATTTGTTTTTCAACTAGCTTCGAACTTGAAGCTATTTTTTCGCCGCCGACATTAAACACCATCTCTATTCCTAACTCCTCGCATACTTTAACTTCAGGAATATTATTACCGGTTCTATCACCACCATTTGCAAAAATATCTGGCTTGATTTCTTTCAATGCCGCACAAACAGACATATCATCTGGAATTGGTGGGTGTCTAGTTAAATACACATCGTCCACATCTTTCAATTCACTTATTATATTCACACGCATATCATCTGGCATAAAAATATAACCTTTTTTCTTTTTTAACCAATACCCATTATTCACAATGACTACCAATTTTGTTCCTAATTTTTTGGCCTCTTTAATTAATTTAATATGCCCGCCATGAATAGGATCAAAACCGCCAGAAATTGCTACTAATTTATTTTTAGCCTTAGTTTTTTCCAACTCAGATCTAATATAATTTGCTTTCAACTCAATAATAGGATCTATACGATCTTTACCAATAAAAAATAAAACCTGATTATACATTAAATAAACATCGGCCATTTCTTCTAAAAAATGATTTTGGCCATCCGCGCGGTTCCTTAAGTAATGTGAAATAGCAGTA
>Ga0315542_1000642_pt1 | contig 22252 bp, 11 predicted proteins | sample SalMarSW160120MG_FD_202541 | JGI IMG/M metagenome (GOLD analysis project Ga0315542, IMG submission 202541) | Salt marsh sediment microbial communities from the Plum Island Ecosystem LTER, Massachusetts, United States - Salt Marsh Sediment SW1601-20 ... | reverse complement strand
GAGCCGCGTGGCGCCGAAGTCCTCGATCGTGCCGACGGCCGCGGCGAAGGCGGGCCACTCCGCGGGCGCGATGGTGCGGTGATCTACCGTGACGGATCCCGCGATCGCGAGCTTCCGCTTGCCGGGATCGCAGTCGAAGCGGCAGCGGGCCACGTCGGCGGCGGCGCCCGCCGTCCAGCTTCGCTGCGGAGCGACGGCGGTGAAGCCCTGCGGCAGGCGGATCTCCTCGTCGACGTCCACCTGCTGGGCGTACCAGATCAGGGCGGGGGTGGTCCGCGCGTCCGGCAGATCCTTCGCGACGAAGCGGAAGGCGCCGCCGTAGTCGGCCATGAGCAGCCGGGGCGCCAGGGGCTGCCACACGAGGGTGCGCGAGCCCACCGCCGCGTAGCCGGGCAGCCGGAAGCGGAGGGTGATGGAGAAGGGGCGCGAGACGTCGCGGTGGTCGCCCAGCTCCACGCCGGTCAGCTCGGCCGCCGGGTCGAGGGCCGCCAGCCAAGCTTCCAGCTGCGCTGTGTGCCGTGCCTTGGGGGTGAACCCGATGCTGCGGCGCAGCCGGGTGTCCGCGTAGCCCTCGCCCACCAGGGTCAGCTCGCCGCCGAGGGTGCCGTCGGCGTCGATGGTGCCGCGCACGGTCAGGCGCGCCCGGTTTTCCGCGGCGCTGAAGGGGCGGGTCGCCGTCAGGTCCTGGCCCTCCGGCGTGCCGATCACGTAGTTCTGCTCGCCCTCGGCCCGGGACCAGTCCGCCATGGCGAAGGGGATCCAGGTGGGATCGAGCATCTCGAAGCTGCCGTCGGCACGGCGCAGGGCGGCCACACAGTGGTTGAACTGATCGGCGGGGATGCGCTCCACCCGCGCCCCGGCCATGGTCATGGCGGGATAGACCTCGAAGCCCGCCGCCCGCAGCATGGTGATGGTCATGCCGGCGATGTCCTTGCAGACCCCGCTGCGCTCGTTGAAGATCATCTCGCCGGGATGGAGGGTGTAACCCTCGCCCTGGCCCATGGAGAGCCCGCAGTAGCGGATCTCCTGGGCCACCCAGTGGTTGATGGCCGAGATGATCCGGTCCTCGTCCTTCAGACCGCGGGTGATCTCCTCGACCTTGGCCCGGATCTCGGGCGTGGCCGCGAACTGGTTGTCGTTGACGGTGAAGAACCAGCGCGACTTCTCGCCCCAGTCCTGCACGGTGGCCATCACCACCTTGGGCACGTAGTCCGACGGACCGGGGCTGCGCCACTCCCGCGCCGCCGCCGGCTGGTCCGCCAGCCAGAAGCGGTAGGTGTTCCGCGTATCGTCGAAGGTGGCGGCGGCGTAGACCTCGGCGTTGTAGACCGAGTACTGCACCGGCTTGTCGCGGGGAGTATGCAGCGTGTAGGTCTTCTCCTTCAGGGGCGCGGAGCCCTGGAAGAGGACCACGTCGTAGAAATGGCCCGCCATGGGGGGGATGTACTTGCTCTCGTCCGCCGCTGCGGCGGCGCCGCCGCCGCTGCCCGGCTGGTCGCCCAGGTAAGCGATCTGGAAGCCCTTGCGATAGGTCTCCAACTCCACCGCGTCGCCCACCTCCAGGCGCGGCAGGTCGATGGCCAGCATGCGGGCGCCCCAGTAGATGGCGTGAGCCGGCGCGGTCACGTCCACCAGGCGCGCCAGGTCTACGTTCTCGACCGTGCCGCCGGCCCGGTGCACCGCCACGCGGCGGACCTCGATGACCTGGGAGGCGGGATCGTAGTCGAAGCGCTGCATGGCCTGGTCGCGGGCGCCCCGCTCGGTGAGGATCTTGGTGAGCGTGTGCTGGACGACGTGGGAGAGGCCCGATTCCTCGACGTCCACTTCGGTGCGGTCGAAGACCACCACCACGTCGGCGTCGGGATAGTCGGCCGCCGTGCCGGCGGCCGCGATCACCGGGCGCAGGTCTTCGCCGGACGGGGGCGCGGGCACCGCCGCCGCCGCCGCGGCCAGCGACAGCAGCAGGAGCGCCGGAAGCGAACCGGTCAGGTACCGCGGGAGCATGGGGTCCTCCTGGTTGCCGTTCGGGGGGAAAGGTGGGCCGGGCAAAGATAACACGCGCAGCGCCGTTTGGGCAGGCGCCAGCTCAACGATCCCCGGCAGGCCCGCAGCGGGCCTTGACGCCGCGGCCGCTCCTGTCGATCCTGGACGGAGAACCGGCTTCGCAGCCCGAACCAGGACGAGGAGGCCCCATGCCCGGCAAGAAGCCCGGTCGCGCCGCCGGACGCGGTCCGTCGCCGCAGGGATCGGCGCCCCGCCGCGCGGCACCCGGCGGCGGCCGCCGCCGCCAGCCGCGATCACCCGGGCAGTGGCCCGCCAGCAGCTGCGACTGCACGGCCTGCCGGCAGGCCTGCCTCAACTCTCCCGGCTGGTTCCTGCCGGATCAGCTGGAGCCCCTGGCCGATCACCTGGGCCTGTCGCTGCGCGAGGTCTTCCGCCGCTACCTGGCCGTGGGAACCACGCTGATGCCGGACGGCCGATCGCGCCACGGCGTGATGCCGCACAAGCTGCGCGATCACATGGCGCCGGGCAGCATCTGGCGGCTGGAGGAGCTGGCCGAGCCCGGCCGCTGCGTCTTCTACGATCGCGGCCGTTGCACCATCTACCCCGTGCGCCCCTTCGAGTGCTCGCGCATGCTGCATTCCCGCGTCCAGGGAGCGGAGCGGCTGCGCCACTGGATCGTGGAGCGCTGGACGCCGGCAAGAGTGAAACCGTTCCTGAACTGGGCCCGGCAGCGCCGGCAGGCCGGCCGGACGCGGCCAGAGGAGTGAGAGCATGCTGCAGCCCCCCACCCCCTACACCCCCTTCGCCCAGCGCATCGAGACGCTGCGCATCACTCCCGACCTGGCCGCCCGCGCCGGCCTGGTCGACTGGGCGGCCGCCTTCGCGCTGGGCACCGCCGGCTACCGCGATCTGCTGGATCCGCGGGACCTGTTCAATCTCGAGGTGCCGTTCAACGCGGTGACCGTGGCGGTGATGCTGGCGGCCCGCCAGCAGCTGGCCCGCGAGGCGGGCCTGGAGTCCCTGCACGTGGGCGGCGAGGTGCGGCCGCACACCGAGGAGTTCATCGATCTGGCGGCCCGCATCTACGCGGCGGGCGGCCTGCGCGTCCACCTGCGACCGGCGGGTCAGCGGACCACGCCCATCTGGTTCTCCTCCTTCGGAGTCTTCTACGAGGAGCTGGACGGCGGCGAGAACTTCACCGCCTCCCACAGCCAGAGCTTCAAGGGCGGCTGGAAGCCCATGGATGCCGCGGGCGGCCAGCTCCTGCCGGAGGCCGGACGCCGCATCGCCGAGCGGGTGCGCGAGCTGGCCGGCCAGGCGGTGTCCGGGGGCCTGGAGATTCCCCTCGCCGCGGCCAGCAATCCGCTCATCCGGCGCGACTTCGATCCCCTCGCGGCCTACGTCACCGCGCTGCGCCAGGTGATCCCCGCCGGTCTGCTCGCGGAGATCCCGCGCGCGGCGGCCGGCGGTTTTCGCGCCGCCATCTGCACCGAGGGCGGCAGCATGGCGGGCACGGCCCGGCGCATCTTCGAAGCGCTGGACGTGCAGGTGGGAGAGGACCGGACCATCCTCTTCACTCACCAGGACGAGCGCTCCGACTACTACGGGATCGGAATCCTCGACGGTGTGAACCACGGCGTCGACCCCGGCAAGTGGCAGGTCTACAAGCATGTGGGGGCCCAGGCGATCCTGCGCGAGAAGCGGGCCGACATCTTCTTCATCTGGGATCCGGACGGCGATCGCTTCAACATGATCACCACGGCTCCGGCCGCCCTGGCCGGGCCCGCGCAGGCGGCGGGGCTGGAGGTCGATCCCCTGGACGCCGAGCGCTGCCTGGTCTTCTTCAAACCCAACCAGATCTACTTTCTGCTCACCGCGGCGCGCCTGGCCGCCCTGCACGAGGCCGGGGAGCTGGACCGCCACGACTGGCTGGTGACCGCGACCTGGCCCACCAGCCGCAGCCTCGGCGAGCTGGCCCGCTCCTTCGCCGCCCGCAGCGGCGCCCGCCTGGGCTTCTTCCAGGTGCCGGTGGGCTTCAAGCACTTCGCCCAGCTGGTGGGAGATCTGGAGGAGCAGCTGGCCGGAGGCGCGGAGGTCACCGCGGCCACCGACGCGACGGGCACGCGGACGGAGTTCGGCCCACGGCCCCGCCTGCTCATCATGGCCGAGGAGAGCGGGGGTGCCGCCTTCGGCCCCGCCGAGCCGGTGATCAGCCACCGTCGCCGGCGCACCTCGCTGGCCTCGAAGGAGAAGGACGGGTTCCAGGTGGGCGTCATGGCCCTGGCGCTGGCCGCCCGCCTGCACCGGACCGGGAGCAGCTTCGCGGCCCACTACCTGGAGCTGCTCGAGGAGCATGCCATCGTGCACCGCTTCTACGAGCGGCGCGACGTGACGCTGTTCGACGAGTCCCTGCAGGGCGAGGCCCGCGAGCGGGCACGGGCCGAGGGGAACCGGCGCAAGCAGGCCGCCGTCGACTTCTTCGCTGGCCTGGAGAAACGCGAGCCGGCGGAGGTGGAGGGAGCGCTGCGCGACCGGCTGCCCGGCACGGTCCAGCTGCCGCCCGTCCAGCGGGTTTTCCACGCGGGGGACGGCACCCTGATCGAGATGGAGGGGCAATGGTTCGAGCTGCGGGCCTCCGGCACCGACGCGGTCCTGCGCTACTACATGGAGGGCCGCGACGCGGAGCAGGTGGCCCGGCTCAACGAGGCCTTCACGAAGCTGGAAACTCCCGCGGCGGGGTCCTGAGCCGGCGGGCGCGAGGCGCTAGTACCGCACGATCCCCATCAGCTCCACGCCCTCGAACTCGGGCTCGAACTTGCAGACGCCGCCCGAGCAGAGCTGGCCGGCCTGGCGCTGGCCCGCCCACAGGCTGAGCTGGGTGCCGCGCATGGTTCCGTAGGTCAGCTGCACGGCGGGGAAGGGACCTTCCTCCTCGTCCGGAGCGCGCTGCTCGGGGTACTTGTTGTTCAGCTCGAGGATGCCGGCCACGGACCAGCGCGGGGCGGCGGCGAACTCCAGCTCCACGATCTGCTGGTCGTAGGCGCCGAGGTCGAAGCCCGGGCCGCCCCCGACCCGCACGTGCTGGTGCTCCCCGGTGACGGTCAGCACGTGCACGGGGTCCAGGTGCCAGCCGACCTCCGCGATCACCGTCTGGCGGAGCCCCTCGCTGTCCATGTAGTCGAAGGCACTGCGCAGCTCCAGCGGTCCCAGATCCTCCTTTTCCAGGTGGGCGTAGGCCTCCTCGAAGGTCCGGGTGCCGTCGTGCCGCTCGGAGCGGCTCGCGTTCAGCAGGACGGTCCAGCCGGCCGGTGCGCCCCAGGTCAGCTCGGCCTGGGCCCCCCGCTCGTCGTCGAGATCCAGGTTGTGCGGGGCGCGGTTCAGCAGCGTGTAGATGTGCTCGCGCACCGCCACGGGCGGCCGGTTCAGGGGGGTCTTCCCGTCGGCGCGCCGCAGCACGGCGAAGCGCCGGTAGCTCTTGGCCTCGAGGGCCAGGGCCAGGGAGCCGGCGAACAGGTTCACGGCGCCGTAGAAGGCGTGACCGTTCTGGAACCTGTCGTCCGGGACCGGGTCGGCGTCCCAGCCCTTCTTCCAGCCGTACTCCAGGTAGCAGTCGCCGAAGGAGAGGAACTTGGAGAGCCGGCCGGCCAGGCCCCACTCCCGGTGGATGGAACCGTCGGCGGCCACGATGTCGTCGGGACGGTAGGTCAGGACCGTGCCGCCCCAGGACCAGCCCCGGCCGGCATCCAGCTGCGCGTCCAGTCCGCGCACGTCCTGCTCCCGGGCTGAGGGGGTGCCGGTGAAGGCGGCGGCCTGCAGGCGGCCCGTGCGCGTGCCGACCAGCAGCCCGTCGAGGGCCGTGTCCACGCGGATGACGCGATCCTCGTAGGCGGCGAACAGCAGGCCCCGGCCGAACAGGCCGTAGAAGTGCCCGGCCCGCAGCTGGAAATCACCGCTGGCGAACTCGAAGAAGCGGTGCCGGATCGTGTTCTCGCGGCCGCCCTCCTCGGACGGCTGCTGGCTGTCCAGGAGCAGTCCGGTGCGGAAGGAGCCGGTCAGGTAGCTCACGTCGAGCCAGTTCTCGACGATCTCGCGCGCCGTCTCGCTGCTGTAGGAGTACTCGAACTGATCGGTGGCCAGGACCCGCGTGGCCAAATCGCTCTGGGCGGATACCGCGCCGGCCAGCATCAGCAGCCAGGGCGCCAGCATGGCTGGCAGCCGGAGGGAGGACCTTCGCCACGGGGCAGGCGCGATGCTCATCCTTCGTCGCCGTCCCCGCCGGTGGCCAGGAGCCCGTCCACCACCTTCTGCAGCTCCAGCTCGTCGCCTTCCTTGTAGCCCACGTGGCGATAGACCTCCTGTCCATCCGGATCGTAGATCACGAGGAAGGGCACCATGCCGCCCACCTGGAGCAGCCGGGACAGATCCCCGGCCGTGTCCAGGGGCACAATCAGGTCGTAGCCCTTGGCCTTCAGGAAGGGGCGCACCTTCGAGACGCTCTTGGAGCTGTCCACGTTGACGGCCAGGACCGTCAGGCGGCCTTTCGTCTCGGCGGCCAGCGTGTTCAGGTGGGGCAGCTCCTTGAGGCAGGGACGGCACCAGGTGGCCCAGAAGGAGATCAACACCGGTCCCTTGGCCAGGGCCTCGTCGAAGGACACGCGGGATCCGTCGGCGCACGGCAGGCTCCAGTCGGGCACGGCGCGGCCCTCGGCCGCCACGGGCGCGGGCAGAAGAACGGGCGCCAGGGCCAGCAGAAGTGCGGCGGCGACGCCGGGCATGGCACGCAAGATCATCCTCCCGTCGAGGTGGGCAGGGCCCGGCCCGTCACGGCGGGGAGCCGGACGGGCACGGGCCGACATTGCGGGACCCCGGGCTACTTGGCCAGGGTCAACTTGAGGCTCTGCTCCTGATCGGCGATCCGGATGCGCGCCAGGTAGACGCCGCTGGCCGCCTGGGCACCGCTCTCGCTGCGGCCGTCCCAGGTCAGGCTTTGCGCGCCCGGAGCGATCGGACCGTGCCAGAGCGTGCGCACGAGGCGCCCGCGCAGGTCGTAGAGGGCGACCGTGGCGGGCACGGGCTTGCTTCCGCTCACCGCGAACTGGATGTGGGTCGTCGGGTTGAACGGGTTGGGTGTCGCGCGCGGCTGCAGGACCAGCGCCGGCGTCTCGTCCCCGCCGGGCACGCCGACCAGCTCCAGGTCGAACCAGTCCAGGATGCGCGCCATGATCAGGTCGCGATCGGTCTGCTCGGCGATGCCCTCGAAGCCGAAGGCGAAGTAGACCGTCTTGAAGACGCCGGTGTCGTTGTGGACGGCCGCCTCACGCCCGGCGGCATAGGTCATGCAGGCCACGCCGGTGCCGTACGGGTTGATCTCGCTGGGGTAGTTCTGGTTGTTGGCGCCCGAACCGCCGTAGATGTTGAAGACCAGCCCGTCGCTGATGGGATCGCCGCCGATGCCGCTGATGGTCAGCAAGTTGGTGTCGTCCAGGACGTAGGTGGCCCCCAGGTAATTGTGGTAGAAGTTCTGGGCCGCCGGGAAGTTGCTGCTGCCGCTGCTGTCGAAGATGTCCCAGCCGATGTCCTGGCCGCTGATGAACAGGTTGCCGCCGCCGTCCAGGTAGGCGCTCAAGGCGGTCACGTCATCGGGCACGAAGACCGGGTACCCCAGGCCCACGTCCCAGATCACGGCATGGAAGTGGTCCAGGAAGGCGGGATCCAGCTTGCCCTCGGCGCCCCGGTCCCAGGTGCCGTAAGGGTAGCCGGCGGCATCGAGGGCCTGGTAGTAATACGCCTGGTAGTTGGCGCCCCCGTCGTCGTCGACGCAGAGGATCGGCACCCCGTAGGTGATGACCTTGAAGGTCTCGGCCCAGGAGAGGGCGGGATTGCCGCCGCTGGTCACGGTGACGGTGACCTCGCCCTGACCCACGCTGCCGAAGGGCTCGATGTCCACGTCCACCGGAGTGGTGAGACCGGCGTCCAGGCGGACGCTGAAATCGTCGTCACCGATCCCGTGGCAGATGCCGCCCTCGCAGACGCCGCCGCCCCAGCCGCTGGGCAGGTCCCAGTCCACGTGCACCGCGTAGTTGTCGTTCTGCAGGCCCCGGTTCTCCAGCTGCGAGTCGAAGCTGTGCAAGCCCATGGGCACGACGTCGACCGTGTGCTCGGCTCCGTAGAAGAAGGTGTAATCCGTGGCGTTGATCTTGGAGGAGGCGGCCTGCAGTACGCTCTTGTCCGCGTTGTCCTGCACCCAGACTACGGCGTAGGGCTGGCGCCAGGCGGGATTGATGGTGCCGACCTCGGAGAAGTTCAGGGTCTGCCCCTGGCTGATGGTCAGGGTCTGTCCGGCGTAGGAGGGCAGCATGTCGCGCATCGTGCAGTAGAAGTACTGCTCGCCGTTGCTGCCCGGAGGCGTGGCATAGAAAACCTCGGGCTCCACGATGGCCATGTGCAGGACGAGGCCGCTGGCCGGCACGGCGTCCGTGGCCTCTACGGTGACATCGACGGTCATGCTGGTGCCGACCACGGAGGTGCTGACGTCCAGATCGAACGGGGCCGGTATGGGCAGCTCGTTGCCGACCGCGGTCTTGATGCTTGGCACGCTGCTGGTCGGCGCCTCGCTGCCGTCGCACTCGTTCGTCGGTACGGCGTTGACGCCGTAGTAGGCCCGGCGACCGTTGACATCGGCGGAGTTGTACAGGTAGAACGGGTCGCTGGCGCTGGGCCAGTTCACGTGGTACTCGAGGCTGAGGATGATCTGATCGCTGTACGCAGTCACGAAGTCGTGCACGGCCGAGTTGTTGGCGGGGCAGTATCCGCATGACACGTTCGTGAAGGTCTCGAACAGGACCACGCGTTGGCTGCCGGCGGCGGGTGTCGCGGCCAGCAGGCCGGCGACCAGGAGCAGGAAGAGCGGGCGCAAGGTTCTCATGGACGTTGTCCTCCGGTTGGGGATCGAGGGTTCGAGAACGGCTTGGCGGTTTGCGGGACGCGGCGCTCGCCGGTCTTGCCGGCCGTGGCAGTGGAGCCCGCCTGCAGGATCTGTCGCGTCGTCTCGTGTTGCACGAAGGCCACCACGTAGAGGTTGGCCTCCACCCAGGAGATGTTGCGCTGGAGGGTGAAGGGGTAGGCGAGTGGCGTGCTCTCCTCCGGCGAGCTCAAGATTGCGGCGGCCACGACGAGGTCGCGCATGACCCAGTGGAAGACCGTCTCGTCCTGGCTGCCGGGCGGGCGTCCGTACACGATCGGGTTCTCCACCAGGGCCACCCGCAGCGCGCAGCCGCTCAGGTCCACGTGACGCGTGGCGGTCAGGCTGACCGTCCCGCTCACGTCGCTGGTGTGGATCTCGGCCGCCACCGCCACGGCGAAGCCGGGATCGGCGGCCAGCAAGGCGTCCACCTGGGGGGTCAGCGAGGTGAGGTCGGGCGGCACGCCGAGATCTCCCAGCAGCGCACCGTCCGCCAGCAGGGTCGGAATGGTGATGGCGGCCGTCCCCGGGAAGTAGTAGGTCCGGCGCTCCTCGTTGTCCTCGATGTTGGCCTGGTAGTGCGGATCGCTGATGGCGGGGGAGCCCGTGCTGTACTTGATCAGCAGCACGCGATCGGTCCCGTGCCCCGGACTCTCCATCAAGGCCTCGACGTTCGCCGACATCTCGGGGCAGCCCGTGCAGTCGACGTTGGAGAAGGCCTCGAGCAGGACGATCTTGGGCGGACCGCTCGTCGCGGGGACCAGGCTGAAGTCGGCCTCGGCCAGGCTGCCGCCGCTCACGCTGACCACCAGCGACTCGGGCGCCACCGTCCAGCCCCAGAGGGACAGGCGCACCACGTGCTCCCCGCCCGCCAGGGCCCGGAGCGTGTCCGGGGTCGTCAGGCCGGTCGGCGTCCCGTCGAGCAGGATGCTGGCTCCGGCCGGGCTGGAGGAGACGGCCAGATCGCCCTCCTGGGGCTGCGGCGCGAAGAACGGCGCCTTGCGGCCACAGGAGGTGATCCCGAAACCGATGCCCAGGGCCAGGAGGCCACATATCCAGCGTGATGGCAATGGCATAACCTGCCGCGCGGAAGTTGGCCGAGACGTGGGAGCCTCAGCTTTGCCTGCGGAATGATAACCCGTGATCCGGCCGCCGGTCAACTTCCAGTCCCCGGGTGGGAGTTGGCGGCATCTCCGGGTCCACGGAGGGCCAGCGACGGATCGTCGTTGCCGCCCTGGCCATACCAGAGTACTCTAGTGTGATCATGGACGTTCCGAGCTTGCTGCTCCGACCTCGGCGGCCGCCCGCCTTGCCGCTGGCCATCATGCTGCTGGCCCTGCTGGCCATGCAGGCCTTCACGATCGCCCATGCCTGGCATCACAGCGTGCCGGGTGATTGCCCCGCCCAGCGCAGCGGCCATCCCCTGGACTGTCCTTTCTGCGCTCACCACAATCTGGACGGCGCGGCGGTGCAGGCGGCCCCCCCGCAGATCCCCTGGATGCTCCAGAGCTACCCTGTGCCGCCGGTCCCCGCTCCCGCCGAACACTGGATGGCGCGTACCGCCCGCGCCCGCGATCCGCCGATCCCTCTCTGATCCGCCGGCGGAACCCAGCGGGTTCCGCATCTCCTGCGACCTACGATCACACTCACGAGGGGAGATCGCGATGCGATTCCTGTCCATCGTTCTGCTCACCATAGTGCTGGCGGCGCTGCCGGACCTGCCAGCGACCGCCCAGTCGGCGTCCAGCACGGCCACCGGCGTGTCCAACCTCCTCAACCCGGCCATCAGCGTCAACGGGCTGTTCTGGGGCCAGGTGTCGCGCGACAGCGACCTGCCCGAGTACAACCGGGTCGCCCTGCAGGAGGCCGAGGCCCAGTTCACGGCCATCGTCGATCCGTTCTGGAAGGCGAACTTCGTGGCGGCCATCCATCCGGCGCATGCCGAGGAGGACGCGGAGGCGAAGCACGTCGAGCCCGGCGGCGTCGAGCTGCACCTGGAAGAGGCCTACATCGACGGCCGCTCCCTGCCGGCGGGCCTGGCCCTGCGGCTGGGCAAGTTCTACCTCCCGTTCGGCAAGCAGGTGCCGCTGCACACCCATCAGTTCCCCTTCGTCGAGGCGCCGGTGGCCATCCAGCTCTTCCTGGGGGATCACGGACTGACGGAGCCTGGAGCGCGGATGGATGCCACCGTGCCCCTGCCCTGGTACAGCAACCTCGCCGCGTACGGCGTGAACGGCGACGCGGAGATCTTCGACGCCGAGAACCGCGACCTCGCCTTCGGCGGGCGCTGGAACAACCTCTGGGACCTGAGCACGGCCGCGACCCTGGAGCTGGGCGGGTCGTTCCTGCGCGGTCCCGCCGCCGCGAGCTGGGAGTCCACGGGCCATCTCGACGTCTACGGCATGGATCTAACCTACAAATGGATTTCGCCGCGGCGCTCCCAGGGGCCGGCGCTGACCCTGCAGGGGGAGCTGGTCTTTCCCCGCCCCCAGGGCAGTCCGGGCCGTCCCTGGGGCTGGTACGCCGAGGCCCAGTACCGCGTCCTGCGCAACTGGTGGCTCGGCGCCACCACCGGCCAGGCGGATCCGGATCTCCCGCTGGCCGCGGGGGCACCGGAGTTCGACGACGGGCTGACCGGCAAGGTGAACGAGTACAAGTTCGACGTCACGTTCGTGCCGAGCGAGTTCAGCGATCTGCGGGCCGAGGTGGCCTACTACGACAGCGAATCGGGAGACGATCTGCACTTTCTCGTGCAGTGGAACTTCACCATCGGGTCCCACCCGGCCCACCTCTACTAGGAGGAAGATCATGCGACGCGTTTTTCGCTTTCTGGGCCTGGCCGTGATGCTGCTCGGCGTGGCTGGATCGGCACGCGCCGAGCTGAAGGTGGTGGCGACCCTGACGGACCTGGGCTGGCTGGCCACGCAGGTGGGCGGCGAGCGGGTGGAGGTCGCGGTGCTCTGCCCCGGCTACCAGGATCCGCACTACCTGGCCGCCAAGCCGTCGCTCTCGCGCCAGCTCCGCAAGGCCGACCTGCTGCTGTACAACGGCCTCGAGCTGGAGGTGGGCTGGCTGCCCCTGCTCATCGACGCGGCGCGCAACCCGCGCATCCGGCCGGGCAGCCGCGGCGAGCTGGACTGCTCGCAGGCCGTGGCCGAGATCCTCGAGGTGCCCACCGGCCCGGTGGACCGCTCCCAGGGGGACATCCACCCCCTGGGCAATCCCCACTACCTGCTGGATCCGCGCAACGGACGGGACGTGGGCCGCCTGATCGCCGAGCGCCTCGCCGAGCTCGATCCCGACGGCGCGCAGATCTACCGTGACAACGCCGCCCGGCTGGCCGCCACGCTGGACGAACGGGCGGCCGCCTGGCAGGAGCTGGCCGCTCCGGCGCGCGGGCAGTCCGTCGTCGTCTACCACCAGCTATGGGAGTACCTGTTGCACTGGCTGGGCATGGATGTCCTGGGCGCCATCGAGCACCGGCCCGGCATCACGCCCTCGCCCAAGCATGTCGAGCAGCTCGTCGTCGCGGCGCGCAGCCGGACCAGGACGGTGGTCCTGGCGGCGCCCTGGGATCACCTGGATGTGGCCCGCCAGGTTGCCGAGCGCATGCAATCGCCTCTGCTCGTGCTGCCGGCCGCGGTCGGCTCCACCGACGAGGCCACGGACTACCTGCAGATGTTCGACATCATCTGCCGCCAGCTCGGGGCCGCTTTCAGCACACCCTGAGCGGCGGTCGCCGCAAGACAGGCCGGCGGTCCCTGCGGGCCGCCGGCCGGAAGGGATGGCACGGTGGCAGCATTTCTGGAGATGATGGCGGCACCGATCGTCGCGACCCTGATCCTGGTGGTGATGCACGGCTACCTCGGTGCCCACGTGGTCAAGCGGGGAGTGATCTTCGTGGACATCGCGCTGGCCCAGGTGGCCGCCTTCGGGGTGGCCGTCGCCATGCTGCTGGGCGCCGAGATCGGGACGGATCGGGCCTACGCCGTGGGCCTGGGCAGCACCTTCTTGGGGGCCTTGCTGATCTCGCTGACCCGGGCGCGCCGGCCGCGCGTGCCCCAGGAGGCCTACATCGGGATCATCTACGTGGTCTTCAGCGCCGGCATGATCCTGGTCCTCACCCAGGTTCCCCATGGCGGCGAGGAGATTCGGCACCTGCTGGTCGGCGCCATCCTGTGGGTCACCTGGCCCATGGTGATCAAGACGGCCCTGCTGTACGCAGGTCTCGGTCTGCTCCTGGGATGGGCCCATCGCCGTCTGCTGCGCATCTCGGAGGATCCCGAGGAGGCCCGGCGCGGGGGTCTGGCCCTGGGCCGCTGGGATTTCCTCTTCTACATGGTCCTCGGCACGGTGGTGACCAGCAGCGTGCAGATCGCCGGTGTCCTGCTGGTCTTCACCCTGCTGGTGGTGCCGACGGTCATGGCGGTGCGGCTCTTCGCCGGCCTGCAGCGCCAGCTCGCCTACGTCCTGCTCGTGGGCACGGTCGCCGTGATCCTGGGCGCCGCGGCCAGCTACACGCTGGACCTGCCCACCGGTGCGGCCATCGTCTGCACCTTCGGGCTGCTGCTGGGGCTGCAGGTGATCCTCGAGGCCCTGCTGGGGCGGGCTTCCGCCTGAGGCTGCCGAGGGGGTGGTGGCGGTTCGGAGCTGAACCCGTTCGTGCTTGTGACAATTTCGTGATAATTGGGCCGTACCGGCAAATTATATCCGTATGGCCCAAACCCACTTCTCCGTACCCGCCTTGATTTTAACTTTTTGAATTCAACGATTCCGCGGCAGGTGGTATCCTCGGTGGAGATTCATGGGCCCACGCGCCTCAGCTTGACGAGGGGACTTCTCAGAAAGGATCCAGCATGCGTTGGAGATTGCTCCTCGGGGCCGTCGTGTGCCTGGCCTTGGCGGCCGGCACCGCAGCGGCGAATGTCCAGCAGATCCCTCTACAAGGTGGAAACCCGCAGCTCGAGGTCGTCTCGCAGAGCCTCGACGAGCTGAGCTTCCGCGTCGACGTCGGCGAGCTCACCGCCTTCGACGTCACGACCAAGGAAGGGCCGTTCACCCGCCTGCTGATCCCGGGCTTCCACAGCTCGAAGATCGAGGGCGCGCCCGAGCTGCCCATGATGAACCGGCTCCTGGCGGTTCCCTACGGAGCTGTCGCGCGGGTCGAGGCGAACGTGATCTCCAGCCGCACCATCGATCTGGCGGACTACGGCATCACGAATCCGCTGTTTCCGGCCCAGCCCAGCATGCCCAAGAACGCGGATCCCGAGACCTGGCCGTTCGTGTACGACCGCGCCGCCTACCAGGTCGACAAAGCGGCCCAGGAGCTGGTCCGCGTCGTCGCGCAGGGTCGCCTGCGCGCCATGGACCTGGCCCGGCTCGAGATCTCACCGGTGGAGTATTACCCGGCCAGCAACCAGATCCGGGTCGCCGAGACCATCGAGGTCCGCGTGACCTTCGACGGCGCCAGCAAGGCCGGCGCCAGCGACCTGATCTCCCGGACCTACAGCCCCTTCTTCGAGAACCTGTACGCGGGGGTGGCCAACAGCCGGGCCTTCCAGGACGCCTATCCCGACCGGGTGGCGGACGTGGTGACCATGGTCATCGTCACGGCGCCCGAGTTCGAGGCGCAGCTGCAGGACTTCATCGACTGGAAGACCGAGCGCGGCTTCCACGTGATCGTGGGCGTGGTCGGTTCGCCCGAGGTCGGCAGCACCACCACCTCCATCCAGGCGTACCTGCACGGCCTGTACGGCAGCGGGACGCCGGAGCTGCCCGCGCCCAGCTTCGTGCTGTTCGTGGGCGACGTCGCGCAGGTGCCGACCTTCTTCGAGGGCGGCGACGCGACGGACCGGCCCTACTGCGCGGTGGACGCCGACCTGGTGCCCGACATGTACTACGGGCGCTTCTCGGCCACCAACAGCAGCCAGCTCCAGGCCCAGCTGGACAAGACGATGATGTACGACCAGTACACCATGCCGGACCCCAGCTACTTGGGCGAGGTCTGCATGATCGCCGGCGCGGACAGCTACTGGGCGCCGACGCACGCCAACGGGCAGATCAACTACGGGACCACCTACTACTTCAACGAGGCCCACGGGATGTACAGCCACACCTACCTGTATCCCGCCTCGGCCGGCAGCGACGCCCAGATCATCCAGGACGTGAGCAACGGTGTGGGCTACGTGAACTACACGGCCCACGGCAGCACCACCTCCTGGTCCGATCCCACCTTCACCCAGAGCGACATCAACGGCCTGGCCAATGTGGACAAGTACTGCATGGCCGTGGGCAACTGCTGCCTCACGAGCAGCTACGACATCGGCGAGTGCATGGGTGAGACCTGGCTGCGCGCCCCGAACAAGGGAGCGATCGGCTACATCGGCGGCAGCAACTCGACCTACTGGGACGAGGACTACTGGTGGGGCGTGGGTTACGTTGCCACCGTCACCGCCAACCCGACGTACGAGGGCACGGGCCTCGGCGCCTACGACGGCCTGTTCCACGACCATGGCCAGGCGGAGCACCTCTGGTACGTGACCAACGACGCGATCATCTTCGCCGGCAACCTGGCGGTGATGGAGTCGGGCTCGAGCCGCATCACGTACTACTGGAACATCTACAACTTGCTGGGCGACCCCAGCCTGACCGCCTACTTGGGCGTGCCGACCGCCAACCCGGTGACGCACCCCGAAACGGTCTTCACCAACGCTCCGGACATCACCATCGGAGCCGCGCAGAACAGCTACGTCGGCCTGACCCAGGACGGCGTGCTGGTCGGCGCCGGCACGGTGGGTGCCTCGGGCAGCCTGACCATCGAGTTCCTGCAGACCCCGCTGACCCCGGGCGTACCCCTGCACGTGGTGGTCATGGCGCAGAACCGCCAGCCCTACGTGACGGACCTGAACGTGATCGTCCCGGCCACGGTGATCATCGATCCTATGGTGATCGATGCCAACGTGACCACGGGCATCACGGTGACCGTCCTGGAGTCGGACAACATCACGCCCAAGCCGAACGTGAACATCTGGGCCGAGGGCCTGGACTACGCAACGACGCCGGTGCCCACCGACGTCAACGGCGTGGCGGTCATCACCGTCAACTACCCCTACGGTCCGACCCTGAACATCGTCGGCCAGGAGATCGGGGAGAGCTACCGGCTCTTCACCGAGCAGGTGGGGGTGAATGCCATGAGCATGGCGAGCCCCGACCTCTACGTGACGACGGACATCGGCCTGAGCGATGCCTTCGCGCTGAACCTGCCGGGTACGCTGCACGCCACCGTCAGCGAGCCCGGCTTCACCCTCTGGGCGTTCCTGCCCGGCGGGACGTCGCTCAGCACGGCTGATCCGAACCTCGAGCTGACGCCCACGGCGCTGGGCCAGGTGCACGGCATCATCGCGGTCAGCGGCTACGATCTCTACAGCGAGGACTTCGACATCATCGAGGCCTACGGCACCCTGACCGGGACCGTCGCGAGCGGCGGCAGTCCGCTGGCCGGCGTGACCGTCGAGGGCTACGACGCCGGCATGAACCTGGCCTTCCAGGCCGTGACCGACGGGAGCGGCGCCTACGACGTGGGCGACGACATCCTGGTGGCCCCCTACACCCTCGTGGTGGACTACTTCGGCTATCTGCACTACGAGACGCCGTTCTTCGTGAACTACGGCGCCAACGTCCACGACATCGACCTGACGCCGGCCCCGAGCGGCGTGGTCACCGGCACCGTGACGGCGCTGGACACCGGCGATCCGCTGGCCGCGACCGTGCGGGTCTACCGCGGCGACACCATGGAGCTGTACGCCGAGACCGCGACCGATCCGGCCGACGGCTCCTACACGACGCCGGCCCTGCCGTACTTCGACTACCGCATCACGGTCAAGGCCTGGCACTACATCCCGGTGACGATCGATCTGACGATCGAGGAAGCGGTGGTCGAGAAGCACTTCGTGCTCGAGCCGACCATCGGCGACCTGCTGCTCATCGACGCCGCCGCCAAGCAGACCACCGCGCCCGACAAGATCGCCGCCGACGGCACCTTCCTGGCTCCCGGCTACGAGCTGGGCGAGGCCAAGGCGGCCGCCGACATGCAGGCCGATCTCGAGGACCTGGGCTACACCGTAACCCCCGAGAACGCCTCCAGCAGCGATCCCGGCACCTGGGAGAACTACGACCTGGTGATGGTCTCGGCGGGCAGCAGCACCGCCGTCTTCCCGACGGCCTTCCAGCAGGCCCTGATCGCGTTCGCGCAGGGCGGCGGGCACCTGCTGATCGAGGGCGGCGAGGTCGGCTACGCCCACTACAGCGGCGACTTCGGCACCTACGTGCTGCACAGCAACGACTGGAACCACGACCAGAGCGGCAGCGTGACGGTGGCCGATCCGGCCCACTACGTGATGAGCGTGCCCAACGTCATCACCGGCCCGATCAGCGTCGCCTACAGCGACTACGGGGACCAGGACGCCATGGTGCCCAACGCCGACGCGGTCATGGTCGGCTCCTGGACCGACTACCCGAGCGATGCCAGCATCATCTGCTACGATACGAACCCGGCCCCGCAGGGCGGGCAGATCGTGTACTTCTGCTGGAACTACAGCGCCATGGACGCCGCGGCGCGTCCGGCCCTGCTGCAGAACGCGGTCACCTGGCTCACCACGCCGGAGTTCGGCAACTGCAGCGTGTCCGGCACGGCCACCCTGCAGGGCGAGACGGACCACTCGGGCATCCGGGTGGAGGCGATCCCCAACGGCGGCTCCACCATCACCGGAGCCGACGGCTCCTTCAGCCTGCCCGGCCTGTTCGCCGGCACCTACCAGATCGTGGCCTCCAAGGAGGGCTTCCGCACCGATTCCACCGAGGTGAGCCTGAGCGACGGCCAGCACCTGACCGGGCTCGAGCTGATGCTCGGCGCGCCCGGCAGCATCTCCGGCGTCGCCACGCTCAAGGGTGAGACCGACCACTCCGGTATCCGGGTCGAGGCTCAGCCGGGCGGCGTCTTCGTCATCACCGGTCCCGACGGGGCCTACACCCTGGACGGCCTGCTCGCGGGCGATTACATCGTCCGCGCCAGCAAGCTGCACTGGACGCCGGCCACCGCCGCGGTCACCCTGCACGACGACGAGGACATCACCGGCATCGACCTGATCCTCTCGCCGACGTCCGGCAGCCTGCTCGTCATCGACGACTCGGCGGCCGGCGGCGAGCAGCAGGCCAAGTACACCGACAAGGGCGACATCCTGCTGGCCCCGGGCTACACCGCTCCGGACGCCAAGACGGCCGCCCACATGGCCGGCGACCTCGAAGCGATGGGCTACAGCGTGGTGATGGAGTCGGTCGGCACGACCGATCCGGCCGGCTGGCTCGGCTACGACTGCCTCATCTGGTCGTGCGGCAACAACACGACGACCATCACCGACCCCGCCATGCTGACGGCTCTGCAGAGCTATGTCGCGGCGGGCGGGCGCCTGCTGATGGAGGGCGGCGAGGTCGGCTACGACCACTACGGCACGACCTTTGCGACGCAGGTGCTGCACATCACCACCTGGCACCACGACGGCAGCGGCGACGTCACGATCGCGGTGCCCACCCACCCGGTCATGAGCGTGCCGAACGTGCTGACCAGCCCGATGGGGATGACGTACGTCGGCTACGGTGACGAGGACGCCCTGGTGCCGACCGCCGACGCCCAGATGATCGGCTCCTGGACCTCCTGGCCAACCGACGCCAGCATCATCGTTTACGATGACACGCCGTCGCCCGAGGCCGGGCAGATCGTCTTCTTCGCCTTCAACTACAGCGCGCTGGCGACCTCCTGCGCGCCCAACCTGCTGCAGAACGCGATGACCTGGCTGCTCGCCAGCGAGAACCCGGGCACCGCCAGCATCGCCGGGACCTGCTACGTGAGCGACGCGCCGGACAACAGCGGCGTCACCGTGACGGCCTACCCCGGCGGCGCCACCTACGTCACCGGTCCCGAGGGCACCTACGAGCTGGCCGATCTCTTCGCCGGCACCTACACGGTGAGCGCGACCAAGCCGGGCTACGGCGCCGCGCCGCAGGTGGTTACCCTGGGCGCCGGCCAGCAGATGACCGGCGTCGACTTCGGCCTCGGCCTGATCAGCGAGCTGAACGTCTGCGACGCCGCGGGCACGGCCATCCCGGACGCCAACCCGGCCGGCATCAGCCGGACGCTCCTGGTCACCGAGACCGGAATCCTCAGCGACATCTACTGCAGCGTGGACATCACGCACACCTACCAGGGTGATCTCATCGTCGAGCTCACCTCGCCGCAGGGCACGACCGTCCGCCTGCACAACCGGACGGGCAGCTCGGCCGAGGACATCCACGCCGTCTACGACCTCGACACCCAGCCCGACGGGCCAGGCACGATGGCCGACTTCGACGGCGAGGATCCGCTCGGCGAGTGGACGCTCTTCGTGAGCGATAACGCCGCCGCCGACGTCGGCACCCTCGACGAGTGGTGCCTGGACCTGTTCATCGCCGAGCCGGTCATCGGCGTGGCGGCGGGCGCGATCCAGGCGGCGACGGTCACCGGCGGGGTGGCCCTCTCCTGGCCGTACGACATGGACGCGGTGGACGGCTTCCACGTCTACCGTCGCACCGCCGACGGCGAGACCGTGCGCCTGACGACCACGCCTCTGGCCGGCCACGACGGCCGGTTCGAGTACGTCGATCCGGGCTACGGCATCACCACCGGCACGGTCCTGTACTACAGCTACGGCCTGGTCCAGGGCGGCCAGGAGGTCGCACGCAGCGAGGAGGTCGAGGTCACCTTCGCGGGCTCGGCCCCGACCCGCTTCGCCCTGCACCCGAACTGGCCGAACCCGTTCAACCCGCTGACCAACATCCGGTTCGACCTGCCCGAGGCCGGCCACGTGAAGCTGCTCGTCTACGACGTGAGCGGGCGCCTGGTCCGGACCCTGGTGGACGAGAACCTGCCGGCGGCCGTCTACCTGAAGCAGTGGGATGGCACCGACAACAGCGGCCGGCGTGCGGCCAGCGGCATCTACTACTACCGCTTGGTCACGCGCAAGGACACCGCCACGGGCAAGATGATGCTCGTCAAGTAGTCCGCGGCCATCGACCCTGACCCCGCGCGGGCCCCGAACTCAGGTTCGGGGCCCGCGCTTCTCGGCCTCGACCCTTGCCGGCCCCGCCGACCATCCGGTATACTCAATCCGGAGGCTGAAGGGAGAAGACAGAGGCTTTTTCGGCGCCAAGGCCTCCGCGCGCATCTCGCCCCCCGTATCTCGCCCAGAGAACCGCCGGCCCCTGCCGCGGCGAACGCACCGTTCCGCAGGAGAGCTGTCAGTTCCGCGCCCGCAGCGATCGCGCTCCGTGCATCTCGGAAGGGCAGGACCAAGCAGGAAGGTCACCGCGATGAACACGGCAAGTCTCAGGGCAACGATTTTCCTGTCGATGAGCCTGATCGTCGGGCAGGCCGCCACGGGCCTCGCGCAGCTGAGTTTCGACACGCTGCGGGCCTATCCCACGAGTCCTTACTGGGTCTGCGATCACCTGGCCGTGGCGGACTTCGACAAGGACGGCAACTACGACGTCGTCACGGACAACATTGGCCTTTGGGGAGTGACGCCCACCTACGACTACTTCAGCCTGCTCAGGGGCCTACCCAATGGGGGTGGCGATAATCCCTTTTTCCAGCCCTACGAGGACATCAGGGGAAGCCGTGGAGCGCACCTCTTCCTGGCCGTCGATCTGAACAATGACACGTGGCTCGACATCCTGGGCGCCAGTCTGAAGGCGAATCAGTTCGTCACAGTGCTCAATGACGGTGCTGGTGCATTCATGGCTCCGGCAAGCGTGCCGCTGGGCAACTATCATCCAGTGGATATAGAAACGACGGACTTCAACCATGACGGAGTGCTCGATGTGGTCCTGTCGCTCAACGATGGCGATCTCGGCCGAGTGGCTCTCTACGAAGGCAGCCTTGCTGGCGGTCATCCAACTTACAGCTTGAAGCAGGTGATCGATGGTTTGGACTTCACGGCCAAGCTGCTGGTCTACGACATGGATGAGGATGGCTGGGATGACATCGTCACCATATGGTGGGATATCTACGGCCACGTATACTTGCTGAAGTTCTTCCGTGGCCAGGACTCTGTTGACACGCCCTTCCAATTGGCTGCGACCCTGCCTCTGGATGGTGAATTCCGCCACTTGCTCCACCAGGACATCGAGGGAGACGGGGATCAAGACCTGATTGTCGCCAGCTGGTTGCATCCGGCGAAGATATGGGTGCACCTGGCCGAAGCTGGTTCCGGTCCAGGCGGCATTCCCTACACCACGCCCATAGGCTTCCAGGACGATCATACTCTTGAATCGATAGCCGTGGACGATATCGATGGCGATGGACTTCAGGACTTTTTGCTGTTCGCTAATGAAATGAAGCTCTTTCTGGCCAGGTACGATTCCGGCAAGGGCTCCTATACCTGGGATTTCGCGGAGAGGTATCCAATAGGAGTGGATGTCAGCACTCCGCAGATCGTTGATATGGATGGGGACGGGATCGACGATGTCGTGACAGCGGCCTACTATCCCAATCATATCAAGGTCCACCGCGGTACGGGATCCGGATTCGAAAAGAACAGTGAGCAGGAAATGGAGTTCTACATCTATGACCACTGGCCATGTGATTATGATAGCGACGGAAGGATGGACCTCCTCGTTTATGTCAATGACTATAGTCCCGGCCAAGGTGTTGAGCCAGATCAGGGCGTTTCTCTGGTGCAAGCCGTCCGCGAGTGGGGAAACAATGATACATTCGTCGAGGCGTTTCGGTTGCCGGCAGTCCAATTGAGATGTGTCGGCGATTTCAACGACGATGGCCTGCTGGACTTCGCGGATAAGGATTTCACCGTGTACTTCGCTCAGAGTGGTATGTGGGGCTTTCTGCCAGCAGCATACAACGCGCCATCGCTGGACCGTTACAATCTCGTCGGCGACTACAACGAGGATGGCATCCTGGATATCGTTAGCTATGTCATTGAGAATAGTCAACGTTGCCTGGCTCTTTACAGCGGCCTCGGCGAGGGCGGCGTGGGTAACGGTGCATTCGTGCGGCAGGGTCTGTTCCCTATCGGTTTGTATGGGATGATCGCGCCTTTTGATATCGACCTGGATGGACATCTTGATATCGTGGCGTGGGAGTATGATGACTCGTATGATGAGACCGACATCTCCTTCTACCTGAACGATCCCTTGAGCCCCGGAGATCTCTCCCGACATGAATCGATCATTCTTCCCGGG
>Ga0315542_1000641_pt1 | contig 22252 bp, 20 predicted proteins | sample SalMarSW160120MG_FD_202541 | JGI IMG/M metagenome (GOLD analysis project Ga0315542, IMG submission 202541) | Salt marsh sediment microbial communities from the Plum Island Ecosystem LTER, Massachusetts, United States - Salt Marsh Sediment SW1601-20 ... | reverse complement strand
CAGGTCGACCACCCCGTGCTTCTCCAGGTAAGCAAAGAAGAGGCTCTCCTTGCGAGCATAGTGATGCTCGATCTCCGGGAGGCGGGCGGCCGCGGCGCGCAGTCGGGCTGCGCCGGTCCCGGTGGCGACATGCCCGCGCAGCTCGTGCACGAGCCGGCCGATAGCCGCGTTCTCCCTCCGGAAGAGCTCGAGAGGATGTCCGGCAGGCAGCTCGCGCCCGGCAGGGTGGGGATCGGACGTCGAGGGGATCTTGTTCATGTGCGGCTCCTCGGCTCTCGGTGGCGACGCTCCGGAGGTGGACCCGCAGGGGGGACGTTCCCCGCGGCGGGGATGTCCAGGAAGTTAAGACGCGGACCCAGTCTTGCCCAGGGACGGACTCCGTGGGCCGACCGGCGGGCCGACTCTCGCACGGATGGCCTCGCTTTAAGGACCGGCTCGGGGCCAGCTCGCGACCGACTAGCGACCAGCTCCTTACCGGCTCTCGGCCGTTGCTCGCCTGCGGGGAAGGCATTATGCTGCCGGCACGGGCCGGCGGGCCGCCGGGATGGCGGTGGGCCGGCCGAGGGGTTGTGGCCGGCTGTGGCAGCCAGGAGCGAGGTGGGCCGCATGAAGCTGGGTGACTGGAACTTCCGGGCCTTCGAGGACGGCCGTTTCCGGCTGGACGGCGGATCCATGTTCGGGGTGGTGCCGCGGGTCCTGTGGGAGAAGTACCATCCAGCCGACGAGCAGAACCGCATCGAGCTGGCGCTGCGCTGCCTGCTGGCCGAGGTCGGGGAGCGGCGCATCCTGGTCGATACGGGGCTCGGGGATCGCTGGGACGAGAAGGGCCGGCGCATCTACGACATCCACCGGCAGCCGGGGCAGCTGCGCCAGCAGCTGCAGGCGGCGGGCGTGCCGCTCGAGTCCATCACCGACGTCGTGCTCACCCACCTGCACTTCGATCACACCGGCGGCGCCCTGCGCGAGGGCGAAAACGGCCTGGAGCCCAGCTTTCCCGCGGCGAGCTACTGGGTGCAGGAGCAGCAGTGGAAGTGGGCCCACAACCCGACCGACCGGGACCGGGCCAGCTTCCGGCGGGACGACTTCCACGTCCTCGAGGCCACGGGCAAGCTGCACCTGGTGGACGGTCTGAAGGAGATCCTGCCGGGGGTCCGGGTGCGGCCCATCCACGGGCATACGCCGGGCCAGCAGATGGTCGAGTTCCACACCGGCGCGGGCGTGGTCGTCTACTGCGGCGACCTGATCCCCTTCGCCAGCCATGTGCATCCGCCCTGGATCATGGGCTTCGACCTGAACCCGCTGCTGACCCTCAACGAGAAGAAGGAATTCCTCAGCCGCGCCTGCGAGGATCACTACATCCTGGTCTTCGAGCACGATCCGCAGGTGGAGGCCTGCACGGTCAGCTTCGCGGACGGCCGCTTCAAGGTGGAGGAGAGCTTCCGGCTGGCCGATCGCTAACGACCCCGCCGCCCGCAAGGAGCCGATGTCATGAGCGCGAGCCCCAGCCCCCCGTCGCCGGTGCGCAAGCCCGGCTGGCTGCGCGCCCGGCCCGCCGGCGGCCAGGACTACCACCGCGTCAAGCAGCTCTTGCGCAGCGCGGGACTGCACACGGTCTGCGAGAGCGCCGCCTGCCCCAACCGCGGCGAGTGCTTCAACAGCCGGACGGCCACTTTCCTGCTCATGGGGCACGTCTGCACGCGTGCCTGCACCTTCTGCAACATCGCCCACGGTCCGGCGGCCCCGCTCGATCCGGACGAGCCGCGCCGGGTGGCCGAGACGGTGCGGGAGCTGGAGCTGCGCTTCGCCGTCGTCACCTCGGTCACGCGCGACGATCTGCCCGACGGCGGGGCGGCCCACTTCGCCGCCACCATCCGCGAGATCCGCCGCCGCAACCCGGGCTGCGGGGTGGAGGTCCTGATCCCCGACTTCCGCGGTGATCCCCTGGCCCTGGAGAAAGTGCTGGCCGCAGCTCCGGACGTCCTGAACCACAACATCGAGACCGTGCCCCGCCTCTACCCGCAGCTGCGGCCGCAGGCCGGCTACCGGCGCTCGCTCCTCTTGCTGCGGCGGGCGCGGCAGTGGGCGGATCATCACGCGCCCGGCCTGCGGGTCAAGACCGGTATCATGGTGGGAGCGGGCGAGGATCCGGACGAGGTGAGCGACCTCGTGCGCGATGCCGTCGCGTCGGGGGTCGAGATCCTGACCGCCGGGCAGTACCTGCAGCCGACGCCCGAGCATCACCCGGTGGCGCGCTTCTGGACGCCGGCGGAGTTCACGGCCCTGGCCGCGCGGGGCCGGGAGCTGGGCCTGGCCTGGGTCGAGGCCGGACCGCTCGTGCGCTCGAGCTACCACGCCCGCGAGCAGTCCGAGGGCCTGGCCGGCGCGGCTGCGGCGGACGCGGCCGCGCAGGAGGGATCCGCACCGTGAAGGGCGGCCGGCGCTGGCTGACGGCGGGCATCCTCATCTACACGGCGATCCTCGCGGCCGTGACCACGGGGCTCTTCCTGCTGGGCCGGGCCTCGCGCGACCGGCTGGACGAGGCGCTGGGGGAGCGGCTGGCCGGCGTGGCGGTGACCGCCTCCTTCCTGGTGAACGGCGACTCGCTGGCCGTCTGGTCGCTCGATCCGCAGGAGTCGCTGGAGCTGATCTGGCTCGCCTCGCGCCTGGAGGAGCTGCGGCGCCTCAACGACCTGGCCGAGATCACCCTGACCGACGCCGACGAGCGCGTGCTCGTCTCGGCCGCCCAGCGGCTGCGGCGGGGCGAGCCGAACGTCTTCTGGGACCTGGACCGCGAGGCGGCCGAGTCCGCGCTCAGCGGCTTCGTGGCGGTCACCCGGCTGTACCGGGTCGGCTCGCTCTACCAGAAGAGCGCGCACGCCCCGGTCTTCGCCTCGGACGGGCAGGTGACCGGCGTGCTCACGGTCGAGGGCAACGCGGACTTCTTCGCCGCCCTGGCCGCCCTGCGCCGCGGCTCGCTGGTCACTGGCGGGGCCGTGCTGGTCTTCCTGACCGTCATGGGCTGGCTGCTCTTTCGCCTGCAGCGCGCCACCGAGCGCTACCGGGCCTCGGTCATGGAGCAGGAGAACCTGGCCGCGATGGGCCGCATGACCGCGGGCATCGCGCACGAGATCCGCAACCCGCTGGGCATCATCAGCGGGACGGCCCAGCACCTGCGCCGGCGCCTGGAGCAGGCCGGCATTGCGGACGAGACGGCGGCCTTCATCCCGGACGAGATCGACCGCCTGGACCGCATCCTGCGGGGGTACCTGGCCTTCGGCACCGACGCGGCGCCGGAGCTGGAGCCCCTGGACCTGGCGCAGACGGTCCGGCGCACGGCGCGCCTGGTGCAGGAGGAGCTGAAGGCGGCCGGCGTGGAGCTGGCCCTGGACTTGCCCGCGGACGGTTGCCGGGTGCAGGCCGATCCGCGCCGCCTGCAGCAGATCCTGCTGAATCTGCTGCTCAACGCGCGCGACGCCCTGCCGAATCCCGGGAAGGTGACCGTCTCCCTGCACGAGGAGGCGCAGCAGGCGGTGCTCGCGGTGATCGACGAGGGCAGCGGCCTGGGCGGGGTGGGCGAGGACAAGCTGTTCACCCCCTTCTGGAGCAGCAAGGAGAAGGGCAGCGGCCTGGGCCTGTCGGTGGCCCGTCGCCTGGCCGAGGAGCACGCCGGCACCTTGACCCTGCGCGATCGGACGGACCGGCCGGGCGCGGTGGCCGAGCTGCGGCTGCCGCTGCTGGCCGGTGGCGCCGAGGAAGACTGACAGGAGCGGCGAGGCGCCGGACGAGCCCGGCGAAACGAACAGGAACGGCGCCCAGCGAGGAGAATCCCGGTGGCGAGAATCCTGGTGGTGGACGACGAGGAGCGCATGGTTCGGCTGCTGCAGGGCTCGCTGCGCAACCAGGGCCACGAGGTGACCGGCGTGACCGCGGGCCAGGAGGCGCTGGACCTGGTGCGCCGCGAGCCGTTCGACGTCGTGCTCACGGACCTGCGCATGGAGCCCGTCGACGGCATGGCCGTCATCGCGGGGGTCAAGGCCGAGAGCCCCGAGACGGCCGTCGTCGTGCTGACCGCCTACGGCGAGGTCGAGACCGCCGTGGCGGCCATGAACCGGGGCGCCTGCCAGTACCTGACCAAGCCCTGCAACTTCGACGAGGTGGCGCTGGTGGTGCAGCAGGCCGTTGACCAGTCCGAGCTGCGCCGCCAAAACCGCGCGCTGCGCCGCAGCGCCGCCGCCCTGCCCGGTGGCCGCGAGCTGGTGGGCCGGGCGCCGGCCATGCAGGCCCTGAAGGAGCTGATCGCCAAGGTGGCGCCGAGCGAGGCCACCGTGCTCATCCGGGGCGAGAGCGGCAGCGGCAAGGAGCTGGTGGCCCGGGCCCTGCACGCCGCCAGCCCGCGCGCCGAGGGGCCCTTCATCGCGGTCAACTGCGCGGCGATCCCCGAGACCCTGCTGGAGAGCGAGCTGTTCGGCTACCGCAAGGGAGCCTTCACCGGCGCGGACAGCGACCGCGAGGGTCTGTTCGAGGCGGCCCGCGGCGGGACGCTGTTTCTGGACGAGATCGGCGAGGCCGGTCCCGCGGTGCAGGCCAAGCTGCTGCGCGTGCTCGAGGAGCGGAAGATCAATCGCGTCGGCGATCCGCGCGAGCGCGAGGTGGACGTGCGCGTGGTGGCGGCCACGAACCGCCCCCTGGAGCAGGCCATCGCCGCCGGCAGCTTCCGCCAGGACCTCTACTACCGGCTGCTGGTCTTCCCGGTGGACGTGCCGCCCCTGCGCCAGCGGCTGGAGGATCTGCCGGAGCTGGCGCGCAGCTTCCTGCAGGGCTTCGGGCGCAGGGAGGAGCTGCCGGCGAGCACGCTGCGGCGCATGCGCGCCTACGCCTGGCCGGGCAACGTGCGCGAGCTGCGCAACCTCGTCGAGCGGGCGCACATCCTGGCCGGGAGCGGGGCCGTCCGCGACGAGCACGTCCTGCTGGACGTCGGCGGCGCGGTGCGGCCGGGCGATGAGGCGCCGCCCGGCGACCTGAACCTCGAGAAGCACGAGCGGCGGCTGATCCGCGCGGCCCTCGCGCGGGCCGGCGGCAACAAGAGCCTGGCCGCCCGCATGCTCGGCATCACGCGCCGGACCCTCTATTCGCGCCTGAAGCTGCTGGGCCTGGAGGATCCGGCCTCGCGGGCGGAGGCCGGCGAGCAGGCCGATTGAGGCCGGAAGGCCGGGTGCCGGCCCCTGGCCCTGCCGGTCCATCGTTGCCCCGGATGCGTACCCCCAGGTACGCTCGGAGCCAGGGGATCCGGGACGGGGAACGGGCGGCCCGGAGGCCGGCCGGGGTGCCGGAGATAATCCATTGTTTGACAATTGGTTGTCCTGACACCAGTGAATGTCGTGGTGCTGGCCCGCCGACCGCGGTGGCACGGCGCCTGCACCAGTGAGGGCGTCAGCCGTTCCGGAGGAAGTCCCGAGACCCGGAGAAATCGCCATGAAACCGGTCCGCATCCGACCCCAGCGAGGTCCGCAGCCGCAGAAAAGAGCAGGCGTGGCGAGCGCTCTGGCGGTGCTGCTGCTCAGCTTCCTGGTGACAGGTGGGGTGGCGCGCGCCCAGATCAGCCCGGACGACGTCGACCGGGTCGGCGAGTACATCGAGACGACGCAGGACATCCTCGAGAAGGTGACCGAGACCGTTCGGGAGTCCGAGAGCGCCCGCGCGCGGGTCATCCTGGAGGAGGCCCTCCACCTGCACGAGCAGTCCCTGCAGCTGCTGACCGCCAGCCGGCCCGCCCTGGCCCTGGGCTTCAGCAAGCGCGCCCGCACGGCGGCCCTGCACGCCGCGCAGGTGGCGCGCACCGAGCGCGGCTTCGAAGAGCGCGCCCACATCCGGGCCGAGCGCCTGCGCGACCTGTACGAGGCGCTGCTGGAGCGGGCCCAGGAGATCCAGCACAAGCGGGCTCTGCGCTTCCTGCAGGAGGCGGAGCGGCAGTACCTGCGGGCCGAGGAGCAGTACGGCCAGCACAACTTCGAGATCGCCTTCAACCTGCTCGAGACGGTGGAGACGCTGCTGCAGCGGGCCGGCCGCCTGCTCTTCGAGGCGGGGGGCGCCGAGCGCCTGGCCCTGGAGCTGGAGCGGACGCGCGACCTGATCGATCGCACCCACGAGCGGCTGGGGACCGAGATCGCGCCCGCGGCCCTGGAGCTGCTGGTCCGGGCCGAGGATCTGCTCGGCCAGGCCCGCGAGGCCCTGGCGCGCGGCGAGCCGCTGCGCACCCTGCAGCTGGCCCGCCAGGCCCGGCGCCTGGTCCTGCAGGCGGGCGGGCAGGTCGACCAGGTGCCGCCGGTCGAGGCGGTGCAGGAGCAGATCCAGCGCTGGGACGAGCGGTTCGCGGCGGTCGCGGACCGGGTGCGGGAGTCCGGCGACGAGTCGGCGCGGCGGCTGCTGGAGCGCGCGCGGGAGCACCGGCGGCAGGCCGAGGAGCGCCTCGGCGCGGACGACCGCGAGGGGGCCCTGCGGCAGATCAAGATCGCCCACGACCTTCTGAACGAGGCGGGTGAAAAGGCCCGGTGAGACAGCTGATCCCGATCGCCCTCCTGCTCGGCTGGCTCGTGCCGGCGGCCGGGCTGGCGGGCGGACCGTTCCCCGGCGGGCGCGAGCGGTCCGCCTGGTCCTTGTCCCTGGCCACCGGCTACGACACGTACGTGCAGACCTACCCGCTGGCCACCCAGGACACGACCGAGACCATCTCCGAGCTGACCCTCGTGCTGGGCGCAGCGGGGCGCACCCCCGGGCGGGCCCGGCACTGCTGGCTGCTCAATCCGGAGGTCTCGCTCGGCAGCCAGCTGACGCGCGAGCGGCTGGATCTGGGCTACCAGTGGCGGCCCGACTCCCTGCACGCGGTCCTGCGCCTGGATGCCGGCTGGCAGGGCCGGCAGTACCGGCCCGGCACGGACTACAGCTTCTCCAGCGACACCGGCGAGGGCCGGGCCACGGCGCGCTGGTATCTGGCCCCGGCCGGCCGCTCCGGAGGCGAGACGCGACTGTGGGCCCGCCGCCTGCGCTACGAGCGACCCTCGACGCTGGAGGTGAATTACGACGAGCTGGGAGGGGGCCTTTTCTGGCGCTCCGGCCCGCTGGCCCCGCATCGCTGGCTGCTGGGCTCGCGCCTGGCCCGGCGCACCTATCCCGACTCGATGGCCATCGACCGCACCGTGATCGCGTGCGAGGGGGAGTACGACAGCTTCGCCCTGGAGGGCAGCAGTGTGCGCCTCTTCCACCGCAGCGAGCGGCGGCTGATCCGCCAGGAGGAGATCCGGCCCTCGGCCTGGGATCATCTCTCGGAGCTGGAGGCGGCGCTGGCCCTCGACCGGGGCTGGCTGACCCTCGATCTGCAGAGCGAGGTGTGGGACTACGACGTCGAGAGCCTGGCCTACTTCGACTCCTGGCGTCTGGGCGGGGTTCTCGGCTACCGGGGCGGGGATCCCCTGGCCTGGACCTGGCGGCTCGGCCTGGCCGTCGAGGCGCTCCTGGCCGGTCCGGATTCCCCGGAGACCTACCTGCAGGCCGGCCTGCGCGGCGGGCTCGAGACCTACGGGTCGCAGCTGTCGGGCTCGCTGACCGTCGAGTACGGCCACCGCGACTACCGGCAGCCCGCCGTCGGCGCCGTGGACACGGCCAGCCTCGTCCCCGACGAGGACATCTACGGCTACAGCGATTTCCAGTACTGGGAGCTGTGGCTGATGGCCACCTGGCTGGTGAGCGGCCGGTTCTCCTGCGACGTCATGGCCAACTACCAGCCCGAGTCGCACACCGAGCGGACCGACGACACGGCCGTGGCCTTCGCCAGCCTGCGCTTCGTCTGGCGCCGCTGAGGCGGGGCTGCTAGACTGCCGGCCGGATTCCGCGAATTCCGGAGGTGTCGGCTTGCCCGCCTGGTCCTTCGTGCGGGCGACGCTGCTCGACGGCAGGTCGCCCGCCTGCTTCTGGCGCCACCCCGTGCAGGCGACCCGCGTCCTGCGCGGCGCCGCCGTGAACTTCTGGCTGGCCGCCGACGAGCGGCTGGTCAGCGGCCGGGCGCGCAGCTGTCCGGTCTGCGGCTGGCAGGGACGCCGCTTCCGCACCTTCCTGTCGGCCGACGAGGTGCTCCCCGGCTGCATCTGCCCCGACTGCGGCTCCTTCGACCGCCACCGGCTGCTGGTCCTGGGCCTGCAGTCCCATCTGCTGACGGATCCGGCCTCGCGCCCGGCGGTGCTGCTCGGCTTCAGCCTCTCGGCGGCGGTGCGCCTGGCCCTCGCGCGGGAGGGGCTGCCCCGCTGCTTCCGCAGCGACGTGGACGCGCGCGACCGGCGCTTTGCCCCCGACCTGGTGACCGATCTGCGGCGGGCCGGGGTACGGGACGGGATCGTGGACTGGATCTTCTGCAGCCACGTCCTGGAGCACGTCGTCGAGCTGGACGCCTGCCTGGACGAGATGGCGCGGATGCTCGCCCCGGGCGGTCTGGCCTGGATCCAGGTGCCCCAGGAGCCGGGTCTCGTGCACAGCCGGCCGATCCCGGTTGATACCCACCGCGCCCATGCCCATGCCTGGCAGTTCGGCGCGGACTTCGGCGAGCTGCTGCGCCGTCCGGTCTGGGAGGTGCAGGAGGTCGGCGCCGCAATGGCCCTGACCGCCGCCGAGCGCGAGCGTCACGGCATCCAGCCCGACGAGCGCTACTGGCTCCTGATCCGCCGCTGAGGCCGCGGCCGCAGCCGCAGGACCGCGAGCGACTTTCGGTCCGCGGAGCCGCGTGTTATCTTTCCAGCGACGCGAACGGGGCCCCGCTCGGGCCCCGTTCTGAGGAATTCCGAGAAGGTGGACATGGCCGAGATCACCAAGCGTTCCGAGGACTACGGTCGCTGGTACCAGGACGTCATCCAGGTCGCGGAGCTGGCCGAGCACAGCCCCGTGCGCGGCTGCATGGTGATCCGGCCGAACGGCTACGCCATCTGGGAGAACATCCAGCGCATCCTGGACGACAAGTTCAAGGAGCTGGGCCACGTCAACGCCTACTTCCCGCTGCTGATCCCCAAGAGCTTCCTCGCCCGCGAGGCCGAGCACGTGGAGGGCTTCGCCAAGGAGTGCGCCATCGTCACCCATCACCGGCTCAAGACGGTCGAGGTGGACGGCAAGCGCACCGTGGTGCCCGATCCCGAGTCGCTCCTCGAGGAGGAGTACATCATCCGGCCCACCAGCGAGACCATCATCTGGGACAGCTTCCGGCGCTGGATCCAGAGCTACCGGGACCTGCCGCTCCTGATCAACCAGTGGGCCAACGTCATGCGCTGGGAGATGCGCACGCGGCTTTTCCTGCGCACCACCGAGTTCCTTTGGCAGGAGGGTCACACGGCCCATGCCACGGCGCAGGAGGGGCGCGAGGAGACCCTGCGCATGCTCGAAGTCTACCGCTGGTTCGCCGAGGAGATCCTGGCCATGCCGGTGATCGCCGGGGCCAAGACCCCCAACGAGCGCTTCGCCGGCGCAGTCGAGACCTACTCCATCGAGGCCCTGATGCAGGACAACAAGGCGCTGCAGGCGGGCACCAGCCACGACCTGGGGCAGAACTTCGCCAAGGCCTTCGACGTGACCTTCCAGGACACCGAGGGCAAGGTGGATCACGTCTGGGCCACCAGCTGGGGCATGTCCACGCGCATCATCGGGGCTCTCGTCATGTCGCACAGCGACGACAACGGCCTGGTGTTGCCGCCGCGCATCGCCCGCTGGAAGGCCGTGATCGTGCCCATCTGGAAGAACGACGAGGAGAAGGCCCGCGTCCTGGAGGTCGCCGGCCGCGTGGCTGCCGACCTGGGCGGCGAGTTCGGGCCGGTGCGCGTGGACGACCGCGACACGATGCGGCCCGGCTGGAAGTACGCCGAGTGGGAGGCCAAGGGCGTGCCGGTGCGGATCGAGATCGGACCGCGCGACGTGGCCGCCGGCCAGGTGATGCTGGCGGCCCGGCACGACCGCCGCAAGACGCCGGCCCCCCTGGCGGGCCTCGCCGAGGCCCTGCGGAACGAGCTGGCGCGCAGCCAGCGGGACCTGTTCGCCGCGGCGCTCGCCCGCCGCGAGCAGAACAGCTGCCGTCTGGACAGCTGGGACGATTTCGTCGCCCTGTACGAGGGCGCCGGCGGCCTCGCCTGGTGCCACTGGTGCGAGGACGGCGATTGCGAGCTGCAGATCCAGGAGGAGACCCGGGCCACCATCCGCAACATCCCCCTCGCGCGCGAGGAGGAGGCGGGCGCGTGCGTGCGCTGCGGCCGCCCGTCGCGGGGCCGGGTCGTCTTCGCGCAGGCCTACTAGCGCGCCGCACGGCGCGTCAGCATCCGTCCGGAAGCCGGAGCCGCAGCGCGGCGTCCGGTCCGCGGTCGGAAGGAGGTCGAGCCATGAACACACCCTGGAACGATCAGGACATCCAGGAGCGGATGCGCCTGAAGACGGGGCTGGCCGAGATGCTCAAGGGCGGGGTCATCATGGACGTGACCAACGCGGACCAAGCCCGCATCGCGGAGCAGGCCGGCGCGGTGGCCGTGATGGCCCTCGAGCGCATCCCGGCGGACATCCGGGCCACCGGCGGGGTCGCGCGCATGTCCCAGCCGCACATGATCAAGGAGATCCAGGACCGCGTCTCCATCCCGGTCATGGCCAAGTGCCGCATCGGCCACTTCGCGGAGGCCCAGATCCTCGAGGCGCTCGGCGTCGACTTCGTGGACGAGTCGGAGGTGCTCACGCCCGCCGACGAGAAGAACCACATCGACAAGTACGCCTTCAAGGTGCCTTTCGTTTGCGGCTGCCGCGATCTGGGCGAGGCCCTGCGGCGCATCGGCGAGGGCGCGGCGATGATCCGCACCAAGGGCGAAGCCGGCAGCGGCAACATCGTCGAGGCGGTGCGGCACATGCGCCTGGTGCAGGGGGGGATCCGCCGGCTGCAGCTGCTGCGGCCCGACGAGATGATGGCCGAGGCCAAGAACCTGGGCGCCCCCTATCACGTCATGCTGGAGACGGCGCGCCTGGGCAAGCTGCCCGTGCCCAACTTCGCGGCGGGCGGCGTGGCCACGCCCGCCGACGCGGCCCTGATGATGCAGCTCGGCGCCGAGAGCGTCTTCGTGGGCAGCGGCATCTTCAAGAGCAAGGATCCCAAGCCGCGCGCCGAGGCCATCGTGCAGGCCGTCACCTACTTCGACGACCCGCGCAAGCTCCTGGAGATCTCCATGGAGCTGGGCGAGGCCATGCCCGGTCTGGATGTCCACGAGCTGAAGGAGGAGGAGCGCCTGGCCGCCCGCGGCTGGTAGCTCCGGCGACGATCATGAGCGAGCCCGTCGGTGTCCTGGCCCTGCAAGGGGACTTCGCACTGCACGAGCAGGCCCTTGCGCGCCTGGACGTGCCGGTGCGGCGCGTCCGCCGGCCCGCGGAGCTGGCGGGCTGCCGCGCCCTGATCATGCCGGGCGGCGAGTCCACCACGATGTCGCGCCTGCTGGACAGCAGCGGCCTGCGCGGGCCGCTCCGCGAGTTCGCCCGGCAGCACCCGGTGCTCGGCACCTGCGCGGGGCTAATCCTGCTGGCGCGCGAGCTGGAGCCCGAGGTGGGCGGCCATCACCACGGTGTGGAAACGCTCGGCCTGCTCGACATCAAGGTGCTGCGCAATGGCTACGGCCGGCAGGTGGACTCCTTCCAGGCCGAGCTGACGATCCCCGGCGATCCCGAGCCCTTCCACGGCGTCTTCATCCGCGCGCCGCGCGTGGTCGAGATCGGTCCGGACGTGGAGGTGATCGCGCGCCACGAGGACGAGGCGGTCGCCGTCCGCCAGGGCCGCATCCTCGGCGTCACCTTCCATCCCGAGCTGACCGACGACCCGCGTCTCCTGTCCCGCCTGCTGGACTGAGGTCTCATGTTCCTTCTGGATCTGCTGCCGCGTTTGCTGTCGCATTTGGTGCGGGGGCTCTTTCTGGTCCTCCTGCTGGCGTTTCCACTGTCGCTTCTGCCGGCTCCCGCGGCGGGGCAGGCCGCGACCGATCCGGATCCCGCGCCGGCGGCCGGCGATTCCGCCGTCGCCGGCCCGACGGCCGTGTCCGCGGCGGCGGCGGCCGTGGCCACCGAGGACGTGCCCGAGGTGCGCGATCCGTTCTTCAGGTTCGTCTTCGAGGTGATCGACGGCGACCGGGTGGGGATCTGGAGCGGGGAAGAGCTGCGGCGCTACGTGGCGCAGGTCGGGCGGCCGAGCCGGCTGCCCCTGAGGCACGTCGTCCAGCTGGAGCGCCGGCCCGCCACCCCGCAGGAGGCCGAGCGGCTGCGGGGCGCAACGATCTCGCGCATCTGGCGCCTGGAGTTCGATCGGAACCTCAAGCTGCCCATGCCCTACAGCATCCTGGGCTACCATCCCGGCAGCCTGTTCATTTCGCGGGAGCTGGTCTTCGCGGAGTGGCCCCTGGGGACGCGCCGGCTGGCCGTGTCCAGCGACCAGGGTCAGGAGGTGCTGGAGGTGCAGTCGCTCTCGGTCTTCCGTCTCGACCGGGGCTGGGTGGTCCTGGACGCCGACGCCTTCCTGGACAGGCTGCTGGGCAAGAAGCTGGACGACTCCTGGACCATGGGCTTCGTCCTCGGGCGCGTGAACGGGGAGCGCCAGGGGCTGGGCCTGGCCTACAACCGCGGGATGCGCAAACTTTACGGGGAGATCGACTTCCGCGAGGACGAAATCCGGCCCTGGGGCCGGCCGCTGGCCCTCGCCCTCAGCCGCTACACCCGCCCCTGGACCGAGCCGCCGCCGCAGGCTCCGGACCGGCTCTGGCAGTACGATCACTGAGCCGCCCGCCCGCCGATTCCGCTTGCCCTGGCGTCCCCGCCTTGTCAGAATGAGCGCCGGAATCAACGAAATCGCACGGCAGGCGCCCGGAGGACCGCTTTGCGCGCCAGGGTCGAGATGCGCGTCCGGGGCCGGGTCCAGGGCGTGGGCTTTCGCTGGTACACCGTGCGGGAGGCCCGCGGGCTCGGCCTGGTGGGGTACGTCCGCAACCTGGCCGACGGATCGGTCCGCATCGTCGCCGAGGGTGAGAGGGAGGCACTGGAGGCATTCCTGAACTGGGCGGGACAGGGCCCGCCTCATGCCTACGTCACGGAGACGGAGGCGACCTGGTCGGAGGCGCAGGGCATCTTCGACGACTTCCTGATCACGGGATAGTCCGCGGGCCTCGTGCCGCGCGGATCCCGGACGAGGAGGCGGCATGGAGTCTGGCATGCCCATCCGCCGTGGCGCGGCGCTGCGCGCCGCCCTGGCCAAGATCGAGGGACGCGGCTACAAGGCCTACAAGGCGCTGCAGGGCGCGTACGACTTCGACGGCTTCCGCCTCATCATCGACCACGTCCAGGCCGATCCCTACGCCTCGCCCAGCCACCTGCGCGTCCAGGTGCCGACCGCGGTGGCCGGCATCCCCCGCGACCTGTACCGGGACCGCGTGCGCCGCATCGCCCTGCAGGACTTCCTGATCCGCACCTTCGCTGCCGCCCTGGTCGCCCAGGCGGGTCGGCCCAAGCGCCGGATCATCGGCGGCACCGTCAGCATCGACTGCGGCGGGCAGGAGGTGCTGGAGCGCAGCGCCCTGCGCGTGCTGCGCGGGGGCCTCGAGGTGCGCTTCGTGCTCGGGCTGCCGGGCGAGGGACGCGCCGTGGCCGGCGACGAGGCGGCGCGCATCCTCTGCGACGAGCTGCCGCGCATCGTGCAGACGAGCCTGATCTACGAGCGGATCAACCGCACCGCCCTGAAGCGCTTCATCGAGGTGGTCGAGGACCAGTGCTACCTGCGCCGGCAGCTGGCCGACCGCGGGCTGGTGGCCTTCGTGGCCAACGGCGCCGTCCTGCCGCGGCGGAGCGGCGTGGACGACACGCCCATGCCCCGGGAAAGGGCAATCCCCTTCCAGTCGCCGCCCACCCTCGAGGTCAGCCTCGAGGCGCCCAACGCCGGGCCGGTCCAGGGGATGGGCGTGCCGGCCGGCGTGACGCTCATCGTGGGCGGGGGTTTCCACGGCAAGTCCACGCTCCTGTGCGCCCTCGAGCGCTCGGTGTACGACCATGTCCCCGGCGACGGGCGCGAGCTGGTGGTGACGCTGCCGGGAGCCGTCAAGATCCGGGCCGAGGACGGTCGTTACGTCAACAACGTGGACATCTCGGACTTCATCGGGGAGCTGCCGGGCGGCATCGAGACCCGGCACTTCTCCAGCGCCAACTCCAGCGGCTCGACCAGCCAGGCGGCCAACATCGTCGAGGCCCTCGAGGTGGGCGCCACCTGCCTGCTGATGGACGAGGACACCTGTGCGTCGAACTTCATGATCCGGGACGAGCGGATGCAGGCCCTGGTGGCCAAGGACAAGGAACCCATCATCCCCTTCGTGGACCGGGTCTGGGGCCTGCACCGGAGCTGGGACGTCTCCACCATCCTGGCCATGGGCGGTTCGGGAGATTACTTTGAGGTGGCGGACACCGTCATCATGATGGACGCCTACCGGGCGCTCGATCGCACCGCGGACGCGCGCGACGTGGCCCGGAGGATTCACAGCGGTCGCCAGGACGAGGGGAAGGCCCCCATCCGGCAGATCATGCGGCGGGTGCCGTATCCCGAGAGCATCGATCCCAGCAAGGGCCGGCGCGAGGTCCGCATCGCCGCCCACGCCAGGGACCGCATGCTCTTCGGTCAGACGGAGATCGACCTGTCGGCGGTCAGCCAGCTGGTGGACATCAGCCAGACCCGGACCATCGGCGAGCTGCTGGTGCTGATCAAGAAGCGGCTGGCCGCGGGCGAGGGCTGCCTGGCGGCGCTGCTGACGGAGATGTGCCACGAGCTGGAGGTCGAGGGACTCGATGTCCTGATCGGCAGGCCGGTGGGCTACCTGGCCGTGCCCCGGCCCCACGAGGTCGCTGCGGCGCTCAATCGGCTGCGGGGGATCAAGTTCAAGCAGCTGGAAGGGCGCAAGCGACCCACCTGACACAGCGAGGACGACCGTGACCGCTTCCGGGCAGGCACCGCGTGGCGGTCCCGCCGGGAGGGGCCGCCTTCTTGTCGCCGTCGACGTGGACGGCACGCTCCTGGACTCGGAGTTCGAGGACGTGCTGCGTCCCCGGGAAGCGGATGCCCTGCGGGCCGTGGTGGCGGCAGGGCATGTCTGCGCGCTCTGCACGGGCCGGAGCAACCGGACGCTGGAGAAGGTGCTGGCCAGCGGCGGGGACGGGCTGGCCGAGCTGCCGCTGATCCTGCTGAACGGGGCCGTGGTGATCGGCGGGGAGCCCCGCCGCCTGCTGGCGCATCACGTCCTGGCGGAGCCCGTCCTGCGGCGGCTGGTGGAACTGTTTCACGCCCATGGAACCCTGGCCATGGTCTACGACATCGACGAGCGCGGCGGCCTGCTCTACCACGAGGCCCGCGAGCCCAACAGCGTCCTGGGACGCTACCTGCAGCGGCGGTGCAGCGGCACCGACGCCTGCCGCGCGGTGCCCGACCTGCTGGCCTGCCTGCCCGAGAACGCCCTCGAGGTGGGGACCATCGACACCTTCGCCCGGGTCGCGGAGCTGTCCCGGCACGTCCGCGAGGAATTGGGGGACACGGTGAACGTGGTCAACACGCAGACGCTGCTGGCGCGCGAGAGCTACCGCTGGGCGGAGGTCTACGCCGCCGCCGCCAGCAAGGGCGAGGGCGCGCTGCTGCTGGCCCGCGAGTACGGGATACCGGCCGCGCGGATCGTGGCGCTCGGGGACAACTACAACGACCTGGACCTGTTCGCCGTCGCCGGGCATCGCGTGGCGATGGCCGACGCGCCCGCCGAGGTGCGGGCGGCAGCCGACCGCCTGGCCCCCTCGGTGACCGCGAGCGGGGCGGCGGCCGTCCTGGAGGAGATCGCGGCGGGGACCTGGCCCGGTCCGGGCGCCGCGGGCGGAGGCACGTGATGCTCAACGATCCGGATACCTGGCGCGCGGCCGCGGGGCGCCCCGCGGTGCCGGCCGACGGCGGCGGCGGCGAGGGGCCCGATGGCAAGCGCCCGCGGCAGCGCTGGGACGAGCAGGCGCTGCGCGAGATGGGGTACGCCTTCGTGGACCTGCTCATCGAGTACCTGAAGGGTCTGGGCGGCCGGCGCGTTTACGGTCCGGTCTCGCCGGCGGGGCTGGACGACCTGTTCGCCGAGCCGCTCCCGGAGGAAGGCTGCGAGTTCGCGGACCTGGTGCAGCAGTGCCGGGCCAAGGTCTTCCCCAACACGATGGCGATCGGCAGCCGGCGCTACTTCGGCATGATGAATCCCGCGCCGCTGCCTGTGGCCATCTTCGCCGACGCGCTCGCCGCGGCCATGAATCAGAACGTGGCGTCCTGGCGTCACGCCCCCGCCGGCACGGCCATCGAGAAGCGGGTCATCCGCTGGCTGTGCGATCTGTACGGCCTGGGCGAGACCAGCTTCGGCACCTTCGTGCCGGGCGGCTCGGTGGCCAACCTGACCGGCCTGAAGCTGGCCGTCAATCGCGCGCTGGGTCGTTGGCTCTCGGACGTGGACCGGCGCGATCCGCCGGGCCCCGAGCTGTCGCGCCTGACCTTCTACGTCTCGACGCAGGCCCACTACAGCTTCGACAAGGCGGTGGACCTGCTGGGCCTGGGACTGGATCAACTGCGCAAGATCCCCGAGGACGGGCTCTTCCGCATCGATCTGGACGTCCTGCAGGAGACGATCCGGCGCGACCGCGCGGCGGGCCTGCGACCCTGCGCCGTCATCGGCATCGCCGGCACCACCAACACGGGCAGCGTGGACAAGCTGGAGCGGCTGGCCGACGTCGCCGCCATGCACGGCTGCTGGTTCCACGTGGACGCCGCCTACGGCGGTGCGGTCATGCTCTCGGAGCGCTACCGTCCCATGCTGCGGGGCATCGAGCGGGCCGACTCGGTCACCGTCGATCCCCACAAGTGGTTCTACATCCCGTTCGAGGCCGGCGTGATCCTCGTCCGCGACGGAGACCTGCTGCGGCAGAGCTTCCTGGTCTACCCCGAGTACTACATGGAGCTGGTGCGGAAGGAGGGCGGCGCGGTCGCGACCGTCAAGGACGAGCGCACCGGTCGCACCGTCATCCCGGACCACCGCCGCTTCCACATGGGGGACAAGGTCAACTTCTTCCAGTACGGCCTGCAGGGCAGCCGCCGCTTCAACGCCCTGAAGGTCTGGATGGCGCTCAAGCTGCATGGCCGGCAGCACTTCGCCGCCTGGGTGGAGAAGGACATTGAGCTGGCCCGCATCCTGGCCGGCAAGCTGCGGCGCGAGCCTGACTTCCGGCTCATCGGCCCCAACTCGCTCGGCATCTGCAACGTGCGCTGGGAGCCGGTCGGTCCCGACGGCCGGCGCCTCTACGCGCCCGAGGTCGAGGACCAGCTCAACCGCGAGCTGCAGGAGCTGGTCGAGCGCGAGGGGGATGCCTGGTTCAGCCACACCATCCTCAAGGGACAGGTGGCCCTGCGCGTGAACGTCGAGAACCGGCGCATGGAGCAGGTCCACGTCACCAGACTGGTCCGCGTGCTCAGGCGGGCTGCCACGCGCATCCTGCAGGCCCGCCGCGCGGGCGCAGGCACACCCCAGGCGGGAGGTTCGCCATGACGCCGTCACGTGACGGCACCAGGTTCGCGGGAAGCCCGGGAAGGGGGCCCGGGTCGCGCCCGCAGAGGATCGAGAGCGGCAGGTGGTGGCGGGTCGCCGGCCTGCTGGTGGGCGCGGCCGGCTTGCTGCTGGTGCTCGCTGGCTGCGGGCGGCAGCCGGAGGGCGGGCAGGAGAGCGCCGGCCGGAGCGGCGGGCAGGACGAGACCGCCAGCGCCGCCGCCGGCTCGCTGCTGGGGGATCAGGCCGCCCCCGGTGCGCTGCGCGACTCGGGCGATGTGGTGCAGGTGGAGCTGCAGCCGACCGGCCTGCGCGCCGAGCCGGGCCAGGACGTGGTCCTGCTGATCAGCCTCGCCATCGAGGAGCCCTGGCATCTCTACGCCCACGAGGACACGGCCTTCTACGGCGTCGACCTGGCCCCGGCCGAGGATCTGCCCCTCGGCAGGCTCGAGGTGAGCTACCCGACGGGAGAGCGCACGCTCTTCTTCGGCCAGGAGGTGCTGGTCCTGGCGGGTCGTCAGGAGGTCCGCGTGGCCGGCCGCGTGCCGGCGGATCTGGCGCCGGCAACGTATCCCCTGGCGTTCGAGCTGGCGGTCCAGGCCTGCGACGACCGGCGCTGCCTGGCGCCGGCGTTCCTCCCCGTGCGGGGAGAACTCGAGGTCCCGGAGGCTCAATCATCGAGATAGGAGGCAGGGTGAAGACCATCTACATCGGCAATCTCCCTTACAGCGCCACCGAGGACGAACTGCGCGAGCTGTTCGCGCAGCACGGTGACGTCCATGCCATCAAGCTGATCAGCGACCGCGACACCGGTCTGCCCCGCGGCTTCGGTTTCGTGGAGATGGATCCCGCCGCGGCCGGGGCCGCCATCGCCGCCCTGGACGGCACGGAGTACAAGGGGCGCACCCTGCGGGTCAACGAGGCCCGGGACAAGGGGGGGCGGCCGCCGCGGCGCACGTTCTGAACGGTGCGCGACGCGAGGAGACGGACCGCCATGCAGCTGACCGTCGACGATGTCCGCCAGGCGGCCGCGCGGATCCGTCCGCACGTACACCGGACGCCGGTGCTGACGTGCCGGGCCCTGGACGAGCTCTGTGGGGCGGAGATCTTCTTCAAGTGCGAGAACTTCCAGAAGGTGGGCGCCTTCAAGATGCGCGGCGCCACCAACGCCGTCTTCGGCCTGAGCGACGCCGAGGCCGCCCGCGGCGTGGCGACCCACTCCTCCGGCAACCACGCGCAGGCCCTGGCCCTGGCCGCCCGCCGGCGCGGCGTGCGCGCCTGGGTGGTCATGCCCGCGAATGCGCCGGAGGTCAAGCGGGCCGCGGTGCGCGGCTACGGCGCCGAGATCGTACCCTGCCGGCCGACCCTGGCGGCGCGGGAGGCGGGCCTGCAGGAGGTGGTGTCCCGCACCGGGGCTCACTTCGTCCATCCCTACGACGACGAGCGGATCATCGCGGGCCAGGGGACCGCGGCCCTGGAACTGCTGGAGGACGTCTCCGCCCTGGACGCCGTCCTGACCCCCGTCGGCGGCGGCGGCCTGCTGAGCGGCACCGCCCTGGTGGTGCGGGCCCTCGCTCCCGGCACGGCGGTCCTCGGCGCCGAGCCGGAGCGGGCCGACGACGCCTGGCGCTCTCTCCACGCCGGCCGCATCGTGCCGGTCGACAAGGCCGACACCATCGCCGACGGCCTGCGTACCTCTCTCGGCGAGAAGACCTTCCCGCTCATCCAGTCCCTGGTCCGGGAGATCCTGACCGTGTCCGAGCAGGGCATCGTCACGGCGATGCGTCTGATCTGGGAGCGGATGAAGATCGTGGTGGAGCCCTCGGCGGCGGTGCCGCTGGCGGCCCTGCTGGAAAGGCGCGCCGAGGTGCCCGGCCCTCGCGTGGGGATCGTGCTCTCGGGCGGCAACGTGGACCTGGAGCACCTGCCCTGGCCGATCGCGCGCCCCGAGGAGGGCCCGGCCCGTCGGAAACCGTGAGCATTCAGCCGCAGCCCGCGGATCCGGTCGTCCTCTACGACGGTGTCTGTCCGCTCTGCGCCGGGAGCGTGCTGTTCCTGGCGCGGTGCGATCCCGCGCGCCGGCTCCGCTTCGCGACCCTCCAGTCGGCGGCCGCACGCCGGCTGCTGGCCGCGCGCGGGCTCGCCGCACCCGATGGCGAGGCGGCCACCGTCCTGCTGCTCGAGGGGGACGTCCTGTACCGGCGGAGCGAGGCGGTGCTGCGCGCCCTGCGCCGGCTCTCCGCCCCCTGGTGCTGGCTGGGTATGCTGCGGCTGGCGCCGCGCTGGCTGCGTGACGGAATCTACCTGGCGGTGGCCCGCCGCCGGCGCCGCTGGTTCGGCCACCGGGACCGCTGCCGCCTGCCGGCTCCGGATCTCGCCGACCGCTTCCTTCCGGACGGCCTTGAGCCCTGAGGCCCCGCCCGGCTCAGCCGGCGCGCCCATGCGCCAGCTGAGCGAAGGCTTCCCGCAGGCCGGCCTGCAGGGCGGCCACGTCCTCCGGCCGCCAGCGCGCGGGGTCCTCGCGCACGAAGGTGGTCCGGTCCACGCGGTTGTCGAAGCGTCCCACCGGCAGCTCGAAGGTCCGGCCGTGGGCGGTGATCCGCAGCAGGTCGGGTCTTCCGGATTGCTCCAGCAGCCAGGCCAGATCGTCGCAGCCGTAGTCCCCGTACATGACCGCGTTCGGCACGCCGTGGTGCAGGATGGAGCCGGGATCGTCCGGATCGGCCCGCTCCCGGTTCTTGCGGCGCGACTCCTCCGGGGTGACCCAGATGTAGAGGATCACCGCCCGCTCGAGGATCGCCGGCGCCAGGCGGGCCAGGGAGTAGCGGTAGCCGTAGGGCGCGGGCAGCGGCAGGGGTGATCCGTCGGCGCCGCCCCGCGCGAACTCGATCACGATGGTCCGGCCGTCGAGGCCGTCGGGCAACTCGTCCACCTTGCGGCGCAGCAGGTCGGCGGCCTCGTCCTCCAGCGCTGCGGCGATCTCGCGGTGCAGCGCGGCCGGCAGCTCGCCCAGCACTGGCTGCGCGCCCACCTTGCGCCGCGCGGCGTCCAGGCGCTCGAAGAGCCAGTCCGCGGCCGAGGCGGGCTGCGGCCGGCGGGCCGCCAGCAGGTCGGAGTAGTCCTCGTTGATCAGCTCGATCAGCGTGCCCCAGTCCCGTGGCTCCCGGAACGGCAGGGCGGGCGAGAGGAAGTACGGGCCCTCCTGCCCGCGGGCGGTCAGCTCGTCGCTGATGCGGCGCATCAGGTGCACGTAGGGGAAGTCGTCGAGCTGGACCGTGGGTCCGATGCCGTACTGCTCGCGGCACTCCTGGGGACCGAGGGTCGCCAGGTAGCGGCGCACCTCGGACTTGCCGGAGGCGGGCAGGGCCAGGAGCAGCAGGACGTCGATGAGCTGGGACATGGCGGGTCCTTTCCGGTGCGCAGGTGGTGGGCCGGTGCCGGTTGCTCCTCCACGTCCCACTATCCGCAAGCGGTGGCCCGGGGTCAAGCCGCCCCCGGCGGCGCGTGATCGCCCAGCACGCGGTCGACCAGGCTCGCCAGCATGTGCAAACCGGGTAGCAGCAGGGCATCCGGGAAGTCGTAGTCGGGGGCGTGGAGCGCGGGCTGGTCCGGACCGGAACCGAGACCGAAGAGGGCGCCCCGCCGGCCGCGCGTGAACCAGCCGAAGTCCTCGGACCAGCGGAAGGGCCGCGGCTGCAGGCCGCTCTGCAGGCCGCAGTCCGCCGCCGCCGCCAGGACCTCGCGCACGGCCTCCGGATCGTTCACGGTCACCGGGAACTCGTCCGTCCAGGAGAGGCGGCAGGACAGGCCGTGCCGCCCGGCCGCGGCCTCCGCCAGCCGCACCACCTGGTGCCGCAGCCCCTGCAGCACGTCCTCGCGGTCGGCGCGGACCGTGGCCATGATGGTGGCCTCTCCCGGGGTCATGCCGAAGGCCACCCGGCCCAGGACGGCGTGGATCACCGTCACCAGAGCGATCCCGTCCCAGTGGGCGGGCATGCGGAGCCTGGTCAGGCCGCTCAGCTCCTGCACCAGCTCGGCGAGCGCCAGCGCGGGGCTGCGGGCCCGTTCCGGATAGGCCGCGTGCGCGGCGCGGCCGACCAGGCGCACGATCGCCCCGGAGGAGCCGCAGCTGAAGGCCCCCTCGCGCACGACGACGCGGGCCAGGGGCTCCCCCGGCAGGTTGTGCAGGGCGAAGGCCCAGTCGGGGGCCAGCGCGGCGAAGCGCCGGTCGTCCAGGATGCGCCGGGCGCCCGCACCGGTCTCCTCGGCCCCCTGGAAGAGCAGGACGACGCGCCCGCGCGCCGGCCGCTCCCGCCGCAGCAGCGCGGCGAGGCCCGCCAGCATGGTCAGGTGGCCGTCGTGACCGCAGAGATGCGCGACCTCGGCTCGGCGGGAACGGTAGGGGAGATCGTTCTCCTCGGCCAGCGGCAGCGCGTCCAGCTCGGCGCGCAGCAGCAGGGTGGGACCGCGAGCGCGTCCGCTGTAGATCGCCGCCAGGCCGTGGCCGCCCAGTCCGGTGAGCAGCGAGTCCGGACCCTGTTCGCGGAGGAACGCCTCGACCCGCTGGGCCGTCAGCCTCTCCTCGCCCGACAGCTCGGGGTTGGCATGCAGCTCGTGGCGCAGCTCTTGCA
>Ga0315542_1000639_pt1 | contig 22273 bp, 25 predicted proteins | sample SalMarSW160120MG_FD_202541 | JGI IMG/M metagenome (GOLD analysis project Ga0315542, IMG submission 202541) | Salt marsh sediment microbial communities from the Plum Island Ecosystem LTER, Massachusetts, United States - Salt Marsh Sediment SW1601-20 ... | reverse complement strand
TCCTTCTTGGAAATTTTGAATTTTTTTCGCTAATCGCTCTATAAAAGGAGAGGATTTCGGTTTAATTTTATGAAAAGCATTTAAAGCTCTCTGATTAGATTTATTTAAAAAGTCACTAAGAAAAATGCGATTTACAACAAGTTGTTCTTGATTTTCTTCCCAAACAATAGTAAAAGTATCAAACATCGAAGGATAATTTGAAAAATATCTCATAAATTCGATATTTATGAAAGAAATAAAATAATTTCTATTATTAGGATCTAATGAATAAACTAATAATTGAAAAAAATATTTGAAGGTATATCATGCCAAATGCAAATGTAAAAGATATCGTTATTGAATATGAAACATTCGGGGAAGAGAATTTAAAACCAATATTATTAATAGCGGGTTTAGGAAGCCAATTACTTGCTTGGTCAGAGAATTTTTGTGAAATTCTTGCAGAAAACGGCTTTTTTGTTATAAGATTCGACAATCGTGATGTAGGATTATCTACCAAATTTGAGGATGCGGGGATTCCAGATATGACGGAGATAAGTGCTGCCTATGTTCGTGGAGAAAAACCTAAGATTCCATATACTTTGGAGGATATGGCTGATGATGCGATTGGATTATTAGATGCCTTAAGAATCAAAGCAGCACATATTTGTGGTGCTTCTATGGGGGGAATGATTGCACAAATAATAGCTTATAAACACCCTTCTCGCATTCTTTCCCTCGCAGTCATTATGAGTACTACTGGTAATCCCGAACTTCCCCCCTCAAAGCCTGAAATTTTGATGCAATTCTTTGCACCAGTTCCATCTGAGCGTGAAGCATACATCAATGAGATGGTCAAACGCGATAGTTTAATTAACGGAACCTTTCCTTACGACGAAAGTCAATCGAGGGAATATAGGACAAAAGAATATGATAGAAGCTATTACCCAGATGGCATTTCTCGCCAATTAGCGGCAATGGCAGTACCTGGTAATATCAAACCGTATATATCCTCAATATCAGTACCCACAGTTGTAATACATGGAAGTGAAGATCCTTTTAATCTTGTAGAAGCTGGTAAAGAAATTGCATCGAGTATACCTGATGCAGAATTGGTTATTATTGAAGGAATGGGCCATAGTTTTCCTCGCGAAGTCATACCACGAATTATAAGCGAAATAGTTGGAAATAGCAAAAAAGGGTTAACTAACCTTTCTCTCGGGCTTTAATCGAGAAGATCGTGAAACGATGATTTCACGAAGAATCTTGTTCATCCAACTAATTATACTGGTTGAGAAGTTGATAAAAGTAAGCTCTAAAAAGAAATTTTAAAGATCCTCGGATTTTTGATTTATTTGTCTCATAATGCACTTTATTAAAAAACATCAAAATTTTTAATAAAAAAACTCTTCAGAGTATTACCGATATTAATAGTTGACTATAACTTTTAACCCAAACACATAAATAAGTAAAGCCACCTATAAAGTATAGGTATATATAAAGCATATATGAAAAAACGCCCTTAAAAAATATTAAAAATATTATTCCATTTTCCGTTTTCGTCACATATAGTAGGTTGTAGGGCGTTTTTTCACCTATTATTTCTCAGTTTTGGATATCATTTAAAGTTTAATCACTTCTTATAATATTAAAGCACTTTTAAATTGTTGATTGATGGGAGAAAAAGTTAGAATCGTTTATAAGGAATTTAAAACAGCCTTAAACAAGTTAAAATATCCCGATTCTTGGTTTTGGGCTCGCTATACTACGAACCCATATTCAGGATGTGCTCATGCTTGTATTTATTGCGATGCAAGAAGCCAGCGTTACTATCTTGATCAAGATTTTGAAAATGAGGTAATTGTTAAAACCCATTTTGCTAAAAAGCTAGATGATACGATAAAAAGGTCTCGAACAATGCTTCCAGATGTTGTAGGTCCAGGGGGAGTGAATGATGCATATCAGCCGATCGAAAAAGAAATTGGAAATACACGAAAACTACTTGAAGTTTTACTGAGACACGAATATCCCGTAAATATCGCTACTAAATCAAGTTTAATAACGCGCGATATTGATATTTTAGATAAAATTGGAAAGGACACCTGGTGTACTATTGGATTTTCCATCACATCCACGAACGAAGATCTGGTAAGTTTTTTAGAACCCTATTCTTCCCCCGCATTGGAAAGACTAAAAGCTCTGAAATATATCAAACAAAATGCCACTAACATTCAAGTCGGTACTTATTTCATGCCCATCATTCCCTATCTAGAAGATGATGATGATAATTTAGAAAGTGTGATTCGAGAATCTAAGAATGCTGGAGCAGATTTCGTATTATTTTCTCCAGGATTGACTTTGAGGGATTCTCAAGCGTTCTTTTTCATCAATAAACTTAAAGAGAGTAAATATAAAGGAATTGTACAACCACTTTTAGAGTTATTCAAGGGAAAATCTTATCCCCCTGCTGATTATGCTCGAAAAATGCATTCAAAACTCTACAAGTTGTGTAGTGATTATGAAATTCCTATTCGAATACAAAGATGGATACCTAAAGATTCTAGGAAATGGAATTATAAAGTTTCTGAATTACTCCTTAACAAGGAATACATCGATTCTGTGATTAATGGAAAATCAAACAATACTTTAAAATGGGCGGGTTTAAAGTTGAATAACTTGAAGGTGTCCATCTTAGATGTTTATAAACGCAATGGATTGAAAAGTCTAGAGAATTTTTCTTCTGAAGTGGTTAAATTAGTTGAACCCTTTATTAAAGATGCTAAAGAATTAACCAAAAAAACAGGTCTCGAACGATTTTTATGATTGAAAAAGTAATCAAAGAAATAAAAGTAGGATTGCTAAGTTTAGCACCTGAATTAACGGATGAAAAGAAATCTCGGATGTATAAAATCATCAACCCTGATATATTTGATTATAAAATTTTAGGCGTCAAAACTGCGGATAACGAAAAATTAGTTAGAGAGATTCAAAAAAGATATAACCCTTCCTATAAAACTGCTCAAGAAATTTTTCGAACCTTAAGTAAATTAAATACAGAAGAATACAAATTTGCGGCATTTTTTTTTCTCAATCATTATAAAAAGTTTTTCAACGAAAGCATTCCCGAATTTTTTCGAACTGAATATTTTTCACATTGCCATACTTGGAGTACTTGCGATAGCTGTTGTATTCGAGTTTTAGGGCCTTTCCTCGCAAAAAATCCCCAAATCGCTCGAAACACAATTGAAAGTTGGTCTAAAGATCAAATTAATTGGATAAAAAGAGCTTCTTTAGTTCTTCACTTAAAAATCATTATGATTAACCATACATTTGATGAAACTTACGTGTTTAAAAAAGTGGAAGAAATGCTGTCGTCTTCAAGCGACCCTTACATTGAAAAAGCCATTGGATGGCTTTTAAAAACCTGTAGCAAGTATGATCCAAACGTGATTATTCAATATTTACGTGAGAATAAGCAGAAGTTCTCACGCTTGATTTTAAGATATGCGAGCGAAAAGTTGACGTCAGAAGAAAAAGAAATTGTTATGAATAAATAAGTGGCAAGAGAGGGATTTGAACCCTCGATACCCAGATCTTCAGTCTGGTGCGTTCGGAGAACTTTAATGTTCAGTTCATTCCCGGGCTACGCCATCTTGCCTAGAAATAGATTAACAATTAATTTATGAAATTAAATTGAATGTGTATAAAAAGAGAAAATCTCATTTAAATTTTATTAAGAAAGGATAAAGGCGTGTCTATATATACAATAAAAAAAGATTTGATAATAATTTATTCATAAAATAACCAACGAATAAGCCAAATACTGTAATAATAAAAATTATAGTCGTTGCTGAGTATTCAACAAGTTAAAGTCTCAAGAAAGGTAAATGAAATTTGATAATATATCATTTGACTGGATTAGATTTAATAAGTGGTAATTCTATAGACCATCATATTAGAACAACTGAAAATTTGAAGGATATGAAAAGAATGGGTTTAGAAAAATGGATTTCTTCACAAGATGAGCCAAAATTTTATTCATAAATTTTTTATCAAAATTTTTTAGGTTGATATAGATGATTCAAAACTTATATTTTGTTTAACATCCATAATTTGGTGATCCATTTCAAAAACCTAATGTCTGAAAAGTAACATTTAAAAGATCGTTTTACTACGTATTATTTGGAAAACCAAGATCAAAAGGTGAAAGAGATAAAGCGGGAAATAAAAAAATATAAGGGAATTATTGAATGGGAAGAAGATAGCCAAGAATTTAATCTTAGATTATATAAGCCTGAAAATACTCCAAAAAAGTTATATACGATTTATGGAAATTTTGAAATAGAACAAGAGTAAACTTTTATAATTCTTATTTTAAAAAAAGTAAAAATTTTTGAAAAAATATTTCATAAGAAAGCTATTTTATTTTTCTCTCTTCGATGATCTGATTCAATTAAATGTTTAAACTCAACATTATTATCATCAATAAATTCCCAAAATTCAAGATATATCTCTTCTAAAGACAATCCTTTCTTAACTGGATTTTGGTCTATATTTTTGCTTTCAAGAATTCTATTCTTAGGATTTGAAATAATCTCCTCTTTGATATACAAATTTTCTTTTTTCATTTTATTGAGTTTTCTAACTTCAATCGGTTTAAATTCCACATAATTTCCATCAATTATGATTTGATCATAAAGGTGACTTTTGTTTTTATTCGGTTCCTGTCCTGTTTTGCCCAACAGGTCGTAAGCTACTTCGAAATCAACCTTTTGGTATCCTCTAATCGCAAAGTTTTTATCTACAAAAGCTTGAAAGTGATGTGAGCATACCAAACCTTTTGGAATAGATACCGTAGTTAATTGCCGAGCTTTATTGATGATAGACCTAGGAATTTTCAGTTCTTTATTAATCTTGCAGACAGGGCAGATAAATTTTACCTTTTGATATCCATTAACATCATCCATTGACGGATGAATAGATTCTCTGATTAATGCCACTTTAAATACACCCTATTATCATTAGAATTGAATTAATTTAAAGTCCTATATTTATGCATCAAGTGTCTGTATAAATATTAATAGGGTGAGTGGATTAATCGTAAAATTTGACTTATAATTCTTCTGGATGAAATTCTATATTTAGATTATCATCATCTAATTCAAAATCAAATTCAAGTTTTGGTATTAATCCTGATTGAAAGATGAGTTTATGTTTTCCTTTTGTGAACTTTTTAATACCTTCTGATTTAATCTTGATCAAGATATTAATTGTATCCCCTAAAGCGATAATTCGTCCTGCTAAATTTCCCGCTAATAGATCATCAATAGTGAAACTCTTTCCCTTATGATAAATCATAAAATGATTTTTAATAGTTTCCACGTTATATTCATTTTCTGCGATAGTGACAGGATTTTCATCGATATAGAGTTTTCCATATTCTTTTAGATCAAATCTTTTAAGATTAAAATCTTTACTACTGAACCCTCCAAGTTCGATCTCTGGAGGGATCTCAATTGCCATTACCACGTTAAACGCTCTTATCAATAATGAATCTGCATTCCCATTCCCAGTCGTATCAACAGTAAATATGCATTTTTTGGGAGGAAAAATTTTCTTGAATAAAACTTTTAAAGCAGATATGTCATAATCCAATGATTATCAACTTTTTTCTCGTTTCAAATATTCAACCTTAAGAATTATAATCAGTTATATCTTAAAAATTTTGAATTGAATTTTTATAAATTTACAATGATCTTGATGCATTTTTTTTTTTTCATTAAATCAAAACCTTTTGATAAATCTTTTAAGCGAATTCGATGTGATATTAACTTTTCAACGTCAATTACCCCATTTGCGATTAATTCTATCGCATCTAGAAAATCTTGTGGGTATCCTATGTAAGAACCCATTATTTTTCTTTGGTATCTTACTATCTCATTTGGTTTAATTCGCGCTTCAGCACGATAATCTTGCCCAAAACACACGAGACGTGCTCCAGATGCCCAAATAGAGGTGGCCATTTCAAACGTTTCGGCAATTCCAACAGCATCAATTATAACATCTGCTCCCCTATTCCCAGTACTCTTTTGAATTTCATCATGGACATTTTGAGTATTGGGATTAATCCATAAATCAGCTCCGAGTTCCAAAGCTTTTTTACCACGCCATTCATCCAATTCGATGAAAATTAATTTTTTAATGGGGTGCTGCCGCACAATAGACCCTATTATCAAACCCATAGGACCCGCTCCAATGATTACTACATAGTCTGACTCCTTAACGTCAGCAAGATTGTGACAATGTACAGCACATGATAATGGTTCGATCAAAGCTGAAGCTTCTAAATCAATATCTTCAGGAAGTTTGAAAATAGTGCTTCGAGGAATAACACAATATTTCGCGAACCCCCCATTTTGAAAAATCCCAAAAGTCGTTCCTGTAGCCATATATTCACATAAGCTTGATAGTCCTTTCCTGCAATTAGTACAGTAACCACACTTTTCATTAGGATCGATGACAACTTTATCTCCAATTTCGATATCTTTAACACTTTCTCCTTTTGCTAGTACAATTCCACTGAATTCATGACCCAAAATTGTTCTATCGTTTGCGGGATGCCCTCCATTCAATATTTTTAAATCAGTCCCACAAATCCCACAAGCTTTTACCTCGATTAATAATTGGTCTGATCTCGTAATTTTTGGTTTCTCTATTTCTTCTAAGCTAATAAAACCTCCTTTATTGTCATCTTTATTGAAAACCGCAGCAAACATTTTATCCATTTTTAACATCATTTAACTAATCTATTAAGTTTTGATTAAGAATTTTAAATCAAAGATTTAAATTTTATTAAGTTTAATTTGAATAGATAATTTATCAATTGTAACCAATTAAATCTAATCAAAAAAGATGATACTATGAGTGAAAATAAAGTACAAGTTTATAGTTATCGTTGGATCGTTCTACTTGTATTTATGTTTACTAACATAACGATGCAAATTTTGTGGATAACTTTTGCACCAGTAACTATTGGAGCGATGGCATTCTATAATGTGGATGAATTCTCGATTGTTTCCTTATCATTAATTTTTATGATTGTTTACATTCCAGTTACTTTCTTATCGTCCTGGTTGGTTGAAAAAGTAGACTTTAGATGGGGAGCGGGTATTGGTGCATTGTTGGGAGGAATTTTTGGTTTTTTAAGATTTTTTGCTGGTACAGATTATACTTTATTATTGATCTTTGAGATTCTTATCGCAATTGGCCAGCCATTCCTTTTAAACAGTATTACAAAGTTATCTGCAAACTGGTTTCCTGATACCGAAAGAACTACTGCTACTGGACTTTGTTTAATTTCCCAATTTATTGGAATTTTGTTGGGATTCTTGATTACCCCATTTTTAGTGTTTGGAAATGACTTATCAATTATGCTTTTAGTCTATGGGATCGTTGCCTTAATTTCGGGAGCGCTATTTATTATTTTTGCCAAAGCAAGACCGCCAACACCTCCATCAGATATAACATCCTCAGAAACTGTATTCATGTGGGAGGGTCTTAAGAAATTATTCACTAATAAGTACTTTCTAATACTGGTCGTTTTGTTTTTTGTTGGTTTAGGAGCATTTAATATGATTTCTACATATATCCAGTTGATTATTAGTCCAAGGGGATACACAGAAGAAGATGCTGGAATTTTAGGAGCCTTGATGCTTTTAGGTGGTATTATAGGGGCTATATTAATGTCAACAATATCGGATAAATTTCGAAAGAAGAAGCCGCTTCTGTTAATTTCAATTTTTATAACACTAACATCTCTATGTGTTTTATCGTTTACATCCAATCTATTTCTTTTAGACCTTTTTGGTTTCCTTTTTGGATTTGGAGTTTTATCTGCTGGGCCTGTAGCATTAGAATACGCTGCTGAAATTACGCGTCCTGTTCCTGAAGTTTCTTCGAATGGTATGCTTATGATGGTTGGCCAAATTGGAGGCATTTTATTCATTATCACGATGATATCTCCCACCGGAGATTATTTTCCAGCTCTCCTTTTACTTGCTATTCTAACCTTTATAATTTTTGTACTATCATTCTTTCTAAAAGAAGCCAAAATGAACAATCTATAACTTAAAAAAATTTTATTTTTTTAATTTTTTAATAACACTTACTAAATCAAAAAAAAAATTATTATTTCATTAGACAATTTCATCATTATTAAAATCTAAAAAATTAGCAAATAATCATGAAAGCAATTGAATTATCAGCAAAATGGAATCCTAAACCCAATTATAAGCTTGGTTTGAAAGATATAGAGGGCAAATTGACTTATTTAGGATCCCAGGTTTGGAAACATCCTGAAGTACAACTCGTGGAAAAAAGTGTTCCTAAAATCAAACCCAATGAAGTATTAATCAAAGTAAAAAGGTGTGGAATTTGCGGTTCGGATGTTCATATGAACCAAACAACTAAAGATGGCTATATTTATTATCCAGGACTGACCGCCTTTCCCGTTACTCTTGGACATGAGTTTTCTGGTGAAATCGTTGAATCTGGGATAAAAGCTTTTAATAAAAGAACAGGAAAGCCATATGAAAAAGGAGAGCCAGTTACGGTTGAGGAGATGGTTTGGTGTGGAGAATGTAAACCATGCTGTGATGGATATCCCAACCATTGCGAGCGTCTTCAAGAAATTGGGTTTTCAATAGATGGAGCTTTTGCTGAATACATAGCAGTTCCAGCCAAATTGTGTTGGAGCCTTAAAAAGCTAGAAAAGCGTTATGAAGATATCTATAAAATTGGTAGTTTAGTGGAACCCACGTCAGTAGCTTATAATGCAGTAATAGAGAGAGGAGAGGGGATAAGACCGGGTGAAAATGGGATTATTTTAGGAGCAGGACCAATAGGATTAGCTGCCGTGAAAATTTTAAAAACCGCTGGGGCAGGATTGATAATAGTTTCAGAACCAGAAGAACATCGAGCTCAATTAGCAAAGAAAATGGGTGCAGATTATGTTTTCAGTCCTTTAAAAGAAAACTTCACAGATAAAGTGCAAGAACTCACGGATAATGAGGGAGCAGCAATATATCTCGAGGCAACCGGATTACCTGATATGGTAATTCCTGACATACAAAACACGATTTGGGAATGTAAAGCCGTTAATAGCACTGTTGTAATTGTTGCAAGAGCTGAACAACACATGCCAGTATGTGGGGAATATTTTCAAGTAAGAAGGGCTAGGATAGTTGGGGCTCAAGGTCATTCGGGCCATGGAACCTTTCCAAACGTCATAAGCTCAATGGGCGCTGGTATGGATATGACTCCAATGATTACAAAAGAAATCTCATTAGAAGAGGTCCCAAAACACTTACAACTCTTACAGACTGATCGAGAAAATTGTAAGATTTCAGTGAAAATTTAACTTCTTTTTTTTCGATTTTTATTTAGTATTTAGGGATTAAGTAACTGAATCCATAAATTTTATATTAAAATTCAAAATTATTTTGTAATTAACACCTTAGAAATTATGGTGTATATCCAATGAAAAAAAAAATCGAAAAATTACTAACAACTATTTTAGTTCTATCGTTTTTATCCCCATTTCTATTCTTGGCACCAGATGTCAGAGGAAATCCGACGATTATAGCTTATTCTCCAGATGAGAAGGGATATATTGAAGAAATTGGACCGAATAAATATCTCATGCATTTAGAAGGAACTCCATATGAAATGGGATATCAACAAGGGTACCTTGGCCCTACGAGTGTTTCAAGACTAGCAACTGAAGAATGGTTCAAAGCTGTGGTTATGAATCTATTGGAAGCTCCTGAGTGGATACTTCAATTTATCATGAGTGATGTGATGGATTATAATCGACTCTTGAACGTAGTTGGTAGTGTCGTGGATAGTGGAACTTTATCCCAACTTGCTGCTCAATCGGGTGACTCATTAGATACTTTATTAGATAAAATGTTAGATCTATGTCGCTTGACCGTAGCTTACAATACGCGGTACGTGCCCCAACAATTTCTAGATGAAATTCAAGGAGTTGCTGATGGTTGTACCGATGCAGGATATACAGTAACATATGAAGATGTCCTACTCTTAAATATGGGAATGGATGCGATGCTTGCATTGACATACCCAGTCGTAGAACCCTACTTATTTTGGTTAGATCTCTTTTCATTTTTATCATGTAGTGGTTTTGTTGCTCAAGGTTCTGCCACTGTTGGAGGTCATACTATAATGGGTCGTCACTGGCAGTTTACCTCCTATATTCTTCACGAGGAGATGATGTTCATGGAATTCGTGCCTGATTCGGGCAATAGTTTCTTAAGTACATCAACACCAGGCTTTGTGGGGGTCACTTCTGCAATGAACGATCAAGGATTAGGAATTGGAAATGATATGGTTCCTGCCCAAGATTGCGATCCAGCTAATTTTGGAATGGGAACTCTCCTAACATGTAGGTACATCATGCAATATACAAATCAGCTAACGGCAGCTATTAATCATATAAAATACTCCACTAGGGGAGCTTCATGGATATATGGTATTGGTGATGGAAGAAATGGAGAAACAGGAGGAGTAGCGTTGGAAACATCAGAAAATTATTGTTCAATTCGAAGCATGTCTTATGAACATCCTTGGTGGGCTATATTCTCATATAATCAAATTGAACACAAGAGTGATCTTGTTACCTATACGAATCATTATATCTATCGTAGAATGAATGACTGGGCAGATGCTACAGCCATAGCGGACTCGAGAGATAGATATTCTTGGTTAACCAATGAAGCATTAGATGTTTATGGCACTATTAATCTCGAAGTGGGTGCTGAGTTAATTGATTATTTACATCCACCAAATTACAATTACTATGATGATCCTAATGGTCCTGTGGGCGCGGCATTAACATGTTGGGATTTAACGACACTTGAAGCAAAAGCATTATTTGGATTTTATAGTGATTCATGGGTTTATGCAAATCTTTAACTTTTCTTTTTTTTTATAAAATAAGATCAAGATACTCAGACGCATCTTTTGCTAATTCTTCGAAGGAGGGTTTCATGATCGTCTCTAAAGACAAAAATCCCTCATATCCTCCCTGTTTGAATCCATTAATAAAAGTTTTAAAATCAAAATGCCCAGTTCCGGGTGCTCTCCTCGTACAATCTGCTAAATGCACATGACCAACGAAAGGAACAATATCTATGAGGTCATCCCAAATATATACTGGATCTTCTTCTAAATTTGTATGAAATGAGTCTATTAATAATTTTAGATGATCCGACCCTATCTCATGGATTAGAGACAACGACTGAGAAATAGTATTGAAGGAATCGATTTCAAACCTATTTATTGGCTCAAAAACCAATTCAATATCACGAGTTTCTGCAACTTGGCAGCATTCTTTTAAACAAGAAGTAATGTTTATTTTTTCTCTTGTAGAATTACTTTCATGACTATAACGACCACGAATCAATCCAATAATTACTTTAGCATCAAAATTTTCAGCAAATTCAATGTACTTAACGATTCTTTCGATAGCTGCTTTTCGAATTGATTCTCTAAGGTCACCCAGAGAATATCCAAAGCGTATATAAGTGCTTCCAGTACCCAAAGCTGGGATTTTCAACTCATATGATTCGCAGAGTTCTATTATTTCCGTTGTCTCAATTTTCTCGGGTTCTAACAGACTTAATTCGATTCCATCATAACCTAAAGGTTTTAGTATGTGGCAAAGCGATGCAAATTTTTTGACAACCGCTCCTTTACTCTCTTTAGACTCATTAAGGTTACAAACAATACTGAGATTGAGTCTTGCCATACTTTACTAAATACATGCAATGATTAAAAAATTTAACATATAGAATTGACTTTATTAATTATATAAATTACTATTAATGATGATGAAAAAAATGAGTAAATGGAACCTTCCTCCTTCTGGAGGGCATATGGATTTACCAGATGGTATTTATCTTCAAACCATGTCAATTGCAGAAATAAAAGAAAGAGTGACGCAAAATGACGTGATTATCATACCAGTTGGATCTACTGAAAATCACGGCCCTGCTGCGTGCATTGGAGAGGATACCTTTTTAGTGACTAGAATGGCCGAATTAGTTGCACAAAAGACTGGGTGCACGGTGGCTCAACCTACTTGGTATGGAAGTCATCCCTACCACCACGTGGGAATGCCTGGAACGATCATTGTTCCCGAGGAAATTTTTAAGGGGCTTTTAAGAGCAGTTATGGCGGGATGTTGGAATATGGGATTTCGAAAAATGATCCTCCTCAATGGTCATGGGCAAGAATATGTTATCCCTTCTGCAATTCATGAATGGGCTAAAAACTATCAATTACCAGCCGTTATTTGTAATCTTAACTGGTATCATGCGATCCCTCAACATTGCATGGATAAAGAACATGGCGGACCCTTTGAAACGCCTTTCATTCATGCGGATGAAGCTGAAACTTCCTTTTCATTGACTTTATTTCCGGAAATGATAAAAAAGATTGATGCTTGTGAGGATAATGAAGTCGTTGGTTGGATGCCAGATGGGCATGTCGATAAAGCGGGTAATGTCTATCAAAAACCAATTAGATGGTATGGGCAAGTAGGATTTGGTCCTATTGAAGTTGCGGCTTATCCTGAAGGTCACGTTGGATGTCCTAGTAAAGCTACTTTCGAAAAAGGAGAATCGGGAATGGTAGCGTTTTTAGACTATTTAGAATCATTGGTTAGGGACATATTAAAAACCTTTCCACCTGGAGAACTTCCTCCAATTGAATCAATCACCCAACGAGATCCAAAAGAAATAGAACCATACATTAAAGGTCCATTGAATGGGGGTAAAAGTATCTATGAGTTAAGATATCCGCCCTAAAAAGGGGAAAAAATAATTTATCTCATTCAAGACCATTTTCCACCATTCAATTCTTGACAAAGATATTCTTTTTTATATATTTGGTTGCCTAATAATCCAGTTTGAGGTATTTTTAAAAATTTTAAAAGAAGAAAAAATAATAAATCAGATATTATAATTTGCTACCACAGAAAGCACAATATACCGCAGTATCTCTACTTATCGGAGTTCCACAATTAGGACAGAATTGACTTTTTCCTACAGGTTCTGGAATAAATTTTGGTTCTTGTTGATGATTCACGATCTCCATCGATTTTCCTTCACCTGTGTCAGGAGAAAAATTTCCCCTTAATCTACCTTCAGCTTTCAAATCAAGAATAATAGCACGAATATCCTTTACTGAAATTCCCGTGTTAGCACTTATTTCCTCAATTGACACGTTTGGATTAATTTTGAATTCTTGGGCAACCACGTTTCTTAATTTACTTTTATTTACCAAAGCAGCAATCTGACTACTAGCTATCGCCGCGCCAATTCCAATCCATAGAAAACCCATCCAATTAATGCCAAATTGCCAAAAACCATGAAGAAAGGCATCTATGCCCCAATAAAAGAACATTCCCGCAATTAAGAGCGCACAAATTGAAGCCCCATGTGAATATTGATCTTTATTGTACTTAATTTTTCTCAACCTCTTAAAGATAATATTTTCATGATTTAATTAAGTAAATTGCCGTATAAATAAATTGATTAGACCAATATTCATGAAATAAATCGTAAATAATGGACTCTTTAAGATATATATTATTATCATAATTCATAGTAAGTAAAGAAAACTTCAATCAAATAAGGTTAAAAAAATGCATTATGAAAAAAATCAATATTCCAATGGAGCGAGTATTTGTGGATTTATTATCGCAGGTATGTTCTTATACTGGGGAATAAATACCCTGTTTGGATTTAGTCCACATCCTTTTAATCTTTGGTGGTTAGGGTTCATTTGGATTATGATTGGGCTCGCAATCATTTCTGGACAAGTAGCTTCGCTTTCAAATCGAGGCAGATTAAGAAGTATTGTGAGAGATTACTTTTTAGAAAATCCGGAAGCAAGCATCGAAGAAATATCTGCAAAAACGGGAATCACGATCAAGGATATCCGTGCCATAGTATTGGATTTAAAAGCACGTGGAGAACTCAGGGGAAAATTCTCAACTAAAACCGGACAAATGAAACCAGTTCTTGTGGAACCCGAAACACCTGAAACTCCAAAAGCATCGTTCTGTCCCAATTGTGGAACTCCCATGAAAGATGAATCCGCAATGTATTGCGCTTATTGTGGAGCTCGTCTTAAGTAAAAATAAAAAATTAAAATCTTTTTTCAAGATTTTTTATTCTTTCTTCTAACCCAGAAATACTTCTTTTTATATCGCTCAAGTTCTCATCTAGCATGAGGCGAAATCTCTCGTAAATATTCATAATCCCCTCTTTTCTCCCTATTTTATCCATTAAATCAATTTCGCGCTTAAAAGTCTCGATATACTTGTATAAATTGCTGCAAAAGAGCTCAAATTTATCCTTATCAAATTCCATTCCTAATTCACGTGAGAGATTCTTTTCAGCTAAATCTTGCCAATTCACATCTAAACCTTTAATGGGAATGATTGGAATTGAAAATTTATCCGCAAGTTGCAGTTCATTCGCGCAATCAATAGAATTAAATAAAGACTTATTAGTGGCTATAAACAATAATAACTGGCATTTTTGAACTGTTTCTAACATCCATTCATCAATATTACCTGCAAGATCTTCCTCACAGAAAAATACTTCAGAAATTTCTTTTTGTTTCCCTAAATACTCCACTAGATCACCAATACGATATGCATCAAAATCAATTACCGCATGAGAAATAAAGATTTTTATCGTAGCTTTCTTTCTCAAGTAATCTCTGATTAAATCAGGTACCTTTTGAATAATTGTATTTTCTTCACTACTTAAAGGATTACCATTAAGACTTAATTGCGTCAATTCTTTAAGGGCCCATATTTGAGTGGGAATTTCCTTGAATTGGTTATTGCTTAAATCTAATTTTTCAAGAGAGGTTAAATTCAAGAAAGATTCCGGGAGAACAGATAACTTGTTGCCACTTAGTAATAAAACTTTTAGATTTTTTAATTCTGTAATGGAATCGGGTATAGTTTCGATTTTATTCTTAGTAAGAGAAATGTATCTTAGATGCTGTAAATTTCCTATATCCTCTGGAAGGTTCACCAAATCCGTATCATTTACTACCAAATGAATGATCTTTCCATTAAAGATTCGAACCTTTACTCCGAATCCACCTGGGTCTCTCCAAGGCTCGTCAATTGAATTTAACCCACTAGGAATGACTCGATTAAGGCCCTCTTCATGCCATGATATCCTATTTACTATGGCAATTTGATCGAGTGGAAGCCTAAATTGAAAATGTAAAGTAAAAGTAGGATCAGAGATTTTTACGCTTTTTTGATCTAAGGTTCTAAGAACATTCATATTAGTCGGAGTCAATTCAATGGTCTGTATGCGCTCATTTAAAATTAACTCTTTCAAATCATTTAGTGCTAATAACCATTCAGGTACGATCTTTATTCGGTTTCCGGTTAAATTTAAAATTCTAAGACCTTTAAACTCTTTTATATCCTCTGGAATGGAAGTTAAATAACTCTCTGAAAATATCAATTCTTTTATGTAATTTAAATCCTTTAACCATTCCGGAATTAAACCATTCTTAGGAACCTTTAAAAGAAATCGTTCAATAGTACGCAATTTTCTCAATAAATCGCCCAAAAGGCTAACTTTATCCGAGTCTAAATCTAAAACGCTTAAATCAATTCCAATCATTATGATCAAACCGTCATCATTGAAATTGAATAGGTTTTCCACCTTAGAATAAGACTTCATATCGACTCTCCTAAAGGGAACTCCACAAATTGATTCGATATCTTCTAAAATTTTTCGCTCATCCTTTTGAATTCGCTTATCATGACTCATTTTTATATCACTATTTTTTCTTCTCTATACCTAACCTACTTAAAATTGGCTGATATGTTAAGAATTAAACCTCATCATTTTTAAGATTAATTAAAAATCAAAGGATCGAGAAGAATTTGAGTTTTCCTTACATTTAAGATGAGATATTAATGGATTTATTAATTATTTCAAAAACCTCTTGTACCTCAACTTGATCAACAGTAAGGAGGATGATTAATTTCTCGAGGATTTTCATGGTTAAAATGTAATAATTATCTGAGTGAATTATGTTAAAATCAGGATCATGCAACCCTATTGATTCTGTAATTTCTTCTGCTAATTCATATAATTGGGAAACATTTAAAGATATAGATGCTTTATTAAATTCTTCTTCATTGATGTAAGATTTCATGACCGCACCATTCTCAGATGAGACTAATATGAAATATACTGAAGAACCTAACTCCTCTATTAATCTCTGAATGGTAGTTTCTAAATCTAAAATAACAGTCATGATATTATATCCACCAATAACATGATAATTTAACTATAAATATTTTCGGGTACCGATCTTCAGATGTCTCAGATTCTAAATTGGTAATTCAGGGGATTAAATATTTCTCGATATGGGACTCGAATTTTCGGAATGCGCTAACATGCCCGTGAAAATTTTGTAATTGAGTCGAAAATGTATTGAGAAAGTCTTCTGCAATGAGTTCAGCGAAATAATCAATATCAAAGCTATCTTCACGATTCTCAATTAGATAAGCGAATATGATTCCATTTTTCAATTTCAAGTGAAATTGGATTCGTTCAAAATTGATTGTTTTGAGAGAGTCTCCGCTGGTTTTCCCAATAATTTCGTTAGAGAAAAGGAGTATAGCAGAGATAAATCCTGATATTTGGATGGCATTTTGGTTCAAATAATCACTGCTAGTCTTAGAGAATAAACAATGTCCATCTTCACTTATGATAAATAAGGCGGAAAGTCTTGGAAAGTTGATAATTTCCTTGCATAGTGAATTTAAATTAAGATGAGAATTATCTGAACAATACATATTTAAGATTTTAGATGAAAAAGAACAAAGATCATCATATCGGGTAAGCACGTCTTTTTTATTTAAATAAAAGATTGCTAATAATTCAGATTCAATATCGAAAAAATGAATGTATAGAGTATAAGAACCCACCAGATCAATAATTTTACCCTCACGTTTTGCTATGATCCTTTTCTTATATCCCCGAATCAAGCTATTTAACATGGCGTCACTCATCCCCTTCAAGAAAATAACCGTGGTGGCTCCATGACTTATAGAAACTAAGCCTAAACCATGTAATTGGAGGGACCAAGAGTCCACCATTGAATTTTCGTGGGAGTAATCTAAAACAATCATGCGGTTTTATCCGTTTGTGGTAAAAAATGATATTCGTGTTAAAAAATATATTTTTTGTACTAATAAAAATATGAACATTCCATATTTAAAATTATTTGTTTTCAAAAATGAAACGTGATCTTATTAATCGCATCTTTGATTTATAAATGAGAATTAAACTTAAATATATCACTTTCCATTAGACAATTAACCAAATAAATGTGCAAAAAATAACGTAATGTTGGTTTTGTGTACAAAAAGTGAAGAGGTTATTAAAAAATGGAACAGACAATCGAAGAAAAAAGTATTCAAGGAAGATTTGACCTCGAACGTCACATTGAACCTTTTCGTAATAAGCTAAAATTTAACACGTCTAAATTATCTGGGATCCATGAAATTCTTACATCATTAGAATATTCAAAGTTCATTAACAACGTATATACCTTCTTTTACGATCAAGCTCCCCACATACATGGAAACTCATCCATATGTCAATATCAAACTGTATCAAGAGTAATTGATGCCTTTTGGAACGATCTATTAGGTTCTGGCTTTATAGAAAAGTGCTGCTTCAAATTCAAATAAATATGTGATCTATATATCTTCTATAAAAATGGGCCAAGCAGGATTCGAACCTGCGACTTTGGGTTAATTCTTATAAGAATTAAAATCCCACTCCGAAGGCGGGTACCCTATCCAGACTAGATTACTGGCCCAATGAGGCATAGAATGGGTTTTTAAGAAAAATGATACATAGTTCTTATTACATATTGATATTCGCAATTTCTAAAAAATCTTATGATTACCTATTTGAAATCTGTTTCATCTTTTCGAGAGATTGAATCCAGTCTTCTAAGTCGCGAACCATCCACGCAACTGAATCCAAATTTCCTTTCTCATTTATGAAATGTACTTTCAGAAGATTTTGGAAAACCCTTTTCCCAAGGTGAGATTCTCCACGCTCTATTTGTTGAATGGAATTAATAGGAATTTCAACATTGGTCTTAGGTTTAGCCCACATCTCAAAATATAACTTCTCTTTGGTTAGGATTAAGACACCATTTCCTCTAATCTGCATTACTCCTTTCGATTCAAGTCCGAAGTAATTTGCACTTTCACTAAGTTTTAATATCTCATTTTCTTGAAATTTAGCTATTATTTTCTCTATTCTCTTCTTAAACAATCTTTTAATCATTATAATTCAAATTAAAGATGTAAATTAATGAACTCTTCTCTTTGATTAGATGAAGATATTAATTATTTCATGAAATAATTTATGTAGGAAAAGAAAAGATTCAGAATGTTCCTTGAAATCATTGCATCTGAAAGTTCACCATCAATATTAATCAATCCCTTGAAATAAGCTTCAGCAGCAGTCATCTCTTGCCTTACTATCTTTATCATCGTTTTTTTATTAAGGATATAATGAATAGCATGACTACTTTTTGGGATGACTTCATAAAGATTAGTATTATAATTTAGGTGGTTCTCGTTTGTCTTGATCCAAATGTTATGATCCAGATCAGGCAAGTATACGTGAAATATCATGTCGTCATATAACGCCAACTCCTCCCGCATGTCTTCTGAATCATTTGCAATTTTCATGCTGAATTTAAAAAATTTATCCAAGGAACTTTTAAATTTTTCGTCGGAAACGCCCAAATTGCTTAAGACCGTATCAATGACTTTTGTGTCAATGATATCTATTGATAATGCACTCTTAATATGACTTCACCATTCTGTTACTCATGCCACTATTCTTATGAGTGTTATAAAATTCGATAATATAAAAATCATATAATATCCATGCCATATGAGTTGACTACCGAGTTCCATTTATTTCGTCTTTTTTTCTAAATACTTAATAAAAAGGTGGAAAATTTTGATATAATGCAAACCTTGTGAGAGATCTCCATCGGCTCTAAGCTTTCCTTTCATGAATGCATCAGTACCATTAATCTCCTTTTTTAATATTTGTAATATTAACTTTTTTGTGTAAGAAACCGTAAATGTTGCGTTAGGATTGATTCCCCTACCATACTCTAAATTTCCTTGCTTTAAAGTTAACCAATAATTATATCCAACATCTAAAATAGAAGTTTGGTAAATATCATCATATCCAGAGATTTCCTCTTGTAATTCAACAGCACCATTTATGATGGCTACACCTGCTTTAATTATTCTTTCTAAAATTGGGATGAAGTTTTGTTCATCTGTTTCTATTAATTCTACCAAGTTTCCTAAGGGTTCCTGAGTCGCCATCTAATCGGACAAATATATAGAATTGGAATTATATTTTTCTCATACCTATAAATTAAAATCGTTTTCCTTGCATAAAAATAAATTGCTTTCACCTCAAATTTGCTTTAAGAAAAGATATAAATAACGAAAATAAAAGCTCTCAAATTACTTTGGTTTTTTAAACCTGATGAGAATCTGCTCATTCTTTACATCTCTTTTAATTACATCAAACCCTACACTTGCTCCTAATTGCAAAAAATGATCAAGATCCTGTGCTTTATTCCAACGAGTTGCATAACCCGTTTCAATCGTTTTGTCTCCAATAATAACTTCAACTTTAGCTCCATAGAACTTTTTCTCGTTCTCTTCCTTCTCAACAATGACCATATCCCATATAATAAATTCTCCCCCCAGTTTTAAGACTCTAAATATTTCCTTAAAAACTTTTTCGCGCCTTTCAAGGGGGACGTACATGAACATGTAAAATGCTGTAACCGTATCAAAAGTACCATCTAAAAATTTGAGATCTTCAGCGTCCATGATAACTTTAAGATATTCTCCATCAGCAGCTTCTTCTAACTCACTTTTCAATTTATCAATTGCAATCACTGACTTTCCCTTGTATTGCCCGACTATACCTTCCCCTCCTCCGCCAACATCTAAAATTCTCCCTTTTAATTCCACGTTTGAGATATCAATAATATGCTTGTCAATGAAATATATATTATCTTCTGACATTCTTATACTCGCTCAATGAATCTTAAAATTATATGACCATACCTAGCATTACTTATATTTTTTCCGTCAGATATTAAAGCATTTTCATCCAAGAATAAAATTTTTAAACTTATATTTATTTCATACTATATAAAAAACTGTGAGTACTCATTACGTGCCCACATAGTGTAGTCCGGTCCAGCATTCAATGCGATTTTGTTCATTTGCATGTGCAAGGGACTGTCACTCCTGCGACCCGGGTTCAAATCCGCGCATGAAGACCATTCGCGATGAAAATCCCGGTGTGGGCGCCATTTCACGACTCGTTTTAATTCAATAATGATTTTTATTCTCATATGGATGTGTGATCGTTCAAAGACCCTTTAAAACCTTATGATTTTTCAACTTTAAAGATTAAATCTTTTTAAGGCATACTGAATTAACTATATTTAACACATAAATTCATTTCAAAAATTATAAATAGAGTTGAACAGATAATGGTAGACGAAGCTTTATTAAAGGAAGTTAAAGAAAAAATGGATGCCGGCGCTGCCGCATCAGACGTTAATGATACTCTTAAGGTTTATGAGCTCTTCAAACAAGTCGCTGAAGAGAATGAGGATTTAAAAGAAGAGCTTGAGGATATGGACATTGCAATCCAAATGGACATCACTGATGCCGGTAAGAAATTCTGGCTTAAAGCCCACGATGGAACAATGGAATTCGGCGAAGGATCCATTGACAATCCGTCCTTTACCTTTTCAGCTACAAAAGAAGTCGCTGCAGGCATGCTATTTGGCGAAGTAGAACTTGCTTAAAATCTAAGCAGTGCTAAAACGCCACGAGTGCCTATATGGCAGGTGACATCACGGTCGAAGGTAACCTTCAAGACGCCATGGCCTTTCAAGAGATATGATCTGAGAGTTTCTCTCGATTGACTCACATTGAACTGGCCTTGGAAGCTCTTGAAGACATGCTTGATTAATTCAGTCTTTGAAAAGAAAAGGATAAGATTTTAAACCTTCTTTACATTTTTTTTTATCTCTACTATTTTTTAATATTATAATGAAATTAAAAAAGATTATAACTAACACAATATTAACTCGGAGGATACTCTTTCTATTAAATCTAATTTAACAACTTACTTCCTTAAACTGCGAAATATGCTGATGGATTTATTTGTAAAGATCATTTATTATTTAATTTGTTTAAACAGGATTTATTTAAATTAAAAAGGTGGGGGTTTATATATCCTCAGCAATAAAAAGTGGTAGCATAACATTATATCCAGCTCGTATCATTGTCCTCGATGCCATTTGCTTTGGATCTATGAAAAACATTCCAGTATATATTGTAAGCTTAGTTTTGATTAAAAAATGATACATCTGCTGGAGAAAGAGGACATTATCGCAAATGAGGAATTAAATGGCAATATTCAAACTCTGGACGATTATGGTGATGATTTCGTGTCTATGATACCCTTAATTATCGAATAGTAAAAAATTATAGTAAAAAGACATATAGTAAAAAAACATTAATTGGTATTGAAGATGGGTAAAAAAATATACAAAACCATATGGAGAAATAAATGGATTACTGCAGGAGCGAAATCCATAGATGATTTCATAAACACTTTTGAGGGATTAGCAAATCATTTTCGAGAGTGGAAAGAATTAGGGATAACATTAGAAGAAGATGGCGGAGTTATAGATGATTATGCCACATTCTCTACTGATGATATGGATGTGGCTATTAAAGCAGGTTTTACCTTTTATTTTGGCGATAATAGAGAAAAGGAGTATCTCCTTACAATTGATGATGAAGAGATTGAAGTTCCCAAAGAAAAGCTAATGCAACACAAAAAATAACGCTCTGAATATTTTATTCTCTTCTTTTAGTGCTCCTTTTGAAAAAGTGGATAATTAAAATTTAACGCTTTATGCAAATCTCTGTAAATTGGTAATGATATTTGAAAATTTTAAAAAAAAATAAATTATTTCTTTTTTTCCAAGCGTATTAAGTATTATTAGAAAAAAAAGAATTCGAAAGACTGATTTAGTCAAGCATGTCTTCAAGAGCTTCCAAGGCCAG